>Ga0097691_1000154_pt1 | contig 61837 bp, 47 predicted proteins | sample NGESurdeep072012_8_FD_72858 | JGI IMG/M metagenome (GOLD analysis project Ga0097691, IMG submission 72858) | Arctic peat soil microbial communities from Barrow, Alaska - NGEE Surface sample 210-1 deep-072012 | ecosystem: Environmental > Terrestrial > Soil > Wetlands > Peat ...
ATGGGAGCACGATCGAAATGCCAATAACACCGGGGCAAATTGGCAGTTCACAACCCCCAATGCACGTATCAAACTCAAGCACCTTTACCCTTCAAACTGAATGAATCGGGCGACTAGGAAAAACTTTCCAGAATCTATGTTATTCAAACAATTTCAATGTTTTAGTACGGTTAGATAAGAATGACCGATGCCGGAGCCGGTCTACTCAGGTTGGCGGCTGGTCCTTAATGAGCACCGAAAACGCGGTGATTTCCTGCAGGTCGGGAAACTCATCCGACGAACGCCCCCACCAACTCTGTGCGTCGCGATAAAAGATATGCAAGAACTTATGATATCGATCGTAGAAATCAGACAGGTTCAATTTCGACCGCTCGATGCCCGCATGACCACAGGCGATATTTCGGGCGCGGCGAATGTCGGCCGCCAATGTCGCCGGGATATTCTCGGGAAAGGCACTTATGTGATTTTCCCAACTGGGCGCGGTACCATCCAGGATCGCATCCCGCCGTTTCTTAAGCGCACGTTGCAAGTAACTCGCTAGGTAGCGATCCGAATCGACAGCTCGCAATTTGGTCGTGTCATTGCGCTCTCGTGCTATCGCGCTCATCGCAAATTCATAGAGATGATGGATGAATCGGGCGTAGGCGTTGTACGCATTGTACGCGAGCCGCCGATCATCTCCCTGAGTAATCAGGATCGTGGCGGCCGACGCGAACTGATTGAACGCCTCATCGCATCTTAGGAACTCATGCTTCAACGCGATGCACAAAGCTTTGTCCGTCTTGTCTCCAGTTTCGAATTTCATCGACTTCTACACTCCCCCCTCCCCACATCGCGGAAAAGCCTCATACGGACGCAAGCGAGCGCGTATAAAAATCCGCATTCCGTTATGTGTTCGCTATGACCGAAACATGCGCGTTCGAATGGCGTTCGTTCCGATCAGACGGCCGGAACCCTTAGCCCTTGCGATAGCTGCGCACAATCGTGCGACGATATTCTTCGGCCGTCAGGCCTTTACGGCCAGCTTCCGCGGCCCGCTTTTCCATGACCTGGGTCAGCTGAATTCCCTCGACCGCGCTGATCTTGGCAAAACGGGCGCGGCCGACCACGTAGCCACCCGCTTTGGTGCCTTTCGCGACCGGCTTTTTCTGCTTCGTCATCGTGACATTGTGGCATACTCGAGTGCCGTTGGCAGGCCTCTGGATCGGGTTTGTGATCGAGAGGAGCGCGCCTGCCGCGGCGAGCGCATCATTCGGTTTTGCGGAAAAATCCCAGGATTGCATGACGGCCGACGGCGGCCGCGCGACTTGCCGCTGCGCAACGCGTCCGGCATGATTGCGGCAACGGAAACAAAGGCCGCAAAGCAATGCGGCATGTCGACAGGGAGGCTGCAATGAAACGAGTTCTTTCCAGCGTTATCGCCTCGGTGCTGGCGGTTGCCGCGTCAGCGGCATTTGCGCAAAGCAAGCCTCCGCTGAAACTCGGCGGCATCCTCGATATGTCCGGTCTCTACGCCGATATCACCGGGCCAGGCAGCGAGACCGCCGCGAAGATGGCGGCGGAGGATTTTGGCGGCGAGGTGCTGGGCCGCAAGATCGAGATCATTGCGGCGGATCATCTCAACAAGGCCGATCTTGCCGCGAGCATCGCCCGCGACATGCTCGACAATCAGGGCGTCGAGATGATCTTTGACGTGGCGGCGTCCGCGACCGCGCTGGCCGCCGGCGAGATCGCCAAGGCGCGCAACAAGATCATGATGTTCAACGGTCCCGGATCGATCCGGCTGAGCAACGAGGCCTGCGGTCCCTACACCGTGCATTATGCCTATGACACCTTCGCCCAGGCCAACGTTACGGGGCTCGCTACCGTCAAGCAGGGTCTCGACACATGGTTCTTCCTGACCGCCGACTACGCCTTCGGGCAGGACCTGGAAAAGGACACCACCAATGTCGTGCTGAAGAACGGAGGCAAGGTGCTGGGCAGCGTCCGGCATCCGCTCAACACATCCGACTTTTCATCGTTCCTCTTGCAGGCTCAAAGCTCGAAGGCGAAAGTGATAGGGCTCGCCAATGCCGGCGGCGACACCATCAATGCGATCAAGCAAGCCGCTGAGTTCGGACTGATGAAGAGCGGCCAGAAGCTCTCGCCGCTGCTCGTGTTCGTGACCGACATCGACAGCGTCGGCCTTGAGACCGCGCAGGGGCTGTTGCTCGCCGAAGCCTTTTATTGGGACCTCAACGACGAAACCCGCGCCTTCTCGAAGCGCTTCATGGAGCGCGTCAAGCGGGTGCCGACCTCGGCACAGGCCGGCGTCTATTCCTCGGTCACGCATTACCTGAAAGCCGTGAAGGCCGCAGGGACCACCGACGCGGCCGCCGTCATGAAAATCATGAAGGACACCCCGATCAATGACTTCTTCGCCAAGAACGGCCGGATTCGCGAAGACGGCCGCATGGTGCACGACATGTATCTGTTCGAGGTCAAGAAGCCGTCGGAATCCAAGGGCCGCTGGGACGACTACAAGCTCTTGGCGACAGTCCCCGGCAACGAGGCGTTCCAGTCGCTCGAATTGTCGCGCTGCCCGCTGGTGAAGAAATGACGGAGGGTTGATTCTTTCGTCGCTGTTGCTCCGCGCAATGACGGCTCGGAGCTGGAAATCGATTACAATGAATAACAACGAAAGCAACAGCTCATGAACGACATCGTCCTCCAGAAACTCGAGTCCGGCCTGCTCACCATCACCATGAACCGTCCGGACCGGCGTAACGCGCTCAATCCGGACATGACGCGAGGTCTGGTCGAGGCGGCGCGGCGCGCGGCCGAGGACCACGAGGTCCGCGCCGTTCTGCTCAGGGGTGCGGGCGGCACGTTCTGCGTCGGCGGCGATGTGAAATCGATGGCGGAGGGGCGCGCGCCGTTGCCGTTCGAGGCCAAAATGACAAACCTTCGCCGCGGCATGGAAGTCTCCCGCATTCTCCATGACATGCCCAAGCCGGTGGTGGCGCAGGTCGATGGCGCGGCCGCCGGCGCCGGTCTTTCGATCGCGCTGGCCTGCGATCTCCGCGTTGCCTCTGCGTCCGCCAAGATCACCACCGCTTTCGCCAAGGTCGGCTTGTCGGGCGATTACGGCGGCACCTATTTCCTGACCCATCTGCTCGGCAGCGCCAAGGCGCGCGAGCTTTATCTGACCTCGCCGGTGCTGACGGCGCAGGAAGCGCTCGCGCTCGGGATCGTGACGCGCGTGGTTCCCGACGCCGAAGTCGAGGCGGCGGCGCATGAGTTGGCGATGTCGCTGGCGCAGGGACCATCGGTGACGCTGGGCTACATCAAGCGCAACATCAACAACGCCGAACACCTGTCGCTGGAAGCCTGTTTTGACGCCGAGGCGATCCATCACTCGCGTTCCAGCGAGACCGCCGACCACAAGGAAGCCGCCAAGGCCTTCGTCGAAAAGCGCAAGCCCGTCTTCCAGGGTCATTGAGATGGCCGGGGCCGGCTATATCAGGCTGCGGCAAATCTGCCTGGTGGCGCCGCATCTCGAGCCTGTGGTCGGCGATATCGCGGACATTATGGGTCTGCGCGTCTGCTATCGCGATGGCAACGTCGCCAAATACGGTCTGGAGAACGCGCTGCTGCCGGTGGATACCATCTTGCTCGAAGTGGTAGCGCCGTTTCAGCCCGGCACCGCGGCGGGACGCTTTCTCGACAAGACCGGCGGCCGCGGCGGCTATATGGCGATCTTTTGCTGCGACGACCCTGACGAGCGCGGAAAGCACGCCAAGGAAATGGGCGTCCGCGTCGCCAATGTCATCGATCACGCGCCCTATCATGGCGTGCAGCTGCATCCGCGCGATTGCCGCGCGGCGTTCATCGAATTCAATCACACCGACGGCAGCGACGATATTCTCGGCCCCTATCCGCCGGCCGGGCCGGACTGGCAGAAGTCGATCGCCAAGGATGTGACGCAGGCCTTGATCGGCGTGGAGATGCAAAGTCCGGATCCGCAGGGGTTGGCCGAGCACTGGGGACGGATCATCGCAATTCCCGTGAAGAAAAGCAAAACCGGCGAGCCTGAGCTTAAGCTTCCCAATTGCAGCTTCCGTTTCGTCAAGGGCGCGAGCGACATCATGAGCGGTCTGACGTTCCGGGTCGGCGATATCGACGCCGTGCGCGATGCCGCAAAGAAGAAGGGTCACGCGGTGGCAGGCGACCAGTTTCTGCTCGGCGGCGTCACCTTCCGTCTCGCGGCGTGAGCATCGACGCCACGCGCCTTCCGGACATTCCTAACAAGAATAAACAAGGACCGTTCTGAATGCCGCCTGCGACTGCGATCAGCAAACCCAAGCATCCGCTCGACACCTTCTTCTCGCCCGACAGTATCGCTTTGATCGGCGCGTCGCGCGATCTGGAAAAAATCCCGGGCCGGCTGCTGTCGATGCTGCGCAAGAACGAATTTCCCGGCCGGCTCTATCCGGTCAATCCCAATTACGGCGATATCGACGGGTTGAAATGCTATCCGTCGATCTCGGCGGTGGGGCAGCCGATCGATCTCGCCATCGTCATCATTCCGGCGCGCGCGGTTCTCGGCGCGCTAAGGGAATGCGCCGCCGTCGGCGTCAGGAACGCGGTGATCATCTCGTCGGGATTCGCCGAGGAGGGCGGCGACAGCGCCGCCATGCAGGACGCGATCGCCGAGCTTGCCAAAAAGACCGGCATGCGGATTTCCGGTCCCAATGCGGAAGGATTTTACAGCGAAGCCCAGCGCGTCGCCGCCACTTTCAGCCCGACCGTCGATGTCAAGCCGGGCACGCCGCGGCTGATCGCGACCAGGCGGCGGATCGGCATCGTCGCGCAGAGCGGCGGCATCGGCTTTGCGATCTACCACCGCGCCAGGGCGCTGGGCATCGCGCTCAGTTACGTCATCAGCACCGGCAATGAATCCGACCTCGGCGCCGGCGAATTTTTCGAATATATGGTGCAAGACTCTTCCACCGACGTGATCCTCTTGTTCATCGAGGGCATTCGCGACGTCGACAAGTTCCTCGCTGCCGCTCGTCACGCCGCCGAGATGGGAAAACCCGTCATCGTGACAAAAGTCGGCCGCTCCGGCGCGGGGGAGCGTGCGGCGGCCTCGCATACCGCCAGCATGGCCGGCTGGTCCGCGGCCTATGACGCGGTGTTCGCCAAATACGGTTTTATCATCTCCAACGATTTCGATGAGGCCGTCACCATCGCGGCTGTCCTGACCGCCAATCCGATGCCCAAGGGCGACCGTGTTGCGGTTCTTACGGTGTCGGGCGGCGCCGGCATCTGGGGTGCGGATACCGTCTCGATGCAGGGCCTGCAGGTGCCGGAATTGTCTGGCCCGATCCAGGCGGAAATCAGCAAGCTGCTGCCGTCCTACGGGGCTACGCGCAACCCGATCGATGTCACCGCGCAAGGCGTGCACAGCGGCGGCATGCAGAAAAGCATCGACCTGCTCGACGTATCCGACGAAGTCGACGCCATTCTCGTCGTGCTGTCGCTGTCGAGCGAAACGCGGATGCCGTTCAAGCAGGCGGAGCTGAAGCCGGTGATATCGGCGCAGCACAAGCCGATCGTGTTTTACTCCTACACGCTGCCGTCCGATTTCGCGCGCAACGAACTTGCGGAGTCGGGCGTCGTCGTGCTGTCGGGGTTGACGCATGTTGGCGTCGCCATGCGCCGGATGGTCAACTATTCGAAATTCAAGCTGGCGCGGCCGGTGAATGACGACGCGCTGCCATCGCGTGATCTGTCGGCGCATTTGAAATCGCCAACGATGTCCGAATTCGACAGCAAGTCGCTGCTGCGCGACGCCGGCATTTGGCTGCCGGAGGAAGTACTGGTGACGGAACGTGACGCGCTCGATGCCGCCATCGCGCGCGTCGGCCTGCCGCTGGTCATGAAAATCCAGTCGCCGGATATTCCCCACAAGAGCGAGGTCGGTGGCGTCCGCGTCAATATCGCGACCAAGGGCGAGGCGTTTCTGGCTTACGGGGCTTTGCTGCAAAGCGCGCGCCGGCATCGGCCCGAGGCTGATATCCAGGGCGTCCTGGTCGGCCCGATGGCGAAAACGGGCGTCGAGATCATCATTGGTACCATGCAGGACGCAACCTTTGGCCCAATGGTCATGGCCGGTTTTGGCGGTGTCACCACGGAATTGTTCCGGGATGTCGTCTATCGCCCCGCGCCGGTGAGCGCGCCGGAAGCCGCGTCCATGCTGGCCGAACTCAAGGCGGCGCCGCTGCTCAGCGGGTTTCGTGGCGCTGCGAGGGCGGACGTTCCGTTGCTGTGCTATTTGATCGAGAAGGTTTCGCTGCTAGCTGCGCGGTTGCGCAACGACATCGCTGAGATCGAGCTCAATCCGGTGCTGGTGCATCCGGAAGGCCAGGGCGTCACCATTGTCGATGCGCTGGTGGTGCGAAGGAAGGGGTAGCCGACCCGCACCATGTTATGCGGCAGGCAAGCCGATCTGTTTCTCGAAGAACACACTGGTCGCGATGGATTGCGGTGCCATGAGGGCGTAAGCGCCGAACGCGGGACAACGCCGGAACCCGGCTCGCGCATAGAATCGCAGCGCCTCGACCTGGCGCTCTCCGGTCTCTAGACGCAACAAGGAGAGCGCGGCATCGCGTACCTCCTCCTCGATGCGTGCCAGGATTGCGTCTGCTACTCCCTGTCCCCGTGCGGCATCTCGCACGTACATGCGCTTCACCTCGGCGAAGTCGGAGAACAGGGCTACGCCGCCACAGCCCACCGCCGCACCGCGCAGTCTTGCGAGGAAGAACCGGATGTGCGGCTGAAAGATCGCGTCGAGGGCTAATCCATGCCGCTGCTCTGGCGGATACTCCGCCGAGAGAACGGCCTCGAGCTCACCGACTAATCAGCGCACCTCTTCCGTCGCCGTCGGCGCGGCCTCGATCCGCACTACATTGCTGTTGTTCATCGATACTCCAATCCGATTCCGGACCACAGCGCGATATGGCTCCGCGCTAGCCATCCGGCATGATCCGGACTTCGGCATTGTGGGTCGTCTCATGCGCCGGCGTTGCGTGGGGTGGCGCTACGCGCCAACCTCTCCCGATGGGAGAGGTGAAGCAAGTCACCGCCCCTTGAAATTGGCGACGCGGCGCTCCGCGGTGGCCTTGATGCCTTCCCTAAAATCCTCGGTCGTGCGCAGCCGGTTTTGTTCTGTCAGCTCGTGGTTGGTGGCGGCCAGCACGCGGTCGGCGAGGCCGGCGCGCATGGTGGCGCGGGTCGAGAGCAGGCCGAGCGGGGAACATTCGGCGATCTCCTGCGCAAGCTTCATGGCGGCAGCGCGCACCTGATCCTGCGGCACGCACTCGTTGGCAAGGCCCATCCGGTACGCCTCCTCGCCGGTCACCCGGCGGCTGGTGTAGAAAATCAGCTCCGCATTGTTCTTTCCGACCAGTTCGGGAAGCGTCGTCGTCAGCCCGAAGCCGGGATGAAAGCCGAGTTTGGTAAAATTGGCGGCGAAGCGCGCCTCGGGGCAGGTGACGCGAAAATCCGCCGACACCGCGAGGCCGAGTCCGCCGCCGATCGCGGCACCATGGACCGCCGCGACGATCGGTTTCTTGTTGCGGAAAATCCGCACCGCCTGGACATAGAGATGGTTGATCGGAAGGTTCGACGCCGGATCGGTCTTCGCGCGTTCTTCTGCTTCCTGCCGCGCCGGATCGCCGAAATTGGCGCCGGCGCAGAAGGCCTTGCCTTGCGCCGCCAGCACCACCGCGCGCGCTTCGGGATCATTGTCGATGTCGGTCAGCGCATCCGCGATCTGGTTGATCAGCGAAACGTCGAAGAAGTTCAGCGGCGGCCGCTGGATCTCGATCGTGGTGACGTGGCCGGTCTTCTCGACGCCGATATCTGTGAACTTGGTCATGAGGTCCTCGATTGAAATGATCTTGAGTTAGCGCAGTCCCAGGCCCGCGCGCCTAGCGCAGTCCGAGCCCGCGCGCGATGATGCCGCGCAGCACCTCCGTGGTGCCGCCCTGAATGGTGAGCTTGGGCGCTACCTTCATCGCGAACGGCAACACGGTGTCGAGGATTTCGTGATTGCTGGCATCCGGCTCGACGAAGGCCGCCAGATCGCGCACCCGCTGCGGCAATTGCTGTTCCCAGATCGTGCCGATGTCCTTGACGATGGAGGCCTCCACAACAGGCTCTTTTCCGGCCTGCAGCATGCCCGCGACCGACACCGACATGCGGCGCATGGTGTGCAGCTGCGCAACCAGCCGTCCGATCCCTTCGGCGCCGCGGGTGTCGGGTTCCTCGCCGAGCGCGCGAACCAGCTCGGTCAGCACATAATAGGTCTCCAGAAAGCGCTCCGGCCCGCTGCGCTCATAGGCGAGCTCGGAGGTCGCCTGTTTCCACGCGCCGTCGATTTCGCCGAGCATGTGATCGTCAGGCACGAAGGCGTCCTGGAACACCACCTCGTTGAACTCGGATTTGCCGGTGAGTTGCGCGATCGGGTTGACCTTGATGCCCGGCGTTTTCATGTCGACGAGAAACTGCGTCAGCCCGTGCCGGCGGTTTTCCTTGGTCGACGGCGAGGTACGGAAGATCGCCAGCATGTAATTGGCGACCTGGGCTGCCGAGGTCCATATCTTGGTGCCGTTGATCAAAAAGCCGCCGTCGGTTTTGGTCGCCTTGGTTTTTGCGGCGAACAGATCCGAGCCGGAATTGGGCTCGCTCATTCCGATCGAGAAACACACCTCGCCGCGGCAGATCCGCGGCAGAATGTCCATCTTGATGTGCTCGGGCGCATATTTCAGCAGCACCGGGCCGCTCTGCCGGTCGGCCACGAAGAAACGGCGCACCGGCGCATTGGCGACGCGCATTTCCTCGGTCACCACATAGCGCTCGAGAAAGCTGCGCTCATGGCCGCCGTATTTCTTCGGCCAGGTCATGCCGATCCAGCCGCGTTCGCCGACCCGCTTGCTGAAGCCGGGGACGTCGCTGTCCCCGCTTTGCGGGCTGTGCGGGTCGAAGGTGCCCGCCGCGATTTCGTCGGCGAGGAAGGCGCGGACTTCCTTGCGCAGCTTTTCGCATTCGGCGGGCAGACGGATGGGATCAAAACGGAGGGCTGCGGTCATGTAAATCTCATCCCGGATGCGGTTGTGCTTGTAAAATGAGAGCCTGGATCCCGCGGCAGCGGAAGTACGCTCCCTCTCCCATGGGGAGAGGGCAGGGGTGAGGGGGTACGGTCTCTCGATGGGCCGTAACCCCTCACCCGGATCGCATCTTTCGATGCGATCCGACCTCTCCCTATGGGAGAGGTGGAAAAAGCCGCGCGCTCCGATTCCAAATTCATAAGCCGTACCCTAGCGCGACGCCACCAGCGGCCACAATTCGTCGGCGCCGCGCGCGGCGACCCGCTTGCCGAGTTCCACCGCCCAGTAACTTTCATGGCCGAAATCGTCGCGCCAGGCCAGCGCGCGCATGGTGTAGCGATGCAGGATGTGTTCAAGCGTGTAGCCGATCGCGCCATGAACCTGATGGGCGATCGCAGCGCCCTTTTCGGCGGCCTCCGCGCAGCGGATCTTCGCCGCCGTGGCTTCCAGGAAAACCGCGTCGTCAAAGCCCGAGGCATTGGCGATGGTATCCGCCGCCGAGCTCGCCGCGGTCATTGCGGCCGCGGTTTCGCCGGCGAGCCGAGCGAGATTGTGCTGCACCGCCTGGAATCTTGAAATCTTCTTTTCAAATGCGACGCGCTCGTTCGAGTAGCGCACGCTGATGTCGAGCATCGATTCAAGGGAGCCTGCAATCTGCAGGCTCCGCGCCACAGCGCCCATCAGCATCAGCGAGGTCTGATCGAAACCTTTCGGCGCCGGCTTGATCGCTGTGGGTGCAACGTTGCTGAACGTCACGGTATCGCTGCCGTCGCTGGCGAGATTGAGGCCGGGCTCGATCCGGCAACTGGCCGCATCGACCAGCGCGATCGAAATACCGCCGGCGCCTTGCGCCAGCACCGCGAAGTGTCTGGCGTCCCTGGCGAAGGGAATGCCGCGCGCGCGGCCGGACAGGGTGCCGTCGGCATTGAGCGCGATGCGGTCCTTCGGGCTTGCGGGCGCCACCGTCATCATGCCCAAGGGCGAAGCAATTTTTGCCTGCGACAGCAGCCATCCCGCCAGCATCGTTTCGGCGAGCGGCACGGCCAACGCGAAACGCCCGGCCGCGCTCAACACGCTGAAACCCTCGGCCAGGCTTGCGCCCGAGCCGTCGCAATCCTCCGGCACCCATGACAGCGGCAAGCCGGCCTCGGTCAGCGCCTGCCACAGCGGCGCTTTCCAGCTGCCCTTCTTGTCGCGGTTGATGGTTTGCGCGTCGGCAAGATCCGCAAATATCCGCTCCGCAGTCTCGGCGACAATGTTCTCACTCTCCGCCACAGCGTTCCCCGTTTTTCACTTCGCACAGTCTCGCTCGGCGATTTCGCCCGGGCATCGGGTGCGGTCTTTTCTTGCACCGCATGATGAGGAAAAGCCACCGCCATGACAAGCACCGATGACCGCAAGGTCCCCCTGCAAAAGCGAGATGAAGCAACCGCCGATTAATTCCGCGCAACGGAGTTTTGCCGATTTGCAGTCATTTCGCCGCGCGATATGGTAGATCGCCGTCATAGCGGGCCAGCTCAGAATCAATCAGAGGAAATGCGGATGTCGAAGGATGGTTTGTGCGCGATTGTAACGGGTTCTGCGTCCGGCCTGGGGGCTGCGACTGCAGCCATTCTGGCAAAGGGCGGTGCGCGCATCGTCGTCAACTATTCCTCCAGCCAGAAGGAAGCCGAACAGACGGCCGATCTCTGCCGTGCGGCGGGTGGCGAAGTGGTCGTGGTGCAGGGCGATGTGTCCCGCGACGAGGATTGCAAGAAGATCGTCGCGGCCGCAGCCCCTTGGGGGCGGCTCGACGCGCTGATCAACAATGCCGGCACCACCAAGCACATGGCGCACGGCAATCTGGATGGATTGTCGGCGGAAGATTTCCAGCGGCTGTTTGGCGTCAACACCATCGGTCCGTTCCAGATGGTGCGGGCGGCGCGAAGTCTGCTGGAAGCGGGCGCGAAGGCGGCCGGCCGCGCGTCCGCGGTCGTCAACGTGTCATCGGTCGCCGGCATCAGCGGCGTCGGCTCCTCGATTGCCTATGCCGCGAGCAAGGGGGCGCTGAACACCATCACCTATTCGCTGGCGCGCGCGCTGGCGCCGCTGATCCGCGTCAACACCGTCTGTCCCGGCTATATCGACACGCCATGGTTCACCAAGGGCCGCGGCGAGGAGGCCGCCAGGCAGGTGCGCGATACGGTGATAGCAAAAGTGCCGCTCAAGGTCGCCTCATCGGCGGACGATATCGCGGCGCTGGTGTGTTTTCTGGCCACGCCGCAATCGAGCAACATGACCGGCGAAGTGGTGCGGATGGACGCCGGGTTGCACCTCATCACGTGAGGACGCCGCATTTGCGTCGGTCGCGTGCCCTCCGCCTTGAAAAGGCGATGATCAGGAACGAATCTGGCTCAAGCGGCGATGCGCACATCCGCCGCGTCAGCGCCGGGAGGCAGGATATGAAACGATTTTGCGCAGCTTTTGCCATTGCTGCCGTTGCGGCTCTCGGCGGCTGGGCTTCGCTGGCGCCGGCGAATGCCGCGCCGCCGACCGTCACGCCGTCGCCGGGATATGACGCGAGATTGCAGGAGCAACGAGCCGCGCCGACAGTGTACGAACCGGTCGTGCGCACTCATCGACCGGTTTCCCGACGCCACGTGAAGCGGATTCATGACGGCGCCCGTTGAACGCCGTTGATGCCGACGCGATCCCGGATGCGGCTGTTTCTCCTGGCGCTCTCGTTCAGCCTGAGCTTCGCGGTTTCGGCCACGGCGGGCGACTACGCAAGCGCGATCAGCGCCTATCGCCATGCACATGGATTGTCGGCGGTCAGGCTGGATAGTCGCCTCAGCGCGGTCGCGCTAACACAGGCGCGTGCGATGGCCTCGAGCGGAACCGTCAGCCACAGCGCCGGCGGCAGCTTTGCGACACGCGTGGCAGGCCTGCGCAAAACCAGGGCCGCCGAAAATATCGGCGCGGGTTTCCTGAGCTTTTCCGAAATGCTGAAGCAGTGGGAAGACTCTAGCGGCCACCGCGAGAATCTCCTGATGGCGGGCGCCCGCCGCGTCGGCGTCGCCTCGGCGGACAATCCGAAATCGCCTTACCGGAAATTCTGGGCGATGGTGATCACGGATTGACGGTGACAATCAGCTGCGTTTGGCTTTGCCCTGGGACGAGCCGAACAGCTTCTTCAAATCCTTGATGCCTTCCGAAAGCCGCGGCCATTCGCAGGAGAATGAATGCCGCGCGCAGTTCGTGGCTTTCATGCGCGTCCTGATATCGCTCGCTGCTGCCTGTGGCTTGTTAGGCGCCTCCGCGGGCACGGGGACCTTTTCATTCCTGAACGAGGCCCGCTGCACCGGCTGCGCCTGCTGCAGCAGCTGCTGCTTTCCCGTGAGCGCCGCCGCGATGCTGTTTCGCCGTTCACGGTCGAGATAGGCGGTATATTGTTCGTCGATTTGCTTTTGTTCCTCCGGCGTCGGATTCGGACCCGCGATATCGAAGCTGCGGTTCTGCATGAAATCGAAATAGGTGTAGCCGCCGCCGGGTTTGCGCCGTCCGGCGAATTTCGCGTTGCATTCGGAGAGCGCCGAACTTCGCGCTTCCTTGGTCCCCGCCTTCTCCGCAGCATCGGCGCATTCCTCGAAATCGGCCGGTGCGCGCGACCACCACTGCGCATGCGCGCGCAAGGGCTGCAGCACGACGCAGCCGGCGATCGCGGCAATCAGCAGTGCGGATCTGCGCGGTTCGATCACGGACGATTTTCCCAGGACATAATTCTCAAGATTGTGGCGACGCAATTTGCACCCATTGTCGCCATTATCGGCCGGCTTGTCACCCCGTAACCGAGCCCATTTCCCGCACGGGTTGCAAGTTTCTTTTCTGGCCTGTGACGGGCGGGACCCGGGCGCGAGGGGAAGCGGCGTCATCAAATGGCGCAGAGGCTTGGTGGCGGTTTACCGCGCCCTTGGAAATGGGGCCGGGCGCCGGCTGGCTGCGAAGTGGCCGCGCTCCGGAGGCTGGCGATCATGCGGCCGCTCTGGTATGGAGCTTTCAAGCACCCGCGTCTCACGGCGGGTTCTTCGGTCCCGTAGCTCAGCCGGATAGAGCGACGGTTTCCTAAACCGTAGGTCGCATGTTCGAGTCATGCCGGGATCGCCAATTAGATTAGCCGACAAATCCTTATTTTTCAGGGCTTTCTGCAAGATCCAGCCTTGTTCTGATTGGCAATGTAGCCGGGATGCAACGATTCCGTCCATTACGGCAAAATCCAAGCATTTCAGTGATTTTTCAAGGGACGCAATTTTCTCCATGCAACACGCCGCGTCGAATTTGTTCTGTGTTTGTCAACACGAAGCACTGGCGAATTTCTCGCCGGCATCCGAAAACCTTCACACCAACGGAAGTCAATGCATCATCAAAGATATCTTTGGAAAGGGCCGCCCAACATACATGAATCTCTCGACGAAAGCCTCTTCTGCTGTGGTTGCCGGGAGAATACGGGTTCGAATTTGGCCTCCATTCTACTGGAGAATCCGCGTGCCGTGTTTGCGAATTTTCGCCCGCATCTGCGGGCTTAACGGCTTGACCAGTTCGGCATTGTACGAGCCCGTCGGGCGCAGCGGCTTCGGCTGCCCGGTCAGCGTATTGCTTGAATAAATCTGCTCGATCGCGATCGCGTAACCGCGAGATGTCGCAGCCGGAGAGCCCTGTCGCACCGCCGGATCGACATTGGTGGCGAGAATCGAAATCGAGTCGTCGTTGTTGCGGATGATCTCGAAGGTGCGGAATTGTTGGGGAAAATCCCGCAACGACGCGGTCTCTACCTGCCAGAATCCGAGTTCGGGGCGCGCCGGGTCCGGCGATTTGAAGGCGGTGATGGTGTTGTAGTGGCGGTGGCCCGCTATCCATAGCATCAGGTTCGGATATTGGTGCAGTTTGGCGATCAGCTCCGGCTCGGAGACATGCGCCACCGAACTCCAGCCCATGACGGAACTTGCCGGCTCGACGCCGATCGGGACATGCGCGGCGATGATGATCAATTCGCCGTTGTTTTGGCCGTCGTCGAGTTCTCTCACCAGCCAGTCATAGCGCTTTTTGTCGAGCGAGCCATGGCCGTAGCCCGGCGAACTCGTCGCGGAACGGGCGGGGCTGACATCCTCGTCCACTTGGGTATTGTCCAGCACAATCACCTTGATCGGCAATACCGCGCTGGGTCGAAAGCTGTAGCAGGCAAAGTCCTCGTCGATATTGGCGCGACTGAAGCCGTGGCCGACCGGCTGCGACGAGGTCTTGAAGAACTCGCCCAACCATTCCTTTCGTCGAAGCGAGCGGCGGTTCGGGTCGGCCTTGACCTTTGGCGGGCTCGCGAAGTCGCCGATCGGCCCAGCGCCGACGATGTGGCCATTGGGCGTGGTGCCGCCGCGCGCGCCCATGTAGTAGTCGCGCTTGTTGATGCCGTCGGGATCGGTGAAGATGTCACCGAGCTTCAGAATGTCCTCGCCGACATAGACCTGCCGCAGATAATTGTTCACCGGGTTGGTGCCCATCCAGAAATGATCGTGGTTGCCGAGCGTCTGGTACCACTTGATCGATTTGTCGAGGCCCGCCGCCTTGTAAGGCTTTTGGTGATCGATTGAGTCTGCGCCGGCTTTGGCGCCGGAATTCGGCGTGATTGCTTTACCGTCGAGCACGTCGATGTACCAGCGCAGCTCGTTGTATTGTATATTGTTGCAGGTATCCCCCAGCGAAATGCCGAAATCGAAGCGGCCGCGCCTGTGCAGCGCGTTGATGGTCTGCACCGCGGCGTCGAGCACATGGGTTGTATCCAGCATCACCGGCGAATATCCCGACGGGATGCCGTTCTTGAGGCCGAGATAGATCGCCGACGAAGGCGATTCCTTGTCGGTGACGTGAATGTCGGTGATGGCGAAGAAATTCAGCAGCCGCGCGACGTGGCGGGCCGGTTTGCCGGCTCCGGGCGGGGCGACCAGATCGAGCCGCCTGTCATAGGACAGCGCGGGGCCGTAGTGCCAGGGGCCGAAGCCCCTCTTTTGATAATTGGAAACATCATCGACCCGGATCGCCGCGGCGGGTTTTTGATTTGGCAGCACCGTCCGCTGCACGGTGGTGTGGACGTTCGGTGCGATCGGATATGTTCCGATCGCAGGCAGGCCCAAGGCATCGGCCTTGCCGAAGCCGCAGGCGACGAGCGCGCCGACGCTGACCCCAAAATCGCGGCGTGAAATGGCCATGCTGTGGTCTCCGGTTGCAGTGCGATCGCGATCTAGAACGCGGCCTTGAGTCCGCCGCTGACCGCAAGGTCATTGCCTCCCTCGCGTGCGAAGGTGGTGGCGACATTGACGGTCGCGCTGATATTTCCGGCGATCGACGCGCCGATGCCGGCGGCGACCTTGCCGTAGGTGCGGTCATGCGCGGAGACCGGCGTCAGGATCGGGAGCAGCGGTGCGGTCACCAGCGTGGTCGTCACATTGCGGCCAGAGCCTGCGAAATCCTGCTCGGCAGTGAGGTTGATGAACGGGCTGTACAGCGCCGTTCCCGCGACGAACGGCAATCGCAATTGAAGCCCGGCGTTGCCGGTCAAGGCGTTGATCGCTTGCCTGTCGACCATCATTGTCAGCAGGATGTCGCCGCTCTCGGTGTAGGCGCCGATGACGCCGTGGGTGTAATTGAATCCCGCGATCGGCCCGACGCGGACCGCTCCCGCGTGGACCAGGTAGCCGGCCCTGGCCGCCGCCGTGAAGGTGTCGGCGCTGGTGCTGCCGTGGATCACGTCGATCACGCCCTGGCGGTCGAGCGAAAAATCGTGGCGGCCATAGGCAACGAGCGCGTCGGCGAACCAGTTGGCATCGGTGAACGAGCCGTAGCCGGCGAACTGATAGGATTTGACGTGGTCATGGGCGTTCTGGACGCCGAGCGTGATCTCGGGTTCGGAGTAGCCCAGCGCAAAACCGAGCCGCCACTTCGAATCATAGCGGTACTCGATCCCGAAGGTGCCGCCGGCGGCGTGATAGTCATAGCCGGCATTGAGGAACTGCTTGTCGAGGCTGGCGCTGGCGTAGCTGAAGTCGCTGTAAACCGACCATCTGTCCTCCGGCCTGACCGGAGCCGGAGCCTTGGTCGGACCGGCATAGGCCATCGCCATCGCGTTGCCGATCCCGAACGGCTGGAAGCTGCGCGAGGCGTCGAGCCGGCCAAACACCGAGCCGGCGAAACCGGAGGCAATGCTGGTGGTGATGGCGCCCTGCGGCACCACGGTGGTCGGCGCGTTGATCTGGTTCGCCATGTAGGTCGCGATCAGCGCCATGGCGGTGCCGGTGGGATGCACCGAGTTTTGATAGAAACAGCCTGCGAAATTCACATTGACGCTGGGAGGCGTGCTTCCCGAGGCCGGCCCGGCCTCGCAATTGGTGGCGCTGGTGAAGCCGTACATCCCCGGATTGCTGGCGACACGCTCCTGCAGGATGCCGAAATTGAACAGGAAGATGCGAACACCGGATCGCGCCAGCGGCGCCAGCAACTGCTGGCTCTGCTGGTAATAGGTGTTCGCCCAGGCGTCGCGCAACGCGTCGGTGAGCGCGGCGTCGCCGGGCTTCTCGGGAAACCATTTCGAACTGCCGGTGCTGAGCCAGGCGATGTTGCGGGCACCCTGCGCCGCCATTTGTTGCACGCCGGCGGCCGCGTTGCCCGCCGAGATGGTCGCGCTCGAGACGATCAGAGCGTTCGGATCGGGCACGCCCGCGAGGTTGACGGCCGACAGATCGTTGCCGCCGATCGACAGCGCGATCAGGTCGCTGCTGGCGTAGCGCTGGCCGGCCGAGTGGGCGAGTTCGTAGCCGAAGCCGAACCCGGAGGCGAGAGCGGGGATCGTGTTGGTATTGTCCGTTCGCGCGCCGCCGATCGAATAATTGGTCAGCCCCGGCAGGCCATAGATCGATTGCAGCGACTCGACGAAGGTGGTGCTGCCGGTGAACGTGCAATTGGGGTGGTAGATACAGGTCGTGCCTGCGAGCCGGAACGCGCCGCCCGGAGCGGCGCCGGTATCAGCATAACTGTCGCCAAAGCCGTAAAGGGCGGTGAACTGCGCCTTGGCCGGCAGGACTGTGGCTGCCAGTATTACTACGGACGCGAACGTCGCCATCACGCGGGCGCCAAGCGCGACTCGCCATGACATGCTCGGTCGGGGTTGCGCCCGGTTGCCGCGGGCGGCGAAAATTCGATTCCCCTGCACCGAAATCGATGGTGTCCGCGGAAGGTCGTGACCCATCTCAATTCGTTAGTCTCTTGAGACCGGTCCGTCGGACACAGTCGGGACTTACTTCTTAGGCTCGCTAAGTGATTCGCGCCCGCAACGTGTTGTTCCAAATCAATCCTGACCCAACTTTCGGTCGCCGGTTGCGAACAACACGCGCCAATGGTGGATCTGAATCGAAAATGCTCGACACGAGCTCATCGAGGGGGCGTGTATTTATCGGACAAGGATGACGAAAGTCAGTATCCCCGTCAGGCCGTTCGCACCCGCAGACGGTGGGCTCGGCCGACGTTGGCGAGCCTTTTCGGCGCGAGTGCCGCTCGCCACTGTCAGAACAATGTCCGCCCATGGCGGCGCCAAGCGGACATCGACATTCCAGAGCGATTTCGAGGGTTGGCGTTTGATCTGCGATCGACATGCTGCATCACGACCACAGCGATTTAACCGTTTCGATGCCGGCGCCCTATTTTTGCCGCCGCCGATCTGGAAAACCACCTGAAAGCTTAGCCTGCGAATCAAGCGCCGCGACCTCGAACCAGCCCGCGTTGGCCGGAACCGCGCCTTGAAGGACTGCAACGCGTTTTTTCTCCACGCGTGGCGCTTTAGAATTGGCGTTTAAGAAAGCAAGATTTATGACCGACCCTTCCATGACGCCCGAGACGCCCGATGTCGCGGAAACCGCAAATTTTCTGCGTCGCTTTGCCGACCTGATGTCCAATGGACAGAACGCGACCTATTTGCAGCGCGCCGCGGTCTTGCTCGAAACCCTGACGGCCCGCGTGACCGCCGCGATCGATGAAGAGCAGCTTTGGCGATACAAGTACGAAACCGCGACCGATCATACCGATGCGCTGGAGGCCGAATGCGACGCGCTCAAGCATGACATTGAAGGGCACCTGGATATCACAACCTCGATCCTGGCCGAACGCGATGCGCTCAAGGCAACGCTGCAGGCACGGGAAGCGGAGCTTGCTGAGCTTAACGGTGCTTTAGGCCGCGAACGCGGTGAATTCGCGAATAAATTGGAGGCGCACGAAGAAGTCCTGGCCGGGCTTCGCGCTGCGTTCGATCGCGAGCGCGAAGCGCTCAATGCGGCCGCAGAGGCGCGTGGCGAAGAACTTGACCAGCTTCGCCGCGATTTGGAACGCCAACGTGAAGATTACGCGGCAAGATCGAAGACTCATGAAAGCGAGCTGTCTGAACTTCGTCTTGCCTTTGACGGCGAACGCGATGAATTGCAGGCCCAGCTAAAGATGCGCAGGGACGAACTTGCGGCGCTTCGCGTTGCTACTGACCGGGAGAACGACGAACTCAAGGCGAAGGTCGCCTCCCTTGAAGCTAAACGAGCAGAGCTTCGTTCTGCATTCGATCGGATTGGTCATCTGCGAAATCAAACTGTCGAACATCAAGGCGGCGCCGACCGTTCTGTTCCCGGAAAGCCCGGGTTTGAGGCGGAAGCGAGCCCGCTTCCAGCGAAACGGGACGACCGAGATCCTGCAGTTGAAGAAGCCAACGCCGTCGTGCCGAGAACCACGCTGCGTCAAGCACGTGCTCAGTTTGAATATCTTGCCAGGGAATGCATTCCCCGCGGAGATATCGCTTCGCAGGTCATGTGCGCGCTTGGGGCATACACCATGGACCTGGCCCTGCGCGCCGGCGCAGAGACGGACCATTTGCCGGTTGGCGAGGTCGCGCTGGGCATCCTCGCTCCCGCCGGCTCGGCTCCTCAGGTCAACGCAGACGCGGTGTGAGTTGGGTCGCCTCCGGTGATCTCAGCCCAGAGCGTAAACTGACCCGCAACGTCGTAGCGTTTCGGTGAGAGATGTCCAGTTCCGCATAAGTGGGCTAAAAATAGCGAACGTGCATTTGCCACCGCCCGTCGATGCAACACATTTGCAGCACGACGATCCTAAGGTATTGCCTTTGTTAGACTGGAAACGGTTTCCCAAACCGTAGGTCGCATGTTCGAATCATGTCGGGATCGCCAGCGAAAATCGCCACATCGCGATTGGGAGAAATGTGCGATTTCGCGCTTCCGGATTCGCAAAGCGGACCTACTGGCCGTTGGAATAAATTTCCGCTGTTGAGGAAAGAGCAGAGATCGACGTTCCAGGTTTACGGCGCTGATTATGGCGAATCCGCCACACCCGCAGAGAATCAACTCCTTGTCTCGCGGTTAAGCTACGATCCGCATTGCCGGTATGGCGAGGGGGGCGCATCCTTATGCTCAGAAGGCGGGTCAATCGGGGAATGCCGGATTGATCGACTGCCCGGCCGTCTTCGGACTGGGCAGCGGAGGAAATTCGAGGGGGCGGGATTGCTTTTCAAAACGGCGGGCATGCTGATCGCGTTCGTGATCGGCGCTGCATCAATTGTCCCCGCGAGCGCACAGGCGCCTTACCCCAGCCGGCCGATCCGCATCGTTGTGCCGTTCGGGCCGGGCGGCTTCGCCGATATCACTGTCCGTCTGCTGGCGCAGAAGCTCACCGAACGCACCAACGCCCAGGTGGTGGTTGAGAACCGTCCCGGGGCAGGCGGAGTCATCGCCGGCAACACCGTCGCCTCGGCGGAGCCGGATGGCTACACCCTGTTCGTTTTCTCGAGCGGCATCGCGCTGTCAAAGTCGCTGCTCAAGTCCATGCCGTTCGATCCGGTCACCGCGTTCGCACCGATCTCGACCATGGCCATGTTCGACCTGCTGCTGCTGGTGAGAGCGGACTCGCCCATACACACGCTGAAGGACGCGCTCGACGCCGCCCGCGCCGATCCGCAGAAATTCAACGTCGGCACAATCAATCCCGGCAGCACCCAGAACGTCACCGGCGAATTGCTGCGCGCGACCACCGGCATACCGATGACGGTGGTGCCGCACCGCACCTCGGCAGAGGTCCTGACCGCGCTGCTTCGGGGCGATATGCGGATCGGCATCGAGTCCTACGCCGCGCTGAAGTCGGCGATCGACGCCGGGCAGATCCGCGCCATCGCCTCGTCCGGCAACAAGCGTTCGCCGCAGCAGCCGGACGTGCCGACGCTGCGCGAGAGCGGCATCGACGCCGCGGTGGACGGCTGGAACTCGCTGGTGGCGCCGGCCGGTACGCCGCGCGACATCGTCGCCCTCCTTAACGGCCACGTTCGCGCAATCATCGGCGATCCCGACTTCCAGAAGCGCATGATCGAGCTGGGTGGGGAGCCGGTCGCGGGGTCGCCGGAGGAGCTCGACGCGCGGCTCAGATCCGATATCGACATGTGGGCCGGCGTGGTCAAGAAGGCCGGTCTCGAGCCGAACTGAGCAGATAGAGTCCCCATGCCCGACAGTTTCAAGATCGACGCCCACGTGCATGTCTTCACCACCGATATGCCGCTGATCGACAATCCGCGCCACGCGCCGAAATACAGCTTTACCCACGAGGAATTGATCGCGACCCTCGACAACAACGGCATCGACCGCGCGGTGATCGCGGCCGCAAGCCCATGGGGTGACTACAATGACTACATCCTGGCTGCGCTCCGCACCCACCGCGTGCGGCTGCGCGGCACTGCGATCTTCAAACGCCCGGTGGAACGATTTGTGCTGGAGGCGATGAGCCGCGACGGTTTCGTCGGCATGCGGCTCCCCTTCATCGGCCTGCCCAAGCTTCCCGACATCACCACATTCAACTATCGCGCGCTGTTTCACCGCCTCGCTGATCTCGACTGGCACGTTCATCCTCATGTCGAGGGTGAAGATCTGCCGAAAATCCTGCCTACGCTGGAGGCCTGCGGCGTCAAGATCGTGGTCGACCATCTCGGTCGCCCCGATCCGAAGTCCGGCGTCAACAGCGAAGGCTTCAAGGCGCTCCTGCGCTCCATCGATACGGGCCGCACCTGGGTGAAGGTTTCCGGCGGCTACCGGCTCGGGCCACAGGCAAAGGAATATGCGCGCGAGCTTCTCCGCGCCGCTGGCCCCGATCGGCTGGTGTGGGCGAGCGACTGCCCGTTCGTCGGCCACGAGGGCCAGTTCCCGTATCGGGCCACCATCGACTGGCTGGTCGAGGCCATTCCCGACGCCACCGCGCGTGCAAAAATCTTCGGCGCGACGGCGCGCGAACTCTACTTCAACGGCGAGTGACCTATGCGGCGCGCGAAGCGGACATTCATACGCAAAACTGCATCTCGTGACTGATGAGGAATGAGTAGAAACTTAACCCTTGAATTTCGCGAATAGCGGGCCAACGTCTAAAGTACCTCCTTCACCTAGAATTCAAGCTCGTTGGCAGTTCGTACGCCGTGAGCGCCAGGAATACTTGCTGCGCCAATCATGACTGCCTGTGTTTGAGAGATACCTTGTTCGGCAATGCCATCTAGAGCGATGGCGCGCCGGAGAGGATGAACGTGAAATCTGCTATGTGATTGTAATACCAATCAATTTGCGATAAGCACGGACGCTCCTTGCTGGAAGGGGCTGTTCCCATGTGATGTAAGGCTTGGCCTGCTCCGTTCCTCCGCGCACGCGGATCCCTGACGGAAATTTTCAGCCTGGCTTGGCTCGGGGCGTTAGAGAAAATTCTAGCATAATCTGTGGAAGAGAGAGCATGGCGCGCAACATTCTGATCCTTGGAGCCTCGTATGGCTCATTGCTGGCGACAAAGCTGCTGATGGCGGGGCACAACGTGACTTTGGTTTGTCGCAAGAAGACTGCAGAACTCATCAATCGCGACGGTACTGAAGTTCGCATCAAGCTGCGTGACGAGGCAATGCACCGGGCGATCTTCTCGCGCGGCCTGCCTGGGACCTTGGACGCGACCTCGCCCGCAGACGTCGACCTTTCCCGTTATGATCTGGTTGGTCTTGCCATGCAGGAACCGCAATATACCAACCATACAATCCGGGTTCTGATGATCAAAATCGCCGAGGCGAAGCTGCCTTGTCTTTCGATCATGAACATGCCGCCCTTACCCTATCTCAAACGGATCCCGGCATTGGCGGAAATGGAACTGGAGGAGGCCTATACCAATGCTCAGGTGTGGGAACGGTTCAAGCCGGGCCTGGTGTCGCTCTGCTCGCCTGATCCGCAGGCCTTCCGTCCACCGGAAGAGGCGGCGAATGTCCTTCATGTCGGCCTGCCGACAAACTTCAAGGCAGCGACATTTGCAGATGAGGCACATAACCTGCTGCTTCGGGAACTGGAATCGGACGTCGACGCGGTGAAGCTGGATGGCCAGGACGTTCCAGTGAAGCTCAAAGTGTTCGATTCGCTGTTCGTCCCTCTGGCTAAATGGTCGATGCTGTTGACCGGGAATTACCGCTGCATCACGCTGCAGGAGCCGCTGTCGATCCGCGACGCGGTGCACGGTGATCTGAAGCTCTCGCAGTCGATCTATGACCATGTAGATGCCATCGCTCGGCGTCTGGGGGCCGACCCGACGGATCAGGTGCCCTTCGAGAAATACGCCAAAGCGGCGGAAAGCCTTCTCAAACCCTCGTCAGCGGCCCGAGCGGTGGCCAATGGAGCGCCTTTCATTGAGCGGGTTGACCTGCTGGTGAAGTTGATTTCGCATCAGCTTGGCATGCCCAATGCCGATATCGACCGCACGGTACAGATCGTAGATCAAAAACTGAACGAGAGGATCGTGGCAAGCTGATCTGGCGCGCCGTGACGTACTCCATCGCAGTCCAAGAATGGCGCACCCGACACGATTCGAACGTGTGGCCTCCACGATCATACGACGTGATTCCGTTTGAAAATGGAGTCAGTGCACCGACTTATAAGAAGACATACCAAAGCTATCCATAAGGTTTTAGCAGAAACCTTATCAGTTCTTGAATGGCCGCTTATGGCGAAGCGGACATCGGGGTCCGCGCGATCCGGGTTTGTTATCGGCGCTGCACGCTTAGGGCAGAACGGCCACAAAATTACTCTGGTCCGCCTTGCCAAGTGTCGATGGGTTCCCTAGCTGATGAACTAGACATACGCCCCCCGATGCGGCCGGATTGGTCGCCTGACAGTCGGAGTGTCATGCTCGCCAGCCGCTGACGTATGCCTCTGTTCAAGGGAGGTTTACGATGTTGGATTTTCGGTTTTTCAAAACTCATCGAACATGGGAAGATTGGCTCGGCGTGCTGCTTGGCGCGCTGATTGTGCTGTCGCCTTGGTTCCCCACCCAAGCAAGCCAGGAGATTGCTGCGGACCGCAGCTACGTGATTCTGAACACGTTCGCGGTCGGCATGATCATACTTTGCCTCGGCCAGCTTGAATATGTGGCGCTGCAGCGCTGGGAGGAGGTGGCCGAAATCGTGCTCGGGCTGTGGCTGATCGCCTCGCCCTACATGTTCGGCTATTCCGGCGATGGCCTGCTCGTATTCTGGCATTCAAGTCTTGGCGGACTCGTGGTGCTGCTGGCGGCCCTGCAGCTGTGGCAGGACAAGGACCTGAGCGATCAAGAGATGCTTAAGCTCGGGCAATAGCAATCAGCGATCAGGCCCGCCGGTTTCGGAAGCTCAACCGGCGGGTCGCAAATATGCAACATCGGAAACCCAGCACGCTTGCAGCAGTATCAAACGTGCGCCTGGTGTTGGCGCGTAGCGGACATTTGCCACGGCAGTGACGTCACCTAGGTGCCCAACTGCGAAGTTGAGGCTCGCTCCTATGGAGCCCAACCTCAGACATTGGCGGATGGCGTCCGCTGCTGCGCAGCATGCTGCTGGCCGCGCTCGCGGCGCGGTATGTGATCGACGGCGGCCACGGGCGCCGTTAATAGATCATGACTTCGCCATGCGTTCGCGCGCCGCCTTGAAGCCGGATACGAAACGCGCCAACGTGTCGGACGTCACCCCGCGCGGCAACATAACTTCGATCAGAGAAAATTGCCCGCGCCGCGCGACGGCACGATCGAGGGCGGCGGCGAGCTCCCGTCGCGTCGTTGCCCGCTCGCCGGTGCCGCCGAGCGAATGCGCGATGTCGGCGAAATGCCAGTCGTCGAGATCGTTGAAGCGCGATTCGGGCTGAAACACGCGCAGCATTTCCCAGCTGCAATTGTTGAAAAGCACGACGATCGGATCGAGACCGTAGCGGCGGCAATTGCCTAGTTCCCAACCAGTCATTTGGAACGCGCCGTCGCCCACCAGCACCAGCGGACGAAGGCCGGTCGCCGCCACGCCGATGCCGGCCGGCACCCCGAAGCCCATTCCGGCATAGTAACCCGGCGCCGCCAGCGCCGTGTTGTCGATCTCCATTGCCGTGAACAGGCAATCACCGATATCGGCGGTCATCGGCATCTTGCCGTGGCGGTCGAACAGGTCGTTGATCGCGGCGGCTATATCCGACGGCGCGATTGGCTGATCGTCGGCGGGGAGCCCTCGTGGGTAAACAATCCCTTGCCCTGCCTTGGTTTGCCGTGGCGCTCGATGCTTGGCGCGGACATCGAGAGCGGCAATCAGATCGGTCAGCGGCAAGTCACGGTAGATGTGATGGCCTACCTGTACCTCGCGGCCAGCCGCCAATATGGTGCGACGTGGGTCAGGTGCGCGGTTCGACAGTGCAAAATTGGTGTCGGACAGGATTACTCCGAACAAAAGAACGAGGTCCGCGTTCTCGACCAACTGGGTCACCGCAGGATCGCCGGCCGCGCCGAGGTAGGTTCCGGCGAAGACGTCGGCCGCCGTTTCCAGTAGACCCCGTCCCATGAAGGTCGTGACCACCGGCAAGCCCAGCTTGCGCGCCAGCGCCGCGACGTGCTCCTCGATCCCGTAACGACGAATTTCCACGTCGACCATGAGGACTGGCGATGAGGCGTTGGCGATGCGGGCAAGGACTTCCTCCGCACATTCGGCAAGCGCCCCCGGGTCGGCGGCGCGTTGAGGGAGCCGCGGCACCGGCTCGACCCGCGCGTTCACCATGTCGCGTGGAAACTCGATATAGACCGGCAATGACAGTTCCAGTGCGCTGCGCAAGACCCGGGCGATTTCGGTTGGCGCGGTCGCCGCATCCGTGAGCACTGCCTGATCGCAAGTGAATTCCTTGAACACGGCAAGCTGGGTATCGACGGTGCGCACTTGGTGATGAAGCAGGTATCCGCTGGCGCGCTCGCGAGCGCCTGGAGCGCCCGCAATCACCACAACCGGCGAGCGTTCCGCATAGGCGCCGGCGACCGAGTTCACCAAATTGAAGGCTCCGGCTCCGTAGGTAACCACCGCTACGCCGATGCCACCGTGGTAGCGCGCCGCCGCGTCAGCCGCAAAGCCTACGGCAGGTTCGTGGCTCAGCGTGAAATAAGGAAGAATGCTGCTTTCTTCGATGATCTTGAAGAACGGCAGCACGAAATCACCCGGGATGCCAAAAATCTCCCGGGCGCCGTGGTCCTTGAGGCCTTCAAGCAAAGCGTTCGCGAGCGTGGGCATACATGATCCTAGCTGATATTCCCTGGATGACATCCTGAACTGAAATGAAGGGTAGACGGAAGACGTCCGAAAATGACGCGGGCGAGTACTGCATGGCTAAAAGACCTTGGGGCGCGTCGGGATGAGTATGCCAGATATTCCGCAAATTACACCCGCGGGCACTTATCGGATACCTGACGCCATTTCGCTAAATTTGGTCGCGCGCGTCAGAAGCGATCGTCCGCCCGTCTTCGTTTAATGTCGCATATGCTCGGACGTCGTGGTGATGAAGTCCGCCGCCGATTATCGCGTCTGATGCGGCTAAATCCGGCTGGCTCAAGACATTGGATCATCGATGAGTCGTTGCGGACGTGCGAAAGCTTCAAGCAGGTCCTTACGGTCGATCACAATCTCGCGGCCGCGGATACGCACGCCATGTTCGGTCAACAGCGCCAGGCTGCGGGAGAGATTCTCTCGCGTGGTGCCGATGTGCGACGCCAGTGTGCCGCGATCGAACGGAACAACGATATTTGCCTGCGATGAATCTCTTTGCGCCTCCGTCAATATCCAGTTGGCAAGGCGCTCGACGCTCGATCGAGCCATATAGCCCTTCAGCTTTTTGACCGATGACCGGTATGCGAGCGCAAGTTCCCTTGCCACGATCCGCGCGAATGCAACGTCCTGATCGAAAATGCTGCGAACACGTTGCGCCGGAATCAGCAGAATGCGGCAATCGGAGAGGGTGCGGGCGGAGTTCAGATAGGGCTGATCGCTGACTACCGCCGCGAGAATGAAGGTCGAGACCGGATTGATCAGGGATATCCCCCATTCGCCACCATCTTGCTCGGTGTATATCTCGACCAGGCCATCGACCAGAACGTGAAGAAAGTCGGCGGGTTCGCCCTCATGAACGAGGATCACTCCAGTCGGAAATTGCTGCAGCAGCGCCGCGTCGAGCAGGCTGTCGAGGCTTTCCGCCTTCATTTCGGAAAACAGTGGCAAGCCCTTCAGCAGAGCCAGTTCGTGAGCGCGTAACAAGCTTGCTCCCTATTTTCATCGCCGACGATGGTTCGTGTGATAGTTATCAAACTAAGGTGTGATAAATCACAGTCTTTAGAACGATTCCAATCAATTTGTTCCGTAATGTTGCGCACAATGCGCCATTTGCGCACGACGTTTGATCCAGCACAAATCAATATCGTCGGATTAGGCCATCTCTCCCCCGTTCGAAGCTCTTCTTTGGGGGATCATCATGGACGCCGTGGGTTCAGCCACCGAGCATCAAGGTCGGGCACTCTGGCTTTCGACCGTCGCGTTCACGATCTGCTTTGCGGTCTGGACGATCTTCTCGATCATCGGCATCCGGATCAAGCAGGATCTCGGACTGAATGATACCCAATTCGGTTTGCTGATCGGGACACCAATTCTCAGCGGATCGCTGATTCGCCTGGTGTTGGGAATCTGGACTGACCAATATGGCGGACGCCGCGTCTATACGGTCGTCATGCTCGCAGCAGCGGTCGCCACATATCTGCTGACCTGGGCGCACACCTACCCGGAATTCCTGGTTGCGGCGCTGTTTGTCGGCATTGCGGGCGGCTCGTTTGCCGTCGGGGTCGCCTACGTCTCGCGCTTCTATCCCGCGGGCGAGCAAGGCACAGCGCTTGGCATCTTTGGCGCCGGCAACGTCGGCGCCGCGGTGACGAAATTTTCCGCGCCGTTCGTGCTGGTTGCCTATGGTTGGCAGACGGTCGCCCAGGTCTGGGCTCTGGTCATCGCACTGATGGGAATTATCTTTTGGATCTTCTCGGACGAAGACCCTGTCGTCCGCGCGCGTCGGGAGCGAAACGAGAAGCCCACCAGCGCGTGGCTGGAGCTTGCACCGCTGAAAAATATCCAGGTGTGGCGCTTCGCGCTTTATTATTTCTTTGTCTTTGGTGCGTTCGTCGCGCTGTCGTTGTGGCTGCCGCAATACCTCATCAACGTCTACCGCGTTGATATCGAGACTGCCGGCATGATGGCGGCGTTGTTCTCGTTTCCCGCCAGCGTATTCTGGGCCTATGGCGGCCATCTTTCGGATCGCTACGGCGCCCGCCGCGTGATGTACTGGACATTCCTGGTCGCGGTCGTCTGCACCTTCATTCTGTCCTATCCGCCGACCGACTATCTGGTGAAGACGGTCAGCGGCACGGTCGGCTTCCATCTGGAAATTGGGCTGGTGCCGTTCACGGTGATGGTGTTTGTGCTTGGCTTCTTCATGGCGCTCGGCAAGGCCGCTATCTTCAAGCACATCCCGGTCTACTATCCGAAGAGTGTCGGCGCCGTCGGCGGCATGGTCGGCATGATCGGCGGGTTAGGCGGCTTTGTGCTCCCGATCGCGTTCGGCGCGCTTGTGGATCTCACGGGTCTCTGGACCAGCTGCTTCATGCTGCTGTTCCTGCTGGTCACCGGCGCATTCGTCTGGATGCACGTCGCTATCCGGCAAATGGAGCTCGGTGTCGTTGGCGAGGCGTTGAAGAAGCTTCCTGAACTCCCGGAAATGGAAGAGATTCACAAGCCGGAGCACGTCGGCGCCTTGTCCGGCGCGGTCCTGACCGACTGGCGTCCCGAAGACAAGACGTTCTGGGATACGACCGGGCGGGCCGTCGCCCGGCGCAATCTCTGGATATCGATCCCGGCACTGCTGCTTTCGTTCGCGATCTGGCAGGTCTGGTCGGTGGTGGTGGCGAAGCTGCCGTCGGTGGGCTTCAAGTTCACCACGGCCGAGCTGTTCTGGCTCGCCGCATTGCCGGGCATCTCCGGCGCGGTGCTGCGAATCTTCTACTCCTTCATGGTGCCAATTTTCGGTGGCCGGCTCTGGACCACGCTGGCGACCTGGTCGCTGCTGATCCCCGCCATCGGCATCGGCTACGCCGTTCAGACGCCATCGACCCCGTATCCGATCTTCCTCGCGCTGGCGCTGCTGTGCGGTCTCGGCGGCGGCAATTTCGCCTCGTCGATGGTCAACATCTCATTCTTCTTTCCGCGTGCGGAGAAGGGCAACGCGCTCGCGCTCAACGCGGGCCTCGGTAATCTCGGGGTCAGCGTTGTGCAGTTCGTCGTACCTCTTGTCATTACCGCCGGCGTGTTCGGCTGGTTCGGCGGCGATCCGGCGATGGTTGCCAGCGGAACGCAGCAGGCGCCGCTGTGGTTGCAAAATGCCGGCTTCATCTGGGTGCCGTTCATTGCCGTCAGTGCGTTCGCAGCGTGGTTCGGCATGAACGACATCGCCTCGGCAAAGGCATCGTTCGCCGACCAGGCGGTGATTTTCCAGCGCAAGCACAACTGGATCATGTGTTGGCTCTACACCGGCACCTTCGGCTCGTTCATCGGCTATTCCGCGGGCTTCCCGCTGCTGGCCAAGACCCAGTTCCCGACTGTGGACGCCCTGCAGTTCGTCTTCGTCGGGCCTTTGGTCGGTGCGCTGTCGCGCTCGGCGACCGGGTGGGTCGCCGACAGATGGGGCGGCGGCCGCGTCACCCTGTGGGTGTTCGGTCTGATGATGGTCGGTGTCCTCGGCATTCTCTATTTCCTCGGCATCAAGGATCAGCCCGGCGCGTTCTGGGGATTCTTCGCCATGTTCCTGGTCCTGTTCTTCGCGACCGGAGTCGGCAACGCCTCGACGTTCCAGATGATCCCGAACATCATGCGCAAGGAAATGGACCGGTTGATGCCATCCGCAGATGCCATGACCCGGCTGCGTCAAGCCGAAAAGGAATCGGCCGCGATCACCGGCTTTACCTCGGCGATCGCCGCGTTCGGTGCGTTCTTCATTCCAAAATCCTACGGAACGTCGATCGATCTCACCGGCGGCGTGCAGGCGGCGCTGTGGGGATTCTTCATCTTCTACGTCACCTGCATTCTCATTACCTGGGCTGTCTATACCCGCAAGGGCGGCCTGCTTCATGACGTCGAACGAGGCGGTCGGCTTTCGTCCGCTGCCCAGCCCGCTGAATAAGGAGACGAACGATGAGTCATTTTCTGGACAGGCTATCGTTCTTCACGCGGGCCAAGGCGGAATTCGCCGATGGCCATGGCGTGATGACCACCGAGGATCGCTCCTGGGAGGACGGATACCGGAAGCGCTGGCAGCATGACAAGATCGTGCGGTCGACCCATGGCGTGAACTGCACGGGTTCCTGCTCGTGGAAGGTTTACGTCAAGGGCGGCATCGTCACCTGGGAAACCCAGCAGACCGATTATCCGCGCACCCGACCTGATTTGCCCAATCACGAGCCGCGCGGCTGCGCGCGCGGCGCGAGCTATAGCTGGTACCTCTATTCCGGCAACCGGGTGAAATATCCGCTGGTGCGCTCGCGTTTGCTGAAGCTGTGGCGCGAGGCGCGCGTGCTGATGACGCCGGTGGCGGCGTGGAAATCGATCGTCGAAAATCCGGAGAAGCGCGCGGCCTACGTGCAGAAGCGCGGCCTCGGCGGTTTCGTGCGCGCAAGCTGGAATGAGGTCAACGAGATCGTCGCCTCGGCTAACGCCTACACCGCCAAGACCTACGGTCCGGACCGCGTGTTCGGGTTCTCGCCGATCCCCGCGATGTCGATGGTGAGCTATGCCGCGGGCGCGCGCTATTTGTCGCTGCTCGGCGGCGTCAACTTGTCGTTCTACGACTGGTATTGTGATCTCCCGCCGGCATCGCCGCAGACCTGGGGCGAACAGACCGACGTGCCGGAAAGCGCGGACTGGTACAATTCCGGCTTCCTCATCCTGTGGGGATCGAACGTCCCGCAAACCCGAACGCCCGACGCGCATTTCTATACCGAGGCCCGCTACAAGGGCGCCAAGAGCGTCGTGATCTGCCCGGATTATTCCGAGGCCTCGAAATTCGCCGATCTCTGGGTGTCGCCGAAGCAGGGAACGGACGCGGCGCTGGCGATGGCGATGGGTCACGTCATCCTGCGTGAATTCCACATCGACCGTCAGGCCAAATATTTCAACGACTACGCGCGGCAGTATACCGACATGCCGATGCTGGTGCGCCTGGTGAAGCAGGGCGATTGCTACGTGCCGGAACGTTTCCTGCGCGCATCGGATTTCGTCAAGGAGATGGGCGAGGCCAATAATCCGGAGTGGAAGACCGTCGCCTATGACGAGACCACCGGCGAGATCGTCGTGCCCAAGGGCTCGGTCGGCTTCCGCTGGGGCGAGAAGGGCAAGTGGAGCCTTGAGGAGAAAGCCTCCGGCAACCAGGACACCAGGCTGCGCCTGTCGCTGACCGATATCAAGGATGGCATCGCGTCGGTCGGCTTTCCTTACTTTGGCAATCGCGAGCACGACCATTTCCTCGGCACCGATCATCCCGATGTGCTCAAGCGCAACGTGCCGATCAAGACCCTGCAACTGGCCGACGGCGAAACCGTGGTTGCGTCGGTGTTCGACCTGTTCGTCGCCAATTACGGCGTCGATCGCGGCCTCGGCGGGGAAAACCTGGCCAAGAGCTACGACGATCTCGAGCCATATACGCCGGCATGGGCGGAAAAGATCAGCGGCGTGCCGCGCGACCAGATCATCACCGTGGCGCGCGAATTCGCTCTCAACGCGGAGAAGACCGGCGGGCGTTCCATGGTCATCGTCGGCGCCGGGTTGAACCACTGGTACCACATGGACATGAACTACCGTGGCATCATCAACATGCTGGTGATGTGCGGATGCGTCGGACAGTCCGGCGGCGGCTGGTCACACTATGTCGGGCAGGAAAAGCTGCGGCCGCAGTCCGGCTGGATTCCGCTGACCTTCGCGCTCGATTGGGGACGCCCGCCCCGGCAGATGAATTCGACCTCGGCCTTCTATGCCCACACCGATCAGTGGCGTTACGAGACGCTCGACATCAACGAAATCCTGTCGCCGACCGCGCCGGTTGGCCCGTGGGATGGCGCGCTGATCGACTACAACGCGCGCGCCGAGCGGATGGGCTGGCTGCCCTCCGCGCCACAGCTGCAATCCAATCCTCTTGAGGTGTCAAAGCTGGCCGCCGCGGCCGGTCTGGAGCCGAAGGATTATGTCGCGAAAGCGCTGAAGTCGGGCGACTTGAAGTTGTCGTGCGATGACCCGGACAATCCGAAAAACTGGCCGCGCAATCTGTTCGTCTGGCGCTCCAACTTGCTGGGCGCGTCAGGCAAGGGCCACGAATATTTCCTAAAGCATCTGCTCGGCACCAAACACGGGGTGATGGGCAAGGATCTCGGCGAGGACGGCAAGAAGAAGCCGATCGAGGTCAAATGGCACGACCAGGCTCCGGAGGGGAAGCTCGACCTTCTGGTCACGCTCGATTTCAGGATGTCGACGACCTGCATGTATTCGGACATCGTATTGCCGACGGCGACCTGGTACGAGAAGAACGATCTCAACACCTCCGACATGCATCCGTTCATCCACCCGCTTACGGCGGCGATCGATCCGGTGTGGGAGTCGCGCAGCGACTGGGACATCTACAAGGGCATCGCCGAGGCCTTTTCGAAGGTTTCGCCGGAAGTGCTCGGCGTCGAGAAGGATGTCGTTCTCACGCCGATCATGCACGATACCGCCGGCGAGATCGCCCAGCCGTTCGATGTCAAGGACTGGAAGAAAGGCGAGATCGATCCGATCCCCGGCAAGACCATGCCGGCGGTCACCGTCGTCGAGCGCGACTACCCGAACCTCTACAAGCGCTTCACCTCGCTCGGTCCGCTGATGAACAAGCTCGGCAACGGCGGCAAGGGCATGAGCTGGAACACCGACCACGAGGTCGACCTGCTCAAGCGGCTCAATGGCGTCGTGACCGAGGAGGGGGCCACCAAGGGGCTTGCGCGCATCGACAGCGCCATCGATGCCTGCGAGGTGATCCTGAGCCTCGCGCCGGAGACCAACGGCGAAGTCGCGGTCAAGGCCTGGGCATCGCTCGAGGGATTCACCGGCCGACACCACACCCATCTTGCAATCCCGAAGGAAGACGAGAAGATCCGCTTCCGCGACATAGTCGCGCAGCCGCGCAAGATCATCTCCTCGCCGATCTGGTCGGGGCTGGAATCGGACAAGGTCTGCTACAACGCCGGCTACACCAATGTCCACGAACTGATCCCCTGGCGCACGCTGACCGGCCGTCAGCAGCTCTATCTGGATCACCTGTGGATGCGGGCCTTCGGCGAAGGGTTCTGCGTCTACCGGCCGCCGATCGACACCAAGACGGTGAAGCCGGTGATCGACCGCAAGCCGAACGGCAACGCCTCGGTGGTGCTGAATTTCATCACGCCACACCAGAAATGGGGCATCCACTCCACCTACACAGACAATCTCTTGATGCTGACGCTGTCGCGCGGCGGGCCGATCGTCTGGATCAGCGAAATCGACGCCAAGGGCGCCGGCATCGTCGACAACGACTGGATCGAAGCGTTCAACACCAACGGTGCGCTGGTGGCGCGTGCAGTTGTCTCGCAGCGCGTCAAACAGGGCATGTGCATGATGTATCATGCGCAGGAGAAGATCGTGAACGTCCCGGGCTCCGAGCAAACCGGGCAACGCGGCGGCATCCATAACTCCGTCACCCGGGTCGTTCTGAAGCCGACGCACATGATCGGCGGTTATGTGCAGCAATCCTACGGTTTCAATTACTACGGCACGGTTGGCTCCAACCGCGACGAATTCGTCATCATCCGCAAAATGTCGAAAGTCGATTGGCTGGATACGCCGAACGCCGATCAGCCTGGTAACCCCCGTCTGGAGGCTGCAGAATGAAAATCCGTGCTCAAATTGCCATGGTGCTGAACCTCGACAAGTGCATCGGGTGTCACACCTGCAGCGTGACCTGCAAGAACGTGTGGACCAGCCGCGAAGGCATGGAATACGCATGGTTCAACAACGTCGAGACCAAACCCGGCATCGGATACCCGAAGGACTGGGAAAACCAGGCGCGCTGGAAAGGCGGCTGGAAGCGCAAGCGCAACGGTTCGATCGAGCCGCGCATCGGCGGCAAGTGGCGGGTACTGGCGAATATCTTCGCCAATCCCGATCTGCCCGAAATCGACGACTACTACGAACCATTCACCTTCGACTACGAGCATCTGCAAAAGGCGCCCGAAATGTCGGCGATGCCGACGGCCCGTCCACGATCGCTGATTTCAGGCGAGCGGATGGAGAAGATCGAATGGGGGCCAAACTGGGAAGAAATCCTCGGCGGTGAATTCGCCAAGCGATCCATGGACGTGAATTTCGAGGGCGTGCAGAAGGACATCTACGGTCAGTTCGAGAACACCTTCATGATGTATCTGCCGCGGCTGTGCGAGCATTGCCTCAATCCGGCCTGCGTCGCGGCGTGCCCATCGGGCGCGATCTACAAACGCGAGGAAGACGGCATCGTTCTGATCGACCAGGACAAGTGCCGCGGCTGGCGCATGTGCGTCTCCGGCTGCCCGTACAAGAAGATCTATTACAACTGGTCGTCGGGCAAATCCGAGAAGTGCATCTTCTGCTATCCGCGGATCGAGGCCGGCCAGCCGACGGTGTGCTCGGAGACCTGCGTCGGACGTATCCGCTACCTCGGCGTGGTGCTCTACGACGCCGACCGGATTGCCGAGGCGGCGAGCAAGCCGGATGAGCGTGACCTCTATCAGGCCCAGCTCGATATCTTTCTCAATCCCAACGATCCCGCAGTGATTGCGGAGGCGGAAAGGCAGGGCATTCCGCACGCATGGCTCGAAGCCGCCAAGACCTCGCCGATCTGGAAGATGGCGATGGAATGGAAGGTCGCTTTCCCGCTGCATCCGGAATATCGCACCTTGCCGATGGTCTGGTACGTGCCGCCGCTGTCGCCGATCACCTCGGCGGCCTCCGCCGGCAAGATCGGGCTCGACGGCGAAATGCCCGACGTCAAGTCGCTGCGAATTCCGATGAAGTATCTCGCCAATCTGCTGACCGCCGGCGACGAAAAGCCGGTGACGCTTGCGCTCGAGCGCATGCTGGCGATGCGCGCCTACATGCGGGCCAAGACGATCGACGGCGTCGTCGATGAAACGATTGCCCGGCGGGTCGGACTCAAGGCCGAGCAGATTGATGAAATGTACCAGCTCATGGCGATCGCCAACTACGAAGATCGCTTCGTGATACCCACCGCACACCGAGAACTCGGCGCCGACGCCTACGATATGCGCGGCTCCTGCGGCTTCACCTTCGGCAATGGCTGTTCCGGCGGCGAAACCGAGACCAATCTGTTTGGCTCGCCGCGCAAGGCAAAAAATCCGATGGAGGTCGTGTGATGAGAACGTTCAAGGTGCTGTCCGCGCTGTTGAGCTATCCTACCGAAGATTTGATCGATGCCGCGCCGGAGTTTTTGGCTGTGCTCGATTCTGAAAAGCTGGTGCCTTCGGCATGTCGCAGGGCTGTCGACTTGTTGATCGAAGAAATCGCGGCCGGCGAGATTTACGGCCTTCAGGAACGTTACGGTCTGTTGTTCGACCGCAGCAAAACGCTGGCCCTGCATCTGTTCGAACACGTCCATGGCGAAAGCCGCGACCGCGGCCAGGCCATGGTCGATCTGAAGGCCATGTACGAAAACGCCGGGCTTGTCATCGCAGCCAACGAGCTGCCTGACTACGTGCCGCTGCTGCTCGAATTCCTGTCGACCCAGCCGCTTGCCTCTGCGCGCGAATTGCTGGGACAGACAGCGCATATCCTCGCGGCCCTGGCCGAGCGGCTCGGCCGGCGCCAATCGAGCTACAGAGCGATCTTCGACGCACTGGTCGCGATCGCGGAGGAAGCCCCGCAGCGCGATATCGTGGACGAATTGCTGAAGAGCCCGGATACCGACCCAATGGATCTCGTGGCGCTCGATGCCGCGTGGGAAGAGGAAGAAGTGCGGTTCGGCCCGGGAACGCAGGGACAAGGCGCCTGCGGTCACGAAGGCCTGATTGCGAGGCTTCGCCATGCCAAGCGCGCGGTCAGTCCCACGCCGTCACCCCTGCAGTGAGGAGCAAAGCGCCATGCAAACGCTCAATTCGATAGTCTACGGCTGGTATCCCTACCTCTGCCTTACGGTGTTCCTGTTCGGCAGCCTGTTTCGGTTCGATCGCGAGCAATATACCTGGCGAAGCGGATCGAGCCAGTTGCTGCGGCGGCGGCAACTGATGTGGGGCTCGAATCTTTTCCACGTCGGCATCCTCGTGATTTTTGTCGGCCATTTCGTCGGGCTTTTGACGCCGATCTGGGTGTTCGACATGCTCGGCGTGTCCCATGGCTTCAAGCAGATGCTGGCGATCGTCGCCGGCGGTGTTGCCGGCCTGATGTGTCTGGTCGGGATTTCCCTGCTGACGCACCGGCGCCTGTTCGATCCCCGCATCCGTGCCAATTCCTCGTTCGGGGATACCGCGATCCTGTTGCTGCTGTTCGCCCAGTTGCTGCTAGGGCTTGCAACCATTCCGGTGTCGTTCGGTCATCTCGACGGCCATGAAATGGTGAAGTTCATGGCATGGGCCCAGGGCATCCTGACGCTGCAGCCCGACGTCGCCGCCAACATTCTGGACGTGCATCCGATCTTCAAGGCGCATCTGCTGCTGGGCATGACGATCTTTCTGCTGTTCCCGTTTACGCGGCTGGTTCACGTCTGGAGTGCGCCGGTCTGGTATCTCGGCCGGCGCGGCTATCAGGTCGTCCGCAGCCGCAACAGCGGTCGCCTGGCGCGCCCGATTCAACCCGCGGAGTAGGTCATGGATTGCTCGGTCACGAATACGCTGCCGAAGCCGAAGACCATCACCGTCAACGGCACGGTGATTCCGCGCGAGGTCATCGCCCGCGAAGTGCAGAACCATCCGGCGGAAAAGCCGATCCTGGCCTGGCAGGCGGCGGCGCGTGCGCTGGTGGTGCGCGAATTGCTGCTGCAGGAGTCTGCGAGGCTCGATATTCAAGCCGAACCGCTACGCGATCCGGAAGGGCGCAGCGAAACCGCGGAGGAGGCGGCGATGCGGGTCCTGATCGAGCGCGAGGTCGTCACGCCGCAGCCCGACGAGGCCGCCTGCCTTCGTTTCTACGAGCAGAACCGCCAGCGCTTCCGCTCGGGAGACCTCTATGAGGCCGCGCACATTCTCATCGCGGCTCCCCATACCGACACCGCCGCGCGCGCCACCGCCCGGACGACGGCCGACACTATTCTGTCCGCGGTCAGGGCCGATCCCGCGCTGTTCGCCGAATTCGCGCGCAGCCATTCCGATTGCAAGACCTCGGCGCAAGAGGGGGGCCGTCTCGGCCAACTGACGCGCGGCCAGACCGTCGCCGAATTCGAGACCGCGCTGCAGCGCATGCGGCCCGGTGAATTTGCCATCGCGGAGACTCGCTACGGATTTCATGTGGTGCGGCTCGATCAGCACGCGCCGGGGCAGTTGCTTCCTTTCGAACTCGCGCGCGACCGCATCGCCGACTACCTCGCGACCAGCGTCCAGCATCGTGCGCTGGCGCAATATTTATCGGTCCTGGCCGGTCGCGCCGAGATCACGGGTGTCACTCTTGCGGCGGCGGAGTCGCCGCTGTTGCAGTAGGAGCAAACCATGCAGCTCGGCGAGATCATCCGCGGCTTCAGCGAGGAAGCGCCGGCCAGTGAGGCACTGCTCGCCTGCAACGACATCGTGCTGTTCGCGCGCGTCGGCGAAGCCGCGGTTCGCTATGAAGAGACGGTGGGCGAATACGCCGCCGGCGCCGTGCGGCGTTTTGCCAATCTGGCGGTGAGCGAGGACTGGCTGGGCTTGATGAACGTCGTCGAGCGCGCGGACGATCCGGGAATGGGTTGCCTGACCTACATGGTCAACTGGTCGCTGAAGCAGGACGAGACGCCTGCGGTCCCGGCCCACGCCGGTTGCACGTGCGGAGGGGGTGGAGGCTGCTCGTGAACCGTGAGCGCAACCAGGACGCCGTTCCGGAAGAAACGCGCGGCCTCGCCAGGGTCGGCATTCTCGTGATTTCCGATCGCGCCAGCCGTGGCGAATATGACGACAAGAGCGGCAAAGCCATCAACGATTTCCTGAACAGGACGGTTCAGTCGAACTGGATCGCTATCGTGAAAATCGTCCCGGATGGCGTGGACAGCGTGGCGAAAGCTCTCGTCGAGATGTCGGACCGCGAAGATTGCGACCTTGTTCTGACCACCGGCGGCACCGGGCCGTCGCCGCGGGACCTCACGCCGGAAGGAACGCGCATGGTCATCACGCGCGAACTGGAGGGATTTGGCGAATTGATGCGCCGCGTCAGCCTGGAGCAGGTCCCGACCGCCATTCTGTCGCGCCAGATCGCCGGCACGCGCGGACATTGCCTGATCGTCAATCTGCCGGGGCGGCCCTCGGCGATCGATGTCTGCCTGAACGCAGTCTTCCCTGCGATTCCGTACTGTCTCGACCTGATCGGTGCCCGTTCCATTGAGGTGAACCCTGATGTCTGTCACGCCTTCCGCCCTGGCGCATGAGCTTTCGTCCGAGCCCGTCCAATCAGTCGCGGCGATCGTCTACGCCAACGAAGCCTATCCCGACGCGATCTTCAAGGCGCTCGTCAGTCGATGTCGCGCACTGGGCCTATCGCTCGCCGGCGTCCTGCAGTGCCAGGCCTTCGCGGGCGCCGATCGGCGCTGCGACGTGCTACTGGAAGATCTGACCTCGGGCCATCGCACTGCGCTGTTCGAAGACCGCGGCGCCGGCGCGCGGGGATGCCGTCTCGATGAATCGGCTCTGGCAGAGGCGACGGCGAGGGTCGAGGGAAGTCTGGAGCATGCGCCGCACCTTCTTGTTCTCAACAAGTTCGGCAAGGTCGAGTGCGATGGCGGCGGGTTGCGTGATCTGATCGCGAGCGCCATCGATCGGGGGATTCCGGTCATTATCGGCGTGCCCAAACGAAACCTTGATGCGTGGCGAAGTTTCGCGGGCGAGTTTGCGATCGAACTGTCCGATGACGCCCGCGAGGTCGAGCGGTGGCTTGAAAGGCTTTGGTAGAAATATCCCGCACGTTGAGGTTTGGTCGAATCTTTCGAGGCTGGTTCCGGCCGTCCGCGACGCCCAAATCCGCCTTGGCGGCAGCGCCGCCAAAAGCACAGTTCGGCCTTGCTCTCGTCCCCATATGTGATAAGATATATATAAAATGTATCTTATAGGAGCGCTCGATGCAGGAGATTTCGGAAGGCCTTGAAAGAGTAATCAATGTCAGGGATATCGATCCCAGGCATCGTCACGGGATCATCTGTCAGTTGTTCGATCACCTTGATCCGGAGAGCAGCCTGCAATTGGTGGTGGACCACGATCCGCGACCGTTGCACTACCAACTCGAGGCCAGGCATGGCTCGCGTTGCGACTGGTCCTACCTTGAGCAAGGCCCCGACGTCTGGCGTGTGCGCTTGCGGCATCTGCGGGACTGAAGGCGGCGAGAGCGTCGCCCGCATCATCATGGGGAGGGGCACGCCCTACCGTGGAGAGAACCGTGAGCGGGCAAAGATTGATCGTGGAGTGCTTGACACCCAGACCCGGAATTAGAGAACAGTATCGACCCCATCCCGGACATTCGCTTGGCACGTTCCGAATTTCGGAATTCGATTGATTTAGCTCAAACATTAGTTCGAACCCGCGCATAGGCTTGTCTTGAAGCAAGTGGGTGATGTCATGAGGGTACGATCAATTGCGAAATACACGGCGTTCTTAAGCCTTGCTCTCGTCATCGTGTTCGCAGCAATGAGTCTCATCGACGCGACGCCGGCTCTGGCCCATTGCGACGGTCTTGACGGGCCGGTTGTCAGCGCTGCGCGCATCGCGCTGCAGACCGGCGACCTCAACCGCGTCCTGATTTGGGTGCGCCCCGAAGACGTTGGCGAAATCCGCCGCGCTTTCAATGAGGCATTGGCGACCCGCAAGCTTGGTCCGCAGCCACAGGAAATGGCGGACCGGTACTTCTTTGAGACGCTGGTGCGCATCCATCGGGTATATGGTGCTCCCTCACCCGCCCCGGACTGAAACCAGCCGGCCGTAATCTCGGGCCTGCGATACCAGCGGCTGATAAGGCAGTGGACACCGGTTCGCTCAACGAATTGGAAAGGCTGTTGACCGAGTCGGTGAAGAAGGGACTTCACGCGCGCTTCCATAACCTTATCGAGAAGAAGGCGTTTCGAGCGGACGATGTCGCCGCTGGACGTGAGTTCATTGAGAGCTATGTGACTTTTATCCACTATGTCGAGCGGCTTTACAAAACTGCTGCAGAGACGGTGGATGGTGACAGTCATGGGAAAATCGTGAGCGGAGGTGCTCACGAACATCATACTTGAAGTGACCATCCAAATGTGGAGATACACTGAGACAGCGTCATGCGCGTTCTGCTTAGGCTGGATCAGACCAGGAATTTAGCAGATGATAAACAAGGCTCATCGTCACGCTGTAGGCGAGCAACATCACAAGCAGGAGAATTGCTGGGGCTATTCCTAACCCGAGCCTGACCGCGAAAATGCCTCGATCAACGAGCGGGAAGAACACAAGCCCCATTGCAGCCCAGGCGCAGACGGCAAAGAAGACACCCTTCTGCCAAGGATTTTTGCCGGGAAGAAAGCGGTATGCCTGACCGAACACAAATCCCCAGATCACCGCTCCGTTCACGAACCCTAGTACCCGGAATCACAAGTCACTAAGACGGCGCCCTTTGACGCGGCGCTGGTGGACTTTCGACTTGGTCCACACGAACGGTTCGGCATCTTCATTGTAGTTTTTGATGAAGGCATCGATGTGCTTCTTGACCTGGTCGACCGAAGTAAACGACGCGCCGTTCAGCGACTGGCCCTGCAGGATCGAGAACCAGCACTCGACCTGATTGAGCCACGAGGCGCGTGTCGGCGTAAAGTGGAATGTCACGAGCGGGTGACGCTTGAGCCATTCGTCGTTCTTCTTGTGTGTATTCAAATTGTCGAGGATGACCTTCAGACGGGCCTTTGGATAGTCCGCAACGATTTCATCCATGAAGTCGAGAAATTCCTTGCGGCGGCGGCGTTTCTTATGGGCGGCCCTGACCTTGCCGGTGGCGACCTCGAAGGCGGCAAACAAGGTTGTTGTGCCATGCCGTTTGTAGTCGTGGCTGTGCCCTGTCAGGGCGCGTCCGTTCGGCAATTTCAAATAGCCCTGCGCCCGTTCCAGGGCCTGGATCGACGGCTTCTCATCGACACACAGAACAATCGCGTTTTTGGGCGGCGCCATATAAAGACCGACCACATCGGCGGCCTTTGCCGCAAAATCCGGATCGTTGCTCTCGCACCAGCTTTTGCGCCCGGCCAGATCAATCTTCTGTTTACGCAGCGACCGCCAAACGTACTGCACATCGACGTCGCCCAACGCCCGCGCGATCAATGGCCCGTTCCAGCGCGCAAACCCCTTGGGCGGTGGCTGGTCGAGAACTTTGCGAATGCGCTGGTCGGTCACCTCGCCATAGATCGGTGGGGTGCCGGACCGCAGCCGATCCTCCAGTCCGTCGAGACCTTCGCGCGCGTAGCGGATACGCCACAAGCTGACCGTGGTCGGCGTCGTCTCCAACTCGCGGGCGATCTCCCGTGTGGCGTGCCCTTCCGCCGCTTCCAACACGATCCGTATCCGCAGCAGTTGCCGCTGTTCCGTGGTCGCCGCACGCAGTCGCGCCTCCAGAACCCCGCGATCTCCCGGCCGCAGCCGCACTTTCATGGCATCCGATATCATGCCATCTTGAATCACGGCGCAAAACACCGCGATAGTGCAATTATGACTCACTCACTTCAGATAGTAGGTACTAGTTTCACATCCTGAAGTGCGATCCACTCGTCAATTGACCGCATTTCGTACTCAGTCCACTGTGGGTTCGGGCTGGCAGCTAGCGCCCTTTGTGCCATCCCTCTTGCGACTGCGACGGACGCGGTAATTTTAGACAGTGTGGTTTCCTTCATGACGACTCACTTTTTCAGATAGCCCTGCTCCCGTAAGTATTCGGTCAGAAGCTTTTCGACCAATGACGTCAGCGATCGGTGGTCGCCCGCAGAGGCCAGCGACCGCATGTCGTTTCTGCTGCGCGATCTCGAGCGTCGGATCGAACTTCTAAAGGAGAGCTATTACGACACCGAGCCGGAGTACTTTTCGCATCAGGGGCCCCGATGCTGCCAGCTGACAACGAGGGCCCGGGCTCACGTCCGCGCTCACGGGCCCGCCAGTTCACGCCAGCGGGTTTTGCTGCGTCCGGGAGGATGCACAGATTAGGTAAACGCGAAAGCGACCAAGCCAGAGCAAAGCAACACAAGACCGGCAACGGTCACAGCGAGGAAACTGTTAGAAGCGAATTCATCACGCATGGTATACCACCTATCGTGCGCCCCTGCTCGAACGGAACGACTGTCCCGTCGCACAGTCAAAAGGATTCCCTTCCGACGTCCAATTTCGACGCGGGTTGATGTTTTGGAGCAACACCTGTGCGAAACGGAGTGACGACCGGCCAGTAGCAAAATCAGTGACTTAGACACGACCACGTTTCACAGCGCATGAACGCGCCGCGGGAGAACAAATAGGGCGCGGGCTCAGGTCCGCGCCACAACCCGCACGGTTCATCCGGCCAAATTCGCAACTAACTAAGCTCGCTGGCTCAACCCAGCGGGCTTTTCTTTTGCTTTTACCGGGCGCGGCAAGCTGTTGACGCTGCCTTTTAAGCTGACGTTTTTGGACGCGGCCGATGTAACAGCCGAGACAAATCTAGCGGCCCACCGCTGCTCGAAGCGTCTTTGAAGGTGAAGAGGAATCGCGCTCATAGCCAAAGCTCCGCGTTCGTGGTCGCCCCGGTCTCAAGGCCTCAACGCGCGCGGTCCTTTAAAGGTCCGCCATAAATTGGGGTATCACCGCGTAGCGCGGGCGAGCGCTGCGGTGGCCCGGATGGCTTGCCATACAGCCTACAAAAGCCGGACTCACGGGCGGGATTCTCAGACTCGGCAAACGGGCATTCAGGCAGGCGGGGGGCATTTCCCAGGCCTGACAATCAAGAAGGGGCGCGGGGCTCAGTCCCGCGCCATCTTCCCATGATCTTCCCGAGGCCGATTTCTGGGAAGATCGAACGAAGCGGAAACTTCAGTGCGAAAAGACCGGTTGTGGCGCTTCTGCGACATGATGAGAGTCTCCGATGAAAAAGCCAGTTCTCTCAATTGACGAGCCAGAGCCGAAGAAAACACCCCGAGCAGCGATAGTTGATCCAGGTCAAAGCCTTGGTGCGTTTTAGGTAGATATTGATTGCATCGAGAGTTGCGGCTAGCGGCAAGCAAGAGATTTGCCGCTTGAGGTACTCCAAAAACGAGAGGATACGGCTAAATGCGCGGTTGCCGTCGCGGTCGTCGGCGCGGTGATGCTCGGCTCGGTGCCCCCCTCGGGGGCTGCTCCGGTCTCGTCGAGCATAACTATTTTGAAACAAGCGGCTCTGTCGTCGGACGTCCGCTATCGCTACTATCGCGGTCGCCGTTATTACGGCGGTCCGGGGCCGGGGGCCGCAATTGGCCTTGGCATCTTGGGTGCTGCGGCTGGAGCCGCCGCCCTTGGGTCGGGTTACTATGGGCCGGGCTACAACTACGGGCCAGGCTACTACGCGCCAGGCTACTACGGCGCCCCCTATCCCTATCGCCGCGGCTATTACTACCCGTATTGAGGGCAACGATTGGCGTTGTTTGACTGGCAATCACCGCCCCACCCCTCGGCTACTACCGGTGACTGAGAGTGTCGTGCTCCCGCCTGATCATGCGAGCGGCGGCATGACCTTCAACCGTTGACTTGGATCAATGTGGGCCTTTGGAATTGTGTGCAGGAAGAAACTTCACCGAATGCGGGAGTTTTAACATGAGTGAAACTATCAGATCGGAAGTGATCTCTCGTCGAAAAGTTCTTTCTCTTCTGGGATTGGCGGCTATGTTCGGCCTGGCAGCGTCCTCCACGGTACTAACGGTATCAGATGCTGAGGCCCAGACCGTTGGCATGGAACGGCGTCATGCGCGGCGTTACTTTCGGCGTGAAAGACGTGTGGAACGACGTGTCGTGCGGCATGTAAGACGCGTGGAACGACGTCACTTGCGGCATTACTGAGCGATAAGATAAGGCCCGATGAGCAGGCCGCGCGGCGGGTTTTGCTTTGATCTTTAATGCGAAGGCGTGCGCTGGCGAGCTTCCGGTGGGCTCGTAGCGACCGATGTCGGCGATGACTATAACGGTCAATTTTCTCGCCTAGCCCATCCTGGATTTGATTTCCATCAAACGGCGGATTGTTAACTCCGCTAGCATATGTTTGTGGTGCGTCTCGCCCTCGGTTCACAGAGCCGCGCCAGCGCGGGCAAACCATTGTTCTCTTGGTGGCAAAATATCGGGCTTCAGGCCCGCTTTATAGTCATTGCCAGTGTTGGTCTTCTGACTCTTGCGATCTGCGCCTTGGCTTTCGTCGACTGGTACGAGTTTACAAGCTTTGAACAAAGGCTGAAAGCGTTCTCCGAGAATGAGCTTAGATCGCTAAACTCGCTGGTCGAGAGCGCGATGGAACGCCGATTGGGAGACCAGCAGAACGTCGCCATCAAGGTTTTCAATGGATGGTTTGAGAGCCGCAACAAGGATTATCCCGGGAAACTCTGGAGCGTCTGGGGACCCAAGACTACGGACTATATGGCTAAGGCGGCTCCGGAGCGCTCGCCAAAAGTGCCCTTGGACGCCATTGATGAGGAGGCGTTGCGTACCGGGCAGCCAGTCGGGCGCTTTGTCGGAGACACCTACCGCTACAGTATGCCGATCATTCAGGGCAACGTTGCCGCCCCCCGGAAAGAAGTCTGCATTGCCTGCCACACGGGGATGATGGGCGAAAAAGACGGCGAGGTGATCGCGGTGTTCTCTAGCAGCCTGTCGACGACCGAAGGAATGGCAGCTTTGCACCGCTCGCTGGCGTTGATCGCGGGCGGGATCTTCGCGGCGGTGCTGGTGGTGATGTTCGCGATCCGAACGATACTCCGGCGGGTGATAACGCGCGAACGGAGTCAAACGTTGGCGCTCGTGACATCCAGTAATTCTTTGGCGCTGACCAATGCCAAATTAGTGGAAGAAGCCGCTCGACGTGAACGCATTGAAGAACAGTTTCGCCAAAGCCAGAAAATGGAAACCCTCGGGCAACTAACGGGGGGAATTGCTCACGACTTCAATAACATGCTGGCGATTATTATCGGAAGCCTAAATATACTGAAGCGCCGGCTATCCCGCGGCGAAAGCGGTGTTGAGCGTTTCATTGATGGTGCGCTCGACGGGGCTGAACGAGCTGCACTTCTTACACATCGGCTTCTCGCCTTTTCTCGTCAGCAGCCGCTTGCCCCTGAAGTATTAGATATCAATAAGCTTGTCGCCGGAATGTCCGAAATGCTTCGCCGAACGCTCGGCGAGAGCCTGCACTTGGAGACCGTGCTCGCGTATGGCGTGTGGCGTATTCATGCTGACCCCAGCCAATTGGAGAGCGCTATTTTGAATCTCGCGGTAAATGCGCGGGATGCCATGCCCGATGGTGGGCGCCTGACAATCGAGACTGCCAATGCTTATCTCGACGACAATTACGCCGCCATGCACGCAGATGTGACCGCCGGACGATATGTCATGGTGGCGGTCAGCGATACTGGTGTGGGTATGCCGCCAGACGTAACCGCCAAAGCGTTCGATCCGTTCTTTACGACGAAACCCGTTGGCAAGGGCACCGGTCTGGGCCTCTCACAAGTTTATGGGTTCGTCAAACAATCGGGCGGCCACATCGATATCTATTCCGAGCCCGGTCAAGGAACGACGATCAAGCTTTATCTTCCGCAATTCCTCGGTACTGCCGATTCGGTCACTGAGTCGCAAACAGGAAATATGATCCCAAGGGGCACCGTGCAGCAAACTATTCTCGTTGTCGAAGATGACGAAAAATTGCGCCGATCTACAGTCGAGATGTTGCGCGAACTGGGTTACACTGTCATGGCCGCAGATGGCGCCGCTACCGCATTACGAGTGCTCGACGAGCATCCCGACTTGACCCTCTTGTTCACCGACGTCGTAATGCCAGATATGAATGGACGGAAGCTCGCCGAAGAGGCTCGACGCAGGAAACCGGATCTGAAGGTCGTCTACACGTCAGGCTACCCGCGCAACGCGATCTTACACAATGGCGTGCTTATTGCCGGTGTCCAATTTATTTCCAAGCCGTTCACGCTGGAGCAACTTGCTCTCAAAATGAGAGATGCTTTGACTGTCTAGAGCGCGCCTTTGGCGCATCGACGCAGGGATTGTCGAATTACCCACAAACCGACCATCAAACAACAGACTGTCAGTTTCTTTCGCTTAAATTCGGGGTTGTTCCACAAATGTTGGTGGCTCCGTTCGGGTCGGTGCCGTCGATAATCACTTCCGTGCACTCGCCGTGGCAGCGAATGGCTTCGGCTAGACAGTTCGCCTCACGAATCGCCAAGTCTCTCGACCAGAACGGCGTCATACTCCATTCACCCATCCGGATCGATCAGCCGTTCTGCTCTTTCATAACGCTAAAAGTAATCATGGCACGTCGCCAAACATGGCTTGGAAGACAAATCGAGCATCCAACAACTAATTCGGAGCAACATTGTTTCACTGAATCCAAAAAAAATCGCTGGGGCGTGAACCGGCGTCGGAAGTCAAGGCCAGCATTGATGGCCGCGTGATTCACCATCATCGGGTTTGAATTGAGAGCCGCCTACGGGCGGCTTTTTGTTTTGGACGGTGATGTCTGTTGTTGGCACCAACCGGACCACCAGCGATGTCCGCAATTCGGTCGCTATCGGGGGGAAAGCGGAAGTTGGATTTCGGGGCCGTCAGGTCTGTTTTTGACCCAACTCGGACATGGAGTCGCACTACAACGCCTGCCGTGCGACCTGCGAGTTTTTTCTGCCCCGCTCGCAATTTGATTTATCGCAATGCGCGTTCATATGAATTTCTGAATATGCAAACCGTTTCGAAAAATTGGAGGTCAATCATGTCTGGATGTTGTGGCGGCTCAGCCAAATCCGAGCCAGCGAAAGTTGTAATGAGCGCGACACCCCAGGCGACAGACGCCGCCGCTGATCAGCCGGCCGTAAAATCCAGCAAAAGTGAATGCTGCGACGACAAGCCAAACAAGAATGAAAAGCGCGGTTGTGGCTGCTGTTAGATTCATATTGCCTGTTTGATACGAGAGGCCGCCACAGTTGGCGGCCTCATTGATTCTATTGGCAGCCAAGCGGCCCTAGCAACCGCGTCTCGCGGGGTCCGCTCATCGGTCGGGGCAAGGCGAAACTGATCCGTAATCCTGGTTCGGAAGTGCGGCTCGCGCACAAATGCTTATGCCCGGATTAGCACTACAGTTGTCTTTTCTGCAGCAAAAATCTTCGGCTATCCACAAGCCGCCGGCCGATTACCCCATCTTGTGTGCACGAAACGGACATGCCGTAGTGGTCGGCCTATGTCCGGTTCTTGGGGGCAGAACGGACATCCGGCAGCTAGGCCCCAATGTCCGAGTCTGACCCGATGGCGACGAGTCCTACTCTGATGCACCAAAGCTCTACGCCTGAGGCGCAGCCGGAGTGAGGCCATAGCGGCGCATGATTTCCGCCATCTTTGCTCGGTCCGGCGGACCACCGGCTGCCGCGTTGATCACCTCGGCAGACTCGCGGAAATACTGCGGACCTATCGCGGCTGGCGTGATCACGCAGAGCGCCCTCGCGTCCAGGCTTCCGTGGTTATCAAACCGGTGAATGGCGCCGCGCGGAATGCATAGCGCCTGCCCGGGCCCGACGTCGACTTGTTTTCCGTTGACGGTCCAGGTCAACACACCGTCGATGCCGTAAATCGTCTCTTCGTAATGGTCGTGGCTATGAGCCGGAGCCGCCAGGCGTTGCGCACGCGGGACACAGACCTCAAAAGCCGCAACGCTGCCATTCGAGTTTTCTCCGGTAATCAAGAAGCGCACTGCAAGCGGCCCGACGATCATACGCTCCGCAGCGGCGGTGCGGCCGGTGGCGGTCAGCGCCATCATCCAATGCGGCAGAGAGCATCGAGGCATAGCCTGGGACATCCTCGGACCAGGCCGGGATCACGCGCTCGACGGAAGCGACCATGTCCTGCGGACGGCCAAGCCAAAAATTGACAAAATGGGCGAGACGGAAGGCGACCACATCATGCGGATGGGTGCGCAGGATCGATTCCCACAAGGCGATGGCGCGATCAAGCTCGCCCTCGGACCAGGCGGTCAGGGCGGCGATATGGCTGCGCTCGCGCGGGGTGGCGTCGGCGGCAAGCGACTGCGCGGTGCGCGCCAACTGGACGGCGGCCGGAATGGTGGCCTGCTTAAAGCCGAGCATGGCGAAATAGCCCTTCATGCAATGCGCAAGCGCGAAGTCCGGATCGGCCTCCAGCAGCACGGCGAGACGGGCGGGCGTATCGGCTCGCTGGGTGAGATAGCCGGTGATGAGATGGTCGAACGCAGCAGCAGCCTTGGCGCTGGCGGTCGAAAGGGGGAGGCCGCGGTTATCGAGATGCATGGCGTTGTTCCTAGCCGACATTGTTGGAGTAAGCCGTGCTATGCTGAAGCCACGGCGAGGGAGCCATCGTGTAAGCCACCGTGGTTTTTGGGCGGCCCATGGCGTCTCGCCTGAGGTCGCTTCCGGTCCGCCCATAGTGAAGCCGCAAGAGGATGGACGACAACCGGATGGCAGGGCTTGAACTTCGATTTCTAGGCGACTTCGAGGTCCGGCGTGACGGGCAGGCGCTGCCGTTGCCGCCGTCCAAGAAGACCCGCGCGCTGCTGGCCTACTTGTGCCTTCAGCCACGGCGTTTTCGCCGCGAACAACTCTGCGAGCTCCTGTGGGAAGTCCCCGACGATCCGCTCGGCTCGCTGCGCTGGAGCCTGTCGAAGCTAAGGCGCCTCCTCGATGACAAGGAGCGCTCACGCGTCCTTGCGGACCGCGTCAGTGTCGGGGTCGAAACAGAAGGCGTTTCGATCGACATGCTCGAGCTCAGGCTGCTCGTCGAAGGCGACCTGGCGAAGGTCCCGATAGAGGCTCTCGAGGCTGCGGCCACACGTTACCGCGGCAACGTCCTCGAAGGCCTGGAGTTCTCGAACTTCCACGACTTCCATTCGTGGTGCGTGGCCGAGCGCGAACAGTCGCTGCGTGACCGTGCGGCGCTCTTGACCGAACTCGTCAGGCGCCGGGCCGATGAGCCTGAGCTGGCGCTGCCGCATGTTCGCGCGCTGGTCGGGCTGTCGCCCTATGAGGAAAGCCATCGTGCAACGCTGATCCGACTGCTGAACGCGGCGCGGCAGTTCGGCGAGGCCGAGGAACAATTCCAGCTCGGTTTGCGCATTTTGAAGGAGGCCGCCATCAGCGGACGTCCTTCGATGGGCTGCCTTGCTGAGTCCACGCATCGACGTCGGCAAGTTAAGGTGTCAGGCCTGGACGTTGCCGAGGTGGGCGCGGCGCTCGACATCGCACAGCGGCATGCGATGCTGCACGCCACGGATCGCGGCTTGGACTTCGCGCACGAACTGATTGCCCGCGCCGTGTACAACGACATTTCTCCGCTCAGGCGTCAGGTCATGCACCGCCGCATCGCGGAGCTGCTCGAGAAGGACACCGCGCAGGACCTCGCCCGCGCCGCCGACCTGGCACACCACGCCACCCTCAGCGGAGACCCGGGTCTGGCCGCAAGGGCCATGGTCTCTGCCGGGAGGTTGTGCCTGCGATTCTTCGCCAACGACGACGCGCTGTCGCTGGCACGCAAAGGCCTGCAGCTGGCCGAAACACTGTCCGACGCCGAGCGCGTCTGCGCGGAAATCGACCTGCAGGAGATCCTGCTCGCAGCCCGGCCGGCGGACGACTGGGACGCCGCCGCCCGCCATTTCGCGGCGCTCGCCGAACGGGCGCTCGACCACGGCGCGCTGGCGCACGCCAGGCTCGGCTATCACATGGCCTCCTGGGTACGCTGGACGCAGGGTCAATGGACGGCAGCTCGCGAGCAGACGCTGCAAGCTGCGCGGGCCGTGCGCGGCGGGCAGGACGAGGCGCAAATAGTGGGCATGGCGGAAACCGCGAAGTGTCTCGTCCTTATCGAGCGCGACATTTCACGGGCAGACGCCATGCTCATGGAAGCGAGCGCGCTTGCCCAGCGTAAGGGCTTCAGCCATCACGCGATCGCCGCGGGCCTGGGGATGCTGCGTTTCTACGAGAACCGCCTCGACGAGGCGGAGGAATTTTTCCGCGAGGCGCGCACGCTGTGCAAGTCGGCCGGAGATCGGGTCAATGAATACCAGGCCAACGAGTATCTCGTCATGCTGGACTTCCAGCGTGGCAACCTCGCGCAAGCGCGGGCGCGTTGCGAGGAACTGATGACGCTCGGCGACAAGCTGCGCGGCGGCAGCGAGGAGCCGTTCGCGCGCGCGATGGCGGGTCTGTGCACCTATGCGATCGACGATGCGGTCGAAGGTCTCGAAGCGGCGCTCACCGACCTGCGCATCGCCGATGCGAAGCACCGCCTCGCCTACATCCTGACGCGCGCGGCCCTGCTCGACTGCGAGCGGGGCCGGGTGGATACCGCGACCAAGCGGGCGACCGAGGCGCTCCGTTATGCGACGCTGCTCGAACGCGCGACGGAGTTGCTGCTCGCAAACGCCGTGCTCTCGCGCGACTGTTTGGTGATGGGCGACCGGAAAGGCGCCGCCAAATTTGCCAAGGAGGTCGAACGCCTCAGCGCGGCCGGCGCCGCCGCGTGGACGCACGACATCGCGGCACGACTGGCGAGCAACAACAAGCGCGCGGCGCGCAAGGAGGCACTGTGACGGAAGTACTTGTCGAACGAAATTGGGAGGAGCCGCTGACGGATGCGGACATGCAGATCATGTTCAGCAATGCCCTCGGTTGCCTCAACATTCATCGCGTGGACTGGAGCGGTAGCTTGCTGTCGGCAGACGGCCGGGACCTCTTCTGCCACTATTCGGCCGCCGATGCCGAGTCCGCGCGCATCGCCTTGCAACAGGCCGGCTCGCCGCGCGGCCATGTCTGGGCCGGCTCGGTGCACGATGCGCCCGGTTTCACAAACGATGTGCTGGCGCGGGCCAACGTCCTCGTCAGTCGGAGGTTCGAAGCTCCCGTGGGGCTCGAGGAAGTCCAGGCGGTCGAGCACGCCGGCGCGAGTTGCCTGTCGACCCACCGTGTGCACTTCGTGCGAACGTACCTGTCGACCGACCGCCGGCGCATGATCAGCCTTTATCAAGCGCCGGACGCCGAGTCCGTGCGCCTCGCGCTGCACGATGCCAGCATGCCCGTCGAGCGGGTCTGGGCGTTCCGCCAGTTCCGTCCCTGAGCCGCTGAGAACCGCGCAAGGCACCACCCCTGCGCGGATTCCACACCGGACGGCATGATTCCACGGTCGCTTCCACGCTGGCTTCAACGCGCCGCGCACAAAGTCGCTCCTGTCCGATGACTGATCGGATGACCTCATCACCCATCGACAGGAGCACGACACATGACCAACCAGGCAAAGACCGCCGAGAACGGCGTCAACGTCGCAGCACTGCTGGGCGCCCGCGAAGCGCTGAGCGGGGCTCCCGAAGCCGCACGCTTCAAGTGGCGCGCGACCAGCGAGTGGCTCAAAGGCACCCACAGCCGCGCCACCGTGGATGGCTTCTTCGGCCTCGGCGGCGAGCAGAACCATCTCCAGACGTATCAGTTCTGCACCGATCATCCGGAGGTCTTCGCGTCCGAGGACAACGGCGCGACGCCCGTCGAGCTCGTGCTCGTCGGCCTCGCCGGCTGCCTGACCGCGGGCATCGCCTCGGTCGCGCAGCACCGCAACATCCAGCTCAAGTCGGTCAAGGCGACCCTCGAGGCCGGCATGGACCTGCAGGGCATCCTCGGCATCGATCCGAACGTGCGCAACGGCTTCGACGGCATCAAGGTGCACTACGATATCGATGCGGATGCCAGCGCAGAGGAGATCGCTGCACTCGTCGCGCAGTCGCAGAAGCGTTCGGCCGTGTTCGACGTCATCGTCAATCCGACCGACGTCACGGTCACCACGAGCAAGTCGTGATGACGAGGCGCACAATGCGCCGGCCGGCTGGCCCCGTTGACGTTGTCGTCATCGGTGCCGGTCACTCCGGCCTGGCGATGAGCCATGTGCTCAGCCAGCGCGCGATCGAGCACGTGGTGCTCGAACGCGGCGAGGTCGCGAACAGCTGGCGTACGGAGCGCTGGGATTCGCTCCGTTTGCTCACGCCGAACTGGATGACGCGGCTTCCCGGCTACAGCTATCGGGGTGACGACCCGGACGGATACATGCGCGTCGGCGAGGTCGTCGATTTCATCTCCGCTTATGCCACATACACGTCAGCTCCTGTGCTGACTCGCACCGCGGTGATCGGCGTCGTGCCGAATGGCGACGGCTATCGGGTTGCGACCGATCGCGGCGACTGGCTGTGCCGCGCCGTCGTGCTCGCGACCGGTGCCTTCAACAAGCCGACCGTGCCGCGCCTGGCCGAGGCCATGCCCGCCGGCGTCGAACAGCTGTCGGCGCAGACCTACCGCAATCCGGAGCAACTCGCCGAGGGCGGGGTGCTGGTCGTCGGCGGGTCCGCGACGGGCTTGCAACTCGCGCAGGAGATCCAGCGCAGCGGCCGGCCCGTGACGCTCGCGGTCGGAGAGCACGTGCGGCTGCCGCGCGTCTATCGGGGCCGCGACATCCAGTGGTGGATGCTCGCGTCGGGCGTGCTCGACCAGCGCATCGAGGAAGTGGACGAGCCCGACCGTGCACGACGGGTGCCGTCGCCGCAGCTTGTCGGCACGCCCGAGCGTGCCACGCTCGACGTTAACGTCCTGCGAGGACAGGGCGTCGAGGTCGTGGGCCGCCTGGCGGGCATCCGCGACGGCAAGGCGCAATTCTCCGGGTCGCTGCGCAACGCCTGCTCGCTCTCTGACCTCAAGATGAACCGGCTGCTCGCCTCGATCGACGAGTGGGCAGAGCGCAACGGGCTGGCCGGTGTGGTCGGTCCCGCCGAACGCTACGCGCCCACCGAGGTCGGCGCGTCACCACGGCTGGGGCTTGTGCTCGGCAAGGACGTTCGCACGGTGATATGGGCGAGCGGCTTCCGCCCGGACCATTCCTGGCTGGATGTGCCGGTCTTCGACCGTAAGGGCGGACTGAAGCACGATCGCGGCGTTGTTGACGCGCCGGGACTGTATGTGCTGGGGCTGCCATATCTTCGTCGCCGGAAGTCGAGCTTCATGCACGGCGCCGAGGACGATGTCCGCGAACTCGGCGCGCATCTCGCCGACTACCTCGACCGAGCAACGACGCAGTGCAAACCGCCGCTCCACAGCGTTGCCTATCTGCCGGTCCAGCTTCCGACGAAGTTCGAATTAGCCATCAACCTGAAAGCCGCCAAGGCACTCGGCCTCGATATGCCGGCCGCGCTGCTCGGACGCGCCGACCAGGTGATCGAATAACGCCGCTAATTGCTGCAGTGCATGAGTCTCTTGTTGGCACGAAACGGACCTGGCGCGATGTCCGCTCTGAGTCCGGTTTCGGGGTTAAAGCAGAAGTTGGACTTCGGGGCGTCAGGTCAGTTTTTGACCCCGATTCGGAAGCCGGCGACCTCTGACCTTTTCAACAAATCTCAGTTTTACTTGTGGCCTGTCACCCCGGGGAGAACACTGAGGCAGCCTTCATCAGCCTCCTCCCACGATATCGGCGTTGCCGCCAGCAACCCCGGTCCGCGCCGCAACCTTGGCGTCAGACTGTTTGTACCATGACGCCAGCCACGCCACCGCGGACATGATCAGGATTCCGAAAATGCCGACGAGGAAATGTAGGCCGATGCCGGCGGAAATCTCGGTCAACAGGAAATACCCCGCAAAAGCCAGGAACACGCCGAGGCAGAATATCGCCAGGGAATGCTGCCCGCACAGGATCATCGGCCGCAGCCAGCGCGATCTCAGTATCGGCCAGTCCTTTGGCGCGAAGCGCAGGGTGACCGTCGCCATCGCCAGGAAATGCACGAACCTCAGCACGTCGAGATCGGGCTTGTCGATCGGGTAAATCCATTGCTCCAGCCGGGGCGGTATCAAATGACTGAGCTGCGGGAAATACCAGGTCAGCGTGACGCCGAACGCCGCGAGCAGATAAACGACCGATATCCACAGCGTGGCCGGCGACGACAAAATGCCCGACAGCCGCCGCCCGCCACCCAGCGCGCACCACGAGCCGAACACGAACAGCAGTTGCCAGGCAAACGGATTGAAGGACCAGAAGCCGCTCGGATAGGCCGTCAGGTACAGGTCGTACTTCCATCTCACCACATAAAGCGCGACCGACAGCGCCAGCGTTAGATCGGCTCGCCACTTCATCAGCCACAGAATCAAGGGGAGAAAAAACAGCAGCACGATATAGAGCGGGAGCACGTCCATGTTCAGGGGACGGAATCTCAGCAGCAATGTCTGGACGACGACGAGGTCGGGTCGCCGGAAGAACTCCGTAACGCCCATTTCATCCGAATATAACGGGTTATTGACACTGGCGACGACGTACGCAATCTCAGCGAATAAGATCGTGAACAGAAACACGTGAGCGATATAGATCTGCCAGACCCGGCGCAGGATTCGCGCGGTCGCGATCACGAAGCCCAACTCCAGCATTGCTCGGCCGTAGACGAATGCGGCGGTGTAGCCGGAAATGAAAATGAATATCTCGGTGGCGTCGCTGAAGCCGTAATTGCGGATCGTGAACCAGGTCAACACATCCGGGGACATGTGGTCGATGAAGATCAGCCAGAGCGCCAGCCCGCGGAACAGATCGATCCGCAATTCCCGGCCGCCCGCAGGCAGCGAAACGGCCGGCTTCGAAATGGCCGCCGGAGCCGATTCCCGGGCGATCGCGTCCGCCGCACCCGGAAGGGGTGAGGCTGCAACCCGATCGGCAATCAACACCATTCCGCCCCGTCTTCAGAAAGATCGGCTTACGCGTTTGCACTGCAAAAGATCATATAGTTCTCGCGTTTGTAAGCAAGTTATCGGCGGCGTCCGCTGGCACGCCCGGGTATCAAGATAGCGAGGTCGAGGCCCAATCCCGACGCCCCCGCTCCCCCCGCTCCCCCCGCAACCCTTGACTAACCGGCGTCGTTGAGTCGTGCTTAGTGTTAGGGAGTGCGCGCCGGGGGCTTGGCGCTGGAAGACAAAATAGAGGGGACATCATGGCCAATCCGAAGGGGTTTGCTCCGCCGCTGAGAGTCGAGCGCGACCTCCGGCTCGATCTTTTCCGCGGCATCGGGCTGTGGATGATCTTCCTGGATCACATTCCAGACGACGTCGTCTCCTGGCTGACGCTGCGCAATTACGGTTTCAGCGACGCCGCCGAGGTTTTCGTGTTCATTTCCGGCTATCTGGCCGGTTACATCTACGGCCCGATCATCAGCACCGGCCATTTTCTCGCCGCCACCAAGCGACTGCTGAAGCGCGCCGCGGAGATGTATGTCGCCCACATCATGCTGTTCCTGGTCTTCACGGCGCAGATTGCCCGCGCGGCCAGGAAATTCGACAACCCGATGTACAAGGATGAATTCAACGTCGCCAATTTCCTTGCACACCCCGACGTTCTGATCGGGCAAGCGCTCACGCTGCGGTACAAGCCGGTCGATCTCGACGTGCTGCCGCTCTATATCGTGCTGGTGGCCGCCTCACCGCTGATCCTGTGGAGCCTATTGCGCCGCCCGAACCTGACCTTGCTGGCTTCGGTCGTCCTGTACGCCGCGGCGCGCTGGTTCGACTTGAACCTGGCCTCGTATCCGCCCGGGACCCATTGGTACTTCAATCCGTTTGCCTGGCAGTTGCTGTTCGTCTTCGCGGCCTGGTGCGGTGTCGGGGGCCTCGCCAAAATCGAGTCCCTGATCCGGTCTCCCGCGGCGCTGGCGCTGGCCTTTGCTTGGCTTGCCTTTGCTTTCGTGATCGTCATGACCTGGCACGCCCCGTGGCTGGAAGCCATGATCCCGAAATGGATGATCAAGGCGATCTATCCGATCGACAAGACCGATCTCGATTTGCTGCGGCTCACGCACTTCCTCGCTGTGGCAACGGTGGTCACGCGATATTTCCCGCGCAGGGATGCCCTGCTCGCCTCCAAATGGCTGCGGCCGCTGGTCTTGTGCGGTCAGCACTCGCTGCCGATTTTCTGCTTCGGCGTATTTCTGTCCTTTGGAGCGCATTGGATCCTGACGCAGTACAGCCATGGTGTGTTGGTGCAACTGGCCGTCAGCTTCGGCGGCATGCTGATCATGGTTGCGATTGCATGGGTTCTGGATCGGGCTGCGAAAGTCCCCGACCTGTTCGTCGACGCGGCTGAGCTCGAGCCGGATACGGGGACCCTGCAAACCGCGAAGACGTGATCTCGGGGCAGGATGGCTTGACGCTCGGCCCGCTCCGCCGGCAGAAAGTCGATGGAGTGTCGCTGCCCGCCCTGCAAGGCACAAAGGCCGGTAACAAGAGGACGTGCCACGCACCAATTTCAGCGCTAGGTGGGTGAGCTGGCGGCCGCGGGATTTGCAAACCGCCTGGGGTGAAATGACCGATACCGTTGTCGAGACGAAGTTGGCTGAGGAGCGCATTCCCGGCAGCGCCGAGGAAGCTTCGCCCCGGAGCAGGCCGACATGGATCACGCGTTTCGACGCTTATGATTTTGCCACCATTGTCCTTGTCACCGGGCTCGTGGTCATCGCGCTGTGCACCTTCAAGGATTATGCGATTTCCAACGACGAAGGCGTTCAGCACCACTACGGCGAATTGATCATCGCCTATTATGCAAGCGCCTTCAGGGACCAGAGTGTATTCAGCTTCCAGAATCTTTATCTCTACGGCGGCCTGTTCGATGTCGTTGCGGTCGCGCTCGGCCATCTGCTCCCGGTCGATTCCTACGATCTGCGCCATATCCTGTGCGCGCTGATCGGCATCGGCGGGATCGGCGCCACCGCGGCCACCGCGCGGCTGATCGGGGGTCCGCGCGCGGCCCTGATCGCCGCGATCGGGCTGAGCGTCAGCGGCGCGTGGTACGGCACCATATTCAACCACACCAAGGATATTCCCTTCGCCACCGCGATGATCGGGGCGACGCTGTTCCTGATCCGCATCGCGCGTTGCCTACCCACGCCTCGCACCGGCGATGTTGCTGCATTCGGCCTGCTCGCGGGAGCAGCACTAGGTATGCGCGTCCTCGGGTTGCTGCTGGCGATCTACGCTGGCGTCGCGATCGCCCTGTACATGCCGCGGCCGTGGTTCGGGCACGGCCGAGCGCGGTGGCGTTTCGCAACCGGATCGGCCCTGCGGTTGTTGCCGGCGCTGCTGCTTGCCTACGTCGTGATGATCCTGGCTTGGCCGTGGGCGGCGCTGTCGCCGCTCAATCCGATCCGCGGCCTGCTCGCGTTCTCCGAGTTTGAGTACGATATCCGAACGCTCCTCGCCGGTCAGGTTTACGAGATGGCGAACGCGCCGCGGCTCTATGTGCCGATCTACATTCTGATTCGCGTGCCGCTGCTGACGCTGCTCGGCGCGGCATTGGCGATCATGTTCATACTGTTGCCGCGTCTCGCCGCCGGCTCGGCGCAGCTGCGGCGCAACGATCTCACGCTGGTTGCGCTGACCGTGATCTTTCCGGTGGCCTGCCAGGTGATCTGGCACGGCCCCGCATTTACCGGAATGCGCCATTTCCTGTTCGTGATCCCCGCGCTGGCGGTCCTCGGAGGCGTCGGTCTCGACATGGCAGTGACGGCCCTCGCGACGCGCGGTCGCGCAGTCGGCTCCGGCGTGCTCGCGGTCGCGACCGCATGCTTCCTGCTGGACGCTGTCACGCTGGTCAGGCTGCACCCTTATGAATATCTGTTCTACAACCCGTTGGTTGGAGGTATCGAGGGAGCGTCGCGGCGCTACGACCTCGACTATTGGTTCAGCAGCATGCCCGAGGCGATCCATCAACTCGAAGCCTATCTGCGCCGCACCGAGCCCGCCGATACTACTCGCCGGGCGCACCCCTATTCCGTCGCGGTGTGCGGCGAGCGCCTCCCGTTCGAGAAGACCGTTACGCTCCCGGAACTGCGCTGGGACTTCAAACCGCAGTGGAACCAGTCGGAGTTTTTCATCGCGCCGACCCAGATGAATTGCGACGGCGATCTCGACGGCAAGGTCATCGGCACCGTCGAACGGCTAGGCGTCGTCATCGCATACGTCAAGGACCGCCGGGCGCTGACCCGGCCGGTGGCCGCCGCGGTGCGGTAAACGTGCCCGCACGGCCCGAAGCTACGCTATGTCGGTTCATGGCACTTTTCGGACATGCCGTGATGTCCGAGCTGAGTCCGCTTTTGGGGTAGAGCGGAAGTCTCATTCCAAGGCCGGGAGGACCGCTTTTGACCCAGAACACATCCAACTCCAGAGACATCAAAGCAAAATCAGTGTAGTGTCCGTACACGGTCAGGCGCATTGCTTGCCTAAGAGCTGTCCCAAAAACGGCGACGCACCGAAGTCGGCGCTTCTATCAATTGGCAGCCTGGTGCCGTCGGTAGGCACGTTCTCAATCCGGAAATCGATCTATCTTTTGTATCGCGGTGCCGCCGGCACCCGCGTGCGCGCAGATAGAAATGCAGCGTGACATCTTATATGGAAAACTCGGAATAATCATATGGCAAAACAAGGACAAGTAATCGATTTGGGGAATAGTGGAGTCAGAATGACAATCACTATATCCGCGAAAGACACTAACGGACAGCTTTCTCAGATTGAGGCTGTAATGCAAGCTGGTAAGAAATTGCCAGCTTTGCCACACTATCATCCATCACAAGAGGAAAGGATCGAAGCTATTTCAGGAGAAATGACAACCTTGGTGGATGGGAAAATAAGAAAGTTAAAAGCCGGCGACTCTTTAATTATCCATGCAGGACAAGTTCACAATTTCTGGAATGAGGGCGTAGAACCTGTAAGCGGTCGTGTAGAGCATAGACCCGATTTGGGATTTCAGAATTTTGTAACAACCCTTGGTGGTCTCGTTAAGGACGGAAAATTAAAATACGACAATAGCTTTTCAGATAAGATGCAAATGGCAGTTGTTGCAGATTATTATAAGGACTTTATGATATTGCCAGTGCCCTTAAGATTTGTGATCAAGATAGTTGCGGCAGTTGGACGAAATCTTGGAAAGAAAGGATACTTGCCAGAATATTTTGAAGAATAATACGGCACCAACCTACGGAGTGCCTAACCTCCTACCCGCACATTCTGTTTGCTTGCGCCGACGAGGTGATCGAATAACAATGCTGTTTGCTGGAGCGCGCGTGCATCCAAGCCGCCAGAGAGCTTGACCTGCGTCAAAGTGCGGTCCCCACAACACAGCCATACTTAAACGACTTTTTTGCTTCGCCAAATGCCGCTTCTCAACGTGAGTTCCCGCCATGAAAATCAGTCGCGGCATGTTTACGGGCGTCGGTCTTCTTGCCCTTAGTTGGTAGCGTCAAGAATCTTTCGCACATTCATCATGCGACGGCTTCGGTTTCAGACAACTGCTGCTGATAGAGTGGCCGCATGTTCATGTAGCATTTGGCTGACCACGTCGTTCCGGCGATGTGGCGTAGTCGCGCGGCCGCCAGGTTGAGACAGGACTGACCGTCCGGGAAGGCGCCGACCACGCGGGTTCGGCTAGCGTCTTCGCCTGCATGCCGTATTGGATTCCGAGAACACACTGCTTGAAAAGTTGACGCGCGTCTGCGTGCGTGGATTTCGTCGCATCTTGAGGAATTTTCCAGGCCTGCTTGCCGAACGCGAGATATGGGTCTCCGGATTCGTGTAAAATCGCTTGCAATATTGACCCCCCTGAGGGGGGGCTTTCGCGTCCAATTCCGACCCCCTGTGACGTGTTGTGTCAGCGTCCTTCCTTTTGGCCTTGATCGGCCGGGAAGGGCTGATGGGGATGGTTGGCGTGGACAAGATCGGCGAGATTCGACGCGCCTATTTCGAGCAGGAGCGGTCGATCAAGGAGATTGTGCGGACGCTTTCGGTGTCGCGCGCGACGGTTCGCAAGGTCATCCGCGGCCGCCAGACGGAGTTCAAATACGCGCGGGACGTTCAGCCGACGCCGAAACTGGGCGTTTGGGTCGAGGCGTTGACGGAGATTCTGGAGGCGGAGTCCGCGCTGCCCAAGCGAGAGCGCCGCTCGACGCAGCGGCTGTTCGAAGAACTGCGTGGGCGCGGATACGACGGCGCCCACGACAGCGTGCATCGCTTCACGAAGTCCTGGCGGGAGGAACGAGCTCGAGTTCCCGTGCATGCCTATGTGCCGATGAGCTTCGCGCCGGGGGAAGCCTATCAGTTCGACTGGAGCCACGAGACGATCACGCTTCAGGGTTTGCCGCTGATGGTGAAGGCGGCGCACATGAAGCTGTCGCACAGCCGCATGCCGTTCGTGCGCGTCTACTTCCGCGAGACCCAGGAGCTGGTGTTCGACGCCCATGACAAGGCATTCCGGTTCTATGGCGGGGTCTGCCGGCGCGGCATCTACGACAACATGAAGACGGCGGTCGAAGCGATCTTCGTCGGTAAGGCACGCCAATATAATCGCCGCTTTCTGCAGATGTGCTCGCACCATCTGATCGAGCCGGTGGCCTGCACGCCTGCCTCGGGGTGGGAAAAGGGTCAGGTCGAGAACCAGGTCGGCAATCTGCGCGATCAAATGTTCCGGCCCAAGCCGCGGGTAAAGAGTCTCATCGAATTGAATGCGTGGCTGGAAGATCAGTGCACCGCCTACGCCCAGCGCAACAAGCATCCAGAGTTCAAAGAGCGCACAATCTGGGACGTATTCCAGGAAGAACGCGCGAGCCTGATGGAGCTGCGAGGGCCCTTCGACGGATTCGTCGAGAAGGCGGTGCGGGCCAGCACCACATGCCTGATCATGGCCGATCATAATCGCTACAGCGTCGATGCGCGGGCCGCGGGCCGGATGGTGCTGGTGCGCTCGCATGCCGAACGCATCGTCGTGCTGCTAGACAATGAGGTGGTCGCCGATCATCCACGCCACTTCCGGCGCGACCAGATCATCTACGATCCTTGGCATTACCTGCCGGTACTGTTGAAGAAACCCGGCGCCTTGCGCAACGGCGCCCCGTTCAAGGATTGGGCTCTGCCGCCCGCGCTGACCCAGGTTCGCGCGAAGCTGAAGCAACACGCCGACGGAGATCGTCAGTTCGTCAAGGTATTGGGCGCGGTGCTCGATCACGGGCTGGATGCCGTCGAGGCGGCCTGTGCCGAAACGCTGGAGGCGGGCATCGCCAGTGGCGATGTCATCCTGACCGTGCTGGCGCGCCGGCAGCAGCCCGTAGCGCCGCCCAGCATCACCACGCCCGATGCGCTTCGCCTGAAGATCGAACCCACGGCCGATTGTGGCCGCTACGACAGCATAAGGAAGGTCGCCTGATGGAACGCCATGAGATTCTGGAGGCCATGAGCGAACTGAAGCTCTACGGCATGCGCGCCAGCTTCGATGAGATTGCCGGTAAAGGTCTTGCTCGGCGCGATGAACTCTACCCTCTCATCGCCAGCCTGATTCGGGCCGAACGCACGCATCGGCAGGCGCGCTCGATCAGCTATCGCATCGGCGGCGCCAAGTTCCCAGTTCTCAAAGATCTGGACAAGTTCGTCTTCGCCGATACTTCGGTCGACGAAGGGCAAGTTCGCGAGCTCGCCGCCGGCGCCTTCCTCGACGCCAAGCGCAATGCGATCTTTATCGGCGGCACCGGTACCGGCAAGACGCATCTATGCATCGCCGTGGCCACGGCGGTCATCCGTGCTCGCGCCAGGGGACGCTTCTTCAATCTGGTCGATCTGGTCAATCAGCTCGAACAGGAGAAGGCCGCAGGCCGCAGCGGCCGGCTGGCCGAGAAGCTGCTGCGCCACGATCTCATCGTCATCGACGAGCTCGGCTATTTGCCGTTCAGCCAGTCCGGCGGACAGCTGTTGTTCCACCTGATCAGCAAGCTC
>Ga0097691_1000155_pt1 | contig 61790 bp, 46 predicted proteins | sample NGESurdeep072012_8_FD_72858 | JGI IMG/M metagenome (GOLD analysis project Ga0097691, IMG submission 72858) | Arctic peat soil microbial communities from Barrow, Alaska - NGEE Surface sample 210-1 deep-072012 | ecosystem: Environmental > Terrestrial > Soil > Wetlands > Peat ...
TATCGTGCTTCATCGCCTGAAGTTTTCCTGATTCCGGGGCGATCAAAGTCGTTTGGGCACCGGCCTCCATCAGTGCTTGACGTGGCTCGGTCATTTCGGATTGCTCGAAATCGTTTGTGGCCAAGATGGCAACGCGCACGTTCGCAAGGGGTTTGTCTTTCATAGGTGAATCTCCTTTGGGTCACTTCTCATTTTTCAGTTTCTTCAGAGCCGCTTCCAACGCCTGACGATAAATCTGCCCATCGTCAGACAGTCGTCGGAAGCGGCGAGCGACGGTGTTATCTCAGATTGCTTCGGTCGTAGTGCGGGCGGTTCTTGGCTATCCACATCGGGGGCCCCTCCTGGCGGGCCACCCTTATAGAATCATAAGTGATTCCTCTGGTTCAAATACTTTTTGGACAGACACTTAGAAATCCATCCTTTGCCTTTATCAATGCTAGCCTCAAATTCGGTAACTTGAATATCCCTCCTTATTCGTCTGGTCAAAGTGGGAAGCACAGCCAACGCGCAGCAAGCGCCCTACTTGCCCGGCTTTAGAATCACTTTGGTCCAACCGTTCTTCCGCTTGTCGAAGTTTTCATAGGCTTCCGGCGCTTGGTCCAAGGCCAGCTCATGCGAGATGATCATCGACGGTTTCGCCTTTCCGGCATGGATCAGCTTGCCCAGGCTTCGGTTATAGGCCTTGACGTTCGCCTGTCCGGTGGCAATGCGCTGCCCCTTGATCCAGAAATTGCCGAAGTCGAAAGCGAGCTTGCCTTCCTTGGCGAGCTCGTCTGCGCCGCCCGGATCTTTTGGTATGAATACACCGACGACGCCGATGCTGCCGGCGGCCTTCACCGTCTGCACCAAATTGTTCATCGTCAAATTGGGCACCTCCTTGCCATGCATGTTGCAGCACTGGTAGCCGACGCATTCGCAGCCGCGATCCGCGCCCTGCCCACCGGTCAGGTCCAATACCTGTTGCACGCCGCCGCCCTCGCTGTCGTCAATGGCGATCGCGCCAATCTTTTCAGCCAATTTCAGACGATCCTTGTGCGTATCGACAACAAACACCTGGCTCGCGCCCTTGATGAAGGCAGACGTGGCGGCCATCAGTCCGACCGGCCCGGCACCGTACACCACGACGGAGTCGCCCGCCTGGACGCCCGCCAGTTCGGTCGCATGGAAGCCCGTGGGGAAGATATCCGACAACATGACATAGTCGTTCTCCTTTTCCCTGGCGTCATCGGGCAACACCAGACAGTTATAGTCGCCGTATGGCACGCGCAGCAGTTCCGCTTGGCCGCCGCTGTATGGACCCATGCCCGCGAAGCCGTACGCTCCGCCTGCATTGCCCGGATTCACGGTCAGGCAGTAGCCGGACAAGCCACGTTCGCAGTTTGCGCAAAAGCCACAACCAATATTGAATGGAAGGCAAACCATGTCGCCGACCTTGACGCGGTCGACCGCTTTGCCGATCACAATGACTTCTCCCAAGTTTTCGTGACCCAGGATGCGGCCGCTCTCCATGTCGGTTCGGCCCTCGTACATATGCAGATCGGAGCCGCAGATATTTGTCGTTGTGATCCGTACCAAAACATCGGTTTGTTTTTCGATCTTCGCGTCCGGCATTTCCTTCACCTGAACGTCGCGCGGACCGTTATATACAAGTGCTTTCACGTGTTTCTCCTTTATTGGAAATCTTCACTGACTTAAACAGCTGAAAGCGGAGAAGGTTCCCGGAATATAATAAGGGGCGCTTCTATCAACCCCAACCCCGCATTTGACCGATAGGAAGTGATAGAAACGGCTGAATGGCTGGGGCCGCCCGCCTACGGGACAACCGAGGGAATTAAACCTGCGCGTTCCTGCGGAGATCAGCCTGCGCGCAGTCGACTCTCTATTCTGTCGTTTTGCCGTCGAAGTGCTCGTTGTCAGCCTCCGCGTCCTCGCGGGTATGGTGGACGACGCCGTCCCGATGATTCGGAGGCGCATAGAGCGTATAGAGCTTCAGTGGAACACTGCCGGTATTAATGATGTTGTGATTCGTCCCAGCCGGGACGACTACTGCGAAGCCAGCGCGGATCGCCGTCCGAACGCCATCGAGAACCGCCTCACCGGTCCCCTTCTCCACGCGAAAGAATTGGTCGAGCTTGTGGACTTCCGCCCCGATCTCTTCCTTGGGCTTTAACGCCATGACGACGAGCTGGCAGTTCTTTGTCGTGTAAAGCACCTGACGAAACTCGTCATTCTTGACGGCGAGACCCTCGATATCTTTCACAAAGCCTTTCATAACGAATCCTCCTTTTACGCCGCCTGCTGAAACAGCATGCTCTCGATGGTCAGGCCCGGGCCAAAGGCCATGCCGCAACCGCGTCCGGGGCCCTGCTGCATTATATTCTTCAGGACGAACATGATGGTCGCCGAGGACATGTTGCCAAAGTGCCGCAGCACATCGCGGGAAGCGGCAAGCGTATCTTCAGGTATGCCGGCGCCCTCCCTTACCGCGTCGAGGACGGTTCGCCCGCCGGGATGAATCGCCCAGTGGCGAAAGCGATCAATGCCATCCCCGGCGAGTATGGCCGGCAGGGAGCCGGGCAAGCCGGCGGCGATGGTGGGCGGCACCTGACCCGAGAGGTGCATGTCGAACCCGCTTCCGCCGATGGACCAGGTGATATGGCCCTCGCTCTCCGGCATAACTGCCGGACCTCTTTGGGCTTCTCCCCGATGTCAGCGTTGGTCCCTGGCAGCATCAATCTAAGTGTCCACTTAAAAACAACGTGGACACTTAGATCGTGTCCACTCCCGAATTAAGTGGACACTCAGGCAGCGCCACTATCACTGACACTCTGGGGGATTTTCCGATATGGCGCTAGGCGGCCAAGACCAGACGCTTACGAAACACGGATTGTTGCTGTGTTTGATGCAATGCTCGCCGTTGCCGGAACTGAATGGGAATCCTACGTCGCCGCCATCATTCAGGTCGAACGACGCGTCCTGATCTTCCAGCCGGCGACCGGTCTGTGGAAGGAATTATCCGAGACCTCGTTCTACCTGTCCAGTCGCCCCGTCAAGGCCAAGCGGGCCGCCAAGGCCATTCGCAAACACTGGGCCATCGAAAACGGATCCCATTATGTGCGCGATGTGACGATGTGCGAAGATGCCTCGCGCATCAGAAAAAACCCCGGCATCTTCGCAAGAATCCGCAGCTTCGGTTACAATATCCTGCGATTTAACCAGTCCGGCACCATCGCCCAGGATCGCTATGCTTTGGCGCTTGGCGGCATCAACTCCCTCTCTTCTTTGAAGTTCAGTTAAGAGCGTTGAACAGCCCTGGGGTATACCTCACCCTGACAGCCCAACTATACCTTTCCGGGGCGATATACAAATAACCCCTATATAGAGCTTGAGGGCGTAATCCTCGACCTGAATGCTCAGGCGTAAGAAAATATCTCCTCGCACTCTCAACCTTGCGTGCCACGAACGTGCAAACCTTTTCCACGTCATTCCGCAACAAAACACGCATCTGTCGTCATCGCACGTTCGGCTCTACCGTCGGCTGATCATCCAGCTAATGAACCCTCCAACGATGACACCCAGCGCGAATGTCGCCGCAGTTGCTTCGACGGGGTGGCGCTTTATCCGCTGAGTTGTATCATCCACGAGTTCTTCGGCGGCATCACTGCTCCGTTTTATGGCACGTTTCATAACCCCTACGCTCTCCTCGATTGCCTCTGCCATCGCAGATGTTGCGCGTGAAAGTTTGTGGATTGATTCCGCGGCCTGGGCGTCCGCTTTTTCTAGTATGTTCTCTGCCATAAGAAACCTCGACTTCCTTTGCAGTAGCTAAGCAGCAGTATACTTCCGTTTCCGATACGAAGGCCGGAATGCGAAGCCCGCAGGAACCGTCGGGATTGGCCGGATGTAACGTTTTCGTCCCCCTGGTGATCAGGCGGAACAGTGTACCCCGGCAAAACCACCGCCTTTTCACCGCGTTTTTTAGCCCGTTCCAAGGAACCACATCTGTACCGGAATTTCCGTTTTAGCTCCCAACAGCCCCACAATATACGCCCCTGTAGGGACTCCAGCGCATAAATAGTTTCTTTGGCCGGGCCCAGGGCTCGGAATAGAGTCCAGACTGTGCCAATGCGAGCCCTCAACTGCTGGTCGCGGCCTTCCCATCCGGTTTTGCCAGACACCTCTCCGTCCCCTTTTGGCTCTGGATCGATTTTCCGGCTTCCACTGGAGTGAGGCGGCGATGACGAACGCCGCGCTGATCGGCGCCTGCCGCCACATGGTTGGAATGCGCACCACATACGACGACAGCAGCACCGTGACCGCCATGGCGAGCGGCAGAGATCCTGGCATAGCCATTCGACAGCAGGAACAAGTACGGAAATCGCCACCGGGCTTCCGCAGAGCACTTGCGAAGGCGCTTACCCTTGAACAGCCCGCCTTGATCAATGACCGCCATCACCGACCTCTTTCTCGAAGGCGGTGTGGCGGATCTTCTCGTCACGCAGGAGCGGCAATTGTTCGCCGGGGCAAGCGACCAGCTTGAACGCGCCGTGGACCTTGCCGGCCACGCGCTCGGTCTTATCCTCAATCTGAAATCCTTCGCGGCGAAGGCTGACAATTCTCGATGAATACTGGAGCGCCACAACGGCGAGTGTGTCAGCCGGGACCCATTGCCCGCGGTTACTCAGCAGCAGACCGAGAAATGCGGCCTTTTGGCCTTTGAACAACGCCGGCTTGTGGCCGCGCAGCGATAGGCTGGCGTAGTCTCCTGTTGACGATTGAAATTCACTCTGCGATAGTTGCATCGAAGATCCTTCCTGGGCGCTCACGGCGGCAACCGTGGCGCCCTCCCCTCTGAGTGCCGCACCCGACATCCCCTGCGTTAGAGTGCTATCCCACACTCCTGCAGCTTTTCCTGTTGATCCACCGCTTTCCGTTGGCGTCATTGATGATCGAAGAGCCTTTGGACGGCCTACCGTTCAGATTGTCGGAGGACATAGATGGCGTTCGCGGATGCGTGAGGACTTGCGACGCCTGATCTATTAAACGGGGCAGCAAGTATCGCCCCTGTGGAACACCTCTAGCCAGTCGAGTAATGAGCGGACTGGAGGATTCAATCCGCCATTTTGCCTTGGCCGCGTCAGTCGGCTTCCGCGCTGATCGGAGGTCCGGCCGGGAACGCGGTGAGCTGGCCAAGCTGAGATCGCCTACAACGGTCACTTTGACTCCACCTGCTATCACCCACTGCTGCTATTCAATGGGGAGGGCGACTGTCTGGGTGCAAAGCTGCGGCCGGGCAACGTGCACAGTGCGGAAGACTGGGCCGAGCTTTTACTGCCAGAGATTGAGCGACAACAAGAATTGGGTAAGGAAGTGGTGTTTCGCGCCGATGCTGCCTTTGCCAAGCCGGAGATTTACGAGGCGCTGGAGGAACGCGGCGTGAAGTATGCGATTCGGATTCCCGCGAATGACAGCCTGGAGCGCGACATCGCGGAGTTGCTGACGCGGCCAGTGGGAAGACCCAGCCACAAGCCGGTGGTCTGGTACAAGGGCTTCCTCTACCAAGCAGCAAGCTGGAAGACCGCACGACGGGTCGTGGCGAAAGTGGAGTTTCACGCTGGGGAATTGTTCCCCCGAGTCGGATTCATCGTGACCAACCTGGAAGCTCCGAGCCGAGCGGTAGTGCGGTTCTATAACAAGCGAGGGACGGCAGAGCAATGGATCAAGGAGGGCAAGCAGGCGGTGAAGATGACCCGCCTCTCTTGTCACCGCTTCCGCTCAAACCAAGTGCGGCTGGCGCTGAGCCTGTTGGCCTACAACCTGGGGAATTTGTGGCGGCGGCTGACGTTGCCCAAGCGAATCGAGAACTGGTCGCTGACGAGCTTGCAGCAACGGCTGGTGAAGACGGGCGGACGGCTGGTGAAACATGCCCGCTACTACTGGCTACTGCTGGCGGAAGGACATCTGACGCGGCGGCGGTTCGGGGCAATGCTGGGCCGGATCGCGCTGCTACCGATACCGACGGGATAGGTGGATCGTGGTCTAGTCGGCAGCGGAATCCGTCTATAAGCTGGTTGGGGTAAGGAGAGGTGTTGCAAAAGTATGCACAAATGGGACAATTTTGGGCTGAACTGGTGCGGATGGCAGACCGTCGGGAGCGCTCCCGATGAAAAATCGTTTCACGGTGTCGCGAACGTGCGAGACGGGTGTACTATGGTGCCGTTCTTGAGGCCAAAAAGGAAATTCCGGCTTGAGTGAAGGGTGGAGTTCGGTTCCGCTCGATCACCCTCAGCAAGGCCATTTGCGGCGCATGGCGGCGTGCCCGGCTCCCATCTGAAAAGTCGATCGCTAATGTTTGGACTTGCGCAGTCTTCGCCGTTGAAACCGCAGCTGTTCCTTCATGCGACTTGCCTTCGCCAACTCCGATTTCGGAGTAACTCTTTGATTGTTTGCGAAGCGGGAGCGACCCTGATTGCGTGTTGCTTCTGTTTTGGCTCTCAATCAGCGACCAACCGTGACAGAGTTCACGCAAGTCAGAGGGTTTTCCGCTGCCTACAAGAACCCTTCGATTTCGGCAATTGCTCTCAGCGCGTTAACTTGGGCCGTGAGGTTGCCTTCTGTTTGCTCCGGCGACAGGTCAGCCAATTCGAGAAGCCGGTTCACGACATCTCGCATGGTAGGTCGCAGCCCGATCTTGGGCCAGAAACGCGCGGCCGCGTCGCACTGTTCCCCGCGAATCCGGGCATACGTGAGCCGGTGCATCCCCTTAGGCTTCGGAGGAAAAGGCTCTGCCAAGCTGATCGAACCGCCCAACTTCCTGCGAATTGCCCGAGCCCGGTGCAAGGCTCGGTATCGGGGTGATGCGTGCTGGCTTTGATACGCAAGCTGGTTGCATTGCCGACAGGCAAGGCTGCCATCTCCATAGAGAATCGCCACTCGCCGCCCGCAGTTCATTGGGCAAATGAACCATGCTCTCGTCCCGCCATAGTTGCACGGCGTCCATTCGATCAAAACTCGACATGGTTCGCTCCGCCGATCCCGTCCACCCGTGTAATACAAACGCATCAGGTCGGGTTCGTCACGTTTTATGGACGTGACCACGTCAACCTCCCATGCCTGCCAAGCGAAGGATCGACCCGCAACCAGGAGCCCGCTCCTCTGCCACCGACGTATGTCCAACTGGCGATAATCAGATGTCGTTGCCTTGCTGTCCCATCGTCGTCCGCTGTTATAACCGCCCATACAGGCTCCTAATTTTTATCGAAATCATTAGGCAAATTGAAACGCTTTCCTCGCTGCTCGACCTCTTCAGCTATACACCCCAACGCCGCTGGCGGGGAGTGACGTTCTTCGCACTCTCTTCTTGGTGACTTCAGTGGAGGTCAAGACGCCCACCCTCATGCCGACAGGGAACTTGCGCTGGAACTCTGCGGGCGTATTTTGAGTGTCACCGCGGTGTATTTGGATGGTCTCGAGGAGAAGATTCTTCTCGATTCCTTCGATTCCGATGGTCTGGATTTCGGCGAACTCACCGTCGTTGTATTCGACCTGACCTTCTACTCTCTTGCTAACGACCATTCGGTTCTTCTCCTATCTTTTTGCTCGATGTCCGCTTGCCAATTCTGCAGAGACTGAGTTGTCGATCTCCTTTGCTTTCAGCTTCTTCAACCAATGCCTAGACGGTTGAGGTGGAGCAGGCAGACGGGGAGCTAACCTTCGCTCCTCGCGTCAATGCCTGAGACGTATGTCGGCGTCGCAGTTTTGACGGGCACGGTTGTCGAGGTGACGTATGACGCGCTGCTCACACGCGCTTGGTCGCTGCCGAGTCGCTCGGCTTTAAGTCCCCCACCTCGAAGGCTCTCGTGCGCTTTCGCGCCCGTCAGTCAGGCTTTCTTACCCTCCGTGCCAGCGTTGCTGTCCAGGTCGGCGTCTTCCAGCTTCGCGGATTCCGCGTTGGTCTGTAACCCACCTGCGCTAGTACTCACTGGCTGCCTGTACTGGCCGTGCAGCCTCTAACCAGGGACGGCGTGCGCGGCGCAACAGCATCTGAGCAACGCACGCGAAACTCTTGACTTGAATGCTTATCTCGTTTGGAGTCGGCCTCCCCACCCGCTGGGCACACGCGGCTTCCCTCCGGCATTTACGCCGTCACTCACCATTGGGCTCTCCACTGTTGCGGTTGCGCCTGGGTTGCGGATTCTGCCGGGGTTTGCCGGATTCTTCCGAGTTAAGTTGTTGATCTGCTTTGCTTTCAGCATTGGCTGGGCGACTCATAATCCGTAGGTCGTAGGTTCGAGTCCTACCGCCGCCACCAAAATTAAGACCAGTAAACTCAAGCATTTAACCTCCCACCCATCCCTTCCTTTGTGGCCGTCGGCGCACGTTAAGGCGCACAATACGGCGCACAGATTTTTCAAGTACCTTCATTGCCTTCACGGAATCTGCGTCCACGTTCTCCACGTAAACATTCGTTGTGGTGGACGGGCTGGCGTGGCGCAGGATTGCCTGAATCGTTTTACCCCCCACTCCGAGTCGATTCAAGTTCGTGGCCAAACCGCGACGGAAAGCATGCCACCCACGTCACGTGATGCGCGACTTGTCCCGCTGAAATTTGTGCCCGTCGCCATGGTCGGATCGGGTCTGGCCGCACTGCTGTTGGATTCGACGCCCGCAGAGAAGCGCCGCTGGCGGGAGAGCATCGCCACGTCTGCGACGAAGGCGTCGGCACGGACATCTCGAAGCGCAGGCACAAATCGCACTTGTACACGCAATTCGTAGATTACATTTGGTCGATTGGGGTCTAATATGAACGCGATTCAACAAGGTTGACGTCCAAAACCATGCATCCAGTCAAAGAGCTTGTATGAATATGTCCCCCCCTGCGTTCACCGCCCGTACCAACCAAACGGCCTGGATCTTCGATCTGACGGCGCCAGAGCGCAGCACGTTGGTTGCGACCTTCTTTGGTTGGGCACTGGACGGCATGGACGTGATGGTCTATAGCTTCGTCATCCCAACACTGATCGCAGCGTGGCACATCAGCAAAGGACAAGCTGGCATGCTGGGCACGGTTGCATTGTTGATCTCAGCCGTTGGAGGTTGGCTGGCCGGATTGCTCGCAGACCGCTTCGGCCGGGTCCGCGTGCTGCAGATCACGATCCTGTGGTTTGCGTTCTTCACTTTCTTAAGCGGATTCACCAACTCGTTCTGGCAATTGCTGATGACACGCGGGCTGCAAGGCCTCGGATTTGGCGGAGAATGGGCCGTCGGTTCGGTCTTGATGGGCGAAGCCATCCGCGCCAAGTACCGAGGCAAGGCCGTCGGCACCGTGCAAGGGGGATGGGCGATCGGATGGGGCGTAACGGCGATCAGCTACACCGTACTCTTCTCCATACTTCCAGCCGCAACTGCGTGGCGCGCGATGTTCTGGATCGGTATTCTTCCGGCGCTGCTGGTCTTCTACATTCGACGCGAAGTTCCCGAGCCCGAAGTGTTCCACCAAACGCGCGAGAGAGAGGTGTCGCTGGGGCGGGGCAGCCGTTTTCTGGAGATCTTCAGTCCGGCTCTGCTGAAAACCACGTTGCTCACAGCGTTGCTGGCAACCGGCGTTCAAGGCGGTTACTACGCCATCACGACGTGGCTGCCGACGTTTCTGAAGACAGCGCGAGGCCTGTCGGTGCTCAACACCGGCGGTTATCTCTTCGTGGTGATCGTGGGCTCGTTCGTGGGCTACATGGTCAGCGCATGGTTGGCTGACCGCCTTGGTCGCAAGCGGACACTGATCCTGTTTGCAGTTTGCTCGTTCCTGACCGTGACGGCCTACACCTATCTGCCCATCAGCAACCAACTGATGCTGGTGCTGGGATTCCCGCTCGGCTTCTTCGCGTCCGGATCGTTCAGTCCCGTGGGCTCGTTCTTCACGGAACTGTTTCCCAGCCGGTTGCGCGGCTCTGGCCAGGGATTCTCCTACAACTTTGGACGCGGCATCGGTGCGCTGTTTCCCACGCTGGTTGGCTACCTGAGCGCGCGCATCACCCTGGGACACGCCATCTCAATATTTGCCGTGGCCGCCTACCTCGTAATGATCCTTGCCGTGCTGCTGCTTCCGGAGACGAGAGGGAAAGAGCTACAGGTCTACGAGTGAAGAGGCAGTCTTGACCGGCGCAGACCCAGGCACCTGGGCACTGGTTGCAGGCGCCAAACGCGACCCTGGAAATAATATGGTGCACTGGAAAGGCTGCAGGAGTATATATTCAATCCGAATGTTGGCAACCCCAACATTGCCGTGCCTCTATACAAGGGCATCAGGTTGGCCGCACGGCACAGGAAGAAAGCATCATAAAAAGTCTGCGCTATCGTTCGTGACTTTCGCGTGAACGCACTCCGTTCTCATCGCTGGCGTTCACACAAGCATCGAGGAGACGGCTGATGAATACTTTTCCAATCCTACTGGGTACCTTATGCGTGTTCGCGCTGGCTTACCGCTACTACAGCGCTTTCATTGCAGCCAAGGTGCTGGTGCTCGACGATCGACGTGTCACACCCGCGCACAAGTATGAAGACGGGCACAACTATGTGCCGTCACCGAAGTGGGTGCTCTTCGGACATCACTTCGCCGCGATTGCCGGCGCCGGCCCGCTGGTTGGCCCCACCCTGGCAGCGCAATTCGGGTTCGCACCCGGGTTCTTGTGGATATTGATCGGTGCGGTGCTGGCCGGTTGCGTGCACGACTTCACCGTGCTGGTGGCGTCTGTGCGCCACAAGGGCAAGTCGCTGGCCGACGTCGCGCGCACCGAGATCGGACAGGGTGCTGGTTTGGTCACCATGATCGCGCTTCTCTTTATCCTGCTGGTTACACTGGCCGGACTTGGAGTCGTGGTGGTCAACGCTCTAGCCGACAGTCCATGGGGCGTATTCACCATCGGCTGGACGATTCCAATCGCGATAGGCATGGGCTTGTACATGTTCAAGAGCACTCCTGGCCAGATCAAGATCGCGGGACCGAGCGCAGCCGGGGTGGTGTTGCTGATCGGCGCCGTCATCGGCGGCCACTGGTTTGCGGCCTCTTCCTACGCGACTGTACTCACCTTCAACGCGCACCAGATTACCTTTTTGATGATGTCTTACGGGTTTATTGCCTCGGTGCTGCCGGTATGGTTCCTGCTGGAACCGCGCGATTATCTCTCCACGTACATGAAGTTGGGAACGATCGTGCTCCTCATCCTGGGAGTCTTTATTGTTCACCCCAACATTCAGTTTCCGGCTGTGACCCAATTCATCCATGGCGGCGGCCCGATCATCAAGGGCAAGCTGTTCCCCTTCCTCTTCGTCACCATCGCCTGTGGCGCGATTTCCGGCTTCCACTCCCTGGTATCGTCTGGCACGACGCCTAAGATGTTGTGGAAGGAAACCGATGCTCGATTCATTGGCTATGGGGCCATGATGTGCGAAGGCATGGTCGCCGTGTTGGCGCTGATAGCCGCGACCTCCATGTATCCGGGAGACTACTTCGCCATCAACACCGCTCCCGCGGTTTTCGCCAAGCTCGGAATGCATACCGTGAATCTCGACATGTTCTCCGCCGAAGTGGGTGAAAAGCTCGTGGGGCGAACTGGTGGAGCGGTCTCCCTGGCCGTCGGCATGGCGCAGATATTCAAAGGCCTGCCGGGAATGAAGACACTGACGGGCTACTGGTATCACTACGCCATCATGTTCGAGGCGCTGTTTATTCTGACCACCGTCGATACCGGAACGCGCGTGGCCCGCTACGTCATGCACGAACTGCTGGGCAAGTTGCACAAGCCGTTTACCAACACGGCCTGGTTGCCGGGAAACCTCATCACTTCCGCCATCGTCGTGATGGCTTGGGGCTACCTGATCTATACCGGCAACATCTCCACGCTGTGGCCGCTATTTGGCACGGGCAATCAACTGCTGGCCACCATCGCGCTCGCAGTTGTGACCACGTTCCTGGTGAACATGGGCAAAGTGAAGTATGCCTGGATAACGGCGGTTCCCATGTGCTTTGTTGGGGTCACGACGCTAACTGCGGGCGTGCTCTCCATCAAAACTATTTACTGGCCGCTGGCGCACACTCCGGGCAAGGAGTTTACTGGCTATCTGGACTCCACGCTGATGGTGATCTTCGTCCTCGGCGTGGTAATCGTCCTGATCGAGGCCGCCAGGCGTTGCTGGAAGACGCTGCATGGCGAAAAGGTTCCGGAGGAGGCGTTTGGGCCAGTCGTCGAAGGCCCGGAAGTGAATATGACTTGTTGCTAAACCTTCGTGGCGGGACGGTAAAGCACTGGTATTGGTTGCCTGTCTGGCAGCACTACCGATCTTGCACCAGCAATGGGCTGGAGCAACGCAGGTCGAAGCAAAACAGCGCGGGAGACACAGAAAGCGCAATGGTCGCGGCGGAGGCGGCTGTCATAGTGACGGCCGCTTTGTCGTAAATGCTACCGGGTCCTCCCTTAAGCCTATGGCCCATTTGTGCCGGGCAGTTTCTACGTGCCCCGAATTGTCGACTTGGAAAGCCCCTAAAAATAACGTGCCAGATTGTAAAAGTATTGTTAAGCTTTCTCCGCGTCATGGGACATCGTGGTTTTGGTCCTCCGTGTGAGCAATGTCACAAGAAACGGTGACCGATGCCACAGCCAGTATCCTGCCGTTAACATAGTTTTCTCCACCAAGGCAAATTCGCGGATGGGAACGGCGCGACTCGATGTCCTGTGGCACTTAGGGCATTCCTGTCCGACAGCAAATGCCCCAAAACTTTGGAGGCGAGGATGCGACACTCTTTCCGATCGTCAGTACTATCCGTGGTAGCCACTGTTTTACTTTTGGCTTCGGCGTTTGTGACAAGCTCTGTTGCCGCTACGCCGGCGCAGGGCGACGATCAAACGGCGAATAAATCGACAACGGCAAAAACAACCCATGCCGCGAAGTCGAAAGCGGCTTCAACATCGAGTTCTAGTGAGATCAGGGAGTTGAAGGATGCAATCGCTGCACAACAGCAGCAGATCCAGCAACTCCAGCAACAGATACAGAACCGCGATCAGGCCCTGCAACAGGTCAAGCAGGAGACTGATCAGAATGCCGCAGACGCCAAACAGGCAGCGGTAACAGCACAGCAAGCAGCAGCCGCCGCTACCAAAGCCAACGAGTACGATACCCAGGATGCGAGCGCAATGAGCGGACTGCACACCTCGGTGGTTGACTTGGAAGCGGGAGTAAAAGCCAACACTGCTGGGCTGGACGCAGCCAAGAAGTCGTTGGTAAAACTCGAAAAACCCTACCAGGTTCCGGCTGCACCCACTGTCGTTCCCGCCATCGCTCCAGTCCGCGTACTCTCGCTGGATCCACCGAAAAAGGAAGGCCTGACGCCGGGAATCATGTTAGGTGGAGTGACGGTGACGCCGTACGGTTTTGTCAAGGCTACCATGGCGTACGACTCACTCGATCCAACGGGCGATGATTTCCCGAGGCCGGCTTTCACCAACGCTGATACTGGCCCGAACAACAATCCTGAATTCCACGTCAAGGCACGCGCGACTCGAGTTGGGTCAAGGTTCGAGTGGCCGGATGCCTCGAAAAACATTACGATCACCGGACAAATCGAGGCCGACTTTGAGGGCAACTTCAGTCGTGCTGACAACCGCAACGTCTCGTCCATTCGCAGTAATGCCCTGCAGTTACGTCTCGCCTACGGTCGAATCGATTGGAACGTGAGACCGAACACGGACATCTTCTTCGAAGGTGGACAAGACTGGACAATCTTCGGCTCGAGCGCGCTGATGAACCTGTTCGAGACTACGTTCTATGGCGCCTACTGGGGCAACTTGTACGAGCGCTCTCCACAATTCCGTCTCGGCCTGGTGCAAAAGCTGGGCGGCTCGCGAAACTGGAGGCTTTCGCCTGAGTTTGCGATTATGATGCCGTCCGAGGGCAACCTCCCGGCAGATGCCGTTACCTCATCCTGTACCACAACCGCAGCCTTAACCACGACATGCACCAACACCGTCGTCAACGGGCTCGGCAACCAGTTGGGATATGGCGAGCGCCAAGGCGCCGACTATGCGAAACCCCAACTCGAATCCCGCGTGGTACTGCAATTCCAACTCGACAAGGCTCCCGGCGTGGTGCCCGCGCAGATTCTCTGGAGCGGGTTCTACACTGGGCGTCAGGCAACCGTTCTGGCTTCTGCCGTACCGCTGGACGCGGCGGTGGGAGCGGACCCCAAGTTTTACCAGAAAGCCTTCCCAAGAGGCGTTGACAACACCAGCAACGGGTACGGCAATCAGTTGGCGGTTTCCCTTCCCACCCGTTGGTTTACGGTCGTCGCGAGCGGTTACGAGGGGGCCGATCTGCGTTTCTTCTTCGCTGGCGAGACTTTGTCGAACTACAACCAGGCAGGTGGCCTGGTCGCCACGGCAGATGGATTCTCAGTAGACCGCTCCTCAACGGTGGTCTTTGGGACCAATGCCGCCGGTCAGGCGGTAGTGGCTCCTCAGCGCTCGGTGCGTGGTTACGGCGGATTCGTCCAAGTCGGTCTGCCACTGTCACGCTGGTTCAACGCCGATCCAAAGGGCAGAAATGCCGGCTGGCAGGCGTATGTCGAATACGGTATCGACGCGGCTAATGCCAATGACTTCAGGTTGGCTAAAGGCATTAGCACGACGGCCGGTGGCGGGCCGATCAAAGACACTCTAAAAGGTGTGACCGTGTTCTACAAGATGAATCCCTGGGTCCAGTTCGGCTTTGAAGAAGGCAAATACCAAGGGTTCGCTCTTCCGAATAAAGCCGGCATTTGCACCACGAAGGTCGCTGGCTTGCCAACCTGCACGTCGACCGATTGGCGTTCGGAGTTCGGACCGATATTCACCTTCTGACAACTCAGGCAGGAAAACAGACCTGCCTGGCTCGTATTGGGGGGCGGCCGCGCGAACGGGCCGCCTTTTTTTTGCGTCCCGCCGGAAGGGAAGAAATAACGAGGCACAATGAACTTCGCAGCATTTTCAAGAGGCAGAAAGAAGCTTGAATCGAAAACTTTAACCTGTCAATGAGCGGGTGATTTGCAAGCAGCCGCTAGCTCCTTCACAGTCTTTACTTCAAAGACAACCAACTCCACTACGCTTGAGCCACCGCCAACGCTGGTTGTTTCGGAGGTTCTCACGCCGGGCTTACCGGTGAGTTCGACTTCGCGACCGACCACATGGCCGAGTTTGTTAGCCGCGCCGGAAAGTAAATGACTTGCTCCGTTCGTTTCGGTGAGGATGTACTGGCTGCTGTCGGTGAGCAGGCATCCCTGCAGAGTGGTCAGGGCCGACAACTTCTGATCTTTATCCGACACTGGACTCGGCGGTTCCGCCGATGACCAGACGGCAGAGATGAGTATTAGCAGAGTCAGCGTCAGTGACTTACGCATAAAAAAGTCTCCTTGCGGTCGTATTCGCAGTTGATTCTATTGCAACAAGCGTTCTAGGGTCCGATTGGCTTCAGCAGGCACGGAACGAAGATGCACGGCCACGCAGGAGCGAGCGGGAATGTACTATGAAACGCTTCTTCGCCCACGAATTGGCGGGAACATCACAATCCCAGGTACGCTCTCCGTACTTCGTCCATGCCGGCGACCTCGCGCGACTTGCCTTCAATTTCTACCCGGCCTTCGGCCAGAACGTACGTATAGTCGCTCAGGGCCAGCGCGAGATGGACATTTTGCTCAACCAACACGATGGTGAGTCCCTGCTTACGCAGAGCTTTCAGCGAGAGGAAGAGCTGTTGCGCCAGTAGCGGCGACAGCCCGAGTGAAAGCTCGTCGATCATCAGGACCAGCGGTTCCTGCATCAAGCCGCGACCCATGGCCAGCATTTGCTGTTCGCCGCCAGAAAGCGTGGCCGATTGCTGCTTGCGCCGCTCCTTCAGCCGTGGGAAGGCGTCATACACGCGTTCCAAGTTCTGCTTTTGCCCCTTGCGTGCGCGACGCGAGTAAGCTCCCATTTCCAAATTCTCTTCCACCGACATATCCGCAAAGAGTTGCCGGCCTTCGGGCACCAACACCAGGCCACGATTGGCCCGTGCATGCGACGGCAGCTTGGTGATGTCTTCGCCATTCAGAACTACTTTGCCCTTCCAGGTCCGTATGCTGCCCATGACGCTTCGCAAGGTGGTTGTCTTTCCCGCTCCGTTGGCTCCGATGATCGTCGTCAGCTTGCCTGGCTTTACCTGCAGAGATATTCCCCACAACACCTGGACTTCGCCGTAGCCGGACTCGATGCCCTGGATTTCGAGAATCGTTTCCATCACGCATTCTCCAGAAGTTTATCGGCGATATCGGGATCGCCGAGGTAAGCCTCGATCACTTGCGGGTCGCGCGAAACCTCCGCGGGGAGTCCCTCGGCCAGCTTTTGACCGAAGCTGAGCACAACGATTCGGTCGGAGAGGTTCATGATGGCCTGCATCACATGTTCAATCATGAACACCGAAATTCCGCTTTCGCGAATGCCGCGAATGATCTGGATCATCTGATCGATCTCGGTGGGATTCAGTCCCGCCAGCACCTCGTCGAGCAGCAGTAGCTTGGGACGCGCCGCCAGGGCGCGCGCCACCTCTAATCGCTTCTTGCCGGCTATGGTGAGCGAACGCGCCGAAATCTCGGCACGATCGGCCAGTCCGACTCGTTCCAGCACTTCCATGGCTGCGATACGCGCAGGCTGGAGGCTTAGGTAATCGCGTCCAAAGCAGGCGCCTACCGTCACGTTCTCCAGCACGGTCATTCCGTTGAGGGGCTTAACAATCTGATGGGTACGCGATAGACCCAGGTGGACGACGTCATTAGGCGGGCGATTGGTGATGTCTTTGCCCTCGAAGAGAATCTTCCCTTTATCGACCTTGTAAACACCATTGACGATGTTGAACAGCGTAGTCTTTCCGGCGCCATTAGGACCGATGAGCCCGAGAATCTCGCCGTGCGCGATGCTGAAGCTCACGTCCGAAACGGCCAGCAATCCGCCAAACCGCAAGCTGACTCCCATCACTTCCAGCAAGGCGCTCATTCGATCACCTTCTTCGCCCGCGGCACCAGGCGATAGAGCCATCCAATGAGGCCACCCGGCGCAAATAGCACCACCAGCAACAGCAGACCGCCGGCAATCACCAGGTGGAAGTTCGACAGCCTGGAGGACGTCAGCAGGTAGGAGCGCAATCGTTCGTAGAGTCCGCCGCCTAGCGCAGCTCCGACGACGGTTCCCTGCCCTCCGAGCATCAGCATCACAATCCCTTCCAGTGAGAGCATGTACTCGAAGGCAATCGAAGGATCGATCATTCCGTTTTTGTAGAACATCAGCGTACCGGCTACTGCGGGTAGGAACGCCGAGACGCTGTAGATGATCGCTTTAAACACCCTGGCGTTGATGCCAAGCACCACGGCGGCGTCCTCGTCTTCGCGGATGGCAAACAGCCCGAGGCCGAACTTTGATTTCTTAATCGCAAGGCTCAGAATCATCGACAGCGCCATCACGACGATGATCAGGATGTAGGTGATCCAGAGAGCCCGCATGGGGCCCCCGAGCGGAGCATAGGAGTCGAAGGAGACATACATTCCGGTCGAACGTCCCCAGGGATCGAAATTCGAGACGAATGAGTTGACGGCAACCAGCACGCCGATTGTCGCGAGGGCAAAATAGGCTCCCCGCAGCCGCAGAATGCCCGCACCGAATATCAATGCCAAGAGGCTCACGCTCGCTCCAGCGGTCAGCGCGGCCAGGATGAGGTTCCAGTGTCGGACCGTCGCCAGATATAGCCCTACGTAGCCGCCAAGGCCGTAGAAGACGATGTGTCCAAAGTTCACGTAGCCGGTATAGCCGATCATCAGGTTTAAGTTGCTGGCCAGGATTACGGCCACCGCGACCAGGATGAGGTCTTCGCGCAGCGCAACGTTATTGCCGTGCAGGGGAACCGCGATCATGAGCCCCGAAAATACCAAAGTCAGCCAGAACACGGGGTGCCGCAGGATCCCGCCGCGCCGGCTCAACTGCGTAACAGATGGCCGCCGTGAACCAAGAGGAACGCGATCGCCGGCAGCGGCGGCGGCGGCGGTAGAGGGCTGAGGGCTCATGCGGCGGCCTTGGCGAAGATCCCTTTGGGAAAAGCGATCAGCACAATGACAAACAGGCCAAATTCAATCAGTGGAATCCAACTGACCGCGATGAACGGCGTAACCGCTCCCTCCAACAAACCCAGAAGTAGTCCCGCAAACAGCGCCCCGAGCGGCCTGCCCAGTCCGGCCAGCACGGTGACCACGAAGCTCTTCAACTGATACGACCCGCCGGAGAGGATGGTGAATGGGAAGAGAGTGGACACCAGAGCGCCCGAGGCCGCAGCCAGCGCAATGCCGATGGCGAAGGCGAGTGCGAGAACGGTGGTCGAGGATATGCCCATTAGCTCCGCGGCCTCGCGATTATCGGCTACCGCCCGGATCGCCTTTCCGGGGCGGGTACGGTACAGGAACAACTCCAGCGCCAACGCGATGATTACCGCCGCCGAGGCTGCAGCCATGTGGTTCCCGGTGAAGGTATAGAGTCCAACGGTAAAACCGGGCAGGCTGAAATTGACGTTGTAAGGGCTGGTGCTCCAGATCGCGGTGCCAGCGCCGATGATGATCATGTTCACTGCGAAGGTGGAGAGCAGGCTCGACAACTGTGGACGGCCGATGACCCAATGCACCGACGTCCAGTACACCAGAGTTCCGAAGATCAACCCTATGGCGATAACCGGCAGTAATAAGAGATAGGCGTTCAGATGGAAGGCCGTGAACAACAGGTACATGCCGAACATGCCCAGCGCGATGACTGCCCCGTGGGTGAGGTTGATAACATCCATCACTCCCCAGATGAGGCTCAATCCCATGGCCGCCAGTCCGTACACCGAACCAATGAGCAGGCCGTCAATCATGGAAGCTAAGATTCCAGACATATCTCACCCTTGCGCTGCCACTCACCCTGATCAGGCGCGGCTGCGCAGTTACTCTGAATTGTGTTCCCCATTACTAGTGGATCGGATACACCAAATTGGCGCTCTTGCCGGCCAAGGGCCAGACCACCTGTTTCACCAGGGTGCCTGACTTGTCTCTCTGCCACTGCGCCAGGACCATCGAGTGGCCAACCTGTAAACCATGCTCGTTCGGGGCCGTCGCAAACTTCGTTTTTCCATAAAACGTGGTGATGTCGGTGGCATTGAGCGCCGCCGCAACCTTTGCCGTGTCGGTTGAGCCGGCTTGCTCGATGGCACGCTGCAGAATCATGCCGCAGGCGTAGCCACCTGCAGATTCGTAGCTCGGCGGAACATTGTATTTCGCCGTATAGGCCTTGGCAAAATCGGCGCCACTCGGACCATACTCGGCCTTGAAAGCGGTCTGCGGTTCCCATTGCGAAGGTACAACGACTCCCGCCGCGGCGTCGCCCAGTTCGCTCCATTGCGGACTGTCCGGAGCCACCAGCAATGTGATCATCTTCAAATTGACCTTATGGTTATAGAGCTGCCGAGCCAGGGTTGAACCGTCAGGATAATGTCCGCCACCAATCAGCACGTTGGGCTTTGCAGCGATCACCTTGTCAATGATGGCGCTGAAATCGGTGGTGTTCGGAGCGTACGCTTCACTGAACGCTACATTGAAGCCCAACTGCTGCGCATAAGCCTTTGCCGGGGTCACAACCGCTACCGAGAATGAGGCGTCTTCATAAACGAAAGCCACGGTCGCCTTCGGGTCCTTGGCCTTGAGCATATCCAGCACGCCTTTGAGGTATTCCGTCGCGGGCGCGAACATCTGGAACAAATAATGATTGCCCAGAGTGTAGGTCTTGCCCTCGGCCGAGCCGCTGGTCAGCATGATCTTCCCATACTGCTCGGTGACAATCGCCGCCGTCGCCGTAAGACTGGAAGAATAGGGGCTGAACAAAAAGTCCGCGTTGTCCTGCAGGATCATGCGGGTATACAGCTGTTGCACGCGCTTAACGTTCGATTCGTCGTCGTAATTGCCTACGAATTGCACCTTGTAGTTTTTGCCGCTAGCCTTGATGCCCCCGGCGGCATTGACCTGGTCGCGCCACAGTTCGAAGCCGCGGTACTGCTCCAGTGAATCGACGTTCAGGGCGCCGGTCTTGGAAACGGTAAATCCGATGTTGATGTTTTGGGCAACGCTAGAGGTTAGGAGGAGCGCAAACACGGAGAGAGTAGTGAGGGTGAATCGTTTCACGGTTGATCCTCGGCCGTCTTGGAGACGCTACTGCGTGGAGTCAGCGTACGGCTGCAGTTTAAGCCAACCTATGACAGTAGTCACGGGAGAATGTGATATTGCTCACATATGGGTCGAACTTCAGCCGTCGTCATCCATCTACTGAACGAGCCTAGTTTCTTGACATGAATCGCTGTCGTCTTTATCGTCCGTGTCGCTCATTTCTCTACTACTGAAAGTCGAGGCTTACAAAGTCCATTGCAGGAGGCACGATGGCAGCCCAACCCCTGGTAAAATCCGTGATTGTCCTGGTGTGGTACGCGGCGAGCGCGTTGGCTCAGCAGGCTGCGCCCAACCCTTATGCCACACCATACGGCCCGCCGGTGACGGTCGAAACCGCCAAGAAGGCGGCGGCGGCTCTCGCCGAAACTCGCAAGGGCAATTGGAGCATGGCAGTGGCGGTGGTCGATCCCAGCGGCAACCTCGTCTATTACGAAAAGATGGACAATACTCAGCTCGGCAGCGCCAAGATCTCGATTAATAAGGCCCGCTCGGCTGCCCTGTTCAAGCGCCCAACTAAGGCCTTTCAGGACGCATTAGCGGGAGGCGGAGTTGGTCTGCGCGTCCTGGGACTCGAAGGAGCGGTGCCGGTCGAGGGAGGTTTCCCTCTCATCGTGGAGGGCGCGATCATCGGTGGCATTGGCCTCTCCGGGGATACCAGCGAGCATGACGCCCAATGCGCGAAGGTAGGCGCTGACGCGTTGCTGAAACCGTGATCTCCGCAAAGGCGCGGTCCAGCATATCGTATTCGCGGAAGTCAGGCGTGGTGCGTCCTCACCTGTGACTCAATGGCAGCGACCAAGCTGGCCGTGGTGGGCACAGGAATTCCGAAGTGCACACCGCCCCGCACAATGGGTCCGGCAATGGCATCCAACTCAAGCCGGCGCCCGGCCGCAAGGTCTTTCGCCATTGAACTGCGCATGGTCGCGGGTGCCGTAGCGAGAATCGCCTGTACCTTCGCCAAGTCGATTTCTGCGCCCGACGCCTCCGCCACAGCGCGCGCCTCGGCGAACGCGGAATCGAGCTTAGCCTTCCAGTCCGAGTCAGCGAGGATCTCGCCCAGGTTCTTCCCGGAGGCGGAAGTCGCCAGCGCGAAGGGTCCGAGAAAGCACAGCTTGCTCCACAACAGGGTTGGTTCATTGGCGACGAACTGGCAGAGAAATCCTAGATCCTGCAGACCTGCTGCCGTCGCTTTCAGAATCGACTCTCCGCTGGCGGAGATGGCGAGACGCACCGGCGAGCGCTGCACAAATTGGCCGGAGCTGATGCGCTCGGCTTCCACGGCAATGGTCGCGGGAACCACGCGACCGTGACCGAATCGCGAGCGGAGCACGGCGATGTGATCCACCCCGTTGAGCAACGGGACCACAAGGGACGGCGTCGTCTCAACCAGTTCAAGCGCAGTGTCCATTTGATATGTTTTGGTTGCAATCCATAGCACGTCGACCAGATCGGTCAATCTGGAGACGGCTCCGACCGAGGCGGTTAGCGTGCCCGAGGGACGTTCGAGCGACATAGTTCGGGGATGATCGGACAATTTCTCCGGCCGCACGATCATTGTGACGTCATCGCCGAGATATCCCAAGGCTGTCCCTATCAGCCCACCAATAGCGCCTGCTCCCAATATTGCGTGTTTCATACTCCCAGTTTGCGATTCTGTCCTTCCAGATGCAAGTCGCAGATTCGCAAGTCAGGCGAGATGCGAACGGTTGGCGGCTGCCGACGCTCGCTTTCCTTCACCCTGCACGACTCCTCGCACGCGGATGGAGCACGCACTGGTCACAGACGGGATCATTCGACGCTGCAGCCGCGTCCCTGCCAGCCGACCTGCACGACTTTTCCTTCTTCCACGAGAACAGGAACGGTCCGCAGGCTGGTCGCCAGCGACCGCATGCGCTCGCGCGCCTCACTAAAGTACCTTCCCAACTACCGAATTCACTTGCACCGCCCTCTTCCCGATGTAACCCTAATTGAAAATGGGGTCGAGCCCCATTCAATTTGCTGTCTTTCGCTGCCCACTCATTGCGGACGGCCTGTATTACTTGGAGGTTTTATGTCCTACCATACCTGTGACCATCTGAAAGAAGATGGCGTCCTTTGCGGCTCTCCCGCACTTCGCGCCCAGAACCTCTGTTACTTCCACCAACGCGATCACAAGCGCACCCAATACGCCGCCGGCGTCATCCGCCGCGCCGACGTCCTTGGCCCCCGCCTCCCTCCCATGAAATCTCTCGCCGATATCCAATGGGCGCTCGGCGAAGTTCTCAGTGCCCTCGCCGCCCATCGCGTCCCGCTCCGGCGCGCCGGTGCCAGACTATTTGACTTGCAAAAGGCAGCGAGTTCCCTCCGTGAGCCGCATCCGGTCCGCAACTAGCCATGCAACCCCTTACGGCTCAGGACTTTGGCTATAACTCGCCTGCCTTCAATTACTTGCGCGTAATTCCGCCTATCCTACTGAAAACGAAGATTTTGCGGATAGGGGGGGAGGGGGGTACCCCCGCACCGATACGCTGGCGGTCTGCGCAACGAGCGCGAAAGAAACGGCATCGGGTGATTACCTGAAACCCAGCCTAAGGTGCTCCTTTCCCGGTCAGGGCGACATCCTATGTGCGAATAGGAGGCCTTAGAATGTCCTGGAAGAAAACGTTTCTTACCGCGACCAACGTTATCGGTATCGCAGGGCTGGTGCTTGCCGCGTATGTAATGGTGATATCTGCTCCCGACGTGCGGCGCTACCTCAAGATCAGCACGATGTAGCTTTTCGCGAATGCTGGGAGGACCACACATCAGCACGGCCGAGGACCACGATTGAAGTCTCGGGCTTTCGTCGGTTTCCGTCGACCTAACTTGTATTCGTCGGCCGCCGTCACCCGAACGTCAACAAATCGGTGGCACCGGCGTTAGCGGAGAAGTGCGCAAGATCCGGCGCCTTCCCAATTGCGTCCCCAGTGGGTCTTCCGGTGAAACCGCAGAGGTTCCCGAATCGCTGACGGCCACGACGTTCGGGTTGACTTCACCAACGACACCCCGCCTTTGGTCCAAGTTCGTAATGTGAAATGGCCCGGGGAGTTGGAATATTCAGAATGCCAGGCTCTCAAGATCGGTGAGCTGTGCCTAGGTTCCGAGTTTGAATCGTGCGATTTCGCTCAATATCGAACACAAAGTGGACCCATCTTTGAGCTTCCACGATTACACTAGTTACTTATGCATACTCTGATCATTGCTGCCGCTGTCATTCTTGGCTTAACCGCGTCTCCTGCACTGGCCTCCCGAGCGGAGTTTGGCCCGAGCAATCCTTTCTTCGCGCCCAGTACGCTGCCGTTCCAGGCGCCGCCTTTCGACAAGATCAAGGATGACGACTATCAGCCCGCCATGGAAGCCGGGATGGCGGAGGAGCGCAAGGAAATTGACGCGATTGCGAACAACCCTGCGCCTCCGACCTTCGAGAACACCATCGTTGCCATGGAAAAGAGTGGCCAGTTGTTGCAACGGGTGCAGGCGGCATTCTTTTCCGTGAGCGCCGCCAATACGAATCCGACGCTGCAGAAAGTCCGCTCGATCGAAGCGCCCAAACTCGCTGCGCACCAGGACGCCATTCATCTGGACGCGAAACTGTTTCAGCGCGTGGCCGCAATCTACAAGGAGCGCGCTTCGCTCAAGCTCAATCCCGAATCGTTGCGCCTGGTGGAACACACCTACGATCAATTCGTGCACGCAGGAGCCAACCTCAGCGAAGCGGACAAGACAGAACTGAAGAAGCTCAACGAGGAATTGGCGACGCTGTCCAACACCTTCACCACAAAGTTGCTTGCGGCCACCAAAGACGGCGCCTTTGTCACAACGGACAAGGCAGCGCTGGCAGGTCTGAGTGACGGAAAGATCAGTGGTGCGGCCGAGGCAGCCAAGAGCCGCAAGGCGGAGGGCTTCGTCCTGCCTTTACAGAACACGACGCAACAGCCCGATCTCCTCTCACTGAGTAATCGGGCGACCCGCGAAGGGTTGTTCAAAGACTCCTGGACTCGTGCGGAACGCGGCGATGCCAACGATACGCGTGACACCATCGCACGCATTGCACAACTGCGCGCACAGAAGGCCAAGCTGCTTGGATTTCAGAGTTTCGCCGCCTGGAAGATAGAAGACCAGATGGCCAAGACCCCGGAAGCGGCATTGAAATTCATGGACGCGCTGGTTCCCGCGTCGACGGCTAAGGCAACCAGCGAAGCGCAGGACATCCAGGCGGTAATTGACAGCCAGAAAGGCGGATTCAAAGTCCAGCCGTGGGACTGGGACTTCTACGCCGAGCAGGTACGCAAGGCCAAGTACGATCTCGACGAGGAGCAGGTCAAGCCATACTTCGAACTCGACAATGTGCTGCAGAATGGCGTTTTCTACGCGGCCAATCAGCTGTATGGACTGAGCTTTAAGGAGCGCAAGGACATTCCGGTGTATGCGTCGGGCGTTCGTGTGTTCGAAGTGTTTAACGCCGACGGCAGCACGCTGGCCCTCTTCTATTGCGACTATTTCAAGCGCGACAACAAGCAGGGCGGCGCGTGGATGAACAGCTTTGTCACTCAGTCCAAGTTGCTCGGCACGATCCCGGTTGTCAGCAACGTGGCCAATTTCTCCATGCCCGCTCCGGGCGAGCCTGCTCTGCTCACCGCGGACGATGTGAGGACGATGTTCCACGAATTCGGCCACGCGCTGCACGGCATGTTCGCGAATACCGAATACCCGAGCCTGTCCGGCACTTCAACGGCGCGTGACTTCGTCGAGTTCCCCTCGCAGTTCAATGAGCATTGGGCGACCTACCCAACCGTCTTTCAGCACTATGCCAAGCATTACAAGACCGGCTCGCCGATGCCGGAGGAGTTGTTGGCGAAGATCAAGAAATCGGCCACTTTCAACAAAGGCTACGACACTACCGAACTGCTGGCCGCTGCGGAATTGGACATGCAATGGCATACTCTCCCAGCCTCCGCACCGGTACAGAACCCGGATGCGTTCGAAACCCAGGCGCTGGAAAAAACCAACCTTTCGCTCAGCTATGTGCCGCCACGCTACCGCTCCAGCTACTTCAGCCACATCTGGGGCAGCGGATACGCGGCCGGCTATTACGCCTACCTATGGACCCAGATGCTCGACGATGACGCCTACCAGTGGTTTGAAGATCACGGTGGCCTGACTCGCGCCAACGGTGACCGCTTCCGCAACATGGTCTTGTCGCGGGGCAATACCGAAGACCTGGAGAAGATGTACGTAACGTGGCGAGGAACGCAGCCCAGCATCGACCCCATGCTGAAGGACCTTGGCCTGGTGGCGGGCTCTTCGAAGTAGGCCTTTTACTGCACTCTCAGTCTGATACCCGGATGCTCGGTGACTCTTCCCCCTACTTGGGTAGGGGCGCGGTCACCCCTTGCCGTGAGGGCGGTCACAGTCTCAAACGCTCTCGTCATTGAAAATGGAGGGTTTGGAGTTTCTAGAATTATTAAGGAGAACATCATGCCGGAGAGCGCAGTGAGTGAACCGATTGAGGCCGCAAAGGAAATACGCCAGTCGGCTCCCGGACAATCGCCCAAGAAGTCAGTCAAAGCATTCAATTCCTTTCAAATCGCCCAAGCCCAGTTCGATAAGGTTGCGGAGTATCTCGGGCTGGACCCCGCCACGCGCGACCTCCTGCGCTACCCGTTGCGCGAGTTCCATTTCGCGATTCCGGTGCGCATGGACGATGGCTCGGTAAAGATTTTTCGCGGCTTCCGCGTGCAACACAACGATGCGCGTGGACCGGGCAAGGGCGGAATTCGCTTCCATCCTCAGGAGACCGTAGACACGGTCCGAGCGCTGTCGATGTGGATGACCTGGAAGTGTGCTGTGGTGGACATCCCCCTGGGCGGAGCAAAGGGCGGCGTCATTTGCGATCCCCACAACCTCAGTTCTCGCGAGCAGGAACAGATCTGTCGCGGCTGGGTGCGTCAAGTCTGCAGAAACGTCGGGCCAGTTACCGATGTGCCGGCGCCGGACGTCATGACCAACTCGCAGCACATGCTTTGGATCCTCGACGAATTCGAACAGATCCATGGCGGCCGCTATCCCGGGTTCATTACCGGCAAGCCGGTGGGCATGGGCGGTTCGCTCGGCCGCACCGAGGCGACAGGCTACGGTGTCGTCTTCACTCTGCGCGAGGCCTTGAAGGAATTGGGCATCCGGCCGGAGGATACGACGGCGAGCGTCCAGGGCTTTGGCAACGTAGCCCAATACGCCATTGAACTTTACCAGCGACTGGGCGGACGCGTGATCTGTGTCTCGTGCTGGGACCAGGCTGATCAGTGTTCCTACACCTATCGCAAGATGGACGGCGTCGATCTGAATCAACTGCTGTCGATCACCGATCGTTTCGGCGGAATCAACCAGCAGAAAGCCAGCGAACTGGGCTACGAACAACTCCCCGGCGACGCGTGGATTGCGCAGAATGTTGACATCCTCATCCCCGCGGCGATGGAGAACCAGGTCACCAACGAAACCGTTGGCAAAATCAGCCCCAAGGTTCGCATTATTGTCGAAGGAGCGAACGGTCCAACCACTCCCGAAGCCGACGTCCAGATCAAGGAGCGTGGCATCCTGCTGATTCCTGATTTCCTCGCGAATGCAGGTGGCGTTACCTGCAGCTACTTCGAGCAGGTGCAGAGCAACATGAACTATTTCTGGGAAAAGGACGAGGTACTAGGCAAGCTCGACGTCAAGATGACGGCGGCATACGTCGCGGTTTCGGAACTATCCCGGCGCGAGAAACTGTCCATGCGGGACGCGGCATACGCGATTGCCATTGGCCGAGTCGCCAAAGCCTGTCACGACCGCGGCTGGGTGTAGCACTTCGGACCTGTCCCGCGAAGGACGCGGAGAGCCGCTTCGCCGAAATGGGGCGAACGGAGGCAGCGATGACCGAACTTCGGACCGTGGTTGCGGATCTGCCGTCGTTCGACCGGCACTTCTGGAACGGGGAGTTTCATTTCACGCGCATCGGCAGCGGCGCGTTAGGCGGCAAGGCGAGCGGGTTGTCGTTCGCCAAGGATCTGCTGGTGCGCGAGATCGATGCCGCTGCATTTCCCGGTATCGAGATCAACGTCCCCACGATGGCCGTCATTGCGACCGATTGCTTTGACGATTTCATCGCGCGGAACCACCTTGGGAAATTACTTGTCGACGAGATGACCGATGATCGCATCGGACTTGCCTTCGAGCAGTCCGACCTGCCCGTAGAATTGTTGGGCGATCTACGCGCCCTGATCACACAGGTCAAAACTCCTCTGGCTATCCGATCTTCCAGCCTGCTGGAAGATGCGCTCAATCGCCCATTCGCCGGCGTGTACGCGACCAAGATGATCCCGAACAACCAGTTCGACTCGGATACCCGTTTCCGGTTGCTGGTTGAGGCCATCAAATTTGTTTACGCTTCCACCTACTTCCGAGAGGCGAGAGACTATATTAAGACGACCGGCCGCGATCCCAGTGAAGAGAAGATGGCCGTCATCATTCAGGAAGTAGTCGGCAGGCGGCATGGAGATCGCTTCTATCCCGACGTGTCCGGGGTGGCCCGCTCCTACAACTTCTATCCGACCGGACCGGCGCGCCCCGAGGAAGGTGTAGCCAGCCTGGCTCTCGGTCTCGGTAAGACGATCGTTGATGGCGGAGTGTCCTGGACATTCTCGCCTGCCTACCCCAAAAATCCACCGCCGTTCGGCTCAGTACAGGAACTGCTACGCGGCACCCAGACGGAGTTCTGGGCCGTCAACATGGGCAAGCCACCGGCCTATGATCCAGTCAGCGAAACAGAGTACATGGTGACTGCAGGCTTGAAAGAGGCTGAGGCCGATGACGTGCTCCGCTATCTGGCGTCGACCTTCGATCCGGTTCGTGATCGCGTTATTCCCGGCGTAGGAGCGCGTGGTCCACGCATTCTCAATTTCGCTCCACTGGTGGTCATGGAGCAGTTCCCAATCAATGACCTCATCAAAGCGTTGCTGAAAGCGGCGGAGAACGCACTCGGGGCCAACGTCGAAATCGAATTCGCCGTGACAATTCAAGCGGAACGAGGCCAACCACCGCAAGCGCGTCTAGGATTCCTTCAGGTACGTCCCATGGTGGTCTCTGAGGATATGGTGGAAGTCAGTGCAGCCGACCTCTCCGGTCCGTGCATGATCCTGGCATCCGATATGGTAATGGGCAACGGGATCGCCGAAGACATCCAGGACATCGTCTTCGTGCGCCCCGAGAACTTTTCGCCCATGCAGACGCCGCTGATCGCACAGCACTTGGAAGCGATCAACCGGCAGCTTTCGGACCAGCATCGGCCCTTCCTGCTGATCGGTTTCGGTCGCTGGGGCAGCTCCCATCCATCGCTCGGTATTCCAGTAGCCTGGAGCCAGATATCCGGAGCGCGGACAATCGTCGAGGCGACGTTGCCAGAAATCAACGTCGAACTCAGCCAGGGGTCGCACTTCTTTCATAACCTGTCGAGCTTCCGTACCTGCTATTTCATGGTGCGGCACGATGGGCCATTTCATATCGATTGGAATTGGCTGAACCGCCAGCCGGTGGTGCGGGATACGGAGTTGGTTCGGCACGTGCGTCCTGAGGGTATGCTGACGGTTCGTGTTGATGGCCGCTCCCGTCGCGGCGTAGTGCTGGCAGCAGAACGAACCCTCGCTAACCAAAAGGAACCATGACCCGAGACGAAACTCAAGTCGGCATCATCCTTCGCGAGTTGCAGGAGCGCGCGAAGGAGTTGAACTGTTTGTACAAGGCAGATGAGCTGCTGAATCGGCCGGAGCTTCCCCTCGAAGAGATCTTCCGCGGGATCACCCAGGTTCTGCCGCCCGGCTGGCAGCACCCGCACGATTGCCAGGCCCGAATCATCTTCGAAGGTCAGGTAACGCAGCCGCCGGATTTTGTCGCCACTCCCTGGGTGCAGACCGCCGACATCGTTGTCCAGGGCGAGATGCTCGGTCGCGTTGAAGTTTCGTATCGGATCCAATTGCCGAAGTACGATGAGGGCCCCTTCCTCAAGGAAGAACGGAAACTGATCGAAACCATCGCCGATCGCATCGCCAACCATGTCATGCAACGGCGGTTGAAGGCGGCATTTGAAGGACTGTCCACGGTGACCGGCGATCTGGCAAACGAAAAGGGTGAGTGGCAAGTTGTTCTCGAGTTTCTGCGTGACACCGACCCGGTCTTATTGCGCCGCATCTCGCGGAAACTGATCAATCACCTGAGCTGGTATGGAGTTCCGGAAGCCAAGGAACTCTTGCAGCGGGGAGTTCCCACCCAGGCTGAAGCTTGGACCCCAGGCGACGAGAATCGGCCTCTGCGCCGCGACACGCCCACTGAGTTTGCTGACTTCACTGCGGAGGCCTTTCGCCTCGCCAGTCAGCACTTGAGTGAGACTGAGATTCTGAGTTGTGTCACCACCTGGATCAAGGAAGAAAAATGCAGCTTCCTGGTGCGTGCCCTGGAGAACCAGGCAACCTCGCTGGGAGAAGTCATCGAGGCGATCGAACGCTACCAGCATGCCGCCATCGAAGAGAGCGAGCTCTCGCTTTCGACCCAGAAAGGCCTACGCGTCTCTCTGATCCGTCGCTTCTTCTCGGAAAACCTCGATTTCATCAACATCGCCAAGAACTTCATCGAGATCAAAGACTTTTTCGACCTGCTGGGAAGAATCATCTTCCCGCCCGGCTGCCACGGAAAGCTGGGAGGCAAAAGCGCCGGACTGTTCCTGGCCAAGAAGATCGTCGACAAGTCACCTGAAACGAGCGCGCAACTCCGCCTGTTGAAGGTGCCGCGTACCTGGTACCTCGCGTCGGACTGGATCCTCAATTTTGTTCACCACAATGAACTGGAAGACGTACTGAACTGGAAATACATGGAGATCGATCAGGTGCGACGGGAGTACCCGCACCTGGTTGCACTCTTCAAGAGCTCGTCGTTTCCGTTGGAGCTGGCGAAGGGACTTTCGCTTGTTCTCGATGAGCTGGGCGACCGCCCGTTGATTGTTCGAAGCTCGAGTCTGCTTGAGGACCGCGCTGGATCGGCCTTTTCGGGAAAGTACAAGAGTCTCTTTCTCGGCAACCAGGGAACGCGGGAGGATCGGCTCACTGCCTTAATGGACGCCGTCGCCGAGGTTTACGCCTCAATTTTCGGGCCTGATCCCACCGAGTACCGGGCGGAGCGCGGACTTCTGGATGTTCACGAAGAGATGGGCATCATGATCCAGGAGGTCGTGGGTCAGAAAGTCGGCAAATATTTTCTTCCGGCCTGCTCCGGCGTCGCATTCAGCAACAATGAGTTTCGCTGGTCCGCGCGAATCAGCCGCGGAGACGGACTGGTGCGGCTGGTACCGGGATTGGGAACGCGCGCCGTCGATCGCGTGAACGACGACTATCCGGTGCTGATTGCGCCCGGCCAGCCCAACCTCCGCGTCAACGTCACAGTGGAAGAGGTGTTCAAGTACTCGCCGAAGCGTGTCGACCTCATCAATCTTGAGACCAATGCGTTTGAGACAGTGGACTCGGTCGAGCTGCTTCGCTATTGCGGGGCAAATTATCCGCAAATCCGCCATTTTGTATCCATCGTAGAGCACGACCGCATCGAGCAGTTGGTGGGGCCCATCCCGGACTTCGGCACGCGCGATGTGGTCTTCAGTTTCGAAGGCCTAATCCGCAAGACACAGTTCGTGCCGCGCATTCGCGAACTGCTTACGCTTCTGCAAGGCAAGCTGGGTACGCCGGTGGACATTGAGTTCGCCTACGATGGCGAGGACTTCTATCTCCTGCAATGCCGTCCGCAAAGTTACAGCGGCGACACCGTTCCGGTTGCGATTCCCCAGAATTTGCCGGCAGACAAGATAATCTTCTCCGCAAATCGCTTCGTCTCAAACGGCAAGGTACCCGAGATCACGCACATCGTTTACGTGGATCTGGAAGGCTACAGCCAACTCTCCGATCAGGCCACCATGCGGGATGTCGGACGCGCCGTAGGCCGCTTGAATAAGCTGCTGCCCAAGCGACAGTTCATCTTGATCGGTCCTGGACGTTGGGGCAGTCGCGGGGATATTAAGCTTGGCGTTCCGGTCACGTACTCCGACATCAACAATGCCGCGATCCTGGTCGAAGTCGCTCGCCAGCGCGGCAATTACCTGCCCGACCTCTCGTTCGGCACGCATTTCTTTCAAGACCTGGTCGAAGCTTCCATTCGCTACCTGCCGCTTTATCCCGATGATCCCCAAACGGCGTTTCGGGAAGATTTTCTTCGCCATACTCCCAGCGTGCTGCAGGAATTGGTTCCTGAATTCGCCTATCTCTCTGATACACTCCGCGTCATCGATGTGCCCAAGGAGACGGGCGGATTGATCCTGCAGGTGCTGATGAACGCCGAGTTGGACCAGGCTGTCGCGTATTTGTCTCGTCCCACAGTCACCCCTGATTGAGGCGGTTCGCCGCCCTTCCATTTACACTGCTGCAAGCAGTACTGAGACATGGTTCTGAAACTTACACCAGCCCAGCTCGATCAAATCCGACGCCACGGCGAGGCGACCTATCCGCACGAATGCTGCGGTGTGCTGACCGGCGAGATTTTGGCGGACGGCAATAAACGGGTGTGGGCCGTAGTGCAATGCAACAACGCGCACGACGATCCATCACGAACCTGGTATCAAATCGATCCGCGAGACCTAGTGCGCATTCAGCGAGAAGCCTACGGGCGGGGTGAGGACGTAATCGGTTTCTACCACTCCCATCCCGACGACGCCGCAAACTGGTCGGCCAGCGATTTGGAGGAGGCTCATTGGATGGGCTGCTCTTATCTGATTACCAGCGTTCAAAAAGGCAAGGCAGCACAGACCAACTCGTTCGAGCTGTCTGGCGACGAGGCCAGCAAGCGCTTCGACACTGAAGAAATTGTGGTGGAATAACCGATGAGGACGAAAGAACGCAAACGATGAAAGGCTTCACGACCAAAGCTATCCACGGAGCGCCCGTCAAGAAAGACGCGCACGGCACCCTGCGCATGCCGGTGTATGACAGCGTGGCCTTCGAGCACGAGACCGCCGAGAACATGCAAGCGGCGTTCGAGGGCCGGCTGCCAGCCCATTCGTACAGCCGCATCTCCAACCCCACCATTGAGGACTATGAGCAACGCGTACGCTTGCTGGCGAACGCGCTGGGAGTGATCGCAGTTTCGTCCGGCATGGCCGCCATCAGTAACGTGATCCTGGCGCTGGCCGAGGCGGGCACCAACATCGTCACGACTCGATCGTTATTCGGTAATACTTATTCCCTGTTCGAAAATACCTTGCGGCCTTGGGGGCTGGACATCAACTACGTCGATCTCTCGAATCCCGATGCCTTGGCCACCGCCATCGACGAGAATACTCGCGCCGTTTTTCTGGAAACCATTACCAACCCTCAGCTTCAAGTTTTCGACGTGGAAGCCGTGGCGAAGGTCGTCCATGCCCATAACGTACCGGTGATCGTGGACGGGACCGTGACCACTCCGTACCTCTTTCGGGCGAGGGACTTCGGCGCGGACCTCGAAGTCGTGGCTTCTACCAAGTACATTTCAGGAGGCGCGACTTCTGTCGGGGGACTGATTTTCGATTACGGAACGTTTAACTGGCGCCGCAATCCCAAGGTCGCTCCCTGGGTGGCAAAGTTCGGAGCCAATGCGCTGCTGGTGTGGATGCGCGCCGACGTGTACCGGAACTTAGGATCCTGTCTCTCACCCCACAATGCGTACCTGCAGACGTTGGGACTCGAGACGTTGAGCCTGCGCGCGCAGAGAAGTTGCGAAAATGCGTTGGCCGTCGCGCAATATCTCGAACGTGGACACGAGAGAATTCGGTCGGTGAACTACCCGGGATTGACCAGTTCCCCTTACCATTCAATCGCAAAGCGACAATTCCCTCACGGGTTCGGCGGCATCTTGACGTTTACGCTGGGGAGTAAAACAGAATGCTTCGCCTTGATGGACCGGCTGCGACTCATCCGGCGGGCGACGAACATCAATGACAATAAAAGCCTCATCCTGCATCCCGCATCGACCATCTACTGCGAATATTCGCCCGTCGAAAAAGAAGAGATGCAGGTGAGCGAGTCGATGCTGCGGCTTTCCGTCGGCATCGAGGATGTGGACGACATCATCGAGGACCTGCAGGCCGGACTGTCGGCGCTGTAGCGGCCGTCGCGGACTCGTTCCGTCGGCTGGCTATTATTTCCCGCCGAGTAGCGCGTTGACCTTCGACATCACCTCGAAAGCATCGGCGACATAGAGCACGTCGGCTTTGCCGCGCGCCCATCCGCAGTTGGGATCGAGATTGATGGCGCGACGCTCTCCGATGAAGCGCCAGCCGACGGTGTGCGGCTCTTCGCCATGACAGCAGGCAGCGAGGCCCTTGGGATGGCGCGGCGACGAGCCGGTCTGTCCAACCTGGTTGAGATGCGTCATAAAGTGCAGCGTGGATTGGTTCTCGCCACTGAGATCGACCAGCGACTTGCTTCCCCCCAGCGACGCCTTGGAGTTCCGCAGAAAATCCACGATGATGGTTTCCGCTTCGGGAACGTGCGTCTGACCATCTTTCTGTTTCTTGGTCCATCCCGCGCCAGCAACGAACAACAAGTCGGCATCGGGACGAATGGTCTGCTGGTCCGCGGGCGGAGTGACTACGCCCTGGACAGCAGTGCGGCGCAGATCGTCGGGAACCGGCACATCAATCAGGACTGGCGTGACGGAACCAGCCTCACCCTTCCACCCGGGACGCGATCCCGGATCGAGCAGGAGAACCCATGGACGCTGAGTGCGGGTCAGCGAGCCTTCGATGCGCTGGCGATAGAACCAGCGGGTCACCGATATGGCACCAGCAGAAGCAGCGACATCGTTCACGTGGGTATCCACGCATCCGCCCACGCGATGCGCCACGGCTGCCATCACGCGCGAGCTACGAGAAGTCGCGGCGGCGATTACGATGGTCGCGCCATATGCGCGAACCAGCGCTTCGCTCGCAGCGGCATCGGTCGCAAAGCGGGCCGGTCCGAAGGCCTCTCCGCAAACCGCGAGAAAGCGCGTTGCGCCACAAGCGGCAATCGAATTGGCGGCGGGCTGGATCTGCGGTCCGTACAACGCGACGGCGAGAGTCCCGTTGAGCGACTGCTTTAATTCCACCGCGGAGGTTAGTGCCTCCAAAGCGGCCTTGTTTAGAGTCCCGTCTGCTTCGATATGCGCCAGAAAGAGAATGTTGTCCATGTTTCCGTTACTCCTGCCCAATCCACTGCACGATTTCATTCGCGATTTCGTCGGCGGGCACGTCTTTTACGATGCGGGTTTCGCGTTGCTGTTTGGGAGTGGCGACGTTGGAGTACAGCAGTCCGTCGGAGGTAATCTTTGCTGCAACGGCTTTCTGCAATGCTGGCATGATGGTGCGCATGTTCGCCATTCCAACCTGGGGGTTGTTTTGCGGTTCGCCCAGGCTGCCGGTCGCCCATCCCAGCACCGCCGGAGCGCCCGCGCACAGCGAAACCTGGTGACGCGCGCCTTCGATACGCTCCAGCACTTCGAACGAACCGTCGTCTTTCGGAGTAATGGCGTCCACGCCCTGGAACTGGTCAACGATGCCTAGTTCTTCGCCAACAAGTTGCAGCGTGACTCCGGCGCTGCGGCTGGCTGATTCCCATCCGCCAAACAACAATACTTTGGTCAAGTCGATGCCGGGTATGTTGCGGATCGCTGTCGCCAGCGCAGTGGCGGTCTGCTGTGCGTCGGCGAAGCCGCTGGAAGGACCATCGACGGCGACGAGTTGTAACGGGACTTTCTGCGCCACCGTCATCATGACCTGCTGCAGTTTGGCCTTGGGCGCCATGCTCACCAGCCAGAGCGTACTGCCGGCAACTTTCTTCCCCAGGTTCGCGCCCTCGTAAAGTGCGTGCGCCGCCCACGGATCGAGAATGGCAGGCAGCATCATTTCATTTTTCAACGCCGGGCCGGTAGGTCCGGAGATGGGCTCGAGTGTCTGCAGGGGATCAGGCACGACACTGGCGCAAACCACAACTTGAAAAGGAGTGCTCATCTTTGCTTTGCTTCCTTGCTTTCGGTTGCTTGCGAAATTCCCAGATTAATTTTCCGCCGAGTGCAGTCCGCCGACGCCGGCGCGGAACTGCAGATTGGTCTCGCCATCTACCGTCTCCGGACAGTTCCACATGCATGCGCCGCAGAACACGCACTTCTCGCGGTCGAAAATGGGCACGCCTTCCAGGCTCCGAGTGATGGCCTGCCCCGAACACATCTCGACGCACAACTTGTTACCGCAGCCGCGGCAGACTTCAATGTCGCGGAAGGCGACGTGATCGGCGTACCCCCCGGCGGCCTGAACTTTACCGCCCATCAGCAGCACGTCCTGATGCGAGATCAGCAGCGTGCCGTCGAACTGGATCGCAGGCCAGCCGCACAGGTCCATTAGCGGATCGTGAACGGATTTGCCGTGCACCGCGCAGTCCTGCTCGACCGCCATGATTTCCTGCTGGGTGAATTTGCCGCGATAGAACTCAGCCAGTGACTTCAGATGCTCGGTGGGCTTGGCAGGAGGGCCACCCAGTGACAACCGTCCATTGCTGAAGGCTGCGACTGCCATGCCGATCAGTCCGGTGACGACGCCGCTCTGAAAGCCGTCGCGCGACTTCTCGGCTGCCCGCGATTCTTTTTCCAGCCAACTGTTGCGGCGACGTTGCTCGTAAGCCTCTGCCAGGTTCTCGCGGGTAAACGGCTTGCCCGCCTGCAGAAGTTCGAGCACACCTTCCGCCAGCAGCGTGCCGCTGGTCCACGCTTCATCGACGCCGGAACCGGTCAGCACATTCGTACTGCCGGAAGACTCGCCAATGCGCGCGTAGCCGTCGCCGGCGAGGAATGGCTCGCCGCGCTTGCCTGATTCCTGCAGCGACTTCGCTCCCCATGAGCGCAGCTTGCCGCCTTCGAGATAGCGCCATAAATACGGGTGCTGAATGTAGTGCTGCAAGTACCGATAGGCCGTGCGTGTCGGACAGTCGAACCACGAGGGCACGAAGATTCCGACCGAGGCCACGTTGCCGGGATGCACGTAGAAGAAGCCGAACATCTCCGGCTCGGGAAATCCGAACGTGTGCAGCACCGTGCCGGGTTGCAGGTCGACCTCGGGACGAAGCTCGATGACGAACTTCATGCCCACCGCCCACTCGCGAACTTCGTTGCCGTCGGGCAATCCAATGCGGCGATCGATGTCGCGACTCACCGCTCCGACTGGCCCATCGCCGACGACGGTCAGCGCGGCGTGAATGTCCATGCCGGGAGTAAAGCCAGCTTCCGGATTGCCACTCTTATCCACGCCTTGATCGAGCAACCGGACGCCGAGAACCTTCTTGCCCTCGATGAGCGGTTCGCTCACTGGCATCCCCGGCCAGATCTGCACCGTGCCGCTGGACATCAACTGTGATCCGACCCACTGATTGAACTGTCCGATGGAAAGTACCAGGCCATCTTTCTTGTGCAGGAAGGCGGGAGTGAATGGCAGCTCGAGCGCATCGTGTTCGATGGGCAGCAGGCGGCGGAGTGCTTTCAAGAAGCGGTCGCCAGTGCGCAACGCAAATGAGCGACGACTAGCTCCGGTCGGATCGAGCAGATACACCAGCTTCTCGCTGGAAACGGGCGCGGCCATGGGAATTTGCGCCGGGTCGAGATCGGGGAACGTGGCGCGAATACCGCGCGCGCGCGTCACCACTCCCGAGACACCGAAGCCGATATCATCGGCGCGCTCGTAGCAGATGACCTGCAGCGGCATGCCGGGCATCGTCGCGCTCTCAATCGCGGGGGTGCCGTCTTCGCTCAGCAGCTCGCGGGAGAGCGTGGTGAGGAAGCCTCCCATCGCCGGGCCGAAGCCCACGCATGCGATATCGACGTCCATGGCACTGCGCTCGATTGTGTTCGGTTCAGCGTTGCTCAATCGTTTTCCTTAACGAGGATAGTCGAGCGCCTCGGGGATCATCACCTTCGAGATCGCTTCCGCCGCGCGGTCCTTGGCCAACTGCGCACCGGTCAGGCAGCCATCCAGCTTGGTGCGTAGGCGCTGAAATCCTTCCAGCCCGTTGCACGAGGCGCATGGCCCGGCTTTTACCGGATGCGAACCATCGCTGCCGATCACGTCCGTTGCCAGGGAAACAATGCCCGGAATCAGTCCTTCGAGCGATTCCAATTCGTCGCTACAATAGCAACCCTTGTAAGCTTCCTCGTCCCACGCGGGGTGCCGGTTGTATCCGAAGACGAGTTCGGCGCAGATACGACCAACTTCTCCCGCGGCCCGCGCCGTTTGAATGTGGCACAAGTCGGTGAAGAAATTCAGCGTACCTTCCAGCCCCTCCGCCAACACCGGATTCGACGGACCATTGGTTTCCAGTTCGATCAGGTCGAGTGTCTGCTGACGGGCAGCGAGCAGCCAGCACACCGCATCCGCCAGAGGGAAGGTCACGCCCTGGCGCGCGCTTTGATAGAGAGCCCCACCATCGGCGTCGGTGGCAACCTGCAGGTGGTTGAACGTCCACAGCCACAGTTGCATCGCAGTCGCCAGCGAGCATGCGCCCGTACCTGGACGATGTTCCGCAACCCGCCGCATCTCCAGGATCCACTGTTGGAACTGCGCCAGGAAAAGCTCGTTGGTCATGGTGACGCTGAGGTTGCGCCGTTGCACTGCCTCGGGCCCTTCGTACGTGGCCTCGAGTTGGGTGTCCATCCACTTGTAGGTGAGGAAGCCGGGACAATCCTCGGTGATGCCGTACCCGCCCATCAGGCTCAGCGCCTCGCGCATCGCATTGGAGCCGATGCCGGTATTCCACAATTTGCACGCCGGACAGAATACATTCGTCACCGCGTCTTTCAGCGCAAACTGCACCAGCGAATCGGCCTTCAAATCTTCGTAACAGCCGCCGTTGCGCTTTTCAGACGGTTTGCTTTCCTGCCGAAGCAGTTCAATCGCGGACTTGTTCACATCGCGGAAGAACTTCAATTCCGACCTGCCGCGGCTCACGCCCTTTGAGGTGAGAATCTCGTTCTTCTCTCCCTCCAGGACATCCATCTCGTCGCACAATCGCGCCGCAGCAAAGCCCAGCGAAGCGCCCGCCTCGCCGACGGCCCACAAGCCTGCCAGCCGATGCAGTGCATCCTGGCGCTGCTGCAAACCGAGTTCGTAACGCAACATTCCGGCCTTGGCCTGCTCGGAGCCACGGAAGCGTCCGCGCTGATACCGAATGATTGGCTCAACCGCCGAAAGCAGCTTGGCCGACGTCATGAGAGCCACGGTCACGCGCGTGCGCTTGAAGACCGCCTCGATCACTTCGCTGTGACTGAAGTTCGGGATGATCGTGCCGTCTTTCACACTGTATCCGCCGACGATGCGACTGGCAGGCACGGTCACATTGAAAATGGGATCGCAAGTCGAGGAGAGTTGGTGCACCAACTTGCGCGTTGGCGTACCGCGATCGAACACGCCGGGATCCGTTTCCTCGACGATCACGATGCATGAGCCCTTGATGCGATCGTCGCCTGAGTCCACGGCGGCGGTCACGAAGTTGGCGAACCCCATGTTGGTGATGAACCGGCCACGCTTCTCGACGCGCAGCACCGGCTCTTCCCCGTCCGCCCATTTCTCGATGCGCAGCTTGCCATTCAGGATGCCGGTATCGACGCCCACGTAGGGAATCGGCTCGGTGAGGCAGAATGCTCCGCGAAACGGCTTATAGTCCGTGCCGGGTTGCGGGACCGCGAGCGACATGTAGTGGGCTTTTTGTTCCTCGGTACCGCGCTCGTGGATCGGGGCCAGCGCCAGGCATCCCGCAAGGCTGCAGGTAGCAGCTCCGGCATCAACCCACGCTAGCTCAAATGCGGTCAGCGCCAAGGCAAGGTTCTTCGGGCCGGCCATGTAGCCGCCCTGTTCGGGATCCATGAAGACGGCGGTAATGCCAGATTGGTCGAACGCATCCAACAGCGTGGCTTTTTCGGCGGTCCATTCATGGGTACCGCGGAGCCCCTGGGCAACGAGTCGCGCGACCGGGCCGCGTGCCGCCTCACGCGCGGACTGCACCAGCATCTGCAGGTCATAACGGTCGGCAAAGCGCCAAAGAATCTGGCGAACGTTGTCGTCGGGCAACGTACGCAAAGTTTCGGATCGCACTCTCGAGACAGTGGTGGCCATGCGATCACCTCCAGGTGAAATCAACCTTTTATTTTCAGTTGTCAATGGCCAAGAGTCCTGTGACGTAGATCATAGGGGCAGGTGACGTGCTGCCAAGCCGGGCAAATCATGCCGGCGAGCAGAGCCTCGGCGTACTAGGTCAGTTTTGTGCGTTGCGAAATTCAAGATAGGCCAGGTTCATGTCGCCTTCCGTCACAATATGGACGGTCAGCACGTGCAGGCCAGCGGGCAACTCCACTTCGGCGAGTTTTTTGGCCGTGTTCCAGTGGTGCCACTGCCGCCACGCCAGCGGCTCGGCGGAACTGGCCGTGGCCTGGATCTTCAGCGGCGTTGCGAGGGTCTTGCCGTCGAGGTCGAGCCCGATGTCGCCGCCATGCTGCGAGGTGTAGAGCAGGTCGATGGTGTATCGCCCAGCCTTGGCCACCTGGACTGTGAGGTTGAACCATTCGCCCGGATGGGTCCATCCGACGTAAAGTTGGCCGGGCGGAGGCACAACCTGGTTGTAGGGATTGTCATCCACCGGAGGTTGCCGCCCGACTTTGACATACGAAATATCGACGCCCTCGTTTACCCGAAAACCATTCAGGTAGGAACCATCCAGCGGATTCAATTCCCCGCTGCCGTGGTTGACCGCGTCGGTGTCGTGGTACGCAACACCTTCGCCGCCGAAATCGTAGTAGGCACACTGAACTTTTCCCGGTATCGTCTGTGGCCCGCCTGAATATTGCTGATCGTGAAATGGTTGGCCTTTGTACGCGGCAGCATTGCCGGAAGCGGAAGTTGAAAACTGAGCATCCGTAAGAGGCGCGAAGGTTACGAGGCCGAACACAAAGAAAGTAGCAGTAAGGGTGCGGCGGGTATGTCGGAGCATGACGCCCGATTATAGGCCACACTCACAACCTGTCGATTGGACATCGCTAGCGGTGTGACGAAGCTACCTCAAGCCGCTTCTCTTCGATCGAACCGTAAACCGAAGAACGCATACAGCGCCACCACGACGAAACCGGATAACGGAACCAGATATCCCATCGCGTAGCTGCCGGTTTGGCGCGCGATGTAGCCAAGCGCCGGAGGCATGATGGCCGCTCCCGCCAGCGCCATCACGATCAGCGAACCGCCAAGCTTGGTGCTCGGTCCCAGTCCCCTGACGCCCACCGCGAAGATGGTCGGATACATGATCGACATGAAGAAGCTGGTCGCCACCAGCGCACAGCCGCCGACCATGCCCGGGTGCAGGATGCCGACCAGCATCAGCGCGATGTTGACCAGCGCGTACACGCCCATCATGAGCGACGGGCGGATCCAGCGCATCAGCCACGTGGAGAGGATGCGCCCCAGGCTCAGCGCGATCAGATGCCCGGTGAGGAAAAGCGCGGCCGTGCGCTCGCCCACGCCGGTATATTGCTTCATATAGAAGATGCAGGCGCTCCAAGTGCTCACCTGCGCACCCACGTAGAAGAACTGCGCCACCACCGCGAGCCAAAGATGCGGATAGTGGAACAGGTCGGAGAAGCGTCCGCGGTCGCCGCTGTCTTCGTGCTCGCTGTGGATCGGCGGAAAGTTCGTGCGCCCAATCGCCACCGCCATCAGCAACACCACGCAGCCCAGCACGACATACGTCGGTACCACGCGCATGATTTCGCCGTGCAGATACGCCGCATAGGTGCCCGCCGTTCTCATCTCGGCAACTCTCGCGGCGGAGTGCTCGACACCCGAGAAGATGAAGAACGTCCCCACCAGCACGCCCGTAATGGTGCCCGGCGGGTTGAATGCCTGCGCGAAATTCAACCGCCGCTCTGAAGTTTCAAGCGGGCCAAAATGCGCGATGAATGGATTGGAAGCAGTTTCAAGAATCGCCGAGCCGCAACCCACGATGAACAAAGCGATCAGGAACGGGACGTAGCGACCGATCACCGCCGCAGGCCAGAAAAGCAGCGTGCCGCTTCCGAACACACAGAGTCCGGCGAGGATCCCGGATTTGTACCCGTAACGCCGCATCATCAGCGCCGACGGAATCGCCATTGAGAAGTAGCCGAAGAATACGGCAGTCTGTACCAACTGTGCCTGCAGTGGCGACAGCTCGAACGACTTCTTGAATTGCTGCACCAGGATGTCGGTGAGGTTGTTGGACATTCCCCAGAGAAAGAACAGGGCGGTCACTAGCGCGAACGGCAGTAGGTGTTCAATTGGAAACAGCGGGACGGAATTCGCGGCTTCAGTCTTCGAGTTGCCGCCGCTGTTGGACGTGGCGAAGTGCAATGCAGGCCTCACCTGTGCATGAGTTCGAAAGACCGCCTGACCATACCACGGCAGGGGCAATGACTCGAGACGCACTGCACACAGAAACAGCAAAGCCGCAACCCGAAAGCTGCGGCTTTGGCCAATAAAGAGTGAAGCGTGATTAGAGGTTGAGCTTGCGGCGCAACAGTCCCGCGACTCCAATTACGCCCGAACCAAATAGCATCATGCTGCCCGGTTCAGGAGTCGCGGTGTAGGACAAACCTGTGAGACCACCGTCCAACCATGCTACGGAACCTCCGCCGAATGGCACGGTATTCTGCAGTACCAATTCGACCTGGTAGCCGCCGCTGACAGGTGCGATTCCGGCAAATGAGACCGCGCCGCCGACGTTCAGGATGTCGCCATTGTAGTTGTCATCGGGCAGCGTAGTCTGGGCAACTGCAACGCCATTGACATAGACAAACCAGGTCTCCGTATTTCCGTTGCCCAGGAAGTCCTGAAAGTTCCAGTTCGCCGACAACCCCGTGACTGACGTTGTGGGAAGGACGAAGATCGACGAGATCACGAAATCGCCTGCGTCGAACTGGAAGTCCGTCTGTCCACCCGACGGGATGGTGCCGCAGCCATTGGTGAGGCTGCAGTAGGCGTCGCCGGCGGTTGGGAACGGCACGGTGCTGGTGACGGAAGTTGTGAGCGACGAACTAGCCCCTACGGGCTTCAACGAACTGGCGCTCGCCATGCCGACTACGAGGAAACAGAGTGCGGCTACGAGAGCGACACTCCGCAACGATAGGTTCTTCATTCTAAAATCCTCCGCTCAAGCCGCACGTATTGTGCCGCTCGTGACTGAAGTGGCGATAGCAACCCAACAACAGAAACCAGGCACTACCGGGGTTAACTTTCCTGCCAGCGTCTTAAACTGTGGACTTTCAACTCAACGCTGCCATTTCTCTCTGACGCCACGGCTCATCAAATAACATATCGCGAATCTAAGCGATGCACGATGAACAAGCCGGTTCCGCAAGATGAACCCCGCGGCGCCGCGTTGTGCGTCGCCGCAGGAATCAATCTAGTGAAGAACGGTTGGCGTACAGCTCGGGAACTTCAGCGATGCGATGCGCGTGCTCCAGTCGAACCTGGTAGTCACCGTGTAGTACTCGGCGGTGTACCAGAGCGTGCACCCGTCGAGGTCGAGGGTCATGCTGGTGTAATCGCCCCAGCGGTGGCTGGTATCAGGTTGCGAACCGGTAGCGATGGTCTGGTCCACAATCGCGGCTTCCCCTTGCATCGTGCCCAGAGGATCGGTCGGCGCACGTCCGGTGTAATAGATGTCCGGATGCTGCGTCGAACTGGAGCGGCTATAGCCCATCGCAATATTGCCCACCTTGTCCATGGCGAGCGAGCCCATGAAACGGTAGATGGAATCGGGAGCGTAGGTGCCGCCCTGGTAGGCTGCCAGGGCCGTCGGGTTGCCGGCCGGAGCACGGAACTCGTACCAACGCTGGGCGCCTGTGCCGCCATTCACGATGGCGTGACTGACCAGATAGGAGGTGACAGGCACATTCGCCCGATTGACGCTGCGGTGGAGCGCCAGGCGGAACATGAGGCGATCGCCCAGTGAATCCAAGCCTCCGGTGCTGGTGACAACCCCTAGCTGCGGAATACATCCCGACGAGCCGAAGTTGCACAAACCAACGAACGCCGGCAAGCCGGTCGGGATGGGGTGAGTTCCGTTGACTCCCGTCAGCACCGCGGTTCCGGCCGTAAAGTTGACGGAATAGGTGTACTCGTAAAGGTTTGTCTCACTGCTGAAGTTGTCGATACTCCCGACGTAGACTTCCGGAGTACCTGCCGGCATCGGCAGGTCCACAGTGTCAAGATCGGCTGGCAACATGCTGTCGTCAAACAGCGTGCCGTTGGAATTGTCCAATGTGCAAACCTGTTCGGCCGTAGGATCGCCCACCAGCATCTTCACGCGGTTGTAAGCGCAGGGCATGGCTCCCAGGAAGGCATTCCCAGCAGCGTTGAAAACGTTGTTCGCCTGGTAGTAAGCCTCTGGCTGAATGCCTAGCTTGGGATAGTCGGGAAAGTTACCGCCCATGGGGAACTGATAGCGATAGTAGGTGCCCAAAGCATCGGGGCTGGTGGAAATCGCAAAGCAGCCCGCGAAGGGCGCGGAAAATACTGGCTGGAACAGGACCCAGCAGCTCCAGTCACGAAGTCATCACCAAGTCCACCAATATCTCGTACTGGCCGGACGGTAAGTCGGTGCAGAAGATGGCGCTGACCACGTACGACGAAAACAACAATTTCGCCAGTGAAATCGTTGAGGATTACAGCCAGTCGGGCAAGCACGTTTTCGGGCACCAACTGTTCCACGACCCCACGACCGGTATTTACCGTTGCTTCGACTGGAACACAGCGCAGCAAAAGCACGTCGCCATCGAGTGCCCTGAATCGGAAGAATCTCACGAAGCCCCGAAGGAGGCGCCAAAAGTCACGCGAGAAGAAGTGATGCAACACTTGGCAGCCGCGCGGCAGGCTGCTCAAGCGGAACAGAAATCACTGCGGATGAGGCCCAAGGGGCCAGTACCGCCATCCGTGACAACCACTAATAAGGAAGTAGGTGTTGTGCTGCCGGTACGGTTGCGCCCAGGGCAGCGGGTCTCGGGCCGGCTGGTGGAAGATCCCGATCGCTTTGCTGGACAACCTGAGCTGATGGTCATTCGGGCAACATTGCCCCTCGAGTCCGGAGGCGAGGCATCGGCGTTGAACGGTTGGACGTTTGAGTTAAAAGGTGCAGAGCCGCAACCGGCAAGCGGGCCGATCAGCTTTGTGGTTCCCAATACCGCTGGCCCAGTGGAATTCGCGCTGCGGCAGTCGGGCGATCCCGCGATTGCGGTCTCGGGCAAGTTCCAGGTGCCGACGACAACGTCGAAGGAAACGCCTTTCCCGGCGGCCTTCCAGTCGGCTGCACTGTGCTTCAAGCGAGATGTGTGCATGGTGACCGGCAAGTTCAGCGGCGACAGTCGCAACACCTTTGCCGCGTTCGACAGCAGTCCCGCAAGCATCATCGCCGAAACCGAGACTACTGCTGTTATCGCCGTGCCGTTGTATATGAACCTGGGCCCAGCCGCGCTGATTGTGGCGGAGGGAACAAAGGTCGAGGCGATGATGACGGTGGTTGGGCTGCTCGAACTGACACACTACCGCGAGATCCTCGAGGCACGGCAGGAAATGATCACGATGCTGGAAGTGGACGGAGTGCCGGAGTTGACTGACGAACAGTGGCACTACGGGGTGTTTCCTCCAAGTAACCTCGACAGAGCGCGTGCCCTGATTCCCGGCTTCAATCCAGCGAAAACCATCGAGCAGGAACGCGAGCGGCGCGAGAAGCAGGAAAAACTCGACGGGATGAAGAAGAAAGATGACAAGAAGGACGAAGCCGCCGGCATGGTCCTGGTCATCGTGAACAACACCACACCCGATGTCGCCACCATGCGCCTGGCAAAGCAGCAGGAATTCATTTTCCACCTGACTCCCGAATCGTTTTCCAGAGGTGAGTTCAAGTACGACATCGTGGTAGATGCATCAAAGACCGGAATGTTTGTCCTGAAAACGACGGCCATTCCGTTCCTGGCTCCGGTCAAGGCGCAGGAATTTGAGGTTGGAACTCCCGCCTCAAAGAACTGAAGCCGCGCAACCTCCGATTGTTCTGGCGGAGCCAACCCCGATCGCGTTCGGCTTGGCCGAAAGCGCCCGCCAGTTCTATGATCCAGACGAACATCAAACCCAGGGGCCCGCCCGCTCTCTGCTTTGTGTCGCCCGCACTCTTGCCGATGCCACTGCACAACGGCATGAATCGCGCGACGGTCGGTCCAGGTTAGGGGATTTCTGAATGCGCGTCTGTTGCACTGCGCTCTTCTGCTTTTTGATCGCTTTTTCCGCCATGGCTCAATCCATCCCAAGCACTGTCATCTTCTGGGAAGCGGGCTTCCCTGCTGCGGACACCGCCTCTCCGGATCGCGCAGCGCTGGCGGCATTGCCGAATGTGCGATTCGCCAACACGCAGGAACTGGCGGGCGCGCTGGCCTCGGCCGATGCCAAGCTGCTGGTGTTGCCGTACGGTTCAGCTTTTCCGGAAGAAGCGTGGCCCGCGATTTATGCCTATCTGCAACGCGGCGGAAATTTGCTGGCTGTCGGTGGACGTCCATTTTCGCGCGCAGCCTATCGCGAGTGCGACGCCGGCGACGCATGCCTGTGGAAGCTGCGTTATCCACGCAACGCCTGGGCGAAGGCGCTGTTCATCAACGATTACACAGAGACGCCGGGGCCCAGGGGCTTGTCGGCGCTGGGCAACGACGATCTGCCCGAAGTAACTCCACCGTCACTCTCGTGGAAGCGTGCATGGAGCCCGACAGTGCGCATGAGCGCCGAGGGACTTTACTCGCGAATCGGGACGGCGGGAACGATCGACATGCGGCTCGACGCACTGGTTTGGTTCCAGGACGGTGACAGTCACAAACTCGCCGCGCCGGTCATCGAACTCGATCACATCAAGAACAACTTTGTGGGCGGTCGCTGGGTGATGGTGCTGGCTGATCTCGAACAATCTCTGGCACCAGCGGATCTGAGCAGGCTGGCGCAGCGCGCGCTTGAAGGTGCGCGCGAAATCGTCGTGCAGCCCACTACCGCGCTCTTCCTGCCCGGCGAAACTCCGAGCTTCGAGGTTCGCGTGGACCGTTTTGCAACCAAGCCAGCCGCGCTGCGGCTCGAGTTGAGCGACAGCGCTGAAAGCAGCAAACCGGTGACGCAATCCTTTCCACTCGACATCGCGCAGTATCCCTTTCTCAGCAGCGTGCAGATGCCGCCACCGTCGCAAAGTGGACTGCACACCGTAACAGCAAGGTTCCTGGACGGCGACACATTGATCGCGCAGTATCGAACCGGCTACTGGGTTCGCGACCAGAAGCTGATGCAGTCCGGCCCGGTGGTCGCGCTCGACAAGAACTTCTTCCTCATCGACGGCAAGCCGTTGCCGATTGTCGGCACCACCTACATGGCGAGCGATGTGCAGCGCCAGTACCTTATGCAGCCCAATCCGTTCGTGTGGGACCGCGACTTTGCACAGATGCATGACAACGGCATCAACATGATCCGCACCGGACTGTGGACGGCGTGGGACCAGGTGATGAAAGAACCAGGCGTGGTGCAGGAATCTGCGCTGCGCAATCTGGAAGCCTTCTTCATGACGGCGCGGCGCTACAACATACCCGTCCAGTTCACCTTCTTCGCCTTCATTCCCGACAACTTCGGGGGGGCCAATCCCTATCTCGATCCTGAGGCGGTGCGGCGGCAACAGAACTACATCACTGCCGTTGTGGCGCGGTTCAAAGATGTGCCGTGGCTGATGTGGGACCTGATCAACGAGCCCAGCTTCGACAAGACGACTCACTTGTGGGTGACGCGCGCCATCGGCGACCGCTTCGAGTTACATCGCTGGAATGAGTATCTGAACAAAGTGCACGGAACTAACGATGCCGCGGCCAACGCCTGGAACATGACGGCCCTGCCGTCGCCAATGCCTGTGCCCGACGAGCCGGACTTCGCTCCCGGCAGCGTGTATCGCGGCGGACATCCTTTGTCGGGGCACGACTTCTACCTCTTCGCGCAACAGCAGTTCGTAGAATGGGCGCAAACCATGCGGCAGACGATTCGTGCGACTGGCAGCAAACAACTGGTCACGGTGGGGCAGGATGAGGGCGGCGGAACGGATCGCTTGAACACGTCGTACTGGGTGGACGCGGTGGACTTCACGACGAACCACAGTTGGTGGCTCAACGACGCGCTGCTGTGGGATTCGCTGGTCGCCAAACAACCCGGTAAGCCGCTTCTGATCCAGGAAACCGGGTTGCAGAATGACTTTCAGATTGATGACACGTGGCGCCGAAGCGCGGACAATCAGGCCTACACGCTGGAACGAAAATGCGCACTGGCACTGGCTACGAGCGCCGGCGTTATCGACTGGCTATGGAACGTAAACGCATACATGACCGAGGACGTAGAGGTCACGATCGGAGTGGTGCGTCCGGACTACACCGAGAAGGCGGAAACCGCCGTGATGCGCGGCCTCGCGAAGTTCGCAAACACCAATCGTGAAGCGTTTCGCGCGCCCGAGCAGCCGCCGGTGGCCATCATCCTGCCGCAGGACCTGCTGTTTTCGCCCATGAATCCGGCTGCTGTGGCGGCCCAACAGAAGGCGGTGCGCGTGCTGCATAACTACCTGCATGTTCCCGCATACACGATTGCGGAAAACCAGTTGGCGCACATGGGACAGCCCAAGCTGGCAATCCTTCCCTCGCCTCACGTCCTCGACGAGGACGCATGGAAACAGTTGCTGGCTTATGTCTCACAGGGTGGGACATTGCTGATCACCGGTTCGTTCGATCGTGATCCTTATTGGCGCTACACCGAGCGGCTCAAAGGTCTGGGTGTGGAAGCGCAAGTACTCCCACTGAACTTTCGCCAGGGATCGATAGCGCTGGACGGTAAGTCGGTTGCGGTGTCATTTGACCAGCAGGCGTTCGTGGACGAATTGCGCTTCGCCGACCAATCTGGCTGGAAGGAGCTGACCGTCGGCAAAGGCAAGCTCTTGATCGCGTCGTATCCGGTGGAAATGAGCGAAGGCAACGACGCGACGGTTGCGGTTTATGCTGCCGCCCTGCGCCGGGCGGCCGTTGAGCCGCCGTACGAAGCGCGTCAACTCTCGGTGGGAGTGCTGGCGCGGCCTACGGTATTCGAGAACTCTATGCTCTACCTTTTCATGTCGGAGAGCGGGCGCGACGAGCCCATCGACGTGCGCGACAAGATTACCGGGGCTGAGATTAAATTCACTCTTCCTGAACAGCGCGCCGCACTCGTGCTGCTGAATAAGAAGGATGGGCGCGTAATCGGAAGGTACGACTATTGAAATCGACGCGCAAAGATGAATACGTTCGACAGCGACTTGGCGTAGATCACGGACACTAACCTGGGAACGACAAACGCTCTCACCACGCACCCATACAGCGCACCACTCGGCCGTCCCCTTCGCAAACTCGCACGGCAGCAAAGGGTAAGTACATTCCCGCCAGCTTCTAAAGGATTGACCCGATGGCCTGACGGATATTGGGTTGGTACTCTCCTGTCTGCGGGCAACAAAGTGTGTCGCTCGTGAGTAGCCGGTCACAATGCATCGCCTCACAGAATAGATAGCTGTGCGGAGTCCGGCCGAGCAAAACTCAAAATGATTTCCGGGACCAGGTGAATGGAAAGCGCCCCAATCCGTTCGTCTTTTTGCACAAGGAGCAATAACAATGAGGTTCGTTTTTAAATCTGTGATTCACACTTTCCTGTGCGCTGTTTTGCTGCTAGGCAGCGCGGCGTTCGCAGGCGCGCAGCAGCCGGCTGACCAGCAATCTGCTCCTGCCGCAGACAATACCAAAGTCAACGAGCGGGACAAGAATCAGAATGAGCCCACGGCCAGTCAGCAAAAGGAAAATCCAACAGATCGCGCCGTCACTCAGCAGATAAGAAAATCACTGATGGACGACAAGTCGCTTTCGACCTATGCGCAAAACGTCAAGATCATCACACAAGACGGCCAGGTCACACTGAAGGGACCCGTGCGGTCCGAAGCCGAGAAGCAGATGATCGAGCAGAAAGCCGCTGAGGTCGCCGGCAAAGACAAGGTAACCAGCGAATTGGACGTTAAACCGCAGCAATAAGATCTTTAGGCAAAAGGAGAAACGAAATGGCAGGTAAAAACACAGCAGTTTTTGGCATTTACCCGAATGTCGCAAGCGTAGACAACGCCGTAGACGCTCTGAAGTCGGCGGGCTTTCGGAATTCAGACATTTCAGTGCTATTCCCAGAAAGCACCGGAACGAGGGATTTTGCTCATGAAAAAAATACCAAGGCCCCGGAAGGCGCAGCAACTGGTGCGGGTGCCGGCGCTGTGGTGGGTGGTGGGCTGGGTTGGTTGGCTGGCATAGGCGCCCTCGCAATTCCTGGACTAGGACCTTTTATCGCTGCTGGACCTATCGTGGCGGCCCTGGCAGGGGCTGGTGCCGGTGGTGCAGTCGGCGGCCTCACCGGTGCCCTAATCGGCATGGGCATCCCGGAATATGAGGCCAAGCGGTACGAAGGACGGGTGAAGGACGGCGGGATTCTGTTGTCAGTTCACTCTGACGATTCTGCCTGGACAAAGAAAGCGAAGTCGATTCTCGAAGGCACCGGCGCCCAGGATATCTCCTCCTCCGGCGAAGCCAGTGCCGACAAGAAAGAAAACAAGCGAGACGTCCGCGACGTTGCCTAGATACGAAGCTACATCTACAGCAACGTGGAGCTCGGCGGCAGAGGTGACCTGTCGCCGGGTTTTACTGTTGATGCCAGAAATCAGGCTACTTCGCTGCACTCCATACCGACTGCAACGGCCAGATTGTTAACGAGACTACCTTACCGCCGCCCCTGGAATACACTTCGATTCCCGTACTGCCCGGCGGTGGATAGATGCGGTCAGTCATGACCTTCTCGCCGTCGTTGGCGAAGACCTCTACGCTCGATCGATCGACGAAGATGTGCAGCTTGACTTGCTTGGTGCTGTTCAAGTTGGTGGAGTAGCGACCGGGAAACTCCTTACTGAATGACACGTCGCCGGACTTGGTGCGATCCACGAAGAGCGTGTTCGACGACGGAATAAGACCAACAATGGTTTCGACGCCGTCGCCCTTGCGCAGACGGAAACCAAACTCCTCAGCTTTCGATAGTTCTACCTCAGCTTCGATCTCATAGGTTTCACCTTCGAGAGCCACCTTGGCGATCTTAGCGTTCGCATCCTGCACAGTAGTGTTCTTGACGGAAAACGGCTGGCCGCGCAGACTTTGTAACTCCCGTATCGGAGCCTGCACCATCAACAACTGGTTGCCCACCCGCCTCAGCGACAGCGTTCGCGGGACCGACTGCGCGCCGCGCCACAGCACCGTGGGTTCGTCTTTGGCGTAAAGCCAGTTGCTGGTCCAGCCAATCCAAATCTTGCGCGAGTCGCCCGTCGGCATGTCGTTAAACGAGTTGGTCGCGTAAAAGTCCTTGCCGTAGTCGGCCCACAGCTTCCCACCCGCGGGGTTTTCTTCGGTGAACTGCTTGCCATCAAAGTGGCCGACCAGATAGCGCACACCTGTCCCTCCGGCAGGCGCTCCGGGATTGCGATTGATGATCAACACCCAGCGCGTTTCCTTGTTGCCCTCGACCGGCAGTTCGAGCAGGTCAGGACACTCCCACTGTCCGGCGTCATCCTCTGCGGGGCCAAACTCGCTGAGCTTGGTCCAGTGCTTGAGGTCGGTCGAGTCGAAGAACAACGCCTTGCGACGGTCAGCCAACACCGCAACTAGCACCCATTTCTTCTGCGGCGCGTACCAGAATACTTTGGGATCGCGAAAGTCCTCGGCATCGACGTCGATCACCGGATTAGCCGCATAGTTCGTCCACGTGCGTCCGCGATCGTTGCTATAGGCGATGTGCTGCTTCTGCCGGTCTTTGTAGGCGGCAGCGTAAATCGCAATCAGGCACGAGTGGTCCTGCGGGTCGGGGTTCTTACACAGGCCGCTGGAGTTATTCCAATCCACTACGGCGCTGCCCGAGTAGGCCATGTATTTCGCGTCTTCGGGAATCGCCACCGGCAGGTGCTTCCAATGCACCATGTCGGAGCTGACGGCGTGGCCCCAGCTCATGTGTCCCCAGACCTGTCCTTCGGGGTTGTACTGGTAGAACAAGTGATACTCGCCCTTGTAGAACACCATGCCGTTGGGATCGTTCATGAAGTTGTGCGCCGGGGTGAAGTGATACTGCGGCCGCCACGGCTGGTCGTAGCTGTCCTGGGCGAATGCACCGATGGTCAGCATGCAAAGTGCCACGATCAGCGCGGCAACATGCCATCGCATCCGGCGGAACCAAATTGTCAAGCGTGTCGCTGTCATCATGGTTGAACTCCGATTGCGTCGTTAATCTCCGCCATCACGCGAGAACGGCACACGCGAGAAGGCGGGAAACAGTGGAAGCGATGATCGTTTTCTTCATGGTAGTCGGGGACTCGGCCCTTAACCCGCATGAAATTGTGCCTGAAAGATTAGCCTACAGCTAGTCGTTTGCGCTTTGATCGATAGCACCGGGTACACGCCGAGAGACGTGCACCCGCTGTTCGCGTTCTAACGGCGGTTTACTGTCCGATGGCAACCTGCACCGGCTTGCCCTGGGTCGAATCCGGAGCGACCCACACCGTCAGTTGCGCCGGTTCCACCACGTTTTTCATTTCTATGTTCCAGAAACTCAGTTCCTCGCGGCCCAGCGTGAATTCGACCTTCTGCGACTGACCCGGAGCGAGCGTAACGCGGCGGAAGCCCTTCAGTTCGCGCACGGGGCGCACGACACTGGTGCCGGTCTGGCGAATGTACAATTGCACCACCTCGTCGGCGGCTCGCGTACCGGCGTTTCGCACTTCGGCAGTGACCTTGAGGTTGACGGACCCCGCGTTGAGATCCTTCGCGCTGACTGCCGTAGCGCTTAGGGTCGCTGGCGAGTAGGAGAACGTCGAGTAAGTCAGTCCGTATCCGAAGGGATACAGCGCCGAGATCTGTTCGTCAACGTAGCGCGACAGGTACTTTTCATTGCTAGTCTTGGGCGGACGCGACAGGTCAACGCCATCAGCCGGACGCCCGGTGCTGAAGTGGTTATAGTACAGCGGCTCCTGCCCCACGGCGCGCGGGAAGCTCACGGTCAGCCTGCCGCTCGGACTGATGGTTCCAAGCAACACATTGGCCAACGCCGGACCGGCTTGGATGCCGGGGAACCACGCCTCCATGATCGCCGGTACGTGCTGCGCCGCCCAGTTCAACACCAGCGGACGTCCGCTGAAGACTATTAGGACGATTGGTTTACCAGTAGCTGCGACGGCTTCGAGCAACTGCTGCTGCTTGCCCGGAAGGTCGAAGTGAGCGCGGGACCCGCCTTCACCGGTCATCCACTGGGCATCTTCGCCTAGCGCAAGTACCACAATGTCAGACCTATTAGCGGCTCCCACAGCGTCAGAGAATCCCGTGTCGGAAGTGCCCATGATGTCGGCGCCTTTGACATAAAGAACCTTTCCTTGAGCAGCTTCAACTTGCTTGGTCAGCGCCGAACGCAGCGTGACAACGTCGTTGGGATTGCCTTTGGCCGCCCACGAGCCCAACATTTGCCCCGCATCATCCGCCAGCGGGCCGATCAGCGCGATGGTCCTGCCGTTCGCCTTCAGCGGAAGCACGGCGCCCTCATTTTTCAGCAGGACAAACGACTCTTCCGCCGCCTTGCGCGCCAACTCCGCATCTTCGGAGGCGATTCCGTCCGGCCCCTTGCCTTCGGTGTAAGGGCTCTCAAACAAACCGAGCGCGATCTTCACCCGCAACACCCGTCTAACCGAGTCGTCGACTACCGACTCGGGCACCACGCCCGACTTCACCAGTTCCGCAAGGTGTGGGCCATAGGCGTTGCTTTCCATGTCCATATCCACGCCGGCCAGGATCGCCTTTCCCGCCGCCACAGCGTGGTTGGCGGCTACGCCCTGCGCGATTAACTCCCCTATCGAGTTCCAATCGCTCACCACAAATCCCTTGAAGCCCCATTCCTTGCGCAGGACCTGGGTCAGTGTAAAGGCGTTCGCGCTGGCCGGGACCTCGTTGAGCGATTCGAACGCACTCATGAATGTGGCGGCGCCGGCGTCAATGGTCGCCTGGAACGGCGGGAGGTAAACCTGGCGCAAGAGCCTAACAGGAATTTCGGCAGCGTTGTAATCTCGTCCGCCTTCAGCCGCGCCGTATCCTACGAAGTGCTTGCTGCAAGCGGCAATGGATTCGGGGTCGCTCAGCTTGGCGCCCTGATACCCATGGACGTAGGCGGCGGCCATCGCAGCACCGAGATACGGATCTTCGCCCGCACCTTCCACGATGCGTCCCCAGCGGGCATCCCGCGCAATGTCAACCATCGGCGAGTACGCCCAGCGCACGCCTGCGCGGCTGGCCTCCTTCGCGGCCACCCGCGCCGCGCGCTCTACCAGCGCCGGGTCCCAGGTGGCAGACAAGCCCAGCGGCACGGGAAACTCCGTGCGAAAACCGTGGATGACGTCGAGTCCGAACAGTAGTGGAATGTGCAGCCGCGACTTCTCTACGGCGATCCTTTGCATGGCGTTGGTGTCGGCCGCGCCCGTCAGGTTGAAGATGGAGCCGAGCTGGCCGGCGGCCACCATCTCTTTGTAGTTGCTGCGCCCGGTGCCGGGGCCGGTTGGCGCACCCTGAGAGTAGGTGATCAGTTGCCCGACTTTTTCCTCGAGCGTCATTTGCTTAAGAAGCTGCTCTACGCGGGACTCAACCTGGGGATCACTGCTCCACGAGGGAGCTGGTTGTGCAACCGCGAAAGTTATAAGAGCCAAAACGCAAAGTACAACTCGAATAGTTCGCATTATAAAGACGGCCTTCCTTTGGCACTGCGTACCGACCATTGAAAACGATAACGCGCCATTACACAAATCTACCGCTCAGGTAGCACCGTGACGACTGCAAATCATGCGCGCGGCGCCTGACACCAGAAACCACCGCTAAGTTCCCGCAGACATGGCGGGAGCCAATCCCTCGACTCCGGTGTCTGTACCGAGTGAAAAGGAGCGACTGTATGTTCGAAGATAGCTTGGTTGAATCGAGCGGCGCGTTGAGCAGACAAAATCCGTGGACCGCCTCATTGTCGTTCGTTGTTCAGGGACTTCTCGCGGGAGTACTGGTGCTGCTGCCACTCATCTATACCGAGGCGCTGCCCTGGCGCCAGCTCACAGCCATCGTCACTGCACCTGTTCCGCCGCCTCCTGCAACGTCGTCTCCCGACCGGCCGCCCGCGCGGCAATCTCGTCTGTTAACCGACGACGGAGTGATTCGCGTGCCGGTTTCAATTCCAACCCGCGTCGCCATGGTGCACGACGAAGAAGCCACCGTCGGTGCCGGCACCACTCCCGAAGTGGCGGGAGTGCCGGGAGGAACCGGGGCTGGGGTACCGAACAGCGTTATCAGCAACATCATCCAAGTCCCTCCAACCATGCCGAAGGTGGTCGCGCCATCGAAGGTGCGGGTGTCTTCGGGAGTCGCACAGGGCTTGCTGATCCACCAGGTGAAGCCGGCGTATCCGTCGCTTGCTGTGCAGGCGCGGGTCCAGGGGACGGTAGTTCTTCAGGCAGTGATCGCCAAGGACGGCACCGTGCGCGACTTGCGCGTGCTCAGCGGTCATCCGCTGCTGGTGCAGGCGGCGCTGGAAGCGGTGCAACTCTGGCGCTACAAGCCGTACCTGCTCAACGAACAACCGGTGGAAGTGGACACGCAGATTAACGTGAACTTCACTCTGGGAAGCCACTGAAGGAGGCTGCATGCTGCGCCCGGGGCGCAAAAAAGCCGGACACCAAAATGCCCGGCCTGCAGGGTGAAACTCGCTTAGGGTTAGAACGGGGCGATGAAGCCCGGTTTAAGCCTGCCGGGCGCGAGATGCCTTCCGCACATTGGGACGATGGTGATCTCAACTTCCCCGCTCGCTGGCGGATCTTCCGCGCCACGCTGGACGGCGATTACTGAATACGGGCGAGTTCCTTGGAATAAAGTCGGTTACGGGGAAACTCGGTTGCCAGGCCTGCTAGCAACACGCGGGCAGTGTTCTTGTCGTTGTCGCGCAAGGCCGCAACCGCCAGCAACAGGCGGGCAAATGGAGCGAGGTAGTATCCCCTGTTGGCGGTCAAACGCAGGCGCTTGATGCCCTCCTCCTTGTCGGTCTGCGATCCTGTCATACGAAGTACCCAGCGTACCGGAGCCGGAGTAGTACCCAGCAAATAGTTCTCCACGCCCACGGCCAAAAACGCGTCGTAGCAGGTCGGATCAACCGCCAGCAGCTGTTGCGCCGTGACTCGCGAAATCTTCATGTAGCTGAGACTGGCGAGGTTCCGCTTCTCGATCATGGCGGTGTAGTCGCCGCGCAGCCCGTTGGCCAGCACCTTTGAAAACAAGGCGTTGGCGTCATTCGGCGAGGTAGCCAGAACCTTGTTCAAGAGTTCGTCGCTACGTGCGAGCTCTTTCTCAAATGCCGCCTTCACCGCCGGATCTGGTTTCTGCTGAGTACGGTTGTCGAATTTCTGGTCGTCTGTGAACAGGTCGGATTCCAGGATCTGCAGGCGGTTAAACTCGGCAAACAGGTACGCCGCTCCGTCAGCTACGTAGCCGAGCGGATCGTCGGGACGGGTCTTTTGGTAGCTGTGGAATGTGATGTGCGCACCGGAGAAATCAAGGTTGTACATCTGGCGAAACCCGAGATCGAGGTCCGGCTGCAGCACTACTCGATTAGGCACCTGGCTCATGACTGAAACCGAGCATGCCAACCACAGGACTGCCGCGGCCCCGACTCTCGTAATTTGGCGACCCACCAACAAAGTCACACCTTGAAGAAGAATTTTGGGGCTTGATCCTCTAACCCCTGCGGGGAGGAATGCCGCGTCCTCTTACCTGTATTTTGATTCGCTCCCCCATCGCAAAGATAAGGTTTGATCGTAACCTTTTGCAAATCTTTGACAACCGAACGGCTGCGTATCGCCTGGGGAGAAACATTACATAAAAGTAACTGCGATTTGCAGCCCGAACGGGTAAAATAGGTGGGCGCACGCAATCCGTTACATCTTAACTGGTCTGGCCGGCCCTCGAACTCTGCGTCTACAGTGCCAATCCCTGTTGACGCGATCGTTATTTGCAGGACGAACTGAATCTTTGTACATCCAGGAAGCGACAGGTATCTAACGATTTCGCCGCTTCCGCTCGCTGGGTGCACATTTCTGATCTGAGTGTCGACCGATCGCTGGAATCCGGGATCTGCGCATTTTAGTAGCTTCAGAGACAGGAATGTTCGACTTCGTAACATTGCAATCACGCTTTGTCCCTGTGAGGGATGGCCGCCGGCTGTGGCGAATGCTCGTCCAGTTGGGCGCGATTGCTTTGTTCTGTTCTCTGACGGCGAGCCTGGCGTTGGCTGCCGACCATCCGTTGACGGTACAGATTTCGGTCATCGACGAGAAGAACCAGCCGGTCGCGGACGCCAACATTTCTGTAGCGCTCGGCGATAGGCAACTGACCACGGCGGCGACAGGCCCAGCCGGCAAGACGAGTGTCGACCTGCCTTCGTCCGGCACGTACCTTGTGACCGTCACGAAGAAAGGTTATTTCAACACCCAAACTTCGATCGACGCGCCCGCCAGCGAAGACAAGCCCATCGAAGTTGTCCTGAACTCAGTCGCACTCAGCCAACAGACGGTTGATGTGAAGGGCGATGCTGCGAATGCCGTGACCGATGATAGCGGCGTTCAGCAGGATTTGCCAACCGCGCAGGCGAAACTCTCGCCGACGCGCCCGGCCACGCTGACCGACGCGCTGCCGCTGATTCCCGGCATCATCCGCGGTCAGGATGGCGCGGTCAAGATTGCGGGGTTCGGCGAGGACCATAGCGCGCTGCTGGTGAACTCGGTGGATGTCACGGACCCGGCGACCGGCAACTTTGGACTGAGTGTTCCGATTGACAGCGTTCAGACGGTGCAAGTCTCGGTAATGCCCTACCTGGCACAATACGGACGATTCACTGCCGGCGTCGTGACTGCCGAAACCCGGCGCGGCGGCGATAAGTGGGAGTACAGCCTCAACGATCCGCTGCCGGAATGGCGCATCCGCAGTGGGCATCTGGATGGCGTCAAGAGCGCGACCCCGCGCTTCAATTTCAGCGGCCCGGTCGTAAAGAACAAACTCTACTTCCTTGAAGGCGCGGAGTATCTGCTCAATAAGAACTCGGTGCGCACGCTGCCCTATCCCGAGAACCAGTACACCTCGCAGGCCATCAATTCCTTCACTCAAGTCGATTGGATCATTTCGCCCAACCAGACGCTCACGGCCAGCCTGCACATGGCGCCTCACACCATGGAATACGTCGGACTGAATTACTTCGACCCCCAACCGGTGACGCCAGATGCCAACTTCCATGAATCGACGGCAACGATCCTTCATCGCTGGTCGCTGGGAGGCGGCGTGTTGCAGAGCACTCTAGCGGAAACCAGCGTAAGTAGCGATGTCAGGCCGCAGGCGTATTCGCAACCGATGACGCTCATGCCAACCGGCAACTCAGGAAACTACTTCAGCCAGGAATCGCGCAACTCCAGCCGTTATGAGTGGATCGAGAACTACACCGTGAAGCCGTTGAAATTCCTGGGCGAGCACACCATTCAAATCGGCTCGGTGCTGGGGCACAGCGAAAACATGGGCCAGTTCTATGCCCGCCCGGTGCTCCTCGATGGCGCCAACGGCCAACCGCTGCAGCGCATCGACTATACCGGCGGCAAGCCCTTCGATCTTTCCGACTTCGAGCCTGCTTTCTTCGTGCAAGACCACTGGGTGCTGAATTCGCACCTCGCATTCGATGCAGGAGTACGTTACGAAGCGCAGTCGATCACCTCCACCACGCGTACGGCACCACGTGGCGGTTTCGTGTGGTCTCCGGACACCGGCAAGACAGTCATTCGCGGCGGCATGGGCATCTTCTACGATTCAGTCCCGCTGGATATTTACGCTTTCAACAGCTACCCCGAACAGCGCATCACGACCTACGACTCGGCGGGATTGCCCGTGGGCCCTCCGGTACGCTACATCAACCTGACGGACCAGGCGGTGCAGTCGAAGTTTGCGTTCATTGACCGGAAGAACAAGACCGGCAATTTCGCGCCTTACAGCATGGCGTGGAACCTGGAGGCGGAGCGCCAGATCAGCCGCATGCTGACGGTACGACTCAAATACCTTCAAAGCTGGGAAGAAGGCGTTATCACGCTGCAGCCCGAGGTGGTGGACAAGCGCCATGCCATGGTGCTTGGATCCAATGGTTCGGCCCAGACCCGGCAGGCGGAGTTCACCTCGCGGATCGGGGCCAACGCCAATCGCCAGTTCTACTTTTCGTACGTCCGTCAGTATGCCTACGGTGACGTGAGCAGCGCGAGTTCTTACCTGGGCAATTTCCCGTACCCCGTGGTGCGCGATGGACTGGTATCCGCCCTGCCCAGCGAAATTCCCAACCGCTTTCTGCTGTGGGGAACGTATTCTCTTCCCTACAAATTCATGGTCAATCCGCACCTCGAACTGCGCAACGGATTCCCCTATCAGCCGACTGACGCGCTACAGCAGTGGGTGCAGACGACAGGGCCGCAATACCGCTTCCCGCGCTACTTCTCGGCCGATCTCGCCGTGGCCAAGGACTTAAAGGTGCGAGAGACACACGCGGTACGGCTGACGGTGACGGTACTGAACCTGACCAACCACTTCAATCCGCTGCAGGTCCACTCCAACGTCGCCGACCCGCAGTACGGGAACTTCTTCGGCAATTACAACCGTAAGTACCTGCTCGATTTCGATTTCTTGTTCTAGCTGACTGGTACTCCTCAAGAACATCGCTCGCGAAGTTGAGTCCCATCGCACAACCAGATAAGCTTCTGTGATTGCTCCAACACTGCGACCAATAGGGGAACATGAATGGCAAAGTACCGAACGTTGATAGCGGCGTTTGCGCTGGTGATTTTTGCAATGGGCAGCGCGGCGGCGTTCGCTGCTTCCAACCAAGACGGTGCTCAGGGCAATGCTACCCGTCTGAAGCCTGCCTACCGCTTTGAACGCAGCAAGTGGATTTACGTCCACCTGGAAGGCACGCCTTCAGACATTGGCTATCAGCATGGCTATCTTCTGGCGCCCGAGATCGCGGACGGGCTCAACACCGTCAAGTTTCTCGACACTCGCCGCACCAAACGTGATTGGGACTTCTACCGGAACGTCGCGAAGACTATCCTCTGGCCGAAAATTGACGCCGAGTACCAGCAGGAGCTGCAGGGTATCGCCGATGGCGTTAAGGCCCACGGTGTATCGATGGATGTTTGGGACGTAGTGGCGCTGAATGCCATGGAGGAAGTCCCGGACTACTACGTGCCGACGCTCGATCGCCAGGAGAAACGCGCGGGCGCACCCAAGCTGACGTCCCCGGGCAATTGCAGCGCCTTCGTCGCGACTGGATCGATGACGAAAGACCACAAGCCTGTAATCGCCCACAGTAATTGGACCAACATAGCGACCGGCAGCCGATGGACAGTGATCTTCGACATCGTTCCCACTCACGGCTATCACGTCCTGCAGGACGGCTTCCCGGGCATCATCGTCAGCGACGACGATTTCGGAATCAACTCCGCGGGGCTGATGGTCACGGAAACCACGATCACCCAGTTCTCGCTCTTCGATCCGAAAGGAGTTCCGGAATTCGTGCGCGCCCGCAAAGCGCTGCAGTACTCCAACTCCATCGACCAGTTCGTGAAGATCATGCTCGACGGCAACAATGGCGGCTACGCCAATGACTGGCTGCTCGCCGACAACAATACCGGCGAAGTAGCGCGCTTCGAACTCGGCCTGAAGATGCACCGCGTATGGCGTACCAAGGACGGCTACTTCGTCGGCTCCAATTTCCCCAGCGACCCTGCGCTGATCAAGGCTGAAACAACTTTCGATCCCACCAATCTCGGCAACTCCATGAATGCCCGCCATGTGCGCTGGGACGAACTGATGAAGCAGTACCAGGGGCAGATCAACATCGAGTTGGCGCAAAAGTTTCTCGCCGATCATCGGGACAGCTACGAGAAGAAGGAAGACCGCAATGAGCGCGCTCTATGCGGGCACGAGGCCAACTCACCTCGTGGGGTGCCCGAGTGGGAGTCGCTTCCCTACACTCCCGGCGGCGCCGTGACCGCCCAGGCCGCCGACAGCAATATGACGAAGAACATGACGCTGCGGGCTCGCGCCGGTTATCCCTGCGGGGAAGACTTCCTGGCCGATCCATTTCTGAAAGAGCATCCCGAGTTCGAGTGGCAACGCCCGGTGCTGCAGGACATGAAGGGCAATCCCTGGGCGGAGTTCAAGGCAGGCGAGAAGCCGTAGGTTCGTCGTGATTTGTCGCGCAAAAACAACCGCGGATTGGCAAGGATAAGTGATAGCTAGTGATAAAGCCTATTCACAACAGTTATCCTCCACGTGGCTCACCGCGCAGGCCATTCGCGCCCATGAACATCCAACAGAAAATTGCCGAACTTCACGACCAAGGCTTCTGCGTGTTAACGGCTCACTTTCCGAAGCCTTTGCTTGATGCGTGCCGCGAAGCGTTTTGGCCGACGCTCCTGAGTTATCTTGAGGACAATCATGAAAACTCCAACCGCGGCCCCTGTCGCCACTTTCTGCCGATGCCGTTCGTGTCACCATGCTATGCCCCGGAGTTCTTCTTCGACACCGACGTGCTTAGAATTGTGCGCTGCGCAATGGACGACAGAGTAGTCGCGGACCAATGGGGCTGCGACGTGCCGATGAGGGGTTCCGACTACCAGCGATTTCATGCCGATTATCAGCGTCCATTGTTTACAGAAGCCCCTGACATGCAGTTGCCCGCCTATATGCTGAACGTCAGCTTTGGCCTGGTGCGAATAACAACTGCAAACGGGCCCCTAGAAATAGCCCCGGGCACTCACCGGATGCTATGGAACGAAGCCCACCGGCTAATTGCGTCAGGGGAAATTGAGACGCGGACCGTTCCGTTGGAGGTCGGAGACGTTCTAATTCGCCATCCTGGGTGCCTGCATAGAGGAACGCCAAACACGACCGATGTACCTCGACCTCTCGTGACCGTTCGTTATGTTCGCCGCTGGTACGCCGACAACAGCCGCGAGGTGAATTCCATTCCACTAACCCTTTGGCAGTCACTAACAGCCCGTGGTGCAAGTCTGGATTCGCAAGTAAAAACACTTGAGGTATCCACAGACATTGTTCGTAGAATCGCCCTATGGCGATGGGCACGCGCAAGCAACGGGAG
>Ga0097691_1000156_pt1 | contig 61655 bp, 60 predicted proteins | sample NGESurdeep072012_8_FD_72858 | JGI IMG/M metagenome (GOLD analysis project Ga0097691, IMG submission 72858) | Arctic peat soil microbial communities from Barrow, Alaska - NGEE Surface sample 210-1 deep-072012 | ecosystem: Environmental > Terrestrial > Soil > Wetlands > Peat ...
CCGTCCTGTCCAAATGGGCGGATGCCTACAAGAAGGAATCCGGCAGCGGAGTGAATTACCAATCAATCGGGTCCGGCGCGGGTATCAAGCAAATCCAGGCCAAGACCGTGACGTTCGGCGCGACGGATATGCCGTTGAAGGTCGACCAGCTCGAGAAGGAAGGCTTCGTTCAGTGGCCGATGATCATGGGCGCGATCGTCCCCGTGGTGAATATCGAGGGCGTGAAGGCTGGCGACATGGCGCTGGACGGCGAAACCCTTGCCAATATTTACCTGGGCAAGATCACCAAATGGGATGACCCCGCGATCAAGAAGCTCAATCCGAAACTGAATCTGCCGTCGGCGGCGATCGCCGTCGTTCACCGTGCCGACGGTTCGGGTACGACCTTCAACTTCAGCGACTACCTTTCGAAGGTCAGTGCCGATTGGAAGTCGAAAATTGGTTCCGGCACGGCCGTCGAATGGCCGGTCGGCGTTGGCGCCAAGGGTAACGAAGGCGTCTCCGGCAACGTCGGCCAGACCAAGAACGCAATTGGTTACGTCGAATACGCTTACGCGAAGCAGAACAAGCTGACCTACACCGCGTTGGTCAACAAGGCCGGAAAGACCGTGCAGCCGACAGACGAAGGCTTCAAGGCGGCGGCTTCCAATGCCGACTGGGCGCACGCACCGGGTTACTACCTGATCCTCACCGACCAGCCGGGCGAGAAGTCCTGGCCGATCGTGGCTTCGACGTTCGTCCTGATGCACAAGGAGCCGGCCGACAAGGCGGCGTCCGCCGAGGCGGTCAAGTTCTTCAGATTTGCCTTCGCCAAGGGCGGCAAGATGGCCGAAGAGCTCGACTACATCCCAATGCCGGACTCGGTGGTCAAGCTGATCGAGAAGACCTGGTCGGCCGATATCAAGAGCTGATCCTCTCGCGGCAACGGTAGCGCGCCCCCTCTCCCTTTGGGAGAGGATTGGGGTGAGGGGTTACGATCTATCGATTGGCCGTAACCCCTCACCCGGCGCTACGCGCCGACCTCTCCCAAGGGAGAGGTGAAGCTGAACGCGTCTCGTGTCCGGTTCAAAACTCGTGAACCAGATATCAAGTCGTCGGGTTAGGTAGTATGAGAGGGGATTGGCGTGGCGGACATGGCCGTTCAGAGCGATGTAATGGAAGCTGCCGGACCTTACGATCGCGCCAGAGCGCTCGACGCTTTCAAACTCGGCGACGTTACATTCTACTGGATCACCCGCGCCTGCGCGATCTCGGTACTGCTCATCCTCGGCGGCATCATTCTTTCACTGATCGCGGGCGCCTGGCCGGCGATAAAGCAATACGGCTTCGCGTTCTTGTGGACCGCGCGCTGGGCGCCGTCTGCCGATCCGCCGGTGCTCGGTGCGCTCGGTCCGATGTACGGCACGCTGGTCACTTCCTTCATCGCGATGATGATCGCCATTCCGGTCGGGCTCGGCATCGCGATCTTCCTCACCGAACTTTGTCCGCAATGGCTGCGACGTCCGATCGGATTAGCCATCGAATTGCTCGCCGGTATTCCTTCGATCATCTACGGCATGTGGGGCTTCTTCGTGCTCGGCCCGTTCCTGGCCTACACGTTTCAGCCGTTCATGATCAAACTGTTCGACGGCATCCCCGTTCTCGGATCGATATTCGCAGGGCCGCCCTCTTATCTCAGCCTGTTCAACGCGGCGCTGATCCTCGCCATCATGGTGCTGCCGTTCATCACCTCGATCTCGGTCGACGTGTTCAAGACCGTGCCGCCGGTTCTCAAGGAAGCAGCCTACGGCGTCGGCTGCACTACGTGGGAAGTCGTCCGCAACGTGGTGATTCCCTACACCCGCGTCGGCGTCATCGGCGGCGTCATGCTGGCGCTCGGCCGTGCACTCGGTGAAACCATGGCGGTCACTTTCATCATCGGCAATTCCTTCCGCATCTCGTCTTCGATCTTCGCGCCAGGCACCACGATTTCGGCGGCGATCGCCAGCGAGTTTGCCGAAAGCGACGGTCTGCATCAATCCGGGCTGATCCTGCTCGGCCTGTTGCTGTTCGTGCTGACATTCTTCGTGCTGGCCGCGGCGAGGCTGATGCTGCTGCGGCTGGAAAAGAAGGCCGGAAACTGAGATCATGAACCCGATTTACGCGCGCCGCCGCCGTGTCGACATCATCGTCAGGTTCCTGTGTGTCGCCGCCGCGCTGTTCGGGGTGACCTGGCTCGCCTTGATCCTGTTCACGCTGTTCTACAATGGCCTCGCCGGCATCAGCGTGCAGCTCTTCACGCAAAATACGCCGCCGCCGGGATCGAACGAAGGCGGCCTGCTGAACGCCATCACCGGCTCGGTCATCATGACCATGATCGGCGTCGGCATCGGCGCGCCGCTCGGCCTGTTCGCCGGCACCTATCTAGCCGAATACGGCAGGAACGATCGCCTCACCTCGGTGATCCGCTTTATCAACGATATTCTCTTGAGCGCGCCGTCGATCATCATCGGTCTGTTCATCTACGGCGCCATCGTGGTGCCGATGGGCGGCTTCTCCGCCTTTGCCGGATGTCTGGCGCTCGCCGTGATCGTCATTCCCGTGGTGGTCCGCACCACCGAAGACATGCTGCTGCTGGTGCCCAATCCTTTGCGCGAGGCGGCCTCCGCGCTCGGCCTGCCGCGCTCGCTCGTCATCAAACGAATTGCCTACCGTGCCGCACGCGCCGGCCTCATCACCGGCGTGCTGCTGGCGACGGCGCGTGTCGCCGGCGAAACCGCGCCGCTGCTGTTCACCGCGCTCAGCAACCAGTTCTTCAGCCTCGATCTGACCAAGACCATGGCCAACCTGCCGGTTACCATCAACAACTTCGTGCAAAGCCCCTACGTCTACTGGAAGCAGCTGGCCTGGAGCGGAGCCTTGATCATTACCTTGACCGTGCTTGCCCTGAATATTGGCGCGCGCATTCTCGGCGCCGAAAGGACCAAACAATGAGTGAGCTTTCTGTGAGCATGGATGCTGCGCGGGGGCCCGCCCCGTCAATGGCGGTGCTGCCCGAAGCGCGCGCCAAGATTACCGTGCGCGACCTGAATTTCTATTACGGCGAAAATCACGCGCTGAAGAACATCAATCTCGCGCTCGGCGCCAATCGCGTCACGGCCTTCATCGGGCCGTCCGGATGCGGCAAGTCGACGCTGCTGCGGGTCTTCAATCGAATGTATGATCTGTATTCCGGCCAGCGCGCCACGGGTCAGATCATGCTGGATTCCACCAGCATCCTCGATCCCAAACTCGATCTCAATCTGCTGCGCGCGCGCGTCGGCATGGTGTTCCAGAAGCCGACGCCGTTCCCGATGACGATCTATGAGAACATCGCGTTCGGCATCCGGCTCTACGAGAAGATTTCCAGATCCGAGATGGACGGCCGCGTGGAAAAGGCGCTGCGCGGCGGCGCGCTGTGGAACGAGGTCAAGGACAAGCTGAACGCCTCTGGCCTCAGCCTGTCCGGCGGCCAGCAGCAGCGGCTCTGCATCGCCCGCACCGTCGCGGTGCGGCCCGAGGTGATCCTGTTCGACGAGCCCTGCTCGGCGCTCGATCCGATTTCGACCGCCAAGATCGAGGAATTGATCCAGGAACTGGCGGAGGACTATACAATCGCCATCGTTACCCACAACATGCAGCAGGCCGCGCGTGTCTCGGACAAGACCGCCTTCATGTATCTCGGTGAGTTGATCGAATTCGACGAGACCAACAAGATCTTCACGTCGCCGAGCGATCGACGTACCCAGGACTACATCACCGGCCGGTTCGGCTGAGGGAGAATCAAGGATGGCTTCAGAACACACCGCCAAGGCGTTCGACAGCGATCTGCAGGAATTGACCCGGCTGGTCGCGGAGATGGGCGGCCTCGCCGAACGCATGATCGTCGAATCCGTCGACGCGCTGATCCGCCGCGACGTCGTACTCGGCAAGCGTGTGGTCGCCGCCGACGCCGAAATCGACAATTTGCAGTATGTCATCGAGGAGCGCGCGGTGCTCATCATCGCCCGGCGCCAGCCGATGGCGGTGGACCTGCGCGAAATCGTCGGCGCCATGCGGGTCGCTATCGATCTCGAGCGGATCGGCGATCTCGCCAAGAACATCGGCAAGCGGGTCTCGGCGCTGGAAAGCGACTTCCATCCGTTGAAGCTGATCCGCGGCCTCGAGCACATGACCGACCTCGTGCAGTCGCAGGTCAAATCCGTGCTCGACGCCTACGCGGCGCACGATCTGCCGGCGGCGATGACGGTCTGGAAGGGCGACGAGGAAGTCGACGCCATCTGCACCTCGCTGTTCCGCGAGCTTCTGACCTATATGATGGAAGATCCGCGCAACATCAGTTTCTGCATCCATCTGATGTTCTGCGCCAAGAACATCGAACGGATCGGCGATCACGCCACCAATATCGCGGAAACCGTGTTCTATATGATCGAAGGCCAGCAGATCCTCGAAAAGCGCCCGAAGGGCGAAATGACGACCTTTGCCACGACCGCACCCGGGAACTAAAGAGCGTTTTCGAGCGAAGTGGAGACCGGTTCGCGTGAAGAAAACGCGTCAAGACACAAGAGAACGTTTTCGAGCGAAGTGGAGACCGGTTCGCGTGAAGAAAACGTGTCAAAACACAAGAGAAGGCTACTGATATGAGCGCGCGCATTCTGGTGGTGGAAGACGAGGAAGCGCTCACCACGCTGTTGCGCTACAACCTCGACGCCGAAGGCTACGATGTCGAAACCGTCGGTCGCGGCGATGACGCCGATACGCGGCTGAAGGAGCGCGTTCCCGACCTGATCGTGCTCGACTGGATGCTGCCGGGCCTGTCCGGGATCGAGCTGTGCCGCCGCTTGCGGGCGCGGCCGGAGACGAGGTCGCTGCCGATCATCATGCTGACCGCGCGCGGCGAGGAAAGCGAACGGGTCAGGGGCCTTGCGACCGGCGCCGACGATTACATCGTCAAGCCGTTCTCGGTGCCGGAACTGCTGGCGCGGGTGAAGGGACTGTTGCGCCGCGCCAGCCCCGAACGCCTCGCCACCGTACTTGCCTATGGCGACATCGAGCTCGATCGCGAGAAGCGCCGCGTCGCGCGTTCAGGCCGTCCGATCGATCTCGGCCCGACCGAATACCGGCTGCTGGAATTTTTCCTGGAGCATCCGGGCCGGGTGTTCAGCCGCGAACAACTGCTCGACAGCGTTTGGGGCCGCGATATCTATATCGACGAGCGTACCGTGGACGTGCATATCGGGCGGTTGCGCAAACTGCTTAACCCCGGCCGCGAGCAGGACCCGATCCGCACCGTGCGCGGCGCCGGCTACGCGCTCGACGACCGGTTCGCGAAAGCGGCGGAGTAGCGATCATATTCAATGATCGTCGTCCCCGCGAAAGCGGGGACCCATAACCACCTTATATTGATTTTGAAACGAGCTGGAGCCCCAGCTCCGGCTAACCACGAACATTTGTGGTTATGGGTCCCTGCGTTCGCAGGGACGACAAGTGCGGGAGACCGCGTCTACCGCGTCGGCTTTGGCGGCTGGCGGCGGCGGTCGCTGGCCGGTTGATAGGCGATCCGCGAGTGATGCGCGCAATAGGGCAGGCTGCTCAGCGCCTTGCCGCCGCAGAAGAAGAATTCCGAACTCGAGGGATCGCCGATCGGCCAGTGGCAGGTGGCCTCATTCAGTTCCAATAGCGACAGCCGCTGGCTCATCGGCACCACGTTGTCGTAGGCGATCGGATCCGGCTCCATCTCGACTTCGAAAGCATGGGCCAGCGCGGTATTGCCGCGCGAGACCGGACGCGAGACCCGCATCATGTGCTGGGCCGGGCGGGCCTTGCGCTGGCGCGGCGCCGCCGAGGAGGGGCTCTTGGCGCGGCCGGAAAGGCCCAGCCGGTGGACTTTGCCGATCACGGCATTTCGCGTCACATTTCCGAGTTCCGCGGCAATCTGGCTGGCCGAAAGCCCGGCCTCCCAGAGTTTTTTCAATTGTTCGACGCGATCGTCGGTCCAGGTCAATACCGTCATCGCACTCTTCCCTTCGTGTCGCGCCGGCCATTCTCGAAGCGGCATTGCGACTCCATTCCCTCAAAACCCTTGCGGGCAGAATCCCTTAGCCCTCGCCGGGCGCGGAAAGCGCGCCCGGCGTTTACGCCGAACACTGGGGCGGGTGAGATTAGAACTGCCGCACGAGATGTCGTACCCGACAGTCCGAAGGCTACAATATGCCGTGACTCTCGCGCAAGAGTCAGGCTCAACGCGTCCACACCTTCCGTGCGACCCAACGGATCGCCAGCCTGCGGGTTCCATTGGAAGGTTGACAGTTATCGCCGCGCGCATAGAATGCTCCTCACGTGCCGCCCCGAAAAGGCGGCACGTTTTGTTTTTCCGGGACTGGTTGTTGATGCGATCGCGCCAATGCGCGCACCGCGACCGGGACCTAACCTTCAGTGATCGCCATGACCAAGAGCGCGACGTCGCATCTGCTTCCCGTATTCGCCAGGGTTGACCTCGGCTTCGAGCGCGGTGAGGGCGCGTGGCTGATCGCGACCAACGGCGAGCGCTATCTCGATTTCACCAGCGGCGTCGCGGTCAATGCGCTGGGCCATGCGCATCCGTACCTGGTTGCGGCATTGCAGGAACAGGCGACAAAGCTCTGGCACATGTCGAACCTGTTCAAGAGCCCGGATGGCGAGCGGCTCGCTGCAAGGCTGTGTGAGGCGAGCTTCGCCGACTTCGTGTTTTTCGCGAATTCCGGCGCCGAGGCGATGGAATGCGCGATCAAGATCACGCGCAAATATCACGCCGCCAAAGGCCACCCGGAGCGCTATCGCATCATCACCTTCGACGGCGCGTTTCACGGGCGGACGCTGGCGACGCTGGCCGCGACCGGCTCGGCCAAATATCTCGAAGGCTTCGGGCCGCCGATGGATGGCTTCGATCAGGTGCTGCTCGGCGATCTCGACGCCGTCAAGAAGGCGATCGGCCCGCAGACCGCGGGCATCCTGATCGAACCGCTGCAGGGCGAAGGCGGCGTGCGCGCAGCACCTCATGCGTTCTTCAGGGAATTGCGCCAGCTGTGCGACGACAATGGCCTGCTGCTGATCTTCGACGAGGTGCAGACCGGCATGGGCCGCACCGGCGACCTGTTCGCCTACCAGCGCCTCGGCGTCACCCCGGACGTGATGTCGCTGGCGAAGGCGCTCGGCGGCGGCTTTCCGATCGGCGCCTGTCTGGCGACGGCTGAGGCCGCTTCCGGCATGACGCCGGGATCGCACGGTTCGACCTTCGGCGGCAACCCGCTGGCGGTCGCGGCGGCGAACGCGGTGCTGGACGTCATGCTGAAGCCCGGTTTCTTCGAGCACGCGCGGAAGATGTCGCTGCTGCTCAAGCAGAAGCTGGCCTCGGTGGTCGATCGCCATCCCGACGTGCTCGCCGAGGTGCGCGGCGAAGGACTGCTGATCGGTCTGAAGGCGGTGGTGCCGTCGGGCGATCTCGTGGTGGCGTTGCGCGACCAAAAGCTGCTCACGGTCGGCGCCGGCGAAAACGTGGTGCGGTTCCTGCCGCCGCTGATCGTGACCGAGGCGGAGATCGAGGAATCCGTAGCACGCCTGGAGCGTGCCTGCGTGGCGCTTTCCGGCGATCAGCCGAAACGGGCGGCCGGGCGATGAGCAAAGCGCTGCGCCATTTTCTCGATCTCAGCGAGCTTCCGACCAAAGAGCTGCGCAACATGCTCGCCTTGAGCGTCGCCATGAAGGCGAAGCTGAAGGCGCATGCCAAGGCGGCCAGGCCGCTCGAAGGCAAGACGCTGGCGATGATCTTCGAAAAGCCCTCGACCCGCACCCGGGTGTCGTTCGACGTCGGCATGCGCCAGCTCGGCGGTGAATCGATCATGCTGACCGGCGCGGAAATGCAGCTCGGCCGCGGCGAGACCATCGCCGACACCGCGCGGGTGCTGTCGCGTTACGTCGATGCCATCATGATCCGCATTCTCAATCACGATGCGCTGCTGGAACTGGCCGCGCACGCCACCGTGCCCGTCATCAACGGGCTGACGCGGCGCTCGCATCCCTGTCAGGTGATGGCGGATCTGATGACGTTCGAGGAGCATCGCGGTCCGATCGAGGGCCGCACCATCGCGTGGACCGGCGACGACAACAACGTGCTGGCGTCATGGGCGCATGCGGCGGAGCGGTTCAAGTTCCGGCTGAATGTCGCGACCCCGCCGCAGCTCGCGCCGAAAAAGGCGATGAGGGACTGGATCAAGGCGACCCAGGCGCCGATCGTGCTCGGCAACGATCCGGAGGCCGCGGTGCGCGGCGCCGATTGCGTGGTCACCGACACCTGGTTCTCGATGGGCGACAAGGAAGGCAAGCACCGCCACAATATTTTGAAGCCGTATCAGGTCAACGCCAGGCTGATGTCGCTGGCAAAACCCGATGCGCTGTTCATGCATTGCCTTCCCGCCCATCGCGGCGACGAAGTCACCGACGAGGTGATCGACGGCCCGCAATCGGTGGTGTTCGACGAGGCCGAGAACCGCCTGCACGCGCAAAAGGGCATCCTGGCCTGGTGCTTCCACGCGGTGGCATAGGCTGCAATATTACAGTCGTCCCGGCGTTCGCCGGGACGACTGATGGAATGACATTTTTCATCTCATTCCCGGGGTTTCCATTTCCGCCTGCCGACCCCAGATAAAGCGCCATGACTTCACAATCCCCCGACACCAAAATCTCCCTGGAAACCCCGATCCGCGCGCCGTCGCCGGTTCCGGTCGACGACGCGGTGCTGCCGTTCGAAGTCGCTTCGCTCGATCTGCGCGGCCGCCTGACCCGGCTCGGCCCCGCGCTCGACGACGTCCTGACCAAGCACGATTATCCGGCGCCGGTCGGCAAGCTGCTCGGCGAGGCGATCGTGCTCACGACCCTGCTCGGCTCGTCGCTGAAATTCGATGGCCGCTTCATTCTGCAGACCCAGACCGACGGCCCGGTGTCGTTTCTGATCGTGGACTTCCAGGCGCCGGACCGCTTGCGCGCCTATGCGCGCTTCGACGCCAGGCGGCTCAAGGACGGTCAGGATTCCGGCGCGCTGCTGGGGCGCGGGCATCTCGCCATGACCATCGACCAGGGGCCGGACATGAGCCGCTATCAGGGGCTGGTGGCGCTCGAGGGCGGCAGCCTGGAAGACGCCGCGCATGAATATTTCCTGCGCTCGGAACAGATTCCAACCCGGGTGCGGCTTGCGGTCGGCGAGGAATGGCGCGGCGGTGAAGGCCCGAAACGTCGCTGGCGCGCCGGCGGCATGCTGCTGCAATTTCTGCCGAAGGCGCCGGAGCGGGCGCGGCAGCCTGATTTGCATCCGGGCGATGCGCCGGAGGGCGTCGTCACCCACACGGTAGCGGAAGACGACGCCTGGATCGAAGGCCGGTCGCTGATCTCGACCGTCGAGGATGTCGAGCTGATCGATCCCGGCCTGTCGGGCGAGCGTCTGCTGTACCGGCTGTTTCACGAGCGCGGCGTCCGCGTGTTTGCCCCGCTGCCGCTGCGCGCGCAATGTTCGTGTTCGCGCGATGCGGTCGCCTCGATGCTCGCGAGCTTCGCGCCTGATGACCGCGCCGACATGGTGAAGGACGGCAAGGTGGTCGTGACCTGCGAGTTCTGCAGCTCGGTCTATCAATTCACGCCGCACGAAGCAGGCGTGGAGTAGGGGGCGGCCGTGCGGCGCATTCGTCGTCATGCCCGGCCATGGCAGTCTGCCTTGCGCAGACTGCGTAAACTTGTCTGCGATAGGGAGTGAACTCATAAATCCGTAGACGTTGGCGGAGGTCCGCCTGGGTGCGCATTACGGACTCATGTCGTACAGCGCGTGAGGTCCGAAAAGTGCCAACAACGGACCCATGCCCCGCGCGGTAACCTACCAACTATCCAATCTGTTGAGCCAGTTGACCACGATAGGACGAAGCCCGGCTCGATGGCGAGCCGGGTTTTGTCGTCAGGCGGCGCGAACCGAATGCAAGAACTTCCCGACTTCGAGCTTAAGCCGGTTACTGTCACCGGATAGCGACTGCGCGGCCGAGAGCACCTGCGACGAGGCCGAGCCTGTCTCGCTTGCACCGCGCTGGACGTCGGTGATGTTCGAGGATACCTGCTGGGTGCCTAGCGCGGCCTGCTGGACGTTGCGGACCATCGTGGTCAATTCCTGCGCGCGTTCCGCGGTCGAAGTCAGCGTCGAGGCGGAGGCTTCGAGTTCGGTTGAGGCCGACGACACGGTTTCGATGATCTCGCCGACTGCGCCTTCGAAATCGTCGGCGAGCTTGTACATATCGGCCTTGCGCTGTTCGGTGTTGCGCTTTTCGGTCACTAGCTGGTCTGCTCGCATCCGTTCGACTTCGAGCCCATTCTTCTTAAAGACCTCAACCGTGCGGGCCATATCACCGAGCTCGTCCCGGCGGTTGGTGCCGGGGACTTCGGACGTCAAGTTGTTGCGCGCGAATGCCTCCATAACGGATTTCAGCAGGTTGATCGGCTTTACGATTCCAAACTGACCGATTAGTAGCCAGCCAAAACTCCGAGAATAATGCCAACCGCGGTAATGATCATAAGCCGGTTCGAGGTTGCCAGATATTCCTCGGAGGCTTGTTTCGCGAATTCATTGACCCGATTGTCCAGTTCGTTCGCCGCGGCACGTATTTCTGTGCGTAGTTTGACCGCTATGACTTGGCTGTTCATGGCCGACGTTCGCAATCGCTCCACTTGCTCGGATAACTGAACATCCTTAGTCTCGTCAGCGATGCGTAGCGTTTTCTCCATATCTTTCTCGTATGCGGCCATCGTCTCCTTGATGGCGGGCATCATCGCTCGGGTTTTCTCGTCGCGAGTCTTGCCGAAATCTTCAACTCGCTCCTTGAATAACTTGATTTGCTCATCGACGAGTTTGTGTACGATCGCGCGGTTTTCCGGCCGCGGGTCAAGGGCAACTTGAAATTCAGCGCTGCTCAGCGTGATCAGGCTGGTGCTGGCGTGGGCGGCCTCAAGCGCGCGTTTCGCGGCGGAGGCCATGGTCTCAGCATCATGATTCATCGAGCTCAAGGCACGGATGCCGATCCAGCTTGTGCCGGCGGCGACGGCCGCGAGCAGCATGATGACCGCGAGAATCTTAGTAATGATCTTGACGCGAGCCAGCAACGACATAGCGGAGCCTTTCAATGTTCGCCCGGTGGCCGTCCAGCGAGTCGGCTCATGCGAATGCACTTTGATTCGCATGCGTGATTCAAAATACCGCGGAGGCTCTTAGCCAATGTTAAAGTCTGGCACAGTAGAACTACCGTCCATTCAGAATTGTCGGTCAAGTGGGTTCGTGTTGGGTCGTGATCTTCTCTCAAACCCTATGGGGATAAATCGGATCAAGCACGCGATGCGCCATCCGGTTCGGGGCGGCGCCGGTTATGTCGCTTTCGGCTCAATCGCTACCGAAATGGATTGCCCGCGCGACGTCCGCTTTTCCCCATAGCGACCGAACTGCGGACATCGCGGCAGGTCTCAAACATGCCATCAGCGGACTCGTGCACCGCTGCAAATTGCATTCTTATTCAATCACCCCGTCGGTGCGGGCCAACACCCGTCGAGTGCAACCGACGTGCACGACTTTCTCTCCGCGTTCATGCAGCACAGCGTCTTTGATCCAAGTCAAAGGTGTTTTTCAAATTTCGCGTTTATATGCAAAAGACTTATCGCTTGGCTAACAAGCGAATGAGTCTCCAACAATAAATTTAGAGGAAACGTTTTGGGACAGCGTTGCAGGCGCTGCGCGAGGGCGTTGCTACGCGTTCATTTGGTCTAAATCGTAGTGAGGGGCTAGGTATTTGGCTCCAAACGAGAAGATTTGGAGAATATCGTGGCGAAAAAGATCGACATTCAGTATCTCGAACAGCGGTACGTGGCACTCGAGAAGGAAATCGCGAATGCTTCGCTTCATAGGCGAGTTGATGATCCGGCTGACGACTTGAGGGTCGCCGATCTCAAGTACCGCAAGTTGATTATCGCAGACGAGATCGAACAGCACCGTCGCACAGTCGAGCACCTCGCCATGAATTGATCGTTAGCCAACCTGGCAGCGCAGCTTATTGGTCGACTTAACGACGGTGGCCTAAGCCAATACCAAGAGCCATCGCCTTCTGCCGCAGCGAGCCTTCAGACCGCTTCATCGCTTTGACGATTGTCTTTAGGGGCGTTCTAGCTTTTGAGTGAGCGCGCAGTTCGCGAACGTCAGCTTTGGTGTACACGATGCGGGTACGCTTCTTCGCTGACTTCTTTGCAGCTTTCTTCGCGGTTCTCTTGGCCATCTCAACTCCTCAATCATTGGATTTTCTCGTAACGTCGCCGCGCGCATGGCGCGCGAACTAATGTCGCTGGAACTGGATGCGCAGCAACGGTGAATTTGTAAAGTCCGCGAAGACGCCAAGCTTCGATGTTGACGGTAGCTTAGTAAAAGCTTGGATTGGATTTAAATCTCGACGCCTTTCGTATTCCTAATCCGAATTCTTGATGACGTTATCAATTCCGCTCACAGCACGTTCCAGCTGGCTTGTGGCTTCGGCTTTCTTTTGCCCGTCAGATAAGAATCCGTCCGTGCCCTCCTTCTTGAGGATAGTGGCGAGAATCTTGTCCGTATCCACCTACGTCTCAGAAATGTAACGCGATGCCTTCGCCAACCAGTGCCACCCGTCCGCTTGGCTCAGAAGCCTCTCATGCGTCATCAGATCCGACTCAGATTCGGCCTCTCGTCGAAATTTAGCCTCCATCGATTGGCAGCGTTCGCTGTGATGCATTTTCTAATTCCATTGCATTCGCAGACGTTCAGCAGCCCGTGTAACGAGGATCTGGGCCCTCTTGAAGTACGCGCAGATAGGCTAAGCCATAAAAGGTGAGTTCTTCTGCGTCGCTGTGGCCTGCAGATGAAAGCTTCGCAAGATATTGGCCGACTTTCGCCCTAATTTCTTCGCGCCCCAAACGTTCAAAAGCAGGCACATTTTCGTAGGAAGCCATCACTCGATCAACAGCGTCATCCATCGACCCACTCCCAGCACAAATGGTCAGATATCGCATCGCACCATTTTTGCGCTTGGAATGTCAAGACTACCTTGGACGAGGAAGCTCCGGGGGTCGCTTCTGATGCCGTCATTGATCCAAATCAAAGACGCCGCTCCGGGTGCGATCATTCTTATAATATACATTGAGGAAGCTATGGCTGAGGAGCTGCAGAGCTTTTTTCAATGTAAAATGCGGGCGCTTTTGGGCTTTCTTCCACACCCAGGGGCCTTCGCTTGCTTTTCCTGAGCCAATTCATAGGGATAGATTTACACGAACGACGACGCGTTACGGCGTTTGTGCCGCGGATCAACCGATGAGCCATCGCCCTTTGTGAATATCGAATTTCACCAAACCTTCGCCGCGCATTTTCAAAAGGAGGGATTGGCAGACTTCCTCATTCACGACATTGGCGCGTTTCATGATCTCGTAGACTTTAAGCGGCTTCTCGCGGAGCGCATTCAGGATATTCTCTCGATCATTCAGCATGACTACTCCCTGCAAACCAAGAAACCCTGATGTTCGCTCTTGAATGAGCCGTTTAGATCATCACCAGTTTGATCTGGCGATCTTCAAAGGTTCCCGTCGCAAGAGCGTCGCGCGCCATCTTTTCGATGATCGGCCAATTTGTGAGCAGGTACTTCTGCGCCTGTACCTTCGTTGGCAGCTTGGTTTGCAGAATGCAGCGCTGCCGCGCGTTCCCATTCGCTATCTGAAAAGATATCGTTTGCGGTCCCTCGTTGATCTCTTGTTCGGTGGGCTTGGCAAGTTTCCGCATACGCTGTTCCTTTATGAAACTTTGGTAAGGCTAAGCTATTGGGATGAGTTAACTAATAGTCTCTTAGTGCGTCTTTACTATGACGCATAGCAGAGCGCGGCATTGAACGTGAAATCGCAGCGCCACGTGACGGTAGGGCCGGTCGAACGGTCTTTTTGATTCTAGCTGTCCAGTCCTGTTTGCAAAAATATTCCCGTTCGCGCCTGACCCAAATCAAATCTATATCGCTTGCCGTCCCGTCCCTCTGGAGGGGCGTTTCGCGATCGTCACGGACGTGGGACGGGATGCGGTGGACGCTGATGGCGCTTGCGGACGAACGGCGCTTGAGGTGGACGGCGAAGTCGTGTGGTCCTGGCGCCTCGACGCCGGCGTCAAGTCGGCGGAGGCAACTCCGCTGGCGACGGTGACAAACAAGCCGATCACCGGGGAGAGCACGAAGGAAACCGTTAAAACCATTGCGCAGGGAATGCCGGGTGAATCCGGCGTGACCGTGGTGACTATGCTCGTGTGCTTTTTTCACATTGCACGCGAGGCTGCGGGCGCGGCGGGCGCCCGGCATTCCCTGCGCCCTCTGACTGGAGAGGGCGGGAGGTTCCGAGCAGAACTCGCGCGAAATGCGCGGCGAGATCGCGAAGCCGTGTCTGTAAACCACTGTTTGAAAATCAAATCCGTAGCAATTTATTGAGCACAAACGCGCCATACTCCCAGCCGTCATCACCCGCGAAAGCGGGTGAACCAGTATTCCGAAGCGCCGGTGATGGAATCGAAAGGCCGCGGCGTACTGGATGCCCCGCCTTCGCGGGGCATGACGAGCGCAAGCGCTCGTCAATTCAAAGTCCGCTTGCTGTCGGGACTGTCGAGCGAGAATGCCGGCACGTCGATCTCGAAACGTTCGCCGCTTTCGCTCACCATCTGGTAGCGGCCGGACATGAAGCCCGACGCGGTCGGCAGCGGCACGCCGCTGGTATATTCGAAGCGCTCGCCCGGCGCGAGCACGGGCTGCTCGCCGACCACGCCTTCGCCGCGGACTTCCTGCTTGCGGCCCGAGGCGTCGGTAATGATCCAGTGCCGCGTCCGCAGTTGCACCGTCTCCTCGCCGGTGTTGGTGATGACGATGGTGTAGGACCAGAAATACTGACGGTTCTCGACCGACGAGCGTTCCGGCAGGAAGTTCGGCTCGACGGTGACTTCGATCTGGCGGGTAACGGCGCGGTACATGCGGGCAATTCTTTCCGGGATCGTGAAGCATCATATCGAAAAGTCCTGAAGGAACCAATCGCCCACCCGGCCTGGGCGGCGGCCACCTCGTTCCAGTTCCAATCGTCGTTTCAACATAGTTCCGACCTAAAGCGCGGCCGCGCGGCCCCCAAAACCCTTCGTAACGAAACCCTTCGTAACTTGCTTGCAACTCGCGGGCCGATACTATCTTTCCTGTGGTGCAAGCGCGTAAGGCCGACCCTGTACAAGACCGGTGCCAGATGACGTCCATTGCCGATCGAATTGCCGGACCACCCCTGGCGGGCGCAGCGGATGCGATCGCGCTGGATGCCGCGCCGGCGCCGGCCGCTTTGGCACCGGCCATTTCGCTCCCGGTGGGCGGCGAGCGCGAACTGCGGCTCGACCTGTTTCGCGGCATGGCGCTGTGGCTGATCTTCATCGATCATCTGCCGCCCAATCTCCTCACCTGGTTCACGATCCGCAATTACGGATTCAGCGATGCCACCGAAATATTCATTTTCATCTCGGGCTACACCGCGGCGTTCGTTTACGGCCGCGCGATGCTCGAGTCCGGCTTCGTGGTGGCGACCGCGCGCATCCTGCGCCGGGTCTGGCAGATCTATGTCGCGCATGTGTTTCTGTTCACGATCTTCCTCGCCGAGATTTCCTACGTCGCCACCAGTTTCGAGAACCCGCTGTATACGGAAGAAATGGGGATCATGGATTTTCTCAAGCAGCCGGACGTCACCATCGTCCAGGCGCTGCTGCTGAGATTTCGTCCCGTCAACATGGACGTGCTGCCGCTCTATATCGTGCTGATGCTTTTTCTCCCCCTGATCCTGTGGCTGATGAAGTGGAGAGCCGACGTCACGCTGGCGCTGTCGGTCGCCCTCTATGCCCTCACCTGGCAGTACGACCTGTATCTGACGGCCTATCCGAACGGCTTTTGGGCCTTCAATCCGTTCGCCTGGCAATTGCTGTTCGTGTTCGGCGCATGGTGCGCGCAGGGCGGCGCCAGGCGAATGTCGCGGATTCTGTCGTCGCGGATCACGCTGTGGATTTCGCTCGTCTATCTGTTCGCCGCGTTCTGCGTCACGCTGACGTGGTATCTGCCGCAGCTCAGTCACCTGATGCCGCGCCAGGTCGAGCAGTGGATGTATCCCATCAACAAGACCGACCTCGACGTGCTCAGGTTCGCGCATTTCCTGGCGCTGGCGGCCGTTACCGTGCGCTTCCTGCCGAAGCAGTGGCCCGGATTGAAGTCGCCCTGGCTGCGGCCGCTGATCCTGTGCGGGCAGCACTCGCTGGAGATTTTCTGCCTCGGCGTGTTCCTGGCGTTCGCCGGGCATTTCGTGCTGGCCGAGATCTCCGGCGGCGCCGGGATGCATTTCGTCGTCAGTATGTCCGGAATCCTCATCATGTGCGCCATGGCGTGGGTGATTTCGTGGTACAAGCACTCCGCCGACAAGGGTGCGTCGCGGAAAAAAAGCGCCGTTGGCAACGCTGATATGGCGGGAGGGGGCTCATGAAGTCCAACTCAGGGGCCCTCCTGGGCCTGATGTTGCTGGCCGGTCTTTTGACTACGGCGCCCGCAGGCGCCGAGGATGCTCCCCAGACCTGCGAGGTCCCGGATTACCTGCTCGCAAGCGAGAGCGCGCTTCCCAAGGTCGCGGACGCCGTAAAGAGCGGCCGCCCGCTGGATATCCTGGTGGTGGGCAGCCGGTCGTCGACCATCATTACGTCGGAAGGGAGCGCCTATCCCGCCCGGTTGCAGGCGATGCTGAGGGAGAAGCTGCCCTCGGTCGCGGTCAATGTCTCCGTAGAACTACAGGCCAAGAAAACCGCCGAGGAAGTCGCCAGTACCCTCGTTAAGCTGGTGGAAGGTAAAAAGCCTATTTTGGTTATATGGCAAACCGGCACGTACGATGCTATGCGATCCATCGATCCCGATGATTTTCGCGGCGCGGTCGATGACGGAGTTGCTGCGCTGCAAAACGCCGGGGTCGACGTGATTTTGATGAATTTGCAATATAGCCCGCGCACCGAAACAATGATTTCCGTGCCGCCCTACTTGGATAATATGCGCGTGGTGGCGCAGCAGCACGACGTTCCGCTGTTCGACCGGTTCGCCATCATGCGTCAATGGAACGACTCGGGAGACTTCGACCTGTTCAGCGCAGTCCATGGCATCGAACTTGCGAAGCGTGTCCACGATTGCCTTGGCCGCGCGCTGTCGAAATTTGTCATCGACGCGGCTCACCTCGACCCGGCCCAGCAGAATTGAGGATCCAGCGTTAATGACTTGTCACCGCCCTTTTTGCAGAATTGCATCGCTGGCTGCACCCGCAGTCGCGGTCCTTGTGCTGCTGACGCCGGCGTCGCTCCTGCCCGCGCGCGCCCAGGCCGCCCAGGCAGCCCAACAGGCTGCGCTATCCGACCGCGCCAAATCCGATAGCGTCAAACCGCCCGCGTCGCAGACGACTGGTGCGGGCAGTGTTGCAGCCGTCGATCAGGCAAATCCGGCGCAGCAAAAGAGCCTCACCGCCAAGGCGCTCGAAAAGGTCAAGGAAGTCGCGAAATCGGCCAGCGACATTTTCAGCCGCGTTCCCTGCCTGCCGCCGAAGGGCGGCGCCAAATCGATGGGATCGCTGCCGCATGTGGCGAGCAAGCTGGCTGCGGGGGAGCCGGTGGTGATCATCGCATTCGGATCGTCGTCGACATCCGGCTACGGCACGACGTCACCCGAATTCACCTATCCCAACCGGCTCGCGGCGCAACTGCATCGGCAATATCCGAGCGCCGACATCACCGTCATCAATCGCGGCCAGGGCGGCGAAGACGCTCCCGAAATGATGAAGCGGCTGCAGGTAGCGGTGCTCGACATGAAGCCCGATCTTGTGATCTGGCAGGTCGGCACCAACGCCGTGCTGCGCAACCTCGATCCGACGGAGACCGGAAAGCTGGTCGAGGAGGGCGTCGCGCGCATTCAGGCAGCGGGCGCCGATCTGGTGCTGGTCGATCCGCAATATTCTCCCAAGGTCACCGAGCGCGCGGAAAGCGCAAGCCGGATGGTGAAGCTGCTCGGCAGGGTCGCCGAGCTCCGCCATGTCGGCTTTTTTCCGCGCTTCGAGGTGATGCGCGAATGGCACGAGACGCAGGCGCTCCCGATCGACAGTTTCGTGATCGCCGACGGCCTGCATATGAATGACTGGGGTTATGCCTGCTTCGCCCAGTTGCTTGGCGACGACATCATCAAATCGGTCGGCCAGATCAAGCTTGGCGTCAACGTGCCGTCCAACGTGCAGACCTACCGGCCGATGTGAGGCGTAGGTTCACCCTCCCCCCTGCAGGGGAGGGTAAGAGCACCCTCACGCCTTCTCCAGCGCCGCCAGCAGATCCTCGATCAGATCGTCGCGGTGTTCGAGGCCGGCCGAGAACCGGACAAAACCCTCGCTGATCCCGAGTTCGGCGCGCGCCTGTGGCGTCAGCCGCTGATGCGTGGTGGTCGCCGGATGGGTCACGAGGCTCTTGGCGTCGCCGAGATTGTTTGAGATCCGCGCCAGCTTCAGCGCGTTGAGAGCGCGGAACGCCGCCGCCTTGCCGCCCTTGACCTCGAAACCGATCAGCGTCGATCCGGCGCGCATCTGCTTCTTCACCAGTGCGGCCTGCGGATGATCGGCGCGGCCGGGATAAATCAGCCGCGAGATTTTCGGATGCTGCGCCAGCACATCGGCAACCGCCGCGGCGGTTTCGGTCTGCGCGCGGACCCGGATCGCCAGCGTCTCGAGCCCCTTCAGCAGCACCCAGGCGTTGAACGGCGACATCGAGGGCCCGGTCTGGCGCATGAAGGTGTGGATGTGCTCGGCAATGAACGCTTCCGACGAGAGGATGATGCCGCCGAGGCAACGGCCCTGGCCGTCGATATGCTTGGTCGCGGAATACACCACGACATCGGCGCCAAGCGTCAGCGGGCTCTGCCAGATCGGCGTCGCAAACACGTTGTCGACGATCAGCCGCGCCCCGCTTTGATGCGCGATCTCGGCGATGCCGCCAATGTCGAGCACGTCGAGCGTCGGGTTGGTCGGGCTCTCCAGAAAACAGCTTCTGGTGTTGGGCCGCATCGCCTTCTTCCACTGGTCGAGATCGAGGCCGTCGACCAGAGTGGACGCAATGCCGTAGCGCGGCAGCAGATCTTCCACCACGTAGCGGCACGATCCGAACATCGCCTTGGCGGCAACCACGTGATCGCCGGCTTTCAGCGGCGCGAGAACGGCCGTCGTTACCGCCGCCATGCCGGTCGCGGTGGCGCGCGCGGCTTCCGCGCCTTCGAGCTCGATCATGCGGCGCTCGAACATCGAGACGTTGGGATTGGAAAAGCGCGAATAGAGAAAGCCGGGATCCTCGCCCTTGAACCGCGCCTCGCATTGCTCGGCAGTGTCGTAGACAAAACCCTGCGTCAGAAACAGCGCCTCGGACGTTTCGCCGAATTGCGAGCGCAGCGTGCCGGAGTGGACCAGCCGGGTTTCGGGACGATAACGGGCGGTTGATGACGCTTTAGCCTCAGACATGTGACCTCCATCGTGACCACAGGAAAATGGTCACAAAAAAACCGGCCTGGAAAAATTCCACAGGCCGGGATCACACATGTCCCCGGCCTGTTTAGCGACTTATTTAACGTGGCTGCAAGCCGGCCGGCTCAAATCACCACGGGATAAGTCATGCTCATATTCCGTCGCGCCCTTTCCGTCAAGGCGGCCATCGGATAACGCATAAAAGTCCGTATTTTCAGCGTCTGGATGGCAGGACGCGTTTCCAAGGACGATCAGACGTGCCGTTTACGCTTCAACCCGACGCCAATGGCATTCTGCCCGACCGCATGATCGCGGCGATGGCGGATGCCGGCCTCATTCTGCCGGCCTATCCGTTTGTCGAAAGCCAGATCCAGCCGGCCAGCCTCGATCTGCGTCTCGGCGACATCGCCTATCGGGTGCGCGCGAGCTTTTTGCCGGGGCCGGGCGCCACGGTGGCGGAGCGCATCGACGAATTGAAGCTGCACGAAATCGACCTGACCGACGGCGCGGTGCTGGAAACCAACTGCGTCTACATCGTGCCGCTGCTGGAGAGTCTCGCGCTGCCGCCGGAGATCGTCGCCGCCGCCAACCCGAAAAGCTCGACCGGGCGGCTCGACGTGTTCACCCGCGTGATCGCGGACGGCACGCGGCGGTTCGACATGATCGGCGCGGGCTATCACGGCCCGCTCTATGCCGAGATCAGCCCGAAAACATTTCCGGTGCTGCTGCGTGAGGGATCGCGGCTGTCGCAGGTGCGCTTTCGCACCGGCGACGCCATCCTCACACAGGACGAACTCGATGCGCTGCATGATCTGGAGCGGCTGGTCGATATCGACGACGCCGATCTCGTCAACGGTGTGGCGCTGAGCGTCGACCTGTCGGGCGAAAACGCCAATGGTTTCGTCGGTTACCGCGCCAAACGTCACACCGGCGTGATCGATATCGACCGCCGCAGCGGCTACGCGATCGGGGAGTTCTGGGAGCCGATCGCAGCGCGTCCCGACGGCAGCCTCATTCTCGATCCCGGCGAGTTTTATATTCTGGCGTCGAAAGAGGCCGTGCAGGTGCCGCCGGACTACGCCGCCGAAATGGTGCCGTTCGACCCATTGGTCGGCGAATTCCGCGTGCACTATGCGGGCTTCTTCGATCCCGGCTTCGGCTATGCCGGCGCCGGCGGGCAAGGCTCGCGCGCCGTGCTGGAAGTGCGTTCGCGCGAAGTGCCGTTCATTCTCGAGCACGGCCAGATCGTCGGCCGGCTGGTGTATGAGAAGATGCTGGCGCGGCCCGACGCCGTGTACGGCCAACGCATCGGCTCGAACTATCAGGCGCAGGGCCTAAAGCTGAGCAAGCATTTTCGGGCCTAAGCCAGCTGCGATTTCCTCATCCTGGGAGCGGCTTCTTAGCGCGTCTCGAAGGATGAGGCCTCATGGTTCGAGACGCGCGAAGACGCGCTCCTCACCATGAGGATTACCTCACTTTGCCGCCGACGTCACGCGCCACACCGCGTTGCCGACATCGTCGGCCACCAGTAGCGCGCCCTGTTTGTCGATCCTGACCCCGACCGGACGCCCCTGCGCTTCGCCGCTGTCGTTGAGGAAGCCGGTCAGCACGTCCTGCGGCTTGCCCGAGGGCTTGCCGTTGGCGAACGGCACGAAGACCTTGTAGCCGGCGCGGGGCTTGCGGTTCCACGAGCCGTGCTGGCCGACGAAGGCGCCGCCGGCCATGTCAGGCGGAAACAGGTTGCCGGTGTTGAAGGTCAGCCCGAATGAGGCCGTATGGGCGCCGAGCGCGTAATCCGGCGCAATCGCTTTCGCCACCAGATCGGGCCGCTGTGGTTCGACGCGGACGTCGACATGCTGACCGTAATAGCTGTAAGGCCAGCCATAGAAGCCACCGTCCTTTACCGAGGTCATATAGTCAGGCACGAGATTATTGCCGAGTTCGTCGCGCTCGTTCACGGCAACCCACAGCGCGCCGCTCTGCGGCTGCCACGATGGCCCGTTCGGATTGCGGAGGCCCGAGGCAAACACGCGCCACACGCCGGTCGCACGATCGACTTCGAGCACCGCGGCGCGATTGGTCTCGGCCTCGACGCCGTTTTCGCCGACATTGCTGTTGGAGCCGACGGTTGCGTAAAGTCTTGTGCCGTCGGGACTGGCGGTGAGATCCTTGGTCCAGTGATGATTGATGGTGCCGGCGGGCAAGTCCGCCAGCTTGACGCCGGGCGCGGTGATCTTGGTGTCGCCGGCATGGTAGGGAAATTTCACGATCGCATCGGAATCGGCGACATAGAAGTCATCGCCGACCAGTGCCATCCCGAACGGCGAATTCAGCCCTTCGAGAAAAACGCTCCTGATCTCGGCGACACCGTCGCCATTGGCGTCCCGCAGCAGCGTGATGCGGTTCGCACTCGGCGTGTCGGCGCCGGCGCGGCCCATGACCATTTTCGTGATCCAGCCCTTGATGCCCTTTGTATCGTCGGGCTTCGGCGGCGCGTTGGTTTCCGCCACCAGCACGTCGCCATTCGGCAAGACATAGAGCGTGCGCGGATGGTCGAGCCCGGTGGCGAAGGCATTGACGGCCATTCCATTGGCGGCGACCGGCTTGCCGCCGGCGGGCCAGCCGATGGCGGTGGCGATATTGACCGTCGGTATCAAGGAATTTTCCGGCGCCGGCAGGGTGGGCGAAGGCCCAAAGGTCTGTTCGGCAGCAACACTGTCCTGCTCGTTGCAGGCGGCCAGCGGAAGCGCCAGCGTCCCGATACACATCGCCAGCAGAATCTTGTTGCGCATGTTTGCTCCTCGCATTTGGCAGTACAATACGGAAAGCCGGCCGATGTTCACAGCGTTCGCTATGAAATTCATGTGAAATGACGGCCGCGGGCCTATGCTCGCATCTAACAAACAGGGCCTGGGAGTGAACATGAGCGGAGGGCAAGACGGCGCGCAGGAGGCGAAATGGCTGCGGTGGCGAAGTGTCGCCGACCTCTATCATGCCTATTTCACCGGCCTCATTCTGTCAGTGGTGACGCGGCGCGGGACCGCCGATGCTGCGGAATTCGTATTCCGGGTTTTTCGCCGTCAGCAGCAGGAGCGCTTCCTGCCCGGGCTGGAAAAACTCGGCCTCAGTCACCTGCCGCCGGCGGTGGCGGCGGCGCAATATCACTATCTCTCCAACTGGATCGGCGGCGTTTGCGTCGAATACATGTACGAGTCGGACCGCAAGGCCTGGATCCGCTATCCGCCGCCGCGCTGGATCTGGCGAGGCACCGCGATCTGCGGCGTGCCCGGCGAAGTGTCGCGCGCGATGCTGCGAGGATGGCACGCCAACAACGGGGTTTCTCTGGGTAATCCAAGATTAGGCTTCGTCTGCACCAAGCAGAGTGTCGACGGCCAGGACGGACTGGAAGGTTATTACTGCGAATACGACCACGCGCTCGAGATCGATCAGCGCCTGGTATTTGCGCGACATCTCGAAGCACCAATGTTCGATGCGGACAAGGCGCCGGCGTTGCCGGTCGCCAACTGGTCGAAACCGCGGCTGGAAAAAGCCTATCGGAATTACGCGATGGAATATGTGCGGACCGCTGCACCGGTCATGGTGCAACTGTTCGGCCCCGAAGATGCCGGCTACCTGCTGCACCTGACGGGAAAGCTGATCGGCATGCAGTTCTTCGATGAGATCGCGCGCGGCTTCTCCGCGAGCAGAGGAGTTGCCAAGGATTTTGCGCCCTTCCTGTGCGCGCTGTTCGAAGCGCAGGACGATGCTGTCGGCATCGACGAGTCCGGCGGCACTTTCGAAATCCGGCAGCAGACATGGAAGCTGATGGCCGATGTCAGCGATTATCACCCGGCCTGCGCCAGGGTTTTGCAAGGATTGTTCGAAGGCCTCGCGGCCGGCTGCGGCCGCCACATCAGCGTCTATATGAGACCGGCGGCCGGCGGTGGTCCGCCGTTTGTGTGGTCGATCGGCTGACCGAACCGCCATTCCGGCGAGCGATGGCGGTTTGATCGCGCAAGCGGCCCATGCGCCCGGCGCACATGGAATCGCACTGGATCGGTGCTAGGAAGCGGCTCGGCACGGCGGCCAGACCGTGAGCCCCGGGAGAGACTATGTCCGATATCGGCGTCGCCGAAATACCCGTAGACGAGGAGGAACAACCGCTGCCGCCGATTGCGGCGCCGGCGAGAAATGCGCTGGCCGACGGGCCGATTCTGCGCACCCTGCTGTGGCTGGCATGGCCGAACATCGTCGCGCTCAGCGCGGGCACCTGCGTGGTGATCGCCGAGACCTCCTATATCGGCCGGCTCGGGGTGGAGTCGCTGGCGGCGATGGCGCTGGTGTTTCCGTTCGTGATCCTGACCATGACGACGTCGGGCGGCGCCATGGGCGGCGGCGTGTCGTCGGCGATCGCGCGTGCGCTCGGCGCCGGCGACAAGGAGCGCGCCTCGGCGCTGGCGGCGCATGCGCTGCTGATCGGCGCCTGCTTCGGGCTGACCTTCACGCTGACCATGCTGATCTTCGGACCTGCGCTCTTGGAACTGCTCGGCGGCCGCGGCAACGTGCTTTCGCGCGCGATCGGCTACGTCCAGATCTTCTTCGGCGGCGCGGTGGTGCCGTGGCTGATGAACACGCTGGCCGCGATCCTGCGCGGCACCGGCAACATGAAGCTGCCTTCGCTGATCGTTCTCAACTCCGCCGTCTGCCAGATCATTCTCGGCGGCATCCTCGGGCTCGGACTCGGGCCGGTGCCGCAATTCGGCATGCGCGGCGTGGCCGCGGGTTCGCTGACCGCTTACTCGATCGGCGCTACCATCATGGCGTGGTACATCTTTTCCGGCCGGGCGCGCGTCACGCCGATCCTGAGGGGGCTTCGAATCCGGCGCGGCATGTTCTTCGATATCCTGAAATTCGGCGCCGTCTCCTGCTTCTCGCCCCTGCAGTCGGTGCTGACGATCACCATCTTCACCCATATGCTGGCGCAGTTCGGAACCGAAATTCTGGCCGGATACGGCATCGGCGCCCGGCTCGAATTCATGCTGACCTCGATCGCATTCGCGGTGGGAATTGCCTCGGTGCCGATGGTCGGGATGGCGATCGGCGCGCGACGGATTGCACTGATCGCGGGCTGCGTGTCGTTCGTGTCGGTCGGTCTCGTCGCCACCGTGATCGCGATTTTTCCCGATCTCTGGGTTGACATCTTCACCAGCGATCCCGGCGTGCGTGCCGCCAGCCGGCAATATCTGTCGACGGCAGCACCAATGTACGCGTTCATCGGACTGTCGATCTCGATGTATTTTTCCTCGCAAGGTGCGGCGAAGGTTGTGGGACCGGTACTCGCGCAAACCGCGCGGCTGTTGTTCGTGGCCGGCGGCGGCTGGTGGCTGTCGGTGCACGGCGCGACGCCGGCGAACTTTTTCGCGCTTGCCGCGGCTTCGATGGTGGTGCTCGGCGTGCTGTGCGCCGCGAGCGTTATATTGACGAGGTGGGAACCGAAGCGCGGCGTCGTTGCGGAAGTTCGTCCCGCATTGTCCGGAGTCGTCGACTAAGGATCACCTTGCCGCGCTCCGGCTATGCGGCGTTGCGCCCCAATGCTTTCTGCATGGCCAGCGCCGCCTGATCCATCTGGCCGTCGATATATGGCGCGATTTCGTTGGGCAATACGTCGACGATCCAGATCAGCCGGGCGCGGGTGTCGCCATCGGAGGCTACTTGCACCGACGCGCTGTGCTGCTTCACCCGCTCGCTGATCACGGCGTAGACCAGCCGCCGCCGTGCGTCGTCGCAGTCGACCAGCAGTTCGCGCGCCACCGTGCCGTTGGCGAAGGTCACGATGCGCGCCTCGCCGTCGAGACGCGCGTCGAGCACGAAGCCCGGCACCAGCCGCCGATGCACGGCGCCGAAATCGCGCACCGTGGCCCAGACGTGGTCGGGGTGGGCATCGATCGGAATGTCCTTGTAGATGGAAGCCATGTGATTTGCCTCCTGCGGGGAGTGGATGACGGTTGTGGGTGAGATGCGATCGCAATCAAGCGCAGACCGCCTCGACATTGTTGCCGTCGGGATCGATCAGGAATGCGGCGAAATAGGTCGGGCTGTAATCGGCCCGCGGGCCGGCCGCGCCGTTGTCGCGGCCTCCGGCCTTCAATCCCTCGCTGTGGAATCTCCTGATCGCGCGCGATCGGGCGCTCGGAACGCGATGTGGGCGCCTGCAGCGGCAGGCCCGTTGTGCAAATAAAGCCAGAGCGCCGGCTCGCCGTTGGGCCCGAAACCCGCGCCAGAGGCGTCGCGCGAACACAAGACATATCCGAGCGGCGCCAATGCTGCCGTGTAAAAACGCACGCTGGCGTCGAGATTGCCAGTTTTCAGTCCGATGTGGTCGTACATGATGATCTCCGATTCTAGGCGCGTTCGGGAACGCGCTGTGTCTGGAGACCAACCTAGTCAGTGCAGGGCGAGCCGATCTTGGAAAATCTTGCGCATCCCGCGCGAGGCCTCGCGGAACCTCCGCGGCGAAACCCCGGCGACGCGGTGGAAGGTGCGCACGAAGTTGGAGAGGTCGCCGAATCCGACGTCGTAGGCGACATCGGTGACGGAAATGTCGTCGTCGGCCAAAAGGCGTGCGGCGTGACGCAGCCGCGAGCGCACCAGATACTGGTGCGGGGTGACGCCGAGCACGCCTGAGAACAGCCGCAGGAAGTGGAACGGGCTGATACCGGCCTGACCGGCGGCGTGCGCCAGATCGATCTGCTGGTGCGAATGCGCATCGATCCACAGCGCGGTTTCCACCGCGCGGCGGCGATCCCGGGCTTTGGTCGGCGCAGGCTCGCGCGCCTGCCCCGAAACCACCTCGACAAAACGGCTGGTGAATATCTGTCCGACCTCATCGAGGCCGACATCGCTGCGGCCCTCGGCCGCCGCCTGCGCAAGCTCGCCGAGCACCATCAATTCGGGCAGCGGTGGCGCGGCGCCGATCCGCCAGACCTCGGTGCGGTCGCCGATCGCTTCCACCAATTCCGGGCCTAAAAAAAACGACAGACACTCGTCGCCGCAGACATGGTCGTGGGTGCAGGTAAATTCGTCGCCGGGATAGCCGACCAGGATCGATCCCGCCACCAGTTCGAACGATCGTCCGCGGCAGCGGCAGCCGAAGGAGCCTTTGCGCACATAGGAGATCGAATGGCAGCCATACTGCTCCACGAACGGCGCATCGTCAGGCCCCGCGCTGCAGCGGAAGTCGGACACCGAGATGGATTGGCGCTGCAGCAGGGTCGTTCGCGTCATGCGGGAATTTTAGCTCTGCGGGCGCGGCGGAGCAACCGGAAGCAGCACGTCGAACAGGGTCTTGCTGCTGGTCGAGCCCGCGCCCTCGATCGAAAGCAGCCGGCGCCTGGAGATCACGCCGCCGTTCGGGGAAATCTTGTCGGCGTAGTTGCCGGCTTCGAGAACGCGATGACAGGGCACGATGATCATGAAAGGGTTGCGGGAAATCGCCTGCGCGACCGAATGCGCGGCGCCCGGTGACCCGAGACGGGTTGCGATTTCGCCATAGGTGCGGGTTTCGCCGCGTGGAATCGCGCGCGTGAGCTGGTAAACCCGCTGATTGAATGGATGTATGCCGCTCATATCGAGGGTAACGTCGGAGAGATCGCAGGACTGGCCGCGCAGCAGCGTGGCAATACCCTCGACCGCGATCTCGACATTCAGCGGCGGACGGAGTTCGCGGGCCTCGGGATAGAGATGAAACAGGCGCCGGCGGGTTTCGATCTCGCGCGCTTCCGGAAGCTGCACGCCAAAGATTCCGGCACCGCCCCATGCGATGCCGCATCGGCCGATTGCAGTATCGAATACTGCGTACCCACGCCCCGCCATTACGCCACCTACCCAAGCGGGATCATAGCACCGTCATAAACGGCTGCATCTGGAAAATTCGGACTGGGTTAAGGTCCGACGAGGGGGCGGGGCAATGCTTCAACCCGCTTGGCGGACCGCACGGTCTCGGCTAAATCAGGGTGGCAAGCGACCGCGGGCGTAGTTCAATGGCAGAACGGCAGCTTCCCAAGCTGCATACGAGGGTTCGATTCCCTTCGCCCGCTCCAATATTTGCTCACTTAAGGCTTGACTGATCGACGGCGGCGGACAGCAGCCTAGCTTTCGTCAGGGATCATGCCTATATCTTGGTTGTCGCAAGACGATGGCGCTGAAACTTAGAGCGGACTGCGGGCAGACCCGGGGGCAGTACCCGGCGCCTCCACCCTAGCAGCTTGAGCTTAAAGGTCTCATTTCGGTGAGATCGATTCTGCCGCAAGGCAGAATCCCTAGGCTGCTAAGGCGGGGGCGAAATAGGATCGATGGTCGCGAAGAAGCTCTGAATTGTGCCCGGCATGATACCGCCGTTATCGGGTCAAAAACCTAAATGCAAACGATAACGTTGCATTGAACGAAGTGCGCCTCGCGGCGTAACCTGTTCGGGGTTCGGAGCACCTGGCAACAGAAGCTTCATTGCCGCGTCAGCCCTCGGGCTGGCGCGGCTTTATTTTTGCCTCGGTTCGAGCGATGCGCGTTGACTTCAATTTCGGTCTTCACCGTGCTAGACGACGGGCATCCAGCAAATAAGGGAGTGAACGCGTTGACCGAGGCGATCGCTTCCATTGACCAATCCCGCAACGGCTTGCTCAAGGTCGCCGCCGGCGGCGTGCTGACGGGGGTTCTGACCCCGCTGTTGCCGCCGCTGATCGACAAGATCAACGGCTCTCCCGGAGATTTCCGGATCGCGCTGGTGGCGATCCCGTTCGCCGTCCTCGTTCTCATTCTGGTCCGGCGATGCAGCGCAAATCCGTGGTGGGCGGCGCCGGCGGTAGCAATCGTCACCATGATCGCATTCGTGTGCGCGGTGAACGTTGCGATCTGGATCGACGGGCAAGCCGACGACGCGAGCAAAACGCTGAGAAATGTCTTGACCGGATTCGGCGGCGGCTTCACGGGCGCCACCATCATGGCGCTTGGGATATCTCTGCTCCCCGCCGGTCCGCGCGATGTCGTGGCGTGGCTGCCGATGCTTGTTATCGGCACCATCGCCGGCGCGCTGCTGGCGCTGGACAATGCGCTCGACCTCGACCTGACCTCGTTGCTCTATCCGGTCTGGCAGGCCGGCGTCGCGGTCGGGCTGACGCTGGCGTTGCGGCGGACCAGGCCAAACTGACAAGTTATTTCTTGCGATTCCAGTCCAATTACGCGCCTCGCTACGGCGCGACCGTGAGGGTCGCCTTCATGTTGGGATGGAAGCGGCAATAATATTCGACCGTGCCGGCCTTCTTCAGGACCGAGGTGACGGTCTTCTTCGGCGGCATTGTCACGTCCCAGTCGCCGTTTCGCGCGGTCGCGGTATGGGCAAAAATGTCCTTGTTGATCCATTCGATGGTGTCGCCGACCTTGGCCGTAGCCTCCGCCGGCGAGATGACGAGATTTTCCATCGAAATCTGAATCGTCGCCGCATGCGCCGAGACGGAGATTCCCAGCGTCAGCGCTGCAACGATCGGGAGAATCCATCTCGGCGTCATGTCAGTCTCCTTACTTCAGCGCCGCAGCGACGTGCTCGGCGTGCTGCTCGTGGCCCTGAAAAATCTTTAGTCCGGTCTGCAGCAGGCTCTTCAGTTCCGCGTTGTTGGCGGACGGGATCAGCAGGGTCTCGAGCGCGCCATCGACAGCCTTGTGGTAGGCGACTTCGTTGGCGGCATAGGCCTTGTCGAACTCGGCGCCCTTCAGCTTCGCCAGTTCGGCGAGCTTGTCGGCGGCATTCTTCGACAGCGAACGGCTGGTGTCGTTGTCTTCGGGCGTGACGTTGAGCTTCTTGACCAGCGCCAGCGCCTGGTTGTTCACGGCTTCATGGTCGCGCACCATGTCTTCCGCGAACGCCTTGATGTCCTTGTTGCTGGTTTTGGCCAACGCCTGCTTCGCCGCAGCGATATCGATCACGCCCGCGGTGTAGGCGATATGCGCGATCTGCGGATCCGTTGGCTTTGCGCCCTGCGCAAAGGCAGCACCGCTGATCAGGGTAACGGCGGCGATCGCCGCGCTCAATCGAACGAACATGGTTTGACACTCCTGTGGCGCCGGGGCTTGAGGCCGCCGGGCATTGTTGGTTGCACAGGGATTGGATGGAGCGTGAGCGGAAAGGTTCCCGGAATTACCCGGTCAGGCCGAGCCGCTTCAAGACAGCGTCGGTCAGCCGTTCGCAGCGCTTGCCGGCAAACGGAAACGCTTCCATCACCACCGGTCCGATTTTCTTCTCGACGTTATCGCGCAGCATGGCGCGGGCGCGATGCAGTCTGGTTTTCACGGTCTCCGGTTTCAGTCCGAGAATCTCGGCGGTTTCCTCGACATTCATCCCCTCGATCACGCGGGTGATGAAGACGATGCGAAAGGCGTCGGGCAATTCGTCGATCGCGTGTTCGACGACATGCTGAATTTCACGTTGTGCCATGGATTTTTCCGGGTCTTCGGACGGGGCCGAGAGGGGAAACTGAATGATCTGAGCCTCCAGCACTCCTGGAGCTAAAGTGTTCAAATCGACGCTCGGCCGCTGGCGGCGCAATCGGCCCAAGGCCTCGTTCATGGCAATGCGCGCAAGCCAGGTCGCGAGGCTGGAGTCGCCCCGGAAACTTTCGAGATGCGTAAACGCCCGAAAATAGGTTTCCTGGACGACGTCCTCGGCCTCGCTGTCGTTGCGCAGAATGCCGCGGGCAATCCGGTAAAGCCTGCGATTGTTCGACTGCATGATCGAACGGACGGCAGCCTCGTCGCGCGCGCGGGCGCGCTGGACCAGTTCGGCATCGCCGGTCCCGGCAGGGGCGATTTGGGGTGCTTGTGCGTGGCGCATGATGACTTGGCTCTATCCGTTGACACTGTACTGCTGATGGGTTGGATGCGGCAAAGGCAAATAGGTTCCCGCCATCCGTCGGGGACCGATCATTTCCCGGATCGGCCTCAAATTCAGGGAAATTGCCGGAAAAACGCCCAAATGTCCCCTTCGGGTCGATGGTGCTGATAAAGTCGGCGGCCAGCAGGTCACGGGCGACCAATCGAGTTTTGACGGCCAGTCTTCGTCTTGTTTGTTATCGTCTTCGATTTCTTATCCGGCCGCCTTCGCCGCGGCGCGGCCGGCATTGCGTCCGGAAAACAGGCAGCCGCCGAGGAAGGTGCCTTCCAGCGAACGATAGCCGTGCATGCCGCCGCCGAAGCCGGCGGCTTCGCCGGCCGCGTAAAGCCCCGGCATGATCTTGCCGTCATGGGTGAACACGCGCGAGTCGAGGTCGGTCTCGAATCCGCCCAGCGTCTTGCGGGTCAGGATGTTGAGTTTCACCGCAATCAGGGGTCCGTGGGCGGGATCGAGAATCCGGTGCGGTTTTGCGGTGCGGATCAACCGGTCGCCGATGTAGCGGCGCGCGTTATGGATGTTCATCACCTGCGTGTCCTTGACGTAAGGATTGGCGATCTCGCGGTCGCGCGCCTCGATCTGGGCTTTCAGGTGTTCTGTTGTCAGCAGGTTGTCGCCGCTGAGCGCATTCATGGCCCCGACCAGATCGGCAAGATTGTCGCGCACGATGAAATCGACGCCGTGGGTCTTGAACGCTTCCACCGGCCCCGGCGCACCCTTGTTGGTGGCGCGCCGCGCGGTCATCAGCCAGCTCTTGCCGGTGAGATCGGGATTCTGCTCCGAGCCCGACAGCGCGAACTCCTTCTTGATGATGCTCTGGGTGAGCACGAACCACGAATAATCATGGCCGGTCGACATGATGTATTGCAGCTGGCCGAGTGTGTCGGAGCCGGGAAACAGCGGCGAGGGCAGGCGCTTGCCTGCCGCGTCGAACCACATCGACGACGGACTCGGCAGGATGCGAATGCCGTGGCGCGGCCAGATCGGTGACCAGTTCTTGATGCCCTCCACATAGTGCCACATCCGGTCGCGGTTGATCAGCCGCGCGCCGGCGGCCTCGGTGATGCCGATCATCCGGCCATCGACATGTTCGGGCACGCCGGAGATCATGTTTTTGGGCGCTTCCCCGAGGCGTTTCGGCCAGTTCTGCCGGACCAGGTCGTGGTTGCCGCCGATGCCGCCGGAGGCGACGATCACGGCCTGCGCGCGCAGCGTGAAGTCGCCGATGACTTTGCGCGAGCTGCTCTTGCCGCGCTCGACATCATCAGGCTCGAGGATCGCGCCGTTGACGCCACCGACCGTCGGTGATGACGAGCGCATCGACGCGGTGGCGGAACCTGAACGTCAGGCGGCCGCTCGCCTGCGCCTCGCGCGCCCGCCGCTCGAACGGCTCGACAATGCCGGGGCCGGTGCCCCAGCTGACGTGAAACCGCGGCACCGAATTGCCGTGGCTCATCGCATCGTAGCCGCCGCGCTCGGCCCAGCCGACCACCGGAAAGATTCGATGGCCCATCGCCCGCAGCCAGCCGCGTTTCTCGCCGGCCGCGAACGCCACGTAAGCTTCCGCCCAGCGCCTCGGCCAGAGATCTTCATCGCGGTCGAAGCCTGCCGATCCCATCCAGTCCTGCAGCGCGAGATCGTAACTGTCCTTGATGCCGAGCCGGCGCTGTTCGGGCGTATCGACCAGAAACAATCCGCCGAACGACCAGAAGGCCTGGCCGCCGAGGCTTTGTTCGCCCTCCTGATCGACCACGATGACGCGTTTGCCGGCGTCGGCGATTTCCGTCGCGGCGACGAGGCCCGCCAGCCCGCCCGCCGACCACGATTACGTCTGCATCGCCTGCCATCGCGTCATCCCCCGGTCCAGCGCATGATCCGCCAAAGTGTAAGCGGTTTGGCGCTAAGATCATGCGCCATCTAATATTTCGAGCGCGATCGGACGCAAAACCGCACCCTGCTTTTGCTGATCGCGCTCTGGGATTGAAGCCCGCGGCGTTAACCACGGTCAACGGCAGATGGCCCTCTGAACTGGCCGCGCCGCCGCCGGGGAAGCGCTGGGATGGTCCATTTTGGGACCTTTCGGCGGAAAGGTGCAGCCCGCAAGCAACACTCAATTTGAATTTGTTTTGAGCCACCCTCGGCATCTGGACAAAATCGCGATCCGGCAACACGCTGGCGATGCATCACTCAAGGCGGTCAGATTAGGGTTCGACAGGTTTGGACTGGGGCTGGATATGAAGTTGGTGACAGGGTTGCTCGCGGCGGTTCTCCTGCTGGCAGGAATGGGGGCGAGCCATGCGGTGGTTCGAATTGCCGAGGACCGTGGCGGCCGGATTGGCACTTACGTGGACAAATATCAGGGCCTGCGCAGCTCCGGCGAGACGGTCATTATCGACGGTCTGTGCGCCTCGGCCTGCACCATCGTTCTCGGCGCGGTCCCCCAGGACAAGATCTGCGTGACGTCTCACGCCAATCTGGGATTCCACGCGGCGTGGGATTTTGGCGCCAACGGGCGCGCGATCACCAACCCCGAAGCGACGCAAATGCTGTATTCGATGTATCCGTCGCCGGTGCGGCGCTGGATCGCCCAGCGTGGCGGCTTGACGCCGCGCATGATTTTCCTGCGCGGCAAGCAATTGATGAGCATGTACAAGCCTTGCTATCTCGACGCCCAGGCGTCCGCGCCGTCATCATCGTCGCGCCGAGATCGCAATTCGGGTCAGCATGACGTGATCACCCCCGATGCTGCCGTGCTTGCCCGGCAGCCCGACTAGCCCTATCTGAACAGGACGGATCGGCGAACGGCGGCAACGCCGCATCGTCGCCTGTTCATTCAGATGGTCGCCCATGGCTCAGCCAGTTTCCCCGCAACAGGAAATGCCCTCCGCACTGCGCTCGGTGCGCAGGATCGCGCCGGCGATTGTGGTGGGCGGTGCGGTTCTCGGCGTCGCCATCCTGCTCGGCGCGCTGGTGCTGTGGTTCCATTACGGGACGGCGGTCTTTTTCGAGATGATTGCGTCCGGCATCGCCGCCTGCTTCTGATCCGGCAAAAGGGAATTTCATGATGGACCGGACCACCCGCCCGCTGGTCATCGTCGCTGCATTCACCGGAAGCCTGGTGGTTGGCCTCGTGCTGATGCTGTGGGCGCTTGGCGGATTGCGAAATGTGGCGGCTCCTGCCGCGATCGGGGGGCCGTTCCAACTGACCGACCAGACCGGTCAGGCCGTGACCGAAAAGAGCCTGCAGGGCCGCCCGACGCTGATCTTCTTCGGCTTCACCCATTGCCCCGACATCTGTCCGACCTCGCTGTTCGAGATTTCCGAGGTGCTGCGGGCGATGGGCAAGGATGCCGATCACGTCAACGCCTACTTCATCTCCGTCGACCCCGAGCGCGACACGACCGAAGCGATGAAGGATTATCTGTCGAGCTTCGATCCGCATCTGAAGGGCCTGACCGGCGATCCCGACCAGGTAGCAAAGGTGATTTCCGCCTTTCGGGTCTATGCCCGGAAAGTTCCGCTGAAGGATGGCGACTACACCATGGATCACACCGCGCTGATCTATCTGATGGATCGCGACGGCAAATTCGTAGCACCGTTCAACCTGAAGCGGACGCCAGAGCAAGCCGCTGAAGATCTGAAGCGTTACCTCTGACGGGTGCTGGCCCCTTGGCGCAAACGACATTCGTGTTATCAGCCGGATGGTCTATAAGGCCGTCGACTTCCTAGAAAACCGTCGGCAATGCGATCCCAGACAGCTTTGATTCTCAACGAAATATTGCCCAGATTGACCCGCGCAGCCCTGGCGTTGATGGGATTGCCGGTCGGCGTGCTGCTGGCTGTGGCGCTGCTGTGCGGCGGCGCGGCGCACGCTCAAACCATCGCCAAGCCGGGCTCGGAGGCCGCTCCGCAGGCGGTGCCGGGCTTTTGGGATCCAAGGCGGCGTCCTGATAGGCCCGACCTGTCCCGCCTCACGGTGATCCGGTTTCTGACCGAAACCGATTACCCGCCGTTCAACTTCACCGGCCCCGATGGCAATCCCGCCGGTTTCAACGTCGATCTGGCGCGGCTTATTTGCGAAGAGATCAAGGTGACCTGCACGGTGCAGATGCGGCGGTTCGAAACGTTGCTCGATGCGATCGCGAGCAACCGGGGCGACGCCATCATCGCGTCGCTTGCGGTGACGCCGCAAATGCGCGCCCGGCTCGATTTCTCCGATCCGTATTATCGGGCGCCGGCGCGGTTCGTGTCGCGGCGCGACGCGGTGATGCCGGAGGTGCGACCGGAATATCTCGAGGGCAAGAAAGTCGGCGCCATCGCAGGATCCTCGCATGAGGCCTATCTCAAGGCGATGTTCACGGACGCCGAGTTGCACTCCTATCCCAACGACGACGCGCTGCGGCTGGCGCTGCGGCGCGGCGAGGTCGATTTCATTTTTGGCGATGCGATCTCGCTGGCGTTCTGGATCAACGGCACGGATTCCGGCGAATGCTGCGCGTTCAGCGGCGGGCCGTTTGTCGAGAGTCGCTATTTCGGCGAGGGCATCGGCATCGCCGTGCGAAAGGGCAACGACCTGTTGCGGCAATCGCTGAACTGGGCGCTGTTCCGGCTTTGGGAAAAAGGCCGCTACACCGATTTGTGGTTGCGCTATTTTTCCGTGAGTCCCTTCTAGGTCGTTCACAGCTCTCGATAGCGTTTTGTACCTTGACGCGCTAGTTTCCGCGTCCCGGAGACCCCTTTGATGTCCACCATCGATCTTGCCGCCAGTCCGAGCGATCTGCGCACGCTCGCCGAGCAATCCAACGCCTGGCCATTCGAACAGGCGAAGCAGATTGTCGCGCGGCTGAACAAGAAACCGAAGGACGAGGTGCTGTTCGAGACCGGCTACGGGCCGTCGGGCCTGCCGCATATCGGCACCTTCGGCGAAGTCGCGCGCACCACCATGGTGCGTCATGCGTTTCGCGTGCTCACCGAGGACAAGATCAGGACGCGGCTGATTGCGTTTTCCGACGACATGGACGGCCTGCGCAAGGTACCGGACAACGTGCCGAACAAGGATATGCTGTCCGGGCATCTCGGCAAGCCGCTGACAAAAGTGCCCGATCCGTTCGGCACCCATCCGAGCTTCGGCGCCCACAACAATGCGCGGCTGCGCGCCTTTCTCGACACATTCGGATTCGACTACGAATTCGCCAGTTCGACCGATTATTACACTTCGGGAAAATTCGACGCGACGCTGCTGCGCGTGCTGGAGCGTATCGATCAAGTGATGGCGATCATGCTGCCGTCCTTGCGCGAAGAACGCGCGGCGAGCTATTCGCCGTTCCTGCCGATCTGTCCGCGCACCGGCGTGGTGCTGTATGTGCCCATCGTGGCGCATGACGTGAAGGCCGGAACGATCTCCTACGACGATCCCGAGACCAAAGAGCGCGTCACGCTTCCGGTCACCGGCGGGCATTGCAAGCTGCAATGGAAGCCGGACTTTGCGATGCGCTGGGCCGCGCTCGGCGTCGACTATGAGATGTCCGGCAAGGATCTGATCGATTCGGTGAAGCTGTCGGGCAAGATCTGCACCGCGCTCGGCGGCACGCCGCCCGAAGCGTTCATTTACGAACTGTTCCTCGACGACAAGGGCCAGAAGATTTCCAAGTCGAAGGGCAACGGGCTCACCATCGATGAATGGCTGCGCTATGCTTCGCCGGAATCGCTGTCGCTGTTCATGTACCGCGAGCCGAAGTCGGCCAAGCGGCTGTATTTCGACGTGATCCCGCGCAATGTCGACGACTACCAGCAGTTTCTCGAGGGGTTTCCGCGGCAGGATCCAAAGCAGCAGCTTGCCAATCCGGTCTGGCATATCCACGCCGGGCATCCGCCCGCGGCCGACATGCCCGTCACCTTCCAGATGCTGCTGACGCTGGTGTCGTCGTCGAACGCGGAGAATGCCGCCACCCTGTGGGGCTTCATCGGGCGCTATCGTCCCGGGGTCACGCCGCAAACCCACCCGAAACTCGACGCGATGGTCGGCTACGCCATCAACTATTATCGCGACTTCGTGGCGCCGACCAAGAAATTCCGCGAGCCGACGGACGATGAACGCGTGGCGCTGCAGGATTTGCGCGACGCGCTGTCGCAACTGCCGGCGGCGTCAACGGCCGAGGCGATCCAGAACGTGGTCTACGAGATCGGCCGGCGCGAGCCGTTCCTGGATGTGGTGAAGAAAGGCAAGGATGGCCGGCCGGGCGTCTCGCTCGACTGGTTCAACATGCTCTACCAGGTGCTGCTCGGCCAGGAAAAAGGCCCGCGCTTCGGCTCGTTCGTCGCGGTCTACGGCCTGCCGAATGCGGTGACGATGATCGACGGCGCGCTGGCGCGGTCGGCTTAGCTCTCTCCGTCGTCGCTGCGAAAGCGCGACGTTAGGATAGCGGCCTGTGCGACAAATGGAGATGGCAGGCCCGCTGCAATTTCAGCCGATACCGTTTCAAAATACGCTACAATGCCGGCATAATCAGCAACGATCCAAGCCTCCATTGAGGGGCAGACAACACAGGAGGATGCCCATGCAGTTCAGGGTTTCGCCGAAAACGCTAGGGGATTGCAGCGCCGGGGAATGGCAGGCGCGTGTCGATCTTGCGGCGGCGCACCGGCTGGCCTTCATGCACGGTTTCAGCGAAGGAATTTTCAACCACCTGACCCTGGTCGTGCCGGGCCGCAGCGATGTCTACTTCCAGATCCCGTTCGGGATGCATTGGTCCGAAGTCACCGCCTCATCCTTCATGGAAGTCGGCATCGATGACGGCAAGGTCAAGCGTGGCGACGGTGAGGTGGAACGCTCCTGCTACTGCATCCACGCGCCGATCCACAAGGCGCTGCCGCAGGCCAAGGCCGTGTTTCACACCCACATGCCCTATGCGAGCGCGCTCACGCGTCTTGAGGACCCGCGCATCAAGGAGATCGGCCAGACCGAGGTCGGGATGTCAGGCGCGATCGCGTATGACGACGAATACACCGGGCCGGCGTTCGATCCGGCTGAAGGGGCTCGGCTCGCCAGGGTTATCGGCGACAAGACCGTGCTGTTCATGGCCAATCACGGCATCAGCACGGTCGGCGCCACCGTCGCCGACGCTTATGACCGGCTTTACTACATCGAGCGCGCGGCACAGGTTCAGATCTATGCGATGTGGACGGGGCAGCCGCTGAAGCAGCTCCCTGCCGCCGTGGTCGAGAAGACCAAACGGGACATCGGCGGGACTGGCCTGTACCAGGGTCCAACCCCGGCGCAGCGCCACTTCGACGCCTTGAAGCGCGTCCTTGACCGCAAGGAGCCTGACTACGCATCGTAGGCGGCAGGCGAGATCGCTGTTCCATTGGAAGCGCGCGCTTGGATCCCGCCACCGCGAAGGCTCAACGCGTACGGCCGCAAAAGCGCTACTGGCTCACCCACACGATCCTGGCGATCCAATCGACATCGGCGGCGGGTGCGGTCGACATGGTTCGGATTCAGCGATTGCAGCTCCAGCGTCTTGGCGGTCCGGCGCTTCAGTTCCTTGACCAACACCTCGCCGCCTCGGGTCTTCACCACCACGCGGTCGCCGCGCCGGATCGGGGTAGCAGGCGACACCACGATGACGTCGCCGTCGCGATAGGCGGGCCTCATCGAATCGCCTGATATTTCCAGCGCATAAGCGTGCTCGTCATTGACGGAAGGCAACGCCACCTCATCCCAGCCCTTGCCGGTCGGGAAACCGCCTTCGTCGAAATAGCCGCCGGCTCCGGCCTGCGCGAAACCGAGCAGCGGCAACGACTGCACGGTCCGCGCGGTATCGCCGATCAGCTGCACGAAGGTGTCGATGGAATTGTTGGTGGCGGCCAGCGCCTTGGCGACCGATTCGGTGGACGGCCATCGTTCGCGGCCCTCCGGGGTGATGCGTTTGGATTTATTGAAGGTGGTGGGGTCAAGGCCGGAGCGTTTGGCGAGCCCCGAGGGCGATAGTCCGGCGCGCTCGGCAAGCCGGTCCAGCGCGGTCCAGATCTGGTCGTGGGTCAGTATTTTCTGGGCTTTTGGAAGCCTGGCCATCTGTCGACTCGCGTCAAGAGCTAGGAATTATTACCTCAATAAACCGGCTTTCGCGGTTCGGCGCAAGCGCCTGAATGCAACCCTTGAAGTGCGCCGGTGCCGCCGATACGGTCGCAAGCGGTCCGGCATTTCCGGGGAAATCCCAAGTGACTCAACGACAAGGCAAGACTCCGGAACCAGTGCGGCCAATTTGAAGTTCCTGCAGAATCCGCGGCGAACTCATTCAGGAACTTCAAATCGATAAGCCGCACCAGGATCAAATTTTGTAGTGTCCCTTTGATTCCGAAGTTCGCATCAGGGGGCACCGCGACCACGAGCGAACTTCGGAATCGGGACACTAGTGCGCAGGATCTACAAAATCTGTCCCGCTTCGGCCTGGCGCGAGGCCGGGCGGCAAGGTGCGTACCGCGGCAGCGCCGACGATATCCGCGACGGCTTCATTCATTTTTCCACCGCGTCGCAGCTGGCGGAGACGGCCAGGAAGCATTTCTTCGGCCAGAGCGGACTGGTCCTGGTCGAGGTCGATGCCGACGCGCTGGGGGAGGCGCTGCGCTGGGAACGGTCGCGCAACGACGAGATGTTTCCGCATCTCCACGGCGAACTCGATCCCGGCGCGGTCACCGGCGTGCGCGACATGCGCGCGCGCTCCGACGGATATCACGACATCCCGGAGCTAACGCCGTGATCCGCGCATTCGATGTCTTTTCGCTGCCGCTGCTGCGCTGGCTCGATCCGGAGGACGCGCATCGTCTGGCGATCCAGGGTCTGAAATTGCTGCCGCCGATGCGGCCGCGGCCGGACGATCCAAAACTGGCGGTGCGGGCCTTCGGCCTGAATTTTCCCAATCCGATCGGGATGGCGGCGGGCTTCGACAAGAGCGCGGAGGTTTCGGATGCGTTGCTGCGGCTGGGCTTCGGTTTTGTCGAAATCGGGACCGTGACGCCTCTCCCGCAGTCCGGCAATCCGCGGCCGCGGCTGTTCCGGCTGGAGCGCGACGAAGCCGTGATCAATCGCATGGGATTCAACAATGACGGCGCCGATGCGGTGCTGCGTCGGCTGGCCGGGCGCGCGCATCTCGGCGGCATCGTCGGCGTCAACGTCGGCGCCAACAAGGATTCCGCCGATCGCGTCGCCGATTATGTCAAACTGATCGAAACCTTCGCGCCGGTGGCGAGCTATTTCACCGTCAACGTGTCGTCGCCGAACACGCCGGGCCTGCGCAACCTGCAGCAGGCGGCGGCACTCGACGATCTCCTGGCAAAAGTGATCGATGCGCGCGAGCGCGTGCGGCAGAACGCCGGCGACTCGCCGGTGCTGCTCAAGATCGCGCCCGATCTGAGCCTGACCGAACTCGACGATGTGGTTCACATCGCCCGCTCGCGCCGCGTCGACGGCATGATCGTCGCCAATACCACACTGGCGCGGCCTTCGACCTTGCGCGAACAGACCCGCGCCAGGGAGGAGGGGGGATTGTCGGGAAGACCGCTGTTTCGACTGTCGACACGGATGGTGGCGGAGACCTATGTGCGCGCCGAGGGCGCGTTTCCGCTGGTAGGGGTCGGCGGCATCGACAGCGGCGGCGCCGCGCTGACCAAAATCCGCGCCGGCGCCAGCCTGATCCAGCTTTATTCCTCGCTGATCTACAAGGGCCTTGGCCTCGTGGACGACATCAAGAACGATCTTGCCTCGACGCTGCTGCGCACCGGGCGCGACAAGCTGTCCGAAATCGTCGGCGCGGATGCGGCGACGATCACCGCCGAGGATTGGCCGGTTTAATCGGGCGTATTCCGCAAAAGTGGGTACCGGTTTTGCGATCAGAATACGCGCAAGCTTTAAAGCTCGACGATCATGCCGTCGCTTGCAGCCGTGTAGTCGAGTGTATCGAGCCGCCCGAGCATGTCGTCGCTCATATGTGTGAGCACCAGCCGCTTCGGTTTGATCTCAGGCAGATGCGCCTCAAGCGTTTTCAGGCTGAGGTGATTCTTCACAGGCTTGTCGTAGTAATAGGCCTCGGCAATGAACAGGTCGGCGTCGCGCGCCGCCGGGATCAAGGTCTCCGTCCATTCGGTGTCGGCGCTGTAGGCGATGACGCGGCCTTCGGCCTCGACCCGGTAGGCCAGAAACGGGCCACCGGATTCGCCATGCACGACCGGAAACGGCGTGACATTCACCGCGCCGAACCTCCGCGTTTCCTGAGGTTTGAGCGCGACAACCGACAGATCGAAGCGCTGCCTGGTTTTGGAGGAATGTTCGAACAGCGCCTCCATCAGCTGCGTCAGCCGCGTCTCGATTGCTTCCGGCCCCGCGATCACCAGCGGACGGGTCCGCCGCGTGAACTGCGCGTCGAGCAGCAGAAACGGCAAGCCCCCGAAATGGTCGCCGTGAAAATGCGTGATCAGGATGAGGTCGATATCGTTGCGCGCGATGTCGAGCCGCTTCAAGGCCGGCAGCGACGAGGCGCCGCAATCGATCAGGAAATTGACGCGTTCGCCGGTGACATGAAAACAGGTGTTGAACCGGCCGCCGGAACCGAGAGCATCGCCGCAGCCCACAAAGCGCAATTGCATCGGCGGCTCACCGGCCCAGGAAGTGCTATCGCCCGCGCGGGGCGCCGAACATCCGCGACAGCAGCCAGATCGGCACCACGATCACGGCGCCAAGCAGGAAGTAGCGCCACAACCAGTTGATGGCGTCAAAGCCGAGGTCATACAGCCGCTGGAACAACAGCCGGATGCTATTGAGGATATTCCAGGGATCGAAGCCGATGGCGGCGAGCACCACGCCGACCAGGATCGACAGCAGGATCAGCCGGAACGCCACCGTCAGCGGCGAGCCTCCGAGAAACCGGTACAGGCCGTCGTTGGTTGCCGGCAATTCCCTTGTGTCGTTGGGCATCGATGGTCTCCCGCGCGAACTCGCTTGCGCACTATAGTCCCCTATGAGGGAAATGGGGAACCCGACTGCCGGCGTCAATGGCCCGCGGCTGCCGGTTGCTGATTAGAAACGTCGGATTTCAACATCCGCTCCAGCGTTTCCAGCCGGTCGGCCTCCCGCGGCGGCTTGTCCCAGCGCAGCCGGTTGATGCGGGGAAACCGCATCGCAACGCCGGATTTGTGCCGCGGCGAGCGTTGCAAGCCCTCGAAGGCGACTTCCAGCACCAGCCCCTGATCCGGCTCGTGCACCACGTGCCGGACCGGACCGAATTTTTCGGTGGTGTTGCGGCGCACGAAGCGATCGATCTGCAACAGCTCTTCGTCGGTGAAGCCGAAATAGGCCTTGCCGACCGGCACCAGTTGCTCGCCATCCTCGCCAGTGGTCCAGACCCCGAAGGTGTAGTCCGAGTAATACGATGAGCGCTTGCCGTGGCCGCGCTGCGCATACATCAGCACGGCGTCGATGATGTGCGGGTCGCGCTTCCACTTCCACCATTGCCCTTTCGGGCGGCCCGGAAGATATGGCGCGTCGCGACGCTTCAGCATCACGCCCTCGATCGCCTTGGCATCCTCGCCGGCGCCGGCGCTGGCGGGATCCCGTCGCGCTGATGTCAGGGCGTCCCAATTGTCGAAGGCAATCGTCGGCGACAGGTCGACCTTGATATCGTCGAGCCTGGAAACGAAGGCTTCAAGCCGGGCGCGGCGCTCAGTAAACGGCAGCGTACGCAGATCGGTATCGCCCTCGCCGAGCAGATCATAGGCGCGCAGGTGGATCGGATATTCCTTCATCATTTTCGGTGAGACGATCTTGCGATTGAGCCGCTGCTGCAGGACGTTAAAGCTTTGCACGCGGCGATCGCGCACCACCAGCAGTTCGCCGTCGATGGCGCCGGGCAAATGCAGCGACGGCAGCAGGTCGGGAAAACTCTTGGTGATGTCTTCGCCGCTGCGCGAATAGAGTCGCGCCAGCATGTTGCCACGCGCGTCGCGGCCGCTGACCGCCTGCACGCGAATGCCGTCCCATTTCCATTCCGCGATGAAAGCGGCGGCGTCGAGATTTGCAAAATCCGTATTCTCGATCGCATGTGCCAGCATCACCGGCCGGAACGGCGTCGGGTCGAGATTGACAGGTTTTTCCGCGCGGCCCTCCAGCCAGGCGAACAGATCGAGGTAGGGCGGCGCGAGTCCGGGCCACATCAACTCAATATCGTGCGGGTCCTTGTCGCCGAGCTCCGCCGCGGCGGTTTTTGCCAGCCGCGCCGAGATGCCGATCCGCATCGCGCCGGTGACGAGTTTCAACAGCGCCCAGCGGCCGGTCTCGTCCAGTTCGTCGAGCCAGCGTGCGAGTTGTTTCGGCAGATCGGTCTTGCCGAGCGTGCGAAGCGTGGTCACGACTTCGGTGAGGGCGGGCGGCGGGGGGTACTCCGGCAACGAGACTTCACGATCGCTCACCGCCTTCGGCCACATCAGCGCAACCGTCTCCGACAGATCGCCGACGTAATCATACGACAATGCGAACAGGACCGGATCAGTGCGGGCCGCGATCAGGTCGCGGATCAGGCCCGGCTTGGCATGCTTGAACGACAGCGCACCCGTGAATGCCGCCAGCGCATAGCCGCGATCGGGATCCTCGACCTTTCGAAAATAGCTGGTGAGCAGCCGCAGCTTGTTGTTGCGGCCGGGCTCATAGGCGAGGCGATCGAGCAGTTCGGCGAACCGGTTCATGCCTCAGTGTCCCCGCCGGCCGGCACCGCATCGCTTTCATCCTCGTCGCCGTAACCCACCAGATCGAGCGGGCGCGCAGTCAGGCCCCTGGCCGTGCACCAATGCACCAGCGCATCTTCCTGGCCATGGGTGACCCAGATTTCACCCGCGCCTGACGCGTCAATGGTCGCGGTCAGTCCGTCCCAGTCGGCGTGGTCCGAAATCACCAGCGGCAATTCGACGCCGCGTTGGCGCGCGCGGGCGCGCACCCGCATCCAACCCGATGCAAACGCCGTGACCGGATCGGGAAACCGTCGCGTCCAGATATCTGACGTGGCCGACGGCGGCGCCAGCGTGATGGTGCCGGCAAGATCGGCCTTCTTCATGCCCTTGACCGGGCGCAGATCGCCCAGCGCCACACCGCGGCTCTCGTAATAGCGAGTGATCTTTTCCATCGCGCCGTGCAGATAGATCGGTGCGTCGTAGCCGGCCGCGCGGATCAGCGCGATCACGCGCTGCGCCTTGCCGAGCGAATAGGCGCCGACCAGATGCGCGCGCTCCGGAAACAGCGCCACCGAGGCCAGCAGCTTCTTGATCTCGTCCGCTGCATTGCCGTGGCGAAACACCGGCAGACCGAAAGTGGCCTCGGTGATGAACACATCGCATGGCACCACTTCGAACGGCGCGCAGGTGGGGTCGGGGGCATCCTTGTAGTCGCCGGAGGCGACGATGCAGCTGCCTTCACAGGAGACCGCGATCTGCGCCGAGCCCAGCACGTGGCCTGCGGGGTGAAATTTGACGGTGACCTCGCCGAGCCGCAATTCTTCGCCATAGGCGATGGCCTGCGTGCTGCGGGCGAAATTGTCGCCGTAGCGCAGCCGCATCATGTCGAGCGTTTCCTGGGTCGCCAGCACCGCGCCGTGGCCGGGCCGGGCGTGGTCGGAATGGCCATGGGTGATCACGGCCCGCTCGACCGGCCGCACCGGGTCAATGTGGAAGCCCCCCGGTTTGCAGCACAGCCCGGCGGGAACCGGCATCAGGATGTCTTGCGGACGCATCTCGGTTATATAGGCCGGGGCGCATGATCCGCCAAAGTGTGAGCGGTTTGGCGATAAGATCATGCGCAATTATGATATTTTGGAGCGCGATCGGACGCAAAACCGGGTTCCCACTTTTGCTGATCGCGCTCTAGACTCATTCGAGTCTTGCCGCTCATCTACCTTTGAGTCAGCAACCGGTACCAAAATGCCCGCGCGATTATTCCTGTCCTCCGGCGATCTGGTTGCCGACCGGCGGTTCGATTTCGCGCGCGATCTCCAGCTGAAAGGCGACCTTGTCGCCGCCGCCGACCTCCTGCTGCAGGCCACCGAGCTTGCGCCGGGCTTTGCCTCCGCCTGGTTCACGCTCGGCGAAATTCGCGAACGGCTCGGCGAGCGCGACGAGGCGATCGCGGCGTTTCGCAGGGCGTGGGTCGCAGACCCCGACGATCGGCACGGCGCGAGCCTGCGGCTGATGCTGCTCGGCGCCGAGAAACTGTCGGCGATGCCGCCGGCCTATGTGCGCGCGCTGTTCGACCAATACGCGCCGAAGTTCGAGGCCTCGTTGGTGGATGATTTGGGCTATCGCGGCCCCGCGCTGTTGTTCAAGGCCGTGCTCGCCGCACGCGCCGCGATCCGCAAACCCGCATTCTTCAAGCGGGCGCTCGATCTCGGCTGTGGCACCGGGCTTGCGGCACACGCGTTTGCCGCGCAGGTGGACGAATTCATCGGCATCGATCTGTCGCCGCGCATGATCGAGCGGGCGCGCGCCACCGGGCTTTATGCGCGGCTTGAAGTGGCCGAAATGGTGGAGGGCTTGCGGGGCAAGCCCGACGCCAGCACCGATCTCATTCTCGCCGCCGACGCGGCGGTCTATCTGTCCGATCTAGTTCCGCTGCTGCGTGAGGCGAAGCGCGTGCTGGCGGCCGGCGGTTTGCTGGCGTTCACCGTGGAAACGCATGGCGGCGAGGGCGTTATCCTCGGCGAGGGCCTGCGCTACGCACACGGTGCCGGTTACGTGCGCGCATCGATCGAAGCCGCCGGCCTTACGCTGTCGCGGCTGGAAGATTTGTCGGCCCGCAATGAGGACAACACGCCGGTGCCGGGTCTGGTCGGGGTCGCCACCAAGAGCTGATTGCCGGATTCCGCCGCTTGCACAGCAATCAAGCATCCTTCGGGACCGGAGCGGCATTGCGCCGCAAGCTATTGCCTGACATGCCGGAATGTCAGAACAATGCATTCTCAGGGAGAAACAAAAACAATGAAAAACCTACTTTCGAAGCGCGTCATCTGTGCAACCGTGGTCGCCGGCTTCCTTTCCACAGCAACGTGCGTCTCCGCGGCGGAGAAAAAATACGATACGGGTGCGAGCGATACTGAAATCAAGCTAGGGCAGACCGTGCCGCACAGCGGCCCGGGTTCGCTTTACGGCGTGCTTGGCCGGGTCGGCGAAGCTTACTTCCAGATGCTGAACGAAAAGGGCGGCATCAACGGCCGCAAGGTCAAGTTCTTCACCATGGACGATGCCTACAGCGCGCCGAAGGCCGTCGAAGCCACGCGGCGGCTGGTCGAGCAGGAAGAAGTGCTGGCCTTGTTCGGCTCGCTCGGCACTGCGCCGCAGACTGCGGTGCATAAATATCTCAATTCAAAAGGCGTGCCGCAGCTCCTTCTGAATACCGGCGCGTCGAAATGGAACGATCCGAAAAACAACAAGTGGACCATGGCCGGTCTGCCGCTTTATCCAACCGAAGCACGGATTCTCGCCAAATACGTTGTGAGCGTGAAGCCGAACGCCAAGGTCGCAATTTTTTACCAGAACGACGATTTCGGGCGCGATTTCCTCGGGCCGTTCAAGCAGGTGCTGGCGGATGCCGGCGGCACCGCCAAGGTGATCGCGGAGCAGACCTATGATCTCACCGATCCGACCATCGATTCCCAGCTGATCAATCTGGCCAAGTCCGGCGCCGATGTTTTTTACAATATCAGCACCGGCAAGGCGACATCGCAGTCGATCCGCAAGGTCGCCGAGCTCGGCTGGAAGCCGCTGCAATTGCTTTCCGCGGGATCCACCGGCCGCTCGATCCTCAATGCCGCGGGCTTCGATAATGCGACCGGTATCGTTGCCATCCGCTACGCCAAGGAAGTCGGCGTGCCGCGCTGGGAGAAGGATCCCGACGTGATGGCATTCGAGGAGCTGCGCAAGAAGTATTTGCCCAACGTCGATCCCGACAATACCATCGCATTCGCAGGCTATGGCCAGGTGGTGACGATGGCTGAAATCCTGCGACGCTGCGGTGACGATCTGACGCGCGCCAACGTGTTGAAGCAGGCGTCTGGTCTCAACGGCTTTCATTCGCCATACTTTCTTGACGGCATCACCTACAGTTACACCCCGGACGACTACACGCCGATGAAGACGCTCTACATCTCGCAGTTTAACGGCAAGGACTGGGATATATCCGACAAGCCGGTCACGGAATAATCGGTCACTGATCGACGGCGGCGGTTCGATTTTGATCCGCTACCGCACTCGACGAAACCGTTGCAACGGCTTACGTCTGGAGGCGTGCCGCCTCTTATTTTGCCCGCTTCTCCGACTGAGCCGGCCGCGTTGCTGCCGGACCGTTTCCGCCAATGGTTCGCGGCGCGCGGATGGTCGCCGCGCAAACACCAACTGGCATTGCTCGAAAAGACCCGCGCCGATCGCTCGGCGCTGCTGATTGCGCCGACCGGCGCCGGCAAGACGCTGGCCGGGTTCTTGCCGACGCTGGTTGAACTCTGTTCTCCCTCTCCGACCAGCCTTGTCTCCGCCGGACGCGGAGTGCAGCGCAGCCGTGGTCTCCACACCCTCTACATCTCGCCGTTGAAGGCGCTCGCGGTCGATATTGCGCGCAATCTGGAAACGCCGATCGCCGAAATGGGTTTGCCGATCAAGGTCGAGACCCGCACCGGCGACACGCCGGTGTCGCGGCGGCAGCGCCAGCGGCGCTATCCGCCGGATATTCTGCTCACCACGCCCGAACAACTGGCGCTGCTGCTGTCGTCCGACGACGCGCCGTTTCTGTTCTCGTCGCTCAGGCGCATCGTGCTCGACGAGTTGCATGCGCTGGTCACTTCGAAGCGCGGCGACCTGCTGTCGCTCGGCCTGGCGCGGCTGTGGCGGCTGGCGCCGCAGATGCGCTCGATCGGGCTGTCCGCCACCGTGGCGGAGCCGGAATCGCTGGCGCGGTTTCTGGTGCCGCAGCGCGATCGCGCAAGCGAAGGGGCCGACATCGTTGTCGCCGGGGGTGCTGCGGCGCCTGTTGTCGAGATGCTCGACACCAAAGAACGCCTGCCGTGGGCCGGCCACAGCGCACGCCACGCGCTCGGCGAGATCTACGAACTGATCAAGCGCAACAGGACCACGCTGGTATTTGTCAACACCCGCAGCCAGGCCGAGATGCTGTTTCAGGACCTGTGGCGCATGAACGACGATGGCCTCGCCATCGCGCTGCATCACGGCTCGCTCGACGTCGCGCAGCGCCGCAAGGTCGAGGATGCGATGGCGGCGGGAAGACTGCGCGGCGTGGTCTGCACCTCCTCGCTCGACCTCGGCGTTGACTGGGGCGACGTCGATCTCGTCATCAATATCGGTGCGCCGAAAGGAGCCTCAAGGCTGATGCAGCGGATCGGCCGCGCCAATCACCGCATCGATGAAGCCTCGCGTGCGGTGCTGGTGCCGGCCAATCGCTTCGAGGTGCTGGAGTGCGCCGTTGCGATCGACGCGGTTAAGGAAAATGCGCAGGACACCCCGCCGCTGCGCACCGGCGCGCTCGATGTGCTGGCGCAGCACGTGCTCGGCTGCGCCTGCGGCGAGCCGTTTCTCTACGACCAACTCTATGGCGAAGTCCTGACCGCCGCGCCCTATTCCAGTCTGACGCGAACCGATTTCGACGACGTGGTCGATTTCGTCGCCACCGGCGGCTACGCCTTGAAAACCTACGAACGCTTCGCGCGCATCAAACAAGACAAGAACGGCCGCTGGCGCGTCACCAATCCGCTGACGCGGCAAAGCTATCGCCTCAATGTCGGCACCATTGTCGAGGAAGCGATGCTGAAAGTGCGCCTGGTGCGCTCGCGCGGCGGCGGCAAAGGGAACACGGGATCGACCGGCGCGCTCGGCCGCGGCGGCCGCATGCTCGGCGAGATCGAGGAATATTTCATCGAGGGGCTGGTGGTCGGCGACACTTTTGTCTTTGGCGGCGAGGTCGTGCGTTATGAGCAGCTTTCCGAAGATCAGGTCTATGTGTCGCGCGCCAACGACAAGGACGCAAAAGTGCCGTCCTATATGGGCGGCAAGTTTCCGCTCTCTACCTATCTGGCCGAACGGGTCCGAAAGCTGCTTGCCGACAAACGCACCTGGAATGCGCTGCCGGATCAGGTGCGCGACTGGCTGTCGTTGCAAAGGGATATTTCGCGCATACCCGGCGTGCGTGAGCTGCTGGTGGAGACCTTTCCCCGCGCCAACAAGCATTACCTTGTGTGCTATCCGTTCGAAGGCCGGCTGGCGCATCAGACGCTCGGCATGTTGCTGACGCGCCGGCTGGAACGCGCGCGGGTGCGACCGCTCGGATTTGTCGCCAATGAATACGCGCTGGCGGTGTGGGGGCTCGGCGACATGTCGTTCATGATCCGGCAAGGCCGGCTTGATCTCGACGCGCTGTTCGACCCGGACATGCTGGGCGACGATCTCGAGGCGTGGCTTGCGGAATCCGCGCTGATGAAGCGCACCTTCCGCACCTGCGCGATCATCTCGGGATTGATCGCACGGCGGTTCACCGGCGAGGAAAAAACCCGGCGTCAGGTGCTGTTCTCGACCGACCTGATTTACAACGTGCTGCGCAAGCACCAGCCGGATCACGTGCTGCTGCGCGCGGCGCGCGCCGATGCCGCGACCGGACTGCTCGATCTTCGCCGGCTCAGTGATATGCTGTCGCGAATCAGGGGGCGAATCACCCACAAGGAACTCGATCACGTTTCGCCGCTCGCGGTGCCGGTGATGCTGGAAATCGGCCGCGAACAGGTTTATGGCGAAGCATCCGACGAGTTGCTGGCGGAAGCCGCCGATGAACTGGTCAAAGAGGCGACAGGATAGGTCGTGACGGCATACGCGCAATCCCTGGACGACGAACCATCAGCCGCGCGCATCGCCACTGTTGATGTCGCGGGCGTGACCCTGGTGGCCGATCTCTCCGGCGCGCTGTTCTGGGAAGAAGAAAGCCTGCTCGTCGTCTCGGATCTGCATTTGGAAAAAGGCTCCAGTTTCGCTGCGCGCGGGGTGCTGCTGCCGCCCTACGATACAGTGGCGACGCTCGGTCGCCTCGGGGCTGTGATCGGGCGGTACGACCCGCGCATGGTGATTGCGCTCGGCGACAGCTTTCACGACCGTACCGCCCACGACCGGTTGTCGGCGCCGGACCGCGACGCCATTGCGGCATTTCAGGTGGGGCGCGACTGGATCTGGATTTCGGGTAATCACGATCCCGCGCTCCCCTCCGATCTCGGCGGCGTGGTCGCTCGTGAGGCTGCTGTGGGCCCGATCGCGTTTCGTCACGAGCCGACCGGTGCATCAGGTGAAATCGCCGGTCACCTGCATCCGAAGGCGCGGGTGTCGACGCGCGGACGTTCGATGGAGCGGCGGTGTTTTGCGTGCGACGGCGAGCGCGCGGTGATGCCGGCGTTCGGCGCCTTTACCGGGGGCCTCAGCATTCGCGACGCGGCTTTCGCGAAAATATTCCAGACGCTGGGCTTCATGGCGCATGTGCTCGGCGACGACAGGCTGCACACCATCGCCGCGTCGCGCTGCTATTGAGCGCCTGCATCACGCTGCGCAGCATCCGGGGAACGCCGCGTACCTAATCCTTGCGAAAGACGATCGACGCCATCCAGCCGGTCATCAGCGCCATGAATGCCGTAACCAATCCATAGGCGAAACCGTTCTGGCGGGCGGAGGTGGCGACGAATTGCTCGAAACCGACCTTGACGATTTCGAACGCGGTTTCGGTCCGCGTCACCAGCGCGCCATCGGAAAACAGTTTTATTTCGACGTCATAGGTCCCGATCGGCACCTCGGCCGGCAGCGGAATGCCAGTGCGAAACAGCGTCGGCGTCAGGAATGTCACCGCGGAGGTTTCCTCGCGATAGAGGCCATGTTCGGAGCGCAGCCGCACGAAGGCGCTGCGGAACGCATCGTTCGGCACCACGTCGGCGTAATCAGGCCCGACGCGCTGGGTGAGCAGCACATTGTTGAGACCCAGCTGCTGCCGCCGCTCGACTTCGGGCGAGGCGATGGCGTCGAACGGCCGGTTGGCAAACAGCGCGAGATAGGTCGGCACTTGCAGGAACTGCCGGTAGTCGTTGTTGACCCAGATGCCGAATTTGCGTTCCTTGCGGCGCGTCACCATGTCGGCGCGCGGGCCGCTGACGGTTACCACGAGATCGTAACTGGTGCGGGTGGCCGGCGTGGATGCGTCCTTTTCGACCGAGCCGAACAGCACCAGTTCTTCGCCGGAATAGTTCGGCGTCACGGTCACCCGGTGGTTCGAGACCGACACGATCAGCCGCTCCGCGCGCGCCGGCAGCGCAGCGAAAGCCGTGCTCAGCGCCAGCGCCACGCCAGCCGTTGCGAATGAAGGACGCGCGATCATCCGGCGCCTCCGGTTTCCCGGATGGTGAAGAGATCGTCGGGGCGGATCACCAGTTCGATCGCGAAGCGGATACCGACCGCGAGAATCAAGACCCCAAGCAGCAGCCGCAGATGTTCACCGCGAATCCTCTGACCGGCGCGGGCGCCGAACTGCGCGCCGGTCACGCCGCCGACCATCAGGATCAGCGCCAGCACGGCATCGACGAGATGGTTAGTGACCGCGTGCAGCATGGTGGCGAACACCATGGTGACCAGCGTCAGCACCATGGAGGTGCCGATCACGGTAGAGGTCGGCACCCGCAGCAGATAGATCATGATCGGGACCAGGATGAAGCCGCCGCCGATGCCCATCACCGCGCCGATAAAGCCGATCATCACGCCGACGACAATGATTGGAATCACCGACAAATAGATCTTGGAGCGCTTGAAGCGCATCTTCAGCGGCAGTCCATGGATCCAGCCGTGGCTGCCGGAGCGGCGCATCGGTACCGCGACGCCGCGGCGCGCGCGGAGGATCGCGCGCAGGCCCTCCCAGAACATCAGGCCGCCCACGGTGGTCAGGAGCACGACGTAGGACAGCGCAATCATGAGGTCGAGCTGGCCCAGCGAGCGCAGCAGCGTGAATGTCCAGACGCCGAGTGCGGTGCCGACGGTACCGCCGCTCAGCAGCACCAGCGCCAGCGCCGGATCGATGGCGCGGCGGCGCCAGTAGGATAATGCGCCGGAAAACGACGAGGCCGCGATGTGGCTGGCGACGGAAGCGACCGCGACCGCGGGTGCGATGCCGATGAAGATCAACAGCGGCGTCATCAAAAACCCGCCGCCGATGCCGAACATGCCGGACACGAAACCCACGGCCGCGCCCATCGCAAGGATGAGGAAAATATTGACCGGAATGTCGGCGATCGGAAGGTAAAGCTGCACGCGCGTTCGTTTCGGATGTTAGCCCTGAGGCTGGCCGAAACCGCTCACGGCACAGTTCTTCGATGAGCGGCGTCAATCATCTGCCGCGCCTCTGCATAACCGAAATCGTCCATCGGAGGGACTAAAGAATCCGCAACGGGCGGCTTTTTCTGAAGCTGGCCGCCACGCAACTTCTGACGTGGTGAATAATTCAGATTAACGGGCGGCGCGCTTGGTCGAAACCGGCTTTGCTGCGGGCTTTGGGGCACTGGCCTGCGCGGGCGCGCTGTCCCATCCGCCGGCCGGGCCCGCCACGTTGACGGCGTCGTCGGGCTGGGGTTCAGGCGTGAAGGTCTGGATTGCGAGTTTTGCCGCCGCGAGCGACTGGGCGTCGAGCCGCTTGGCGATATCGTCGCGTTTGCGCGCGGAGTCGGCATCGCCCTGTGCCGCGGCCAGGCTGAACCATTTGAAGGATTCGGCGAGGTTCTGTTCGACGCCGATGCCGCGGGCATAGAGGATGCCGAGGTTGAACTGGCTATCCGCGACGCCGCGATCGGCCGCCTTGCGGAACCATTGCGCCGCGTTTTTGTAGTTGGCGCCCTTGCCGCCGCCGTCGGCGTCGAGCACGGCCAGATTGTGCATCGCCTTGGCGTTTCCGCGTTCGGCGGCCTGCATGTAGTAGCGCCGCGCGATATCGACGTCCTTTTTTACACTCAGGCCCTTTTCGTAGAAGGTTCCGAGCCTGAAGATCGCCGGCACCACCCCGGCTTGCGCCGCGCGGTCATACCATTTCGCGGCCGCGTCGAAATTCGCAGCAACGCCTTTGCCCTCGGCGAAGCGTACGCCGATCTCATAGGCGGCGGTGGGATCGCCCTTGAGGGCGGCCGCGCGCAGTACCGGTCCGCCGATCGCGTCCGGCAATCTTTCCGTCGGCGGGACCTGCACCAGAGTGAGTTCGCGGCTGATCGGCGCCGCCGGCGCGGCCGGAATCATGCCGGTGATATCGCTTGATGATACCAGCGAGGCGGAGGGCGCAGCCGGGATCTGCGGAATCGCTACCGACGCCGAGCTATCGGTGCCGTTCGGGGCCGAGCTATTGAGCGATTGCCGGCCGATCGGTGTCGGCGAGGTCATCGAAGGCGTCGTATCAGGCATTGCCGGCTTGGCGCTGTCATCCGCGGGCGATTGAGCCGAAGGCTGCGGCTCGCTCGAATTCTCCACGGCAGGCAGCTGCGGCGCGGCGCCGCCGTCGAGCAGCGTCATCGCCATCTTGAAAGTGCCGAGCACGATGACGACCACGCTCGCGCCGACCAGCAGCGAGCGAATCTTGGAGGTGATCGTCGATGGTTCCTTGGCCTTGTCGCGGGCGGGGCCCTTGAGCGGGCCGCGGGCGGCCTTGTCGCCAGCCGGCGCGGCCGCGGCGGCCTGGGCGGCACGGCGCGCGGCGGCAATGAAACTCGATGTGCTCACCTGCTCGCGCGTGCTCGCCGCAATTTCGCTGATCGCGCTTTCGGAAGCGGCAATGCGCTCGGATGGCGAAGCCACTCGACCGGCCGGGCGTGTCCCCGGTTCGAGCGGGTGATCGGGCGGCAGATCCGGTTCGAGTGCGGCGCGCGGCGGCGCCGCATGCGGCTCCAGAATTTCGCTGATGGCTCTCGACGCCACGGCGGCGACAGCCGGCACCGGTGTCTGCGCGGCCTGGAATTCCCGGGGGGCCGCGGTGAAATACCCTTCCGCCGCGGCGGGATTCGGCAATTCAGGTTTCGGTTGCGGCGGCATCGTGACGCAAGGCGGGGCGGGCTCAGGTGCCGGCGGCGTTTCCGGCTGCGGCGCAACCGGCGCGGAACGAACCGCGCGCAGATCGCCTTCGATCATCGCCAGCCGATCGACCACATGGCCGAGCGTGTTGTGAACGGCTTCGAGGGAATCCTGGGTGTGGCGGCCGGTTTCCGACTGGCTGAAACGGATGTCGGACAATTCGCGCTTGACGATGTCGATCAGGCCGCTGTCCGCAGGCTGAACTGCGCTCCGGCTGCTCTCAGCCAGCGCGGCAAAGCTCGCATGCTGGGTTTCGAGACGGCGCAGAATGTCCTGCAGCCCGTCCTCGACCCGTCCGATATTGCCGGCGCCGTGATCGGTGGACGCTTCGAGGCGTTCGAGCAAATAAGACACGCGCTGTTCGAGATGGGCGAAAGCGGATGCGCTGTCGTTGCCGACCGGCATGCGGTCGAGGCGGTCGGAAAGTGCCCGCAGCGCGCTCTCGATATACTCCGAGCTTTCGCTGACCGCCGGCCGCTCGCGGCTTTCCAGCGTCGAGGTCAGCGCGGCGATGCGCTGTTCGAGGATCGCGAACGAGTCGCCGTGGCCTTCGGAGCGGGTAAGCTGATCGACCTTGGACGACAGCGTGTGCACGTCGTCGCTGAGCCGCGCCAGTGCGTCGTTGGACGCGACATTGGAGACGATGGCGCGAAGTGCGGCGATGGCGCCTTCGAGCTGGTGGATGGTGGAGGGGTCGTCGCTGGCGCGCAAAATCAGGTCGAGCTTGACGCCGAGATTGCGGATCGCCTCGTCGTAGCCCGCCAGTTGTTCTGCTGGTGTCAGCGAGCGCAGCACTTCGCGAATTTCGCCCAGCGCGCGTTCGATGCCGGCCAGCGCATGGCCGTCGATGCCGCTCTGGCGGGTATCGTCGATGCGGCGGGACAGCGAGCGGATTTCGTTTTCGATCGATTCGATCGCCCGGCGCGGCATCGCCTCGGTAATGGCGTGACGAATCTCCGTCAATTCGCCGCGGAACGCAGCGATCGATTGCTCGATCCCGTCGGGACGCTGCAGCGCTTCGATCTGGCTGGTGATCTTGAAGAGATGGCGCTCAAGCGTGGAAAAATCGGGGCCCGCCGGCATGGCGGGCGCCATCGGCGGCGCGCTGTGCGGCGGCATCGGCCGCGGCGTGGTATTATCAAGTTCGCTCTGGCGCGCAGCGATTTCTGCGATCGCAAAATCGAGCGACGCCGGGCTGAGCGGCGGGGAAACACGATAGACCTGGGCTGCGGCGCGATCGACCATCGCGGCCTGGCGCTGCGAATCCTGAAGCTGGGCTTGTTTCGCCGGGGCAGGGTTTGAGATCTGCGACAGGCGCGCGTCGAGACGCGAGATAGCGTCGTTCAATTGCCGGGCAACACCCGGCTCGCTGCGCACACCGTCGCTGCGGGGCGCGTCGTTGCGCGGCGCCGGGCGCGAGATCTGTTCGATCTGGCGGGTGATTGAATCCAGCCGCTGGTGAATGTCCGCGACGTCCCGTGTTTCCTGGCTCGGCAGCATTGGCCGTTGATCCGCCGTCGCACGAAAGTTGGGAGGGGTGGAATCGCCGATGGTGAAAGTGAGCCAGTCACTCAGCGACATGCCGGCGCGGCGCGCGGCGGCCTCGGCCCTCTCGCGGACGGATGGATCGATGCCCTCAACACTCCACGATACGCGCGAATTCATGCTTCCGTCCGGTTCCGACTCCGGCGCGCCGCCGCGCCTTCAGCCTCCCCGCGCGTCCCTGGAGAAGAGACAATCGAGTTCCGCGCAGGTCGTCTGCCTCTGGCATCGACTTTTTCGTGTTACGGTAAATATCGGGTTAAGGAATCGGGCCGCTGGCCCTGAAAGTTGCCTCGGCCGGCGAAACTGACCGGGCCGGTTAGCGGCGGTCGCGGGCCACGGCGGTCATGTTGTCGCAACGGCTGCCATGATGGCTGCCTTGGGCTTGCGGAACCGTTTAAGGTCTTTTGGGAACCGAACGATTGCTGCGCTGCAAAATCTCCCCTAAATGAGGCCCGCCAGCCAGTGCGGTGGATTTGAAGTTCCTATGCATTGGCCGCGCGTTCGTTTAGGAACTTCAAATCCAAAACCGCACTAGAATCAAAATTTTGTAGCGTCCCTTTGCTTCCGAAGTTCGCATCAGAAGCTGCCGCAACGACGAGCGAACTTCGGAATCGGGACACTGCTGAGAGGACACCATGCCGATCTACAAAGCCCCCGTGGAAGACGTCAGCTTCCTGCTCAACGACGTGTTTCAGATCGACCGCTACGACAATCTTCCCGGCTTTAGCGACGCGTCCGCCGATGTGCGGGAGGCGATTTTGGCTGAGGCTGCGAAGTTCAGCGAAGAGGTGTTGCAGCCGCTCAATCGGGTCGGCGATCTCGAGGGCTGTATCCGCCATGACGATGGCCGGGTGACGACCCCGAAAGGCTTCAAGGAAGCTTACAAGCAGGTGGCCGAGGGCGGCTGGCTCGGCCTGTCGGCGCCGGCGGAATATGGCGGGCAGGGCTTGCCGGTGACGCTGACCCAGGCGGTCAACGAATTCCAGTGTTCGGCGAATATGGCGTTTTCGATGTATGGCGGCCTGACCATGGGCGCGACGGCGGCGCTGATGGTCCATGGCAAGCCCGAACAGAAGGCGATGTTCGTGCCGAAGATGGTGGCGGGACAATGGACCGGCACCATGAATCTCACCGAGCCGCAATGCGGCACCGATCTCGGCCTGCTGCGTACCAAGGCCGTCAAGCAGGCCGACGGCAGCTACAAGATCACCGGGACCAAGATCTTCATCTCCGCCGGCGAGCACGATCTCGCTGACAACATCATCCATCTGGTGCTGGCGCGGATCGAGGGCGCGCCGGCCGGCATCAAGGGCGTATCGCTGTTCGTGGTGCCGAAGATCCTGGTCAATGCCGACGGATCGCTGGGTGCTGGCAACGGCGTGTCCTGCGGTTCGATCGAACACAAGATGGGTATTCACGGCAATTCCACCTGCGTGATGAACTACGACGGCGCCACCGGCTGGCTGATCGGCGAGGAAAACAGGGGCATGCAGGGCATGTTCGTGATGATGAACGAGGCGCGGCTTGGCGTCGCGGTGCAGGGGCTGGCGCAATCGGAAGTCGCCTATCAGAACGCCGTCGCCTACGCCCGCGATCGTCTGCAGGGCCGCTCGCTCTCCGGGCCGAAGGCGCCGGACAAGCCGGCCGATCCGATCATCGTGCACCCCGATGTGCGCCGCGCGCTGCTCACCATTCGCGCCTTCAACGAGGCGGCACGCGCGATGGTGGTGTGGACTTCGCTGAAAAGCGACGTTGCCCACCGCTCCAGCGACCCGAAAGATCGTCAGGAGGCGGACGACCACATGGGGCTGATGACGCCGGTGATGAAAGGCGTTCTGACCGATGTTGGATTCTCCAACGCGGTGCTGGCGCAGCAGATATACGGCGGCCACGGCTATATCGCCGAACACGGCATGGAGCAGTTCGTGCGCGATGCGCGCATCGCCATGATCTACGAAGGCGCCAACGGCATTCAGGCTCTCGACCTCGTCGGTCGCAAACTGCCGCGCGACGGCGGCCGCGCCGTGATGTCATTCTTCAACGAGGTTGCCACCTTCGCCAAGGATCACGGCACCGAGGAGGCCATGAAGCCCTATGTCGCGCCGCTGAGCGCGGCGCTGGGCCATTTGCAGCAGGCCACCACATGGCTGATGCAGAATGCGATGGCCAAGCCGGACAATGCCGGCGCTGGCGCCACCGACTACATGCAGCTGTTCGGCCTCGTCACCTTCGCCTATATGTGGGCGCGGATGGCGAAAGTCGCGCAGGACAAGATTGCGGGCGGCGGCGCGACGCCCTATCTGACCACCAAGCTGGTGACCGGCCGCTTCTTCATGGAGCGGATGCTGCCGGAAACATCGGTGCATCTTGCGCGCATCCAGACCGGATGCGCGACCACCATGGAATTGGCGGCGGAAGCTTTCTGATCGGAGAAATTCTTCCCAAAGCCCAAGACTTCCTAAGCCCAAATCTAGATCCGCGACATCTTCCAATTTGCCTATATATTATGATCCTCATACCAGGAGGGCGTCATGCCTGAGGCATATATCTACGATCACGTTCGCACGCCGCGCGGCCGCGGCAAGGCCGATGGCGCGCTGCATGAGGTGACCGCGCTGGCGCTGGCGACGGCGCCGCTGAGAGCTCTCAAGGAGCGCAACAATCTCAAGGAAGATGTCATCGACGACGTCATACTCGGCGTGGTCGATCCGGTGGGCGAGGCCGGTTCGGACATCGCGCGCTTCGCAGCACTGAACGCGGGACTCGGTGAAGCCGTCCCCGGCGTTCAGATCAGCCGCTTCTGTGCTTCGGGCCTCGATGCCGTGAATTTCGCCGCGGCCCAGATCATGAGCGGTCAGCATCAACTCACCATCGGCGGTGGCGCCGAATCGATGAGCCGCATCGGCATCGGCGCATCCGGCGGCGCCTGGGCGATGGACCCCTCGATCGCGGTGCCGGCCTATTTCATGCCGCAGGGCGTGTCGGCCGATCTGATCGCGACCAAATACGGCTTTTCGCGCGATGACGTCGACGCCTATGCGGTGCAGAGCCAGCAGCGCGCCGCCAAGGCGTGGGACGAGGGCCGCTTCAAGAATTCGGTGGTCCCGGTGAAGGACGTCAACGGCCTCACCATTCTCGCCAAGGACGAGCACATGCGTCCGACCACGACGATGCAGTCGCTCGGCCAGTTGCAGCCGGCATTCGTGACCATGGGACAGATGGCCGGCTTCGACGCGGTGGCGATCCAGTCGCATCCGGAAATCGAGCGCATCAACTACGTGCATCACGCCGGCAATTCGTCCGGCATCGTCGACGGCGCCGGCGCGGTCCTGCTCGGTAGCAAGGAAGCGGGTGCCAAGCACGGGTTGAAGCCGCGCGCAAAGATCCGCGCCTTCACCAACATCGGCTCTGAGCCGGCGATGATGCTGACCGGTCCGGTCGACGTGACCGAGAAGCTGTTCGAACGCTCGGGCATGAAGAAATCGGACATCGATCTGTTCGAATTGAACGAGGCGTTCGCCTCGGTGGTGCTGCGCTACATGCAGGCCTTCGACATCGACAACGCCAAGATCAACGTCAACGGCGGCGCGATCGCGCTCGGCCATCCGCTCGGCGCCACCGGTGCGATGATTCTGGGCACCGTGCTCGACGAACTCGAGCGCACCAACAAGTCGACCGCGCTGATCACGCTGTGCATCGGCGGCGGCATGGGCACCGCGACCATCATCGAAAGAGTCTAAGGCGAGCGACCGTAGGGTGGGCAAAGCAAAGGGTGCCTACCAAGACAGGCGCGGGACAAAAATGGTGGGCACGGCGCTAAGTGCGCCTTTGCCCACCCTGCGATCAGAGACAACCGCCGCGCCGCAGGGCAGTCGGCATCGAGGGAGCAAACACAATGGCCTTCAAGAATTTCAAGGTTGAGACCGACGCCGACGGCATCGCGCTGGTGACATGGGACATTCCCGGCCGTTCGATGAACGTGCTGGATGAGACCACGATCACCGAACTCGAGGCGATCGTGAAGCAGACCTCCGCCGATGCTGCCGTGAAGGGCGTCGTGGTCACCTCGGGCAAGGAGGCGTTCTCCGCCGGCGCCGACCTGTCGATGCTCGAAGGCATGAACCGCCGATATACCGACCTGCTCAAGGCCAAGGGCGAGGTCGCGGCCAATCAGATGCTGTTCGACGAAAGCCGCAAATCCTCGCTGGTGTTCCGCGGCATCGAAACCTGCGGCAAGCCGTGGGCTGCCGCGATCAACGGCCTCGCGCTCGGCGGCGCGTTCGAACTCACGCTGTCGTGCCACTACCGCGTCGCCGCCGAGAATCCGAAGACCCGCCTCGGACTGCCGGAAGTCAAGGTCGGGCTGTTTCCCGGTGCCGGCGGCACCCAGCGCGTGCCGCGCATCGTGGCGCCGCAGGATGCGATGCAGTTGCTGCTGAAGGGCGAGGCGATCAATCTGGCGAAGGCCAAGGCGCTGAAGCTGATCGACGCCGTCGTGCCCGCCGGCGATCTCATCAAGGCGGCGAAGGACTGGATCAAGGGCGGCGGCAAGGCGGTCGCGCCCTGGGACGACAAGGCTTTCAAGCTGCCGGGCGGCCCGGTCTTTTCCAAGGCCGGCATGATGATGTTCCCGGCCGGCAACGCGATTTACCGCCGCGAGACCTACGACAATTATCCAGCGGCGCGCGCCATCATGCAGTGCGTCTACGAGGGATTGCAACTGCCGATCGACGCGGCTTTGCGGGTCGAATCGCGTTATTTCACCCAGATCCTGCGCAGCAAGGAGGCGGCGGCGATGATCCGCAGCCTGTTCCTGTCGATGCAGGAATTGAACAAGGGCGCGCGGCGTCCGCAGAATGTGCCGCCGACCAAGGTCAAGAAGCTCGCCATCATCGGCGCCGGCTTCATGGGCGCCAGCGTCGGGTATGTCTCGGCGCGCGCCGGCATCGACGTGGTGCTGATCGATCGCGATCAGGAGAGCGCCGACAAGGGCAAAGGCCACGCGAAAGCTGTGATCGACGACCTGATCGCCAAGGGCCGCGCCAAGGAAGCCGATCGCGACGCCATCCTGTCGCGCATCAGCGCGACCGCCGACTACAATGCGCTGAAGGATTGCGATCTGATCATTGAAGCGGTGTTCGAGGACCGCAAGGTCAAGGCGGAAACCTACGCCAAGGCGCAGCCGCTGCTGAAGTCCGACGCGATTTTTGCCTCCAACACCTCGACACTGCCGATCAATTCGCTGGCGGAAGAGTTCAAGGACCAGAGCAGGTTCATCGGCATTCATTTCTTCTCGCCGGTCGAGAAGATGATGCTGGTGGAAATCATCGTCGGCAAGAACACCGGCGACATAGCGCTCGCCACCGCGCTGGATTATGTGCGCGTGATCGGCAAGACGCCGATCGTGGTCAACGATTCCCGCGGCTTCTTCGCCAACCGCTGTGTGCTGCGCTTCACCGCCGAAGGCCTGGAAATGCTGATGGAAGGCGTGCCGCCGGCGATGATCGAGAACACCGCGAAGATGGCGGGCATGCCGGTCGGGCCGCTGTCGCTGTCCGACGAGGTGGCGCTCGATCTGGTGCTCAAAATCATGAAGGCGACCGAAGCCGATCTCGGCGCCAATGCCATCGACCAGAGCCAGAAGAAGCTCCTGGTCGAGATGGTCGAGAAGCAGGGCCGCTTCGGCCGCAAGAACGGCAAGGGGTTTTACGATTATCCCGAGAAGGGCAAGGGCCAGAAGAGCCTGTGGTCGGAACTGAGCGGGTTGCAGCCGAAGCATCTCGATCCGGACACGCTCGACGTCGAGGAGTTGAAGCAGCGCTTCTTGGTGGTGCAGGCGGTGGAAGCCGCGCGCACCGTGGAAGATCACGTCATCACCGATATGCGCGAAGCCGACGTCGGCTCGATCCTCGGCTTCGGCTTTGCGCCGTTCACCGGCGGCACGCTGTCCTATATCGACTTCATGGGCACCAAGAAGTTCGTCGAGCTTTGCCGCAGACTGGAGGCCAAATACGGCTCGCGCTTCACCCCGCCGAAACTTTTGGTCGAGATGGCGGCCAAGGGCGAGACGTTCTACGGCCGCTTTCCGCCGAAGAAGCTGGCCGCGGCGTAAAACTGCGGCGTAAAAGAAGATCGTCGTCCCGGCCAAGCCAACGGGTCCGGCCTTTGGCCGGCCCGATGACAGGCTCCGCGCTAACCACCGGCGGATCGTTTTGCGCAGGCTGGAGCCCCATCCAGGGTAGCAACCAAGACCTGTGGTTGGGTCCCTGCTTTCGTGTTTGGTCCCGGGAGATTAGCGAGAGCTTCGAGCGGAGCGAGATAGTCGAGGCATTTGAGGCGGGTACGGTTGTAATCCTTGACGAAG
>Ga0097691_1000157_pt1 | contig 61334 bp, 51 predicted proteins | sample NGESurdeep072012_8_FD_72858 | JGI IMG/M metagenome (GOLD analysis project Ga0097691, IMG submission 72858) | Arctic peat soil microbial communities from Barrow, Alaska - NGEE Surface sample 210-1 deep-072012 | ecosystem: Environmental > Terrestrial > Soil > Wetlands > Peat ...
GCCAGGCTAGGTTGCCCCTTCGGGGACGTGACCGCGGTCAACCTGTGCTGTTCCAGCCAAGCTGAGATTGGTCAGACCTACATCCGTGAGTAAGCCCACGCGAACATGCGTTCGATACGCGACAAAGTGCCTCTCACCTGGGAGAATGGTAGTTGACAAAAACCCCATGATCCCGAACGAAAGGCACCTGTCTGGTGACCAGAGTAGCGAAGAAGAAGCGCAAGGTGGTGCTGGGCGCACCTGACGGTCGGATCACCCCCCGAGCGGGCCTGCATCTGGTATCCAAACTCGACAAACTGATCGGGATCACGGCGACGATCGACGATGCCGGACCGCCGTTCAAGCAACGCAGTCGAGGCCTCATGCTCGGCGGTGTGATGGTGTCGCTCGCCGAGACGATGCTCGCCGGCGGGGACTTCCTCTGCGACCTCGACCATCAGCGCGACGACACTGCCGGGCTTCGACTTCGCGCCGTGCCAGACGTGCCGGCGTCCACCACGGTGATCGGCCTGGGCAAGCGCTTCGACGAACAGACGCGCGCCCACATAGAGCGGGCCAACGCCAAGCTCATCAAAGCTGTCTTCACCCTGTTGCCGGAGAAGCGCCGGGTGGACCTCGCCGCGCAACGTCCGACCATCGACCTCGACCCGACGGACACCGAGGTCTACGGACGGATGAAGGAAGGCTCGGACTTCAACTACCAGGGCCAGCGCGTCTACCGCCCGCATCCCGCGGTGTGGGCCGAGGCCGGATGGGTCCTCGCGTAGGGCTTTGGTTCGGGTAGAAGCGACCCCCGCCCCCAGGCCCCTGGCCTTCTCGCCCGGGCTCTCTCGGCATTGCCTGAAGGGCTTCTCCGCCCCATCGTGCGGGCTGACTCGGGGTTCTTCGACGCCAAGCTCGCCGACGCTGCCTTGTTACTCCACTGCGACTACGCGATCGCGGTCAAGCGTAGCGACACGGTGTGGCGCGCAGAGCGAAAGATCCCTGATGGGGACTGGCAAAGGGCCAAGGGCATGGATGCCGAGGTGGCCGAGTGCGACTACACACCCAAAGGATGGCCGAAGGGGTCCCGCACCATCTGTCGGCGAGTAAAAGTGACAGCTGCCGAGCTCTCCTCGGATCCACGCAGCCGCAGGCGACGCACCATCGACCCGAACCAGCTCACGCTGCTCACATCAGGCGAGGCCGCCTCCGCGTATGCCTACTCGTTCATCATCACCAACGTCTCTGGCTCGGCCGTCGACATCGAAGCGTGGTTCCGCATGCGCGCCCTCGTCGAGGAGAAAATCAAGGATTCGAAACTGGGTCTCGCCATGCGCCACATGCCTTCTGGCTACGAGGCAGTGAACGTGATGTGGATGTGGGCCGCACTGCTCGGACTCAACATCTCGTCGTGGCTCCAGGCGCTGACCGGACATGACCAGGCAGACGGACGCGCCCACGGCAAGCGTCTTCGACGCGAACTCGTATGCATTGCAGCACGCGTCACGAACCATGCCGGACGGCTCGAGGTCCATCCGTCTCCTGAAGATCATCACGGGTACTTCGGTGACGCATGGCGCACGCTCGACGTGTTGATCGCCGCCAAAAGCCCGTAGTCACTCGGGCAACCAACCGGCCACCCGGGTGAGTTACCCGCCTGCGGCCGGCAGATCAAATGACAAGAATCCGTCGGCTTGGTCAAACGCGTCCTCGCATGGGGACACGACCTTCATCGCTGGATCATGGCCGGGATACTCTGCTCAGTGTTCCAGACCAGAGGAAGTCAGTGGCTTACTCGCGGATGTAGGTCAGAGTCGAATGTGCACACCCAAGTGGTCCCATCCGCCACCAGCGTTTGCTGCCCTCCGCAAGACGTCACCTTCGAGGTAGTACTCGTGGAGTGGGCAGCGCTGACAGCCGGTGCCGAACTTGGTGGTATAGCACCGGTCGAAGGGCCCACTGCGAGTACTGCGACGAGGGGTAGGGCGACAAGGAGCACGAGGTAGACCCAGAGACGGGAGCAAGTGCAAATGACGTCGGTTGTAAGAATCCGACTACCGGACATTACTGACTCACACCCTCGTCGTCTACGACAGGAGCCGGCGAGCCGATTCCGTCGCCGCCCGGGCGGCCACCTGCAACCTCATCTCAGCTCCTCAAACTGATCGGAGAGGCCCGGTCCGACGGGCACCTCGGGGTTTCTCCAGAGACGTCTTCATTTGCGGAAGTCTTCGTCCGTAGCCCTGCGGCGAGCGGCCAAGAGCATCATGACGCCGAGGATGATCGCCAGGAGGCCGGCCAAAATTGTGGCGGTGAGATGCGCACCGGTAAAGGCCAATGTCGCCGCGGTGCCACTACTGCTCCCACCCGCGGTGCCACTACTGCTCCCACCCGCGGTGCCACTACTGCCGGAACCTGCTGCCGCCGTGGTTGTGGTCGGTGCCGTCGTTGTCGTTGTGGTCGGTGCCGTCGTTGTCGTTGTGGCCGGCGTTGTTGTGGTGGTTGTGGTTGTTGTCGGAGTTGTGGCGGCGCACACGGGGCTGGTGACGGTGTTTGTGTCCAGGGTGACCGCACCATTACGAGCCAGCAGCCGGCCCAACACCGAAGCGCCTGTCTGGGCAGCCACCGAGGTTAGAGCCAGGACAGTGCCTATGAACACCGAGTTCGTCCCGAGCGTCGCAGAGCTGCCGATCTCCCAGAAGACATTACATGCCTGGGCTCCGTTTATGACGGCCACATTGCTGCCTGATGCCGTGATGAGCGTACTGGCACCCTGAAAGATGAACACGGCGCCCGGGTTGCCCTGGGCGTCGAGCGTGACCGTCCCGGTGAGTCCGAGGGTACCGCCGCAATACACGCCGGGCACGAGCGTCTGGCCGGACAGGTCTGCACCCACGACGGTGCACGGCGTCCGACCGGCGGCGTCGTTGTACGCGGTGGTCACGTCGCTCTGAGCTTGGGCTGCCACCGCGTCGGCGGCATGGATCGTCCCGTTGGTCACGGTGCCTGGGGGAAAGCCGGTCACCGCGCTACCCGGACTCACTCCGACGTTACCGCTGATTGTGGTCGGCCCGGTATTGGTCACCGTAGTGCCGGCAAGGATGGCAAAGCTATCGGCGGTGCCAAGACCGACAGTTGGTTGGGCAGCACCCGCTCGGCTCACGCCCACAAGGGCGATTGCCAATCCGAGGGCCATCGCGAAGGTGATGGCGGAAAACCGGATGGTCCGAGAACTCATGGAATGAACCCCGCTTTCACACTGAGCGACTGCATTAAATGGGCCAACGCAGGCCGCGCAACTACTCTTCTTCATGAAGTCTATCATTGAGCCACGTTTCTACATGACCATTACTTGTCAAAGGCCATCCGGTTTCCGGATCAATGCCTTGTCGGCCAAGCTGCACTACGAGATGAGGGGCGGGCCACCCCATGCGGCGATCCGCTCACCCCAACCGAACGGTATTGGCGCTAGGGACTCGAATCATCCAGTGAAATCGGGATCGCAGGCTTGTCGCTCTGGCCTGCTGGCACCTGCCCACGACCGTCACCAGCGAACAATCCGATAGGGGTGGGGGGCTCTCCCGACCCGCTACCGTCTGTATCCCATGATCACCACTTCATCCGACCTCGCCATCGGTGCGTTTACCCCTCACGGCCCCTGGACAGTCGAACCCGAACAGATGTCCTGGCGATACTCGGACACCGGCGACATCGACGTCATCCGAACCGATTCCGCAAAAGAAGCCCGGCGACTACTCGAACGGCGTCGCCTACCCCCAGGTCTGCGGGTGCTGACCGTAGGGGTCCGACTGGGCAGGGCCCTCATCGGCTGGTCCGCCCACGACCGCAGCACCGACAACTCCCGAGCCGGCCTGTCCCGCCGGTTGCGAACCGCTTTCGAACGGCTGGGGCCCACCTATATAAAATTGGGTCAACTCCTGTCGTCGGGTGAAGGCATTTTTCCCGAGGAACTGGTCAACGAGTTTCGGCTCCTCCGTGACCGGGTACCGGCGGAATCCTTCGCCACTGTCCGACGCACCATCGAAGAAGACCTAGGGAGACCACTGGCCGAGGTGTTCACGTCGTTCGACCGGGTACCGATTGCATCGGCATCGATTGCCCAGGTACACGCAGCCACACTGCGAACAGGCGAGCGGGTCGTCGTCAAAGTGCAGCGCCGAGCGGCGAGAGCACAGTTTCACCTCGACATCGCCGTCTTGACGTGGATCGCCCCGATGTTGGTAGGTCGCATCCCTATCGCCGCCCTGACCAACCCACCGGCCCTGGTGGAGCTGTTCGCCGAGACCATCGTCGAGGAACTCGATTTTCGGCTGGAAGCACAGAACATGCTCGACATCGCTTCGGTACTGATCGGGACCGGTCAGCGCTCGATAGTGGTGCCCCGACCCCACCCACACCTGGTCACCCGGCGCGTATTGGTGATGGAGCATCTTCAGGGCTTCTCGTGGAACGATGCGGTCGGCATGCGAGAAGCCGGGATCGACACCGCGGCTGTACTCCGGGCCAGCCTGATCTCCTTCCTCGAGGGGGCCTTGTTGTACGGCGTATTCCACGGGGACCTGCACGGCGGCAACATGCTCGTGCAACGCGACGGTACAGTCGCCCTGCTCGACTTCGGAATTACTGGCCGGTTGAACCAGCGAAAACGGCTGGCGTTCCTGCGGCTTCAGGTCGGCGCGACATCCAACGCTCTCGAACCGCAGATCGAAGCGTTGCGGGACCTCGGTGCCCTCCCCATGGGCACTGATGTGGCGGCGGTCATCAAGGACTTGGGCCTCGACCGGCCCCCGGTCGATCCGACCACGCTCACCGCCGATGAAATGGTCGGTGAAATTCGCGAAGTCACCAAGGCACTCCTCGGATACGGGGCAAAGCTCCCGAAGGAACTGATGCTCTTCGTCAAGAACATGCTGTTTCTGAATGGGGCAATGGCCACCATGGCCCCCGACGTGGACATCCTGGGCGAGATCGTGGCCATCGTCTCCTACTTCACGGAACAGCACGGAGAGCAGATCGCCCGTGACGTCGGGATGGAATTGGCCAGTAGACCCCTCGAACTAGACGGGTACCGGGCGGCCATGGGGTTCACCGATGAATCAGAGGCAATCACGTTCCGAGATCTGCAAGAACGCCGCGAGCTCATCAGCCGGAGGTTGCAGGTTCGCAGTGAGAGTCACAAGCGGGCTCCCGGAGTGCGTGCGATCTTCCGGACACTGCGACCCAAGCGGGAGCGAGCGACCGGCCGGAGCGGCTCGTAGAATCCATGGCCAGACCCGCACGCCATCCCAAATCTTCGTCACATTTGCTTTCCGGGACGCCGTCATCGGTGTTTAGCCTGTCCGCTCGAGACGCTTGCTCCACCCAGGTGGCATGTCAAACGCGCCGGTCACGCCGAGTGGCCCCAACCGACAGTGCCGTCGGTTGCTTGCATCCTTAGCTTTTAACTGAACAGTATTGCGGCTAACCGCCGTCGAGGGCGACCCGTAGCGACAACACGAACTCGGCGGCCCCCACCGGTCCGGCCCCTTCCAACAGCCGTCTGACCAACGCCGATCCCACCACCACGCCGTCTGCCACTTCGCACACAGTGCCCGCCTGCTCGGGCGTCGAAACGCCGATTCCGATACACACCGGCAACTCCGTGGCCGCCCTGACCCGCTCGGCCACCTCACGGGCCGAACCCGCCAATGACGACTGTTCACCGGTGACGCCCATCCGACCGACGCCATAGACAAAGCCTCGTGAGCGCCGGCAGATGGCGGCAATCCGCTCGGGCGGGGTGGAAGGGGCTACTAACAGCACAGTGGCGATCCCGGCATCGTCGGCGGCCTGGGCCCACGGCTCCAACTCCTCGAGAGGCAGGTCGGGGATGATGGCCCCGGACACGCCCGATTCGGCCATCAACCCGGCGATTCGCTGGTGCCCGGCACGGTAGATGAGGTTGTAATAGGTCATGACCACCACCGGAATCCCGACGTGGAGACGCCCGAGATCAGCCAAAATGCCCGCCGGGGTCGTCCCCCGTCCCAGGGCTCGCAGAGACGCCTCTTGGATGACGGGGCCGTCGATCATCGGATCCGAGAATGGAATGCCGACCTCAATGGCATCGGCACCGGCACCGGCCACCGCTTCTACAGTCACCAACCACTCATCGTCCATACCCCCGGTGACATAGGGAACCAGCAGTTTGTGCCCGGATTCCCGACGGTCCCGCAGGGTCGTCTCGAGCACGCCCCGGCCGGGTGCAACCGATTCGACGATCATCGGGGGGTCGTCCCGCCCCGCCGAAGGATGTCCCGGACCTGGGCCACGTCTTTGTCCCCGCGCCCGGAAAGCGTGATCAACACAGTCGACCCGGTGGGCAGCACTTCGGTCCCGGCCACGCGAATCACCCAGGCCACGGCGTGGGCGGACTCGAGGGCTGGGATGATCCCTTCGGTTTTGGACAGCCGTTGGAATGCTTCCACCACTTCGGTGTCGCCGGCCGTCTCGTACCGGGCCCGGCCGATGGCCGCCAAGTGGGCATGCTCGGGGCCTATCCCCGGGTAGTCCAGACCCGCGGAGATGGATTCCGCTTCGAGGATCTGACCCGATTCATCCTGCATGAGCGCCGAGCGCATGCCGTGGAGTACCCCCGGGATCCCGTTGTGCATCGCCGCTCCCCCAGCTGCCTCCACACCGACCAGCACCGACGATGTCCCATCGGCGAATCCGGCGAATGTGCCGGCGGCATTCGACCCACCCCCGGCACACGCCACCACCACGTCAGGATCCTTGCCATCCAAGATCTGGCGGCACTGGGCCCGGGACTCGTCCCCCACCACCCGCTGCAGTTCACGCACCATCCATGGATATGGGTGGGGGCCCATGACCGACCCCAGGCAGTAGTGGGTGGTGTCCACCGATGCGACCCAGTCCCGGAGAGCTTCGTTGACCGCATCCTTCAGGGTGCGACTGCCGCTCTCCACCGAACGGACTTCGGCCCCTAAGAGCTCCATCCGGAACACATTGAGGGCTTGGCGCTCCATGTCCACCGCCCCCATATAGACCACGCATTCCATCCCGAACAACGCCGCAGCGGTAGCCGTGGCCACGCCGTGCTGACCGGCACCCGTCTCGGCGATCAGGCGCTTCTTGCCCATCCGACGAGCGAGGAGGGCTTGACCTACGACATTGTTGATCTTGTGGGAGCCGGTATGAGCCAGGTCCTCGCGCTTCAACAGCACCCGGACGCCCAGCTCCTCGGACAGACGCAGGCACTCAGTGACCGGGGTGGGCCGACCACCGTACGAGTGGAGAAGGTGATCGAGCTCACGGCGAAATGCCGGATCGATCCAGGCCTGGCGAAACGAGGCTTCGAGCTCCATGCACGCGGGCACCAGCGCCTCGGGGACGAACCGACCGCCGAACTCGCCGAAGCGCCCGGTTGGTCCCGGGTCGCCCATGATCAGTCCGGACTCGGACAAGGAGCGAGCATCAGAATGCGGCCCGCTCATTCGTCCTGCCAATCGAACAGTCCGGCTCCGCCATCAGGGTCATCGGGCCGACCCGTCGATAGTGGTCCCACACCGCCGAGCCCTCCGGTCGAATCCGCCACCCTGGTTTCCGCCAGGCGAACGGCGGAGATGAAGTTCCGGAGTTTCCCGGGATCCTTGACGCCGGGTGCCGATTCCACGCCGCTCGAGACGTCGACCCCCCATGGGTGCAGGTGGGCAATGGCCTGACCGACATTGCTGGCGTCCAGGCCACCCGAGACGATCAGGCGATCGGGGTCGACGACTCCTTCGGCCAACCGCCAGTCGAAGAGCTCGCCTGACCCAGGGTTGGCCCCGTCAATCAGCAGGAACTGGGCGCCGTACTCCTCGAATCGGCCGATGTTGCGGTGTCCGGCCGGAAATGCCTTGATGGTGCAGCCCACCCGCTGACCGATCAACTGAGTATCCTCGATCGACTCGACCCCGTGGAGTTGCGCGGCGTGGAGCCCTATCTGGTTGACAATCTCGATCACCCGTTTGGGAGCTTCGTCTCTGAACACCCCGACGGTGAGGGTCTCGTGGGGAAGGCGCTTGACAATGTCGGCGACCTCCCCGGGACGCATCTGCCGCGGAGAGGGTGCGAAGACGAAGCCCACCGCGGCGGCCCCCATCCCGACGGCCAAGAGAGCATCGGCTTCGGTGGTGATGCCGCATATCTTGACGAACACTCCATCGGCACGCTCTGCGAACCCGCCACTGATCATGAACGGGCCCCGACCAATTCGGCCACCGCGGCTCGGCGGTCACCCGAACGGACCAGCGTCTCCCCCACCAACACACCGTCGTAACCGGCGGCGGCCAACCGGGCTGCGTCGTCCGCACCCCGGATACCTGATTCAGCCACAGACACCACATCGGACGGAAAGGTGGATCCGAGGGACATGGCCAGTTCGTGATCGACTTCGAACGTGCGCAGATCCCGCTGATTCACCCCGACCAATGTCGCACCCGCGTCCAAGGCCTGACGCAGCTCGGAACCATCATGAACTTCGACCAAAGCCGCCATCGAGAGTCGACCAGCCAGACCGAGAAACGCCGAGAGCTCTTGGCTGCTCAAGGCAGCCACGATCAGCAGAATGGCATCGGCTCCCATCAGCCGCGCATCGCACACGTCGGCCGCCGACACCGTGAAGTCCTTTCGCAGCACCGGAAGTGAACACGCCGCCCGAGCATCTTGCAGATCCTCGGCGGATCCGCCGAAGAACTCCTGGTCGGTGAGGATCGAAAGACAGGCAGCGCCACCCGACTCGTACTCGTGCGCCACCGACGCCGGATCGAGGGTCAGGTCGAGATCGCCTTTGGACGGGGACCGGCGCTTGATCTCGGAGATGACGGCTAGGCGGGTAGAGGACCCGGCGGCCACCAACGCCTCGGTGAAAGGCCGGGGCTCCGCAACTGCATCTGCCCGGGCCATCAACTCGTCAAGGTCGCGATGGTCATCGGCCGCACGGGCCCGGTGGGCGGCGATAATGGTGTCGAGGTAGGCGCGCATGACCTCCAAAGACTACCGGGGACTGTTCGGTTGCCTGGCGATCTCCGGGAGCCGGTTCTTCACACTTTCCTAACCTTGCACCCGCCCGGCGACATCCGGATGGCAGGCTGTCAAACATGGGCAGTGAGGGCGAGACGCTGGTAGTCATCGAAGACGACCACCACATCTCTGACCTGGTGGCCATGTACCTCCGGCGGGACGGGTTCCGAGTGCTCCAATCCGACGATGGGGAGACAGGTCTGGCCATCATCGAGCGGGAGCACCCCAAGCTGGTCATCCTCGACATCGGGCTCCCCGGTGAACTCGACGGTTTCGATGTCTGTCGCCGGCTCCGATCAACCGAATCGCGGGTTGGTGGCGGTGGCGTTGGCGGTAGGACGCAGACCGGGTCGGATACCAGGGTCAACATCCCCGTGCTCATCCTCAGCGCCAGAGATGACGAGATCGATCGGGTCCTCGGGCTCGAGCTCGGGGCAGACGACTACGTGACCAAGCCCTTCTCCGGTCGGGAATTGGTGGCCAGGGTGCACGCCATTCTGCGCCGAACGGACACCGCTCCATCGGCCGACATCCCCTCCGTGGTGGAGGTTGGTCCAATCGACGTAGACCTGGGTCGACGGGAAGTTCGGGTCGGCGGCGTCCCCGTCGCTTTCACGGCGCGAGAGTTCGACCTGCTGGCCTTCCTCTCGACCAATCTCGGATTGGCGTTGTCGAGGCGTCAACTGCTCGACGGTGTCTGGGGCGATGAATGGTACGGCGACGAACGGACAGTCGATGTCCATGTCCGCCAACTTCGCAAGAAACTGGGAGGTGACCTTCCCCTGGTCACCGTGTGGGGCGTTGGGTACCGAATGGGATGAGGCGCCGACTGACCCTCGCCATGCTCCTGCTGGTTGCGGCGACGCTCGTCGTCACCAGCATCGGGAGCTACTACTTCATCCGGCGGGCCGCTATCTCGACGGCCCAACAGCAACTGGTGGGTCAAGCCCGGGCTATTTCTCGGACCATTTCGGATGGGACCGTCTCCACCCAATTCAGCTTCAAGAAGGAACTCAAGGTTCTCGACAACGCCGGCGCCTTCGCCGGTCTCCGAGTGGTCGAACTCCACCCCGACGGAACCATCACCGGTTCGTTGCCCTCGGGTCTCACGCCCCAGATGATCCGCATCCACACCCTGATGGCAGGTCGTCAGACCGCGGGAAGTGCCGGAAACGCCGGCAGTCGCCTGGTGTTCACGGCCATCCCCACTCCTACAGCCAAGATCACTGCGTATACCCCGCTGCTGGTCATTACCCGAAGAGTCAGCAATCCGGCCGACGGTCTCCGCTATTTCGGGTTGGTAGGTGCGATTGCCCTCCTCATTGCGGCCGCGGTCGCGATGAGGTTAGCCCGGCGCTTCACCCGGCCCCTGCTTGCCGCGGTACGGGCCACCCGCAGCATCGCCGACGGTGATCTAGGAGCAACCGTGACAGTGGAGCCCCACCTGTATCCCGAGTTCGTCCAACTGGCTGAGTCGATCAACTCCATGGGATCCAACCTGGGAAGGGCCCGGAACCAAGAGCGTCAATTTCTCCTCTCCGTCTCCCACGAACTCCGCACTCCCCTCACGTCGATCCGAGGGTACGCCGATGCAATCATCGACGGCGCCACTGATGACCCCGTCGACGCCGCCAAGGTCATCAGTGGAGAGGCCCGGCGACTCGAGCGACTGGTCCAGGACCTGCTCGATCTGGCCAGGTTGGACGCCCACCGGTTTTCGTTGGACGTCCAACCGGTCGACTGCACGGATGTGGCCCGACGGGTGGTTGACGGATTCCGGCCACGGGCTGTGGCCCTCGGCCTCGAACTGGCCATCGTCCCGATGGAGGCCACGCCGCTATGGGTGGAAGCCGACGCCGACCGCCTGGGACAGATAGTGGCCAATCTGGTGGAGAACGCCTCGTCCTTCGCCCACCAGCACATTGCGGTGGGTACCGGAATGGTGGGACGAGCCCCGGCGATTTGGGTGATCGATGATGGACCGGGGATTTCTCCTGACAAGTTGGGCCGGGTATTCGACAGGCACTACACCTCTGATGACTCCGACGGCCGCCGCAAGGGCTCCGGCCTCGGCCTGGCCATCGTGTCCGAGCTGGCCTCGGCCATGGGAGCGGTAGTGGAGGCCGATTCGCCCGTGGCCGACGGGAGAGGGGCACGAATGGTCGTCCGGTTTCACCCGATCGACGCCAGAGCCGTCATTCCCTCGGCGTAAACAGATAGGTCGAGCTGGCCCGGGCGACCAGGACGCGGAGATCGTCAACCACTTCGGCCTCTGCGAACGCAACCCTCTTTCCTCCCGAGACCACCTGGGCGGTGCACTCGAGGATCGCCCCCACCCGGGTGGGGGCCAGAAAACTGGTTTTCATCTCGACATTGGACGAAAACACCTTGCGGCCTGAGGCCACTGCGAACGTGACCGCCGCGGCTCCCATCGCCGAGTCGGCCATGGCGCTAAGAAACCCCCCCTGGATGATGCCGGCCGGATTGGCAAACCGTTCGTCAGCCGACATTCGCCAGACGGTTCGTCCCGGCTCTGACTTGTCGATACAGGTCATACCGAGGGTCAATTCGCAGTTGGGTGGAACCTGGATCCGCTGATCGGGCATCCCGTGACGCTACCTCCCGCCGTCGCGTCGATACTGAGGGTATGAAACCCTCATTCGGGCACCACTGACGTCGATGCCCTTCGCCAGTGCCCTATCCGAGCACCCCATACCGTCACTGGCCACCGGCGAGGTGGTCGGTGCCGTCCTCGAAGCCATCGGGGAGCGCCCGGACATCGTGTTCCTCTCGGTCACCCGCCCCCACGCCGGCACCCTCGACGACATCGTCTCCACGGTGGCATCGGTACTTCATCCCATGGTCATGATCGGCTGTGCGGCGGAGTCAGTAGTGGGGACCGGCCATGAAATCGAGGAAACGCCGGCCATCAGCCTGTGGGCCGGTCGGGTGGGCCCTCTTATGCCAGTCACACTGAAGGCAAGCCGGTCTGCCGATGACACCTGGCATTTCTCCGGTTGGCCGGACAACATCACCATCGAGCCGACCGCCCTCATCCTTGTCGCTGATCCCTTCACCTTTCCGGTCGACCAGTTCTTGAGCTGGATAGGCGATCGTCACCCCGGACTCCCGGTCATCGGCGGAAATGCGTCGGCCGCGCTCGGGCCCGGGGGAAGCCGGTTGATCGCCGGTGACCGGACGCTCAATGAAGGGGCAGTGGGCGTGCTCATCGGTTCGGGAGTGGAGATCGAGGCGGTGGTATCCCAGGGATGCAGGCCCTACGGCCAACCACTAACCGTGACCAAGTCGGACCGCAACATCATGTACGAAGTGGCTGGAACCCCGGCCATCGAATGCATGGTCGATCAGATGAAGCATGGTCTTTCTCCGGTAGAAATCGCCGCTCTGGAGAACAACGGCCTCCACATCGGACGCCTGATCGACGAGCATCTCGATCAACCCGGACCAGGCGACTACCTCGTCCGCACCGTGATCGGGGTGGACCGCAGTACCGGGGCGATGGCGGTGGACGATCGGGTTCCCCTGGGCAGCACGGTCCGTTTTCATCTGCGAGACGCCGAATCGGCCGATCGCGATCTTCACGCCCTCCTCGACGGTCGGCGCGCCGATGGGGCACTGCTGTTCACCTGCAACGGGCGGGGCACCCGCCTGTTCGATGAGCCTCACCACGACGTCTCGGTCCTGGCTGGACAGATCGGGGCTGTTCCGGTGGGCGGCTTCTTCGCAGCCGGAGAGGCAGGTCCGGTGGGGGGCCGGAATTTTGTCCACAGTTTCACCGCCTCGATCGCCCTGTTTCGGGACAGGTGACCGGATCGGTTCCACCACCCGGAATCATTGACCGTCGGCTTCACCAATCGGGCCTTCGACCGATAGGGTGACCGTTGATGACGGTGACCACCCCCTTGACGCCCGACGTCCCTCGTGACACCGACCTTGAGCAACTCGGGATCAACGTGATCCGGGGATTGGCCATGGATGCTCCCCGAGCCGCAAGCTCCGGCCACCCGGGAACGGCGATGGCACTGGCACCGCTGGCCCACGTGCTGTTCACCCGGGTCATGCGGCACGACCCTTCCGAGCCCCTCTGGCCCGACCGCGACCGGTTTGTCCTGTCCAACGGTCATGCCTCGATCCTGTTGTACTCCATGCTCCATCTCTGTGGATACGGGCTGACCCTTGACGACCTCCGGGCCTTCCGGCAGTTCGGAAGTCACACTCCCGGGCATCCCGAGATCCACCTGACTCCGGGGTTGGAGGTCACCACCGGTCCTCTCGGCCAGGGATTCGCCAATGGTGTCGGCATGGGGATCGCCGAGCGGTGGTTGCGATCCCACTTCTCTCCCGAGATCGTCGACCACCACACCTACGTCATCGCCGGAGACGGATGCTTGGAGGAGGGTATCTCCCACGAGGCCGCCTCTCTGGCCGGTCATCTCGCTCTCGGACGCTTGGTGTACATCTACGACGACAACCACATCACCATCGACGGTCCCACCGAGCTCTCCTACTCGGACAATGTGGCCGAGCGATTTTCCGCTTACGGATGGGGGGTGGACAACATCGGCGAGGTGGCCAATGATGTCGATGCCATCGAGGCCGCCCTGACCCGGGCCAAGGCCGACGAGGACCGGCCAACCTTGATCATCCTCCGCAGTCACATCGGGTATCCGTCTCCCCACCTGACCGATACCGCCAAGGCCCACGGTGACCCGTTCAGCGTGGAAGAGATCCGGCTCACAAAAGAGATTCTCGGGCTCAACGTCGACGAGACATTCTGGGTCCCGGATGCGGTGCTCGATCTCTACCGCCGGTGCATTCCGCGGGGCCAGGCATTCCGAGGAGCTTGGCAGGAGCGAATGGAGCAGTGGGATGGCGACAAGGCCGTCTGGGACGCGGCTCAACGGGGGCACGGCCTCGACGGCTGGGAATCGAAACTGCCCTCGTTCACTCCCGACGATGGTCCGATGGCCACCCGACAAGCCATGAAGGCTTGCCTCGATGCCACCGGAGACGTCATCCCCGGCGTCATTCCCGGGAGCGCTGACCTCACCGGCAATACAGGCATGGCCATGGAAGGCGGCCTGGCCCAATCGGTCGAGGAGCCGGGTGGCAGCCTCATCCACTACGGGATACGTGAGCACGGCATGGGCGGTGTCATGACAGGCATCGCCTCCCACGGCGGCATGCTTCCGATCGGTGGCACCTTCTTTGTGTTCAGCGACTACATGCGCGGAGCAGTGCGGGTCGCAGCACTCTCGGAAACCCACGTGGTGTACTCGTGGACCCACGACTCCATCGGTCTGGGCGAGGACGGGCCGACCCACCAACCGATCGAACAGCTGGCCGCCATGCGGGCCATGCCCCAGCTCAGGGTGATCCGGCCGGCTGACGCCAACGAGATGTCGCAAGCGTGGAAAATCGCCGTCAACAGCGACGGTCCCACCGCGTTGATCCTGACCCGTCAGAAGGTCCCCGTACTGTCAGAGACCGTCGAACGCGCCGAGGAGGGCGTCGAGCGAGGCGGATATGTCCTTCGTGACCCCGACCCTGGCGCTCCCGACATCGTCCTCATCGGAACCGGAAGCGAAGTCCACGTCTGTCTCGGCGCGGCAGACCTGTTGGCGGCCGGAGGAGTAACTGCCCAAGTGGTATCCCTGCCTTCATGGGATCTCTTCGCTCGACAAACCGAGACCTACCGGAACGAAGTGCTGCCGGCCGGTATCCCCCGGCTCAGCGTCGAAGCTGCCTCCTCGTTCGGCTGGGATCGCTATGCCGACGCCTTCGTGGCCATCGATCACTTCGGTGCCTCGGCACCCGGAGAGGTCAACATGCACGAGTTCGGCTTTACCCCCGAGCACGTTGCCGAACGGGCCAACCAACTCCTTGCCGGCCGACCTGCTTCTTGACCAACAGGGGTCGGTCATCCCAAAGATGTCGAAAGGACAACCGTGACCAAACTCAATGATCTCCATGGCCAGCAGGGGCAGAGCCCGTGGTTGGACAACCTCCGCCGCGATTGGCTCCAGAACGGCAAGCTGGCCGAGTTGGTCAGCGAGGGTATCCGCGGGGTGACGTCCAATCCGACCATCTTCGCCAAGGCGATCTCGGGCCAGGACACCTACGACGAAGGGTTCAAGTCCCTCATCGCCACCACGTCAGTGGAAGACGCATACTGGGACCTGGTCATCGACGACATCAACAACGCGCTCGCAATCCTCCGGCCGGTGTACGACTCGTCGAATGGCGGCGATGGCTATGTCTCGGTAGAGGTGGCCCCATCACTGGCCCACGACACCGGCGGAACCATCGACGCCGCCCGGGGTCTCCATGAGCGGATCAACCAACCCAACGTTTTGGTCAAGATCCCGGCCACCGCGGAAGGGATCCCGGCCATCCAAAAAATGATCTCCGAGGGACGGAGCATCAATGTCACGTTGATCTTCAGCATCTCGCGCTACGACCAGGTCATCGAGGCCTATATCTCGGGCCTCGAGGCGTACGCCGCCTCGGGCGCCTCTGACCTCTCGGCGGTGGCCAGCGTCGGCTCATTCTTCGTAAGCAGAGTCGACACCGAAGTGGACCGGCGGATCGAGGCGGTGGCCGGACAAGACGGTGATCTCCTCGGGCTACGCGGACGGGCCGCAGTCGCCCAGGCGCGCCAGGCGTTCCGGTTGTTCACCCAGCGCTTCTCGGGCGAGCGTTGGGATGCCCTCGCCGCCAAGGGAGCCCACGTGCAGCGCCCGCTATGGGCGTCCACCTCCACCAAGAACCCGGCGTACCCTGACCTGGCCTACGTCGATACCCTCATCGGGCCCGACACCGTCAACACATTGCCGGATGCCACCATCACGGCCTTTCTTGATCACGGCACGGTGTCCCGGACCATCGACGCCGACTTCACCGGAGCCGACCAGGTGATGTCGGCGTTGGCCGATGCCGGAATCGATATGGAGGACGTGGGACAGACACTCGAGTCCGAAGGGGTCGCATCATTCTCCAAGTCCTTCGACGAGTTGATGCAATCCCTGACGGACAAGGCGAATGCGCTGGGTGTGTGATGTACCCCAATCTGATGTCCGCCATTCTGAAGACAGTGAGGCACGGATCATGAAGATCGCCATGGTCGGCTTGGGCAAGATGGGCGCCAACATGACCCAACGCCTTATCGAGCACGGGATCGAAGTCGTCGCCTTCGATGTCTCCGACAAGGCCAGAGAGGCGGCAGCCGCGTTCGGCGCCGACCCGGCGACCACGCTCGAAGAGATGACGTCGAAGCTGCCCACCCCGCGGGTGGCCTGGGTCATGGTTCCCGCCGGCGAGGCCACCAACTCCACCATCACCACGTTGGCTGGACTGTTCGAGTCGGGTGATGTGATCATCGATGGTGGAAACTCCAACTACAAGGAGACAGCACCACTGGTGGAGTCGTTGGCAGCCCAGGGCATTGCCCTGGTCGACGCCGGGACCTCCGGGGGAATTTGGGGACTCAAGGAGGGCTACTGCCTCATGGTCGGAGGCACCAAGGAAGCTGTGGCCATCGCCGAGCCCGTGTTTGTGGCCCTGGCTCCCGAGGGCGGGTACGCCCACGTCGGTCCTCCCGGAGCTGGGCATTTCGTCAAAATGGTGCACAACGGTATCGAGTACGGCCTCATGCAGGCGTACGCCGAGGGTTTCGAGATCATGTCGGAGGCACCCGAATTCGACCTCGACCTGCACGAGATCTCCGCCATCTGGCGGTACGGTTCGGTCGTCCGGAGCTGGCTCCTCGAACTGGCCGAACGGGCCCTCCGCCCCGAGTCCGGCTTCGACCAGATCGAAGGCGTCGTCGTTGACTCCGGAGAAGGGCGATGGACTGTCGAAGAGGCCATCAATCGAGGAGTCTCCGCCCCGGTGATTTCTTCGGCCTTGTTCGCCAGGTTCGCGTCCCAAAAGAAGGACGCATTCGGTCTCCGGCTCATCTCCGCCCTCCGTAACCAGTTCGGTGGCCACGCCTTCACTACCGCCGCCGGGACCCAGGGCGGCGAAACTTCCACACCCACGTGAGCGACTCGGAGAGTACTTCAAGCGAAGCCAAGGGAAAGAAGCGGACTCTGGCTCCGGTACTGTCAAAAGCCCCGCCGGTGGCCCTGGTTATTTTCGGCGCCTCAGGCGACCTCACCGCTCGAAAGATACTTCCGGCGCTCTCGCGGCTGGCCGACCGGGGGGTGCTCGACGACGGGTTCACCGTCATCGGCGTCGCCCGGACCGAGTGGACCGACGAGGAGTTCCGGGCCTACGTGGCCGAGGCTACCCCTGACGGTGGGCCCAAGTGGAAGGCAGTCACCGAACGGTTCAAGTACGTCACCGGTGAGTACGACCATCCCGATACGTTCGATCAACTGAAGTCCCACCTCGACGAAGCCGACCGGATCGACGGCACGGACGGCAACCGCCTCTACTACCTCGCCACCATTCCGAACGTGTTCGGCCTGGTGGCCGGCGCCCTGGCCACCCACGGTTGCGCGCAACCGGCAACCGTGGACAACTTCTGCCGCTTGGTGGTGGAGAAGCCATACGGGCGGGATCTGCAGAGTGCCCTGGATCTGGACGAGCAGGTCCATACCGCATTCGACGAGAGCCAGGTTTTTCGCATCGACCATTACATGGGGAAGGAGACTGTCCAGAACGTACTGGCGCTCCGCTTCGCCAATGCCATCTTCGAGCCGATCTGGAACCGCCGCTACGTCGAGCAAGTGCAGATCACCGTGGCCGAAAGTCTTGGCGTGGAACATCGCGGTGGGTTCTACGAGACAGCCGGGGCACTCCGGGACATCGTTCAAAACCACGTCATGCAGGTGCTGGCCCTCACCCTCATGGAGTCGCCCACCAGCACCGACGCCGACAGGGTGCGTGACGAGAAGGTCAAGCTCCTTCAGGCCATTGCCATCCCCACCCCTGATGAAGCCGTCGATAGATCGGTACGGGGCCAGTACACCGCCGGAACCATCGACGGCGAAGACGTCATCGGATACCGCCAAGAGGAGGATGTCTCCCCCGACAGTCAGACCGAGACGTACTTCGCCCTGCGCCTCAGCGTGAACAACTGGAGATGGGAGGGCGTGCCCATCCATGTGCGCACCGGCAAGAGGCTCCCGGCTCGGGTCACCGAAGTGGTACTCCAGTTCAGGCGGGCGCCCTTTCTCCTGTTCGATCAACGGACCAGCCGAGACCTCCGTCCCAATGCACTCATCTTGCGCATTCAGCCCGACGAGGGGATCAGCCTCGAGTTCGGAGCCAAGGTCCCCGGCGAGAAGTTCCATATCCGTTCGGTGGCGATGGACTTCTCCTACGCTGAAGCGTTTGCCGGCACCGAAGCCGCCGACGGCTACGAACGACTCCTGCACGATGCCATGGTCGGCGATGCCACCTTGTTCATCCGGTCCGACGAAGTACAGCAAGCCTGGCGGATCGTCGACCCCTACATGCAGGCGTGGTCGGAGCCAGGCGGCGCACTGCACACGTACGCTGCCGGGACCTGGGGGCCTCATCTGGCGGAGATACTGGTGGAACGATCGGGCAATGCCTGGCGTAACCCGGTGATCGACCTCGAGCTCGCCGGAGGCCGAGTGACTGAACTTCCGCAATGACGGTAGACCCATCGCCATGATCGGCGGGGTGCAGGTTGTGGATTCGGTGGCCGATGGCTTTGCCACCCTGGTCAGCGACGTCTTGGCTCGCCCCCGACGTGGTGGGTTCTCCCTGTTCTTGTCCGGGGGGTCGACCGCTGGCGAGGCCTACCAACGCCTGGCCCATAGATCGGCGAAGACAGTGGATTGGGCCAGCGTCGACGCTTATTGGGGCGATGAGCGGTGTGTGCCGATCGACCACGATGACTCCAACCATCGGCTCTCCCACCGGAACCTCCTCGACCAGGTGGGGCCGTTGCGATCGGACCATCCGATGTACCGATCGGGAACGCCTGCTGACGACGCCGCCGACTACCAACATCAGTTGAGCGAATTATCGTCGTTCGACCTGGTCCATTTGGGCAAGGGTCCCGACGGGCACTGCGCCTCCCTCTTCCCGGGTTCGGATGCACTCGACATCGAGGACCCCGGCATCCAGGTGGTTGCCAATCGCGACCCGGACGCCAACAATCCATACGATCGGATTACCCTCACCCTTCCCGCCATCGCCCGCGCTCGCCTGGTTGTCTTTACGGTGGCCGGAACATCCAAGCGCCACGCCTTCTCCCAGATCATCTCCGGAGATGATCTGCCGGCAGCCAGGGTGCCTGCGGATGAAGGGTATGGCTGGTCGACGCCGACGGTGCGGGTGACAGTGTTGCTTCCTGAGCATGCCCACCCGGCCTCGGCCGGCCCGCCCACCCCCGTCGCCCTGTCCGCATGGCCAGTCCGGTCAGGGCCATGACCACCTCCGGTAAGGTGGCGGCGATGCCCGCTGACCATGGCTCTTTCTCGGCGCTCGCGGAGGTCTCGACCTCTGCGGTACTCGACATGGATGACCTTCTCCGTGCCGATCTGTCGACGCTCCAAGCGCGGGCTCGCCAGATCCGCGACGGCATCCACGGCAACCGTGTCACCTTCTCCCCCAAGGTGTTCATCCCCCTCACCATGTTGTGTCGGGATCGTTGCGGTTACTGCACGTTCGCCAAAGCACCGGCCCGGGTGGAGTCCCCGTACCTCTCCATCGACGATGTGCTCGACATCGCCCGTGCCGGGCGGGCAGCCGGGTGTCACGAGGCACTGTTCACCTTGGGCGAGAGTCCCGAAGACCGGTATCCGGACGCCCGCCAATGGCTCAGCGATCGCGGCTACTCCTCCACCGTCGACTACCTGGTGGCCGCGTGCAAGGTGGTCCTCGATGAGACGGGGCTTCTCCCCCACGCCAACGCCGGTGCATTGACGGGCGAAGAGTTGGCCCGGCTCCGGGATGTGTCAGCCAGCCAGGGCATGATGATCGAATCGCTGAATCCTGACCTGGCCGCGCACCGATCCGCCCCCGACAAGACCCCGGCCCGGCGTCTGGCCACGCTGGAAGCCGCCGGAGTGGCGGCTGTCCCCTTCACCACCGGCCTCCTGGTCGGCATCGGAGAATCGCGCCTGGACCGCATCGCCACCCTGCAAGCCATTGCCGACAGCCACCTGCGCCATGGCCATGTCCAAGAGGTCATCGTCCAGAACTTCCTGCCGAAACCGGGCACCTCGATGCACCAAGCACCCCCCTGTCCGCCCGATGAGCTCCTCTGGAGCATCGCGGTGGCACGGTTACTGCTTCCAGCCGGCATTCACCTACAGGCACCTCCCAATCTCTCCGACGACCTGGCCTCGCTCTTGGCATCGGGAATCGACGACTGGGGTGGGGTGTCTCCTGTCACCGCCGATCACGTGAACCCCGAACGCGCCTGGCCGGCACTCAGTATTCTGCGGGCCGCCACCGAGGCCGATGGACATACGCTGGCGCCGCGGCTGACCATCTATCCCGAGTTCGCGCTCGATCCCGATCGTTGGCTGGCCGACACCATGCGATTCCCCGTGCTCAACGCCTCGGACGCCGAGTCCCTGGGCAGAGACCATCCATGGAGTTCAGGAGGAGAGTCGCTCCCACCTGAGCTCCTCGGCCCCTTCACCGCTGCGGTGGTTGGGAAACCACTGGTGGTGCCCCTCCCCTCCACCGGGAGCGCGGTTGGCGAAGTGCTGGCATCCGTGGAGGCCGGCGAGGAGGTGGACGAGGACCAGATCGTGACGCTCTTCGGTGCCCGTGGTCCTGAGGTCCGTTCCATCGCCGCCGTAGCTGACGCGCTTCGGGCCGAGATCATCGGCGACGAAGTGACGTTCGTCCTCAATCGCAACATCAACTACACCAACATATGCACCTTCAAATGCAAGTTCTGCGCGTTCTCCAAGGGCCCTCTGTCCCTCAACCTGAGAGGCACCCCCTATTTGTTGGAGCTCAGCGAAATCTCCGATCGGGTTCGCGAGGCCGAAGATCGCGGCGCCACTGAAGTCTGTCTTCAGGGAGGTATCCACCCGAAATTCGACGGTGACTACTACCTCGAGGTGATCAAAGCCGTCCGAGAAGCGTCCGAGACGATTCACATTCATGGCTTTAGTGCTCTGGAAGTAACCGAAGGAGCCAAGCGCAACGGTGTCTCGTTAGCCTCCTATCTTGCGACTCTGCGCGATGCCGGCCTCAAGACCCTTCCCGGCACCGCAGCCGAGATTCTCGACGACGAAATCCGGGCCGTTCTCTGCCCCGACAAGATCAACACCGAGGAGTGGCTCTACGCTCACCGGACCGCCCACGGTGTGGGACTGCGGTCGAACGTGACCATCATGTTCGGTGCCATCGAACACCCCCGTTCGTGGGCCCGCCATCTCACCCGGACCCGGGCGCTCCAACGGGAGACGGGCGGGTTCACCGAGTTCGTGCCCCTCCCCTTTGTCCATATGGCCACGCCCATCTATCTGCAGAAGAAGTCACGACGCGGGCCCACCTTTCGGGAGACCCTGTTGATGCACGCGGTGGGACGGATCGCCTATCGCGACACCATTGAGAATATCCAGATCAGTTGGGCGAAGATGGGCGTCGAAGGGGTGCGTCAACTTCTCAGAGCCGGCGTCAACGACCTCGGGGGCACACTGATGGACGAGAACATCTCGCGGGCGGCCGGGGCGAGTCATGGTCAGATGATGGATGCCGAGGGATTCCGGTCCATTGTTGCCCCGCTGGGCCGCACCTTGGCCCAGCGCACCACCCTGTACGGGCGGGTTCCACCCGCCGCTGCCCATGCACCCGCCGCTGCCGCTTTCTGACACCGCAACATGACACCAGCCGACCCAGCCGGGACACCATCGGGTAGGGAGCCGGTCGACCGGATGCTGGAGGCGCTGATACCCGCCACGGCACCCGCATCTCAGCGCCGGCTCTATGACTCGATGCTGGGCACCATTCATCGGATGGCAGCGGAACACACCGATGTGGTCGACCTGAAGATCGCCGACGCGGCCCTGGAGGAAATGGCCGAGGCGTTCCGGGTCTTTCGCCCGTTCCGACACGAACGGAAGGTCACCATCTTCGGCTCTGCCCGCACCCTTCCGGATCACGCCGTCTACAACCGCACCCGGGACCTCGCCGCCTCCATGGCGGCATTCGGATGGATGGTGGTCACCGGAGCCGGGCCCGGGATCATGGCCGCAGGTATGGAAGGTGCGGGACGTGAACATTCCATCGGGGTCAACATTCGGCTGCCGTTCGAACAGGGGGCCAACTCCTTCATTGCCCAAGACCCAAAGCTGGTCCAAATGCGGTACTTCTTCACGAGAAAGTTAATGCTCATGAAGGAGTCCGCTGGCTTCGTAGTTCTGCCCGGCGGATTCGGTACCCTGGATGAGAGTTTCGAACTGCTTACCTTGCTGCAAACGGGAAAGACCATGCCGGCCCCGGTGGTATTGCTCGATATCCCCGGGGATACCTACTGGTCAGGATGGGATCGTTTTCTCGAAGAGGAAGTGGCCCCCAAAGGGCTTGTCTCCGCCGACGACAGGGCGTTGTTCATCATCACCGACGACATCGACGAGGCCGCCTCGGAGTTGCTCGGCTTCTACCGCAATTACCAGTCGTGCCGGTGGGTCGGCAACCTGCTGGTGATCCGCATGCTGGTGGCGCTGGACAAGGCGGAGTTGGCCAGCCTCAACCGCCAGTTCGGCGACATCGTCGACGGCCCTATCCGACACACCAAACCATTCGCCCCGGAGCGGTCCGGCAACGACCACCTCGACCAGCCCCGCCTGGCTCTCCGTTTCGATCGAATTCATTACGGCCGACTTCGTCAAATGATCGATGCGCTCAACTTGTGCACCGGTGGCGGCGGATGACGAGGTGGCCTGGTGACCGGCACCAGGAGTCGTGAGCCTTGACGACGCCAGATCGGACTCTTGTGATTGCCGGAGCCGGAATCGGCGGATTGGCGCTTGCCGCCGGTCTGAGGAAGCAAGGCCTCCCGGTGACGGTGTTCGAACGTCGCAACAGCCTGGCCGAAGTGGGGGCGGGGATCTCGTTGTGGCCCAATGCCTTGGCCGCTCTCGACCAGTTGGGCCTGGGTGCAGAGGTCCGGTCGCTGGGCGGACAGGTGGCGTCGGGAGGAGTACGGCGGCCGAACGGGACCTGGATACAGCGTGTGGATCGGGATGCCTACGAAACTGCCCTGGGTGAGCCGCTGGTCGTGATCCATCGCGCCGATCTCTTGGATGTCCTCAGAGCCGCGGTGGAGCCCTCGTCTCTTCGACTGGGCATCGGAGTCGAGGGTTTCGAGGTTGGCGCCAATGGCATTGAAGTTCGGCTCAGTGACGGATCGACCGAGATGGCCCAGGGTCTGATCGGCGCAGATGGCGTGCACTCGGGGGTGGCTCGCCAGCTCTGGCCTCAGGTGCATCTTCGGTTCGCCGGCTATACCGCCTGGCGGGGCATCGCCCAGTTCGGTTTGGGAATCGATCACGTACCCGGCGAGACATGGGGGGTTGGTGGCGAGTTCGGCTTCCTACCCCTCGGCGCCGACCGAACCTACTGGTTCGCCACCGAAAATACGGCCGAAGGTGGCCGGGCATCTGAAGGAGAATTGACCTACCTGCGGGACAGGTTTGGCGAATGGCACGCCCCGATCCCGGCGATTCTCGCGGCCACGGACACCACGGGCCCTGGACACGTACTTCGGAACGACATCTACGACCGTGCTTTGACCGGGAAGTGGACCCATGGCCCGGTCGCCCTCATCGGCGATGCCGCCCATCCCATGAGACCCCATCTCGGCCAAGGTGGGTGTCAGGCCCTCGAGGACTCGGTGGTCCTATCGCGACAACTTTCATCTGGTGATCCACCCGCGCAGGCGTTTCAGCGATACGAGTCGGCACGACGTCGACGAGTCCGCAGGATCGTCCGGGAGTCGGCCAATCTCGGCCGGTTCATTCAGGCCCCACGCCCCTTCGCTCCGCACATTCACCGCCTGGCCTCGATGATGCCCGAGGGGTTGTTGATCCGGCATCTGGCCGGGGTCGCCGGCCGGGATGCTTTGGACTGATCGGCGGAGACGGCCAGATCGGCTTGGGCCGTTACGGGCCGTTGATCGACGCTGATCCCGACGCGGAAGTAAGAGAAGGTCCACCCAGCAGTTGGGCCGCCTTTTCCACGGCTCGACGGGCCCGGGTGATCCGTTTCTCCTCCGCCGCCAATGCCGGGTCCGGTGTTTCCCCGGCTCGCACCGACTCCGAGGCGATCCGCAGGCGGGCCAGGGCGAGATCAGCCAACCTGTCCGAGATCACCACCAATTGATCGGCGACTGCCTCGGTGTCGTCGCTCACTTTCCCGGGGCGGCCGATGGAACGTCGACTTCGACGATGTCGAGCTTCCCGTCGGCATTTTGCGCCCGAATCACCTTCTTGTCGAACTTTCCCACGCTCGTCTTGGGAAGTTCGTCGATAAACGTCCACCGTTCGGGCACCCACCAGCGTGACACCCGACCCTGGAGATGGGCCACCAGGTCATCGGCGGTGACCGTCGAGCCTTCGCCTCGAACCACTGCCACCAACGGACGCTCACTCCATCTCGGGTCGGGAACGGCGACGACGGCCGCCTCGAACACTCCGGGATGGGCCATGACTTCGTTCTCCAGTTCCACCGAAGAGATCCACTCCCCACCGGACTTGATGACGTCCTTGGTACGGTCGCTGATCTGCATAAAGCCCTTCTGGTCCAACCAACCGACATCGCCGGTACGGAGCCAACCGTCGTGGAAGCGCTCGGGGCTCGGCTCCCTGTAGTACGAGCCGGTGATCCACGGGCCCCGAACCTCGAATTCTCCAACCGTTTCGCCGTCACGGGGTAGCACGGTGCCGTCCTCGGCGCAGACGCGGATCTCGACCCCGGGGACGATCCGACCGGTCTTCGCCCGCCAATCCATCTCCTCCTCGGGCGGTGTACCCCGGGGCGGAAAGGCGACTGCACACAATGGGCTGGTCTCGGTCATACCCCAGCCCTGGATCATTTCGATGCCGAACTGTTCCTCGAAACGCTCGATGAGATGGCGAGGAACAGCGGCGCCGCCGGCCGTGACCCCCCGCAGCGACGACAGATCGACCGGATTGGAATCGGCGTACCGCAACAGGTCATTCCAGATGGTGGGGACGCCCGCTGACAGTGTGGGTCGATGAAGAGCGATCATGGCGGCCAGGGGACCGGCCTGAAGGTACTGCTGGGGCATCACCATGTCGGCGCCGGTCATGAACGCTCCATAGGGGGTACCCCAGGCATTGGCGTGGAACATCGGAACGATGGAGAGGACCCGATCGTGTTCATTGATACCCAGCGACGACGCTGAGGTGATCGCCATGGAGTGCAAGTAGGTTGACCGATGGCTATAGGCGACACCTTTCGGGTTCCCGGTGGTGCCCGAGGTGTAACACATGGCGGCAGCTTGACGTTCATCCAGTTCCGGCCACTGGAACCCCGGCCGTTCCGCCGCCAGCAGCTCGTCGTAGTCGAGGGTGTTCCCCAACGCATCTGGGTCTCCCTTCCCGACCACTATGAAGTGCTTGACGGTGGTGAGCTGGTCGCGTACCCGTGCCAACAGGGGAATCAACGAGGCGTCGACGATGATCGCCTTGTCTTCCGCGTGATTGACGATGTAGGACAGTTGTTCGGGAAAGAGCCGGATGTTCAAGGTGTGCATCACGGCGCCCATGGCCGGGATGCCCAGGTAGGCCTCGAGGTGGGTCTGATTGTTCCAAAGGAACGTACCCACCCGGTCACTGTCGCCGATCCCCAACCGGGACAATGCCGCTGCCAGACGTTCTGACCGCTCGGCCACTTCAACAAACGAGGCTTCGGAGGCTTCGCCGTTCGGCCCGGTGATTGTCACCACCAAACTGTCCCCATGGACCTGCTGTCCGTGACGCAGAATGCCACTCACGAGCAACGGGGCATCCTGCATGGTGCTGAGCACGGTTGGTCCTCCTCTGGTTGTGATCCGAAACCTCAGGATTGAGCCTACCGACCCTGACGCCTTGCGGTCGGAGCGGGCCGATGGCCCGCCCGGTGATACCCCCTGTGCGGCCCTTGATTGATAATGCAATCGATGTTCTACTTGTCTTAGCTGCAGTGTGTACTCCGACCGTCCCGACGGCTCGGTTCGGGTGCCACCATCCAATCGTTTCAGCAGTCGCACTGACCCTCTGAGCCCGGCAACTCACTCTGATACGGCGAGCAGCACTGAGGTTTCAGGGATGGGCAAAGCACTGATGGCCATGGGTGCGCTTCTGGCTGCCGTGGTGGTCGGGATGGTCTTGGTGGTCACTGTGGTGATGAGCCAAGGTTCAACTTCGGTACAGGGTTCCGCCGATTCGGGCGGAACGGCTGCGGTGGCAACCGCAGGTGGAAGTCCGGGTTCAGGAGGTACCAGCCCGGGACCGGCCATCCCCCCTGACTGGCTCCTTCTCTACCAGCAGGCTGCCGGGACCTGTTCTGGTTTGTCGTGGCCGGTACTGGCCGCCATCGGAACCGTCGAATCAGACAGTGGTCAATCGACAGCTCCCGGCGTCTGGTCGGGGTCCAACAGCGCCGGTGCCGAAGGCCCCATACAGTTTGAACCGGCTACCTTCGCCGCCTATGCCATTGTCGGACCAGGCGGAGCGCAGCCGGCGTCCCCTTATGACCGAACTGACGCGGTGTACACGGCTTCGGCTCTCCTGTGTGCAAACGGTGCCGGGTCGCCGGCCACCCTGAGTGCCGCAATCGCTGACTACAACCATTCGAACATCTACGTGGACACCGTGCTCACCCTGGCTCTGGCGTTCGGTGACGCACCCCAGATCACCGGCACGGTGGTTGCCGCCCTTTCCTTCGCGGCCCAGCAGCTGAATACCCCCTACCTCTGGGGTGGCACCGGGAGTGGAGGTTTCGACTGCTCAGGGCTCACCCAGGCCGCATACGAGACTGCCGGAATCAATCTTCCCAGGGTGGCTCAAGATCAGTTCGACGCCGGACCATCCGTTTCGGGTGGCGCGACGGTAGCGCCCGGGGACCTCACCTTCTTCGGTGACGGACCCTCGGGGGTCGACCACGTCGGTCTCTATGTCGGAGGGGGCGAGATGATCGATGCTCCCCACACCGGGTCGCTGGTTCGTTTCGACAATGCCAACTGGTCCGGTTTCGCGGGGGCCACCCGCCCGGAAGGCTAGACCGGGGATCGGGATCGCGGCACTTCGGTGATGCATATGAATTTCCGACTTGGGGAGTGGGTCGAGTGTCCGCCTGCCATCCGTCCCATACCGACAACCGGCCATTGCGTCTCGACTACCTCAGGGCCAGCTGTCCGGGAAGGATCGGAGCCGGCAAGGATGTCTGCCCCATGAGGTATCGATCCACTGCCGAGGCGGCTGAACGTCCTTCGGCGATGGCCCACACAATGAGGCTCTGCCCTCGGGTCATGTCACCGCACACGAAGACCCCTTCGACGTTGGTCGACCACGATGTATCAGCGACCACGTTGCCGCGGGGGTTCAACTCAATCCCCAGATCGGCAATCATGCCGCCCTGCTCTGGCCCCAGGAATCCCATTGCCAACAGCACCAGCTCGCAAGGAAGTTCGAAGCTCGATTCGGGGACGGGTTCGAATGCCGGATGTCCTTGCTCGTTGTAGGCCAGCTCCACCTCTTCACCCCGAAGCGCCCGGACATTTCCGTTCTCATCGGACAGACACTCCACGGTGGTCACGGCGAACAGGCGTTCACCACCCTCCTCGTGGGCAGCCGAGGTCCGAAGAATGAGGGGCCAGGTCGGCCACGGATTGTTCCCGGTCCTGTTCCTCGGGGGCTCGGGCATGATCTCGAGCTGATGCACGGCCAAAGCACCCTGCCGGTGAACGGTGCCCAAGCAGTCGGCCCCGGTATCCCCGCCGCCGATGATGACCACGTGTTTGCCTGCGGCGGAAATCGGTGAGACGTCCAGCAATCCCTCCTGGACCATGTTCGACGGCTTTAGATACTCCATAGCCCGGTGAATACCGGCGAGCTCACGACCCGGGACCGGCAGGTCGCGGGGCAGCGTCGCTCCCCCGGCCAGCACCACCGCGTCGAATTCATCCACCAATGACTGGGCGCTGACCACCGAGGCGTTGGCGGCCGCCGCCCCGGAAACCTCGCCAGCCGGCTGGCCGACCGAGATCTCGCACCGGAACTCCACACCCTCGGCCTTCAACTGGCCGAGTCGGCGGTCGAGCACCGCCTTTTCCATCTTGAACTCCGGGATCCCGTATCGGAGCAGCCCGCCGGGCTTCTCTGCCCGCTCGAATACCACCACATCGTGACCGGCACGGGCCAACTGCTGCGCGGCGGCCATCCCCGAAGGTCCGGATCCGACAATGGCCACGCGCTTTCCAGTGGCGGTCACGGCATTGACTGGCTTCACCCAACCTTCCGACCATGCCCGTTCGGCAATCTCGTACTCGATCCGCTCGATGGCCACCGGATCGGCGTTGATCCCGAGCACGCACGACCCTTCACACGGGGCCGGGCACAGACGTCCGGTGAAGTCGGGAAAGTTGTTGGTGGCATGCAGCCGCTGGATCGCCTCCGACCAGTCGCCCCGGTAGACCAGGTCGTTCCACTCGGGAATCAGGTTCCCAAGCGGGCAGCCCTCGTGGCAAAAAGGAATCCCACAGTCCATGCACCGGGCTCCCTGATGTTGAGCATCTTCGACCGGAAACGGCTCATAGACCTCTTTCCAGTCACGCAACCTCACGTGCACCGGGCGCCGGTTGGGCAACTCCCGGTCGAACTTCAAGAATCCGGTGATATCACCCACGGGACACCTCCATCACCGCTTCGTCTATCGAGCGACCTTCGGCCACCGCCTTCTCCGTTGCCTCGAGCACCCGGCGGTAGTCCCTCGGCATCACCTTGACGAACTGCTCAGAGTTGCTCATCCAATCAGCCAGAATGGCGCGAGCCACCTCCGACCCTGTCTCGTCGAGGTGCATGGTGATCCTGTCCTTCAGCCAGGTTCGATCATCGGCGGACACCGGCTCAAGATCAACCATGTCCGGGTTGTACTGCCGCCCCAGCTCATCGGATGTGTCGTAGACGAAGGCCACCCCGCCGGACATCCCGGCACCGAAATTTCGTCCGGTAGGACCGAGAACCACCACCCGCCCACCTGTCATGTATTCACAACCGTGGTCACCGACACCTTCCACCACGGCGATGGCTCCCGAATTGCGCACGCAAAAGCGCTCGCCCACCTGCCCACGGAGGAAGACGTCTCCGGCGGTGGCGCCATAGAGAATCACATTCCCGGCCACGATGTTTTCCTCGGCGGCGAAGGGTGAGTCTTCCGGAGGCCGCACGATGATGCGCCCACCCGAAAGCCCCTTGCCCAGGTAATCATTGGCGTCGCCGAACAAGCGCATGGTGACGCCCCTGGGCACAAACGCCCCGAAACTCTGCCCGGCCGAACCGCGAAAGGTCAGGTCAATGGTGCCGTCAGGCAGTCCAGTGCCACCGTGCCGACGAGTGATCTCGTACCCGAGTAATGTCCCGACGGTTCGATCCACGTTGGTCACCACCAGGTCCGCAGTGACCGGCGTACCACTCTCGATGGCCGACCGACATGCGTCCATAAAGGAATGATCGAGGGCCCGATCGAGTCCGTGATCCTGTTTCTGAGTGCAATGGCGCACCGCGCCCTCGGGCAGTTCCGGTTCCATCAGGACAGGCGTCAGATCCAACCCCGCCGCCTTCCAATGGGTGATGGCATCGGCAGTATCGAGCAGATCGACCCGGCCGATGGCCTCCTCGATTGAGCGCAGGCCGAGGGCGGCCAGGTACTCCCGCACCTCTTTGGCGATGTATTCGAAGAAAGTCTCCACGAACTCGGGGGTTCCGGTAAATCGCTTTCGCAATTCGGGGTTTTGGGTGGCGATGCCTACCGGGCAGGTATCGAGGTGGCAGACCCGCATCATGATGCAGCCGGAAACCACCAATGGGGCGGTGGCGAATCCAAACTCCTCAGCGCCGAGGAGAGCCCCGACAACGACGTCCCTGCCGGTTTTCATCTGCCCATCCACCTGCACCACTATGCGATCACGAAGACCGTTGGCCAACAGGGTCTGCTGGGTCTCAGCCAAGCCGAGCTCCCACGGGATCCCGGCATGTTTCTGTGACGTGAGCGGAGTCGCTCCGGTGCCTCCGTCGTGGCCCGAGATCAACACCACATCGGAGTGCGCCTTGGCCACCCCGGCCGCCACCGTACCCACGCCCACCTCGGCCACCAGTTTCACGTGGATGCGAGCCCGCGGATTTGCAGACTTCAGATCGTGAATGAGTTGGGCAATGTCCTCGATGGAGTAGATGTCGTGGTGAGGAGGTGGAGAGATGAGCCCCACGCCCGGGGTCGAAAAACGGGTCTTGGCGATCCATGGGTAGACCTTGTGCCCGGGGAGTTGACCTCCCTCCCCCGGTTTGGCTCCCTGGGCGATCTTGATCTGGATGTCATCAGCGTTGACCAGATACTCGGAGGTCACGCCGAATCGACCCGAGGCCACCTGCTTGATGGCGCTTCGCCGTAGATCCCCATTGGCATCAGCGGTGAAGCGGTCGGCATCCTCTCCGCCTTCACCGGTATTGGACCTGCCGCCCAGTCGGTTCATGGCGATGGCCAGTGTCTCGTGAGCCTCGGCCGAAATCGATCCGTAGGACATGGCGCCGGTGGAGAATCGGGCCAGGATGGCCGAGATCGGCTCCACCTCCTCGATGGGGATGGCTGTTCTCCCGCCTTCCCCGCCGGTCTTCAACCGAAGGAGCCCGCGCAGGGTGGCAAGCTCGGTCGACTGATCGTCGACCGCCTTGGTGTACTCCTTGAAAACCTCGTACCGTTTCGAACGGGTGGCATGCTGCAGTTTGAACACGGTCTTCGGGTTGAAGAGATGGACTTCGCCCTCGCGGCGCCACTGGTATTCCCCACCGCCCTCACGGTCCCGGTGAGCCAATTCGGTGGGTTGGGCCATATGCAGCATGCGGTGCCGGGCCGCCACTTCCTCCGCAATCACATCGAGCCCCACCCCACCGATCCGGGACACCGTCCCGGTGAAGTACTCGTCGATGACATCGTGGGCCAGTCCCACCGCCTCGAACGCCTGTGCGCCCGTATACGACGCCACTGTCGAGATGCCCATTTTCGACATCACCTTGACGATTCCCTTTGACGCCGCCTTGATGTAGTTGCGTTGCGCCTGGCGGGGTGTGACCCCGGCCAACAAACCGGAGGCGATCATGTCGTCGATGGTCTCGAAGGCCAGGTACGGGTTGATGGCGGCGGCTCCGAATCCCTTCAGGAGGGCCATGTGATGGACCTCACGGGCATCCCCGGACTCGACCACCAGGCCGACCTGGGTGCGGGTCTTCTTACGCACCAGGTGATGATGGACGGCAGACACCAGCAGAAGCGACGGGATGGAGGCGTACTGGGCGGTCGAATTGCGGTCGGACAGCACAATGATGTCGGCGCCCTCGGCGATCGCTGCGCTGACCTGGGACCGCACACCCTCAATGGCGTCCTTGAGCCCTTCGCCACCTCGGGATACTTCGAAGAGGCCGTCCACGGCGAAGGCCCGGTATCCCGGGGTCTGACCGTCTTCGTTGATGTAGAGCAACTTGGCCAAGTCGTCGTTGTCGATGACCGGCATCGGCAACACAATCTGCCGGCACGAGGCCGCCGTCGGGTCGAGCAGGTTCGACTCCGGTCCGAGCGTGGACGCCAGCGACGTGACCAACTCTTCGCGGATGGCATCGAGCGGCGGATTGGTGACCTGAGCGAACAGTTGGGTAAAGTAGTCATACAGCAGTCGGGGGAGCTCGGAGAGCACTGCGATGGCCGCGTCATGACCCATCGATCCGATGGGTTCGATACCCGCCTTCGCCATGGGGCCGATGATGAGGCGGAGTTCCTCGTTCGTGTATCCGAACTCGCGCTGGCGTCCGATGACCGAAGCATGCTGCGGAGTGAGCATGGTCTTGGGCGGTAGGTCGTCGAGATCAATTTGGCCGATCTCGAGCCAGTGGGCATACGGCTGTTCGGCCGAAAGCGACGACTTGATCTCTTCGTCATCGATGATCCTTCCGGCCGCCGTATCCACCAGGAACATCCGGCCCGGTTGGAGCCGACCCTTGCGGACCACCGTGGAGGACGGCACGTCGAGTACCCCGACCTCGCTGGCCAGTACCACCAGATCGTCATCGGTGACCCAGTACCGAGCCGGTCGGAGGCCGTTCCTGTCGAGCACGGCGCCAATCATCGTCCCATCGGTGAATGCCACCGAGGCCGGACCGTCCCACGGCTCCATCAACGAGGAGTGATACCTGTAAAAGGCCCGTCGGGCCGGATCCATGGTGCGATGGTTCTCCCATGCCTCGGGAATCATCATCAACACCGCGTGATGCAGCGGCCGCCCTCCAAGATGGAGCAGCTCGAGCACCTCGTCAAAGGAGGCCGAGTCGCTCGCCCCCGGGGTGAGGATCGGGAAGGCACGTTCGAGGCCGGGGATGAGATCGGTGGCACACAGCGCCTCCCGGGCCCGCATCCAATTGCGGTTCCCGGCCAGGGTGTTGATCTCGCCGTTGTGGGCCAGGTACCGGTAGGGATGGGCCAGCGCCCATGACGGGAATGTGTTGGTGGAGAAACGCGAGTGCACCAGCGCCAACCCACTCTCCACCCGTGGATCGGACAGGTCGGGGTAGAACTCAGCCAACTGGTGGGAGGTGAGCATCCCCTTGTAGGTGATGGTCCGAGCGGACAAGGACGCCAGGTAGCAGTCGGCAATTTGGTGCTCCGCCCGTTTGCGGAGCACGAACGACACCCGATCGAGGGCCAGGGCCGGGTCGTCCCCACTCAATACTGTCGTGGGGCCTGCAGCCACAAATACCTGGTGCAACGAAGGCATGTCGCCCCGCGCCACCGAACCAAGGGTCTGATCGTTGAAGGGAACGTCGCGCCATCCCAGGACCACCAGGCCTTCTTCTTCGGCCAGTTGTTCGATGCCGGTGCGGGCCTTCGCCGCCTCCGAGGGGTCCCGAGACAAGAAGGCGATACCTGTCGCATATCGCCCGCCATCAGGGAGATCGAACTCGACCACTTCCCGATAGAATTGGTGTGGAATCTGGAGCAGGATGCCGGCTCCATCCCCGCTGTCTTCTTCGCTGCCGGTGGCGCCTCGGTGAGCGAGATGCTCCAGGGCAGTGATTGCCCGGCGTACCAGGGCATGGGTGGGCCGACCATGGAGGTCGGCGACCAAGGCGATACCGCAGGCGTCATGCTCGAAGCGCGGATCGTAGAGACCGCTGGTCGGGACTCTGGGCGTTGCCGCTTGAGGGCGCGAGGCTCCCACAGGTGGAACCGCACTACAAGAAATGTGGTCGGCGAAATCGCCGGGCAAGGTCGTCATCGGGTCGCTCCATGGAGGCGGTGAAATCTGTTCGCTCGGGACGACGCTGGCCCATATGCGGTCAAGACATCGTACACGGTGGGCGACCCAACCCGGCCAGATGGGCGATGTCGCACAAATGAACTGCTTCTCGACCTCACCACGACGGTGGCGCCGGGCATCGGCATCCACGAGAGGGGCGGCCTTCCCCTGACGGCCGCCATCGCCGGCGTCACCGCGGTAGCGACTCCGGTTCGGTCAGCATCCGGGCACGAACCCGCACAGCGACCCCTGTGGCAACCCGCCCGATGAGGTGGTTGTTCAGACGCTACGCAGCCGCTTGGCGACGACGACGCCGAGGGCCACGAGAACTGCGAGGATCAACAGTTTCTTCATGTCGCGTGATACTAACCGGTCCTGCAGGACGCTTCCGGGGCAGGCTCGGCTGGCTGCGGACGAGGTCGGCCAGGGTAGCCTCGGGAACTGCGGTCGCGTTGCTCGTCACGTCGTCTCCTTTCGGGCTGTGTACTCGGGGGTCTCTTCGCACCCGGCCTCAAGCAGGCCGGTGCCGCTGCGAGGTCGCGGGATCGTCGTACGCGAGGGTGTCGTGCCGGCATGCCCGGCCGCAAGACGGGACCGGTCGCGACCCGCGCCTTGGAGGAGGTAGGCCACGACGTCAGTTGCCCTGTAGCTAGCTGTCTCGACCGGCGCCGACGCCAGCCTCGGGAGGAACGACAGATCCTGTCCGATGGTCACGAGCGGGGGTTCTACGGTTCCGTCGCGCCGGCGCTGGCCGAGCCCGATCGCCGCGATCAACCCGTTGCACACGCAACAGCGCCCGACCGTGTCCTCCATCTTCCCGCCCTTGCGCACGTAGGCCGGCGGCGACACCGGCGGGACGCGGAGGCAGCGCGTCGTACTGATGGGTCGCCGTCACTCGATCAGCCTGCCGTGGAAGTAGTCATCGTATGCGCTGAGATCGAGCAGCCCGTGGCCGGAATAGCCGAAGAGGATCACCCGCTCCACCCCCTCCTCCTTCGCCCGCAGGGCTTCGTCGATGGTCGCCCGGATCGCGTGGCTCGTCTCCGGGGCCGGGATCGTGCCCTGGGTGCGGGCGAACTGGACCGCGGCGTCGAACACCTTGCCCTGGGGATAGGCGACGGCACGCATGCGGCCTGCCTTCACGAGGTTGGAGATGATCGGGGAGACGCCGTGGTAACGGAGGCCCCCGGCGTGGATGCTCGGCGGGATGAAGTCGTGACCGAGGGTATACATGGCAAGGAGCGGGGTCAGGCCTGCCGTGTCGCCGAAGTCGTACTCGAACCGGCCCTCTGTGAGCGTTGGGCACGACGACGGCTCGACTGCGAGGAGTTCGACGTCAGCGTCGGGCACGAAGGGGAACGCGAGGCCCCCGAGGTTCGAGCCTCCACCACAGCACGCGATGACGATGTCGGGACGTTCCTCCCCAGCCAGTGCTAGTTGCTCCTTTGCCTCGAGGCCGATCACAGTCTGGTGCAGCAGCACGTGATTGAGCACAGACCCGAGCGAATAGTGGGAGTCATCCCGGGAGACGGCATCCCGGACGGCGTCACTGATGGCGGACCCGAGCGAGCCAGGTTGGTCCGGATCATCCACCGGAGAGGGTTCAACGCTGCCGCCCCAGGTCTCCATCATCACCCGGCGGTAGGGCTTTTGCTGGTAAGAGGCACGGACCATGTAGACCTTGCACTCGAGCCCGAAGAGCGCGCTCGCGAACGAGAGCGCGCTCCCCCACTGTCCGGCACCTGTCTCGGTGGTGAGGCGCCCGATCCCTTCCGCCTTGTTGTAGAACGCCTGCGGCACCGCGGTGTTGGGCTTGTGAGAGCCCGCCGGGGAGACCGACTCGTCCTTGTAGTAGATCCGGGCGGGCGTGTCGAGCGCCTCCTCGAGCCGGCGCGCCCGCACGAGCGGCGTTGGGCGCCAGAGCCGGAGGATATCCATCACCTCACCCGGGATGTCGATCCAGGGCTCTGCCGACATCTCCTGGCCGATGAGCGCCATCGGGAACAGCGGCGTGAGGTCGTCCGGCCCGATCGGCTCGCGCGTCCCCGGGTGGAGGGGCGGCTGCAGCGGCTCGGGAAGGTGTGGCGCGACGTTGAACCACGCCTGCGGCACTCGGTCAGATGTGAGGTTCCACCTCATGGTCGTGCTCCTTTGATATCTTCGATGGGACGGGACTGCTGGCGGTGGTCAACTACTGATCAACGGACTGCTCGAACACGGGTCAGCTCGGCTGGCCGACCCCCCTGCCGCCGAGCGCGTCGGCGGCAGATCAGCAGGAGAGCCCAGGGCATCGAGCAGCCGGGCGTTCTCTTTCTCGGTGCCAATGGTAACCCGCAGCCCGCCCGGTAACTGGCGGACGAGGACCTTGCTCTCGGCACAGAGGCACGCTGCTGCGGTCGCTTGAGCCTCTCCCGCGGCGATCCAAAGGAAGTTGGCCTGCGATGAAGGGATCTCCCATCCTAGCCCGGTGAGCTGAGTCGCGACCCTGTCGCGCTCCGCTTGTACCATCGCCACCCGGGCGGCCAGCTCGGGACCGGCGTCGATGGAGGCGACTGCTGCAGCCAGGGCGATGCTACCGACGCCGAAGGGGATTCTCACCAGACGAAGCAGCGAGGCCACCTCAACATCGGTGACGCCCAGATCCACCTGTCGCAATCGGCGATGTGGTGATAATCAGGTGCCCATCTGCTCGGGTCTGACCCTGGGTGCGACTGACCCCTTTTTGGGCTCCTCGCTAGTGCGTGACATCTAAATGAGCGCGCGTTAGTAGTAATGTCTGGTCATGGCCCGCCCTCCTGCCCCGCGACTTCACTTGACCAAAAAGGAACGAGCATGGCTCGAAGATGTGGCGGCAAGTGTCTCGCTGCCCCATCGCGCGGTCCGAGAAGCCAAGGGCCTGTTGGTGGCCGGCGAGGGTACGGCGAATACGAGCATCGCCGACGCCCTGGGCGTGTCGCGTTCGACGGTCCTCCAATGGCGAGACCATTTCGAAACCGACGGAATCGAGTGGGTGGGCGAGGTGCACGAAGGTCGGGGGCGCAATCCGGTGATCAGCCAGGAACGGATTGACCAGATGATTGACGACACGCTGCACACGACTCCGCCTTATGCCACCCACTGGTCGAACCTGACCATGGCCGAGCACTGCGGGCTGTCACGGACCACCGTCCAGAGGGAGTGGAAGGCGCGTGGGCTCAAACCGCACCTGGTCAAGACCTTCAAAGTTTCGAACGACCCGAACTTCGAGAACAAGCTGATCGATGTCGTGGGTCTGGGCGATAATCCCATAACATGGGGACATGTCAGCCCGCGACCCTCTTGACGCCGTCGTGGTCGGGGGTGGGGTGATCGGTCTGTCCATCGGCTGGCGCGCAGCTTGTTCAGGTTTGGCTGTGGCGGTGATTGATCCCACTCCTGGTCACGGTTCCACCTGGGCCGCCGCCGGCATGTTGGGCCCGGTGGGAGAAGCTCATTTCGGCGAGGATCGTCTGGCCCTCCTCAATGTGGCCGCGGCCCGACAGTGGCCGGCATTCGCTCGGGATCTCGAGGAGGCATCGAACCGGGCCGTCGGATATGTCGCTTCGGGGACGGTGTTGGCGGCAATGGATGCTTCTGACCGCCGTGTCATCGACGACGTGCTCACGTTCCAGACAGATCTGGGACTTTCCCCCCGAAGGCTCTCATCCCGGGAGTGCCGGGAACTCGAACCGCTCCTATCCCCCGGGGTCGTCGGTGGAGCCGAATTCCCCGACGACCACCAGGTCGACAACCGGCTGATTGTTGACGCCTTGCTTGCTGCCAGCGACCGATCGGGCGTCACCGTGATCACCGACGAAGTCTCCGCGGTGAACTCGAAGGACGGAAGAGTCACCGGGGTAACACTGCGCAACGGCGGCACGCTCGACTCCGGAGCGGTGGTGGTCGCCGCCGGTTGCTGGTCGGGAGGACTGGGTGGCCTCCCCCACCAGGTGATTCCGCCGGTGCGGCCGGTGAAGGGCCTCACTCTCCGGGTCCGGGCGTCCAAGGGCACTCCGGTATTGACCCGCATCGTCCGGGGTTTGGTCCACGGGAAAAGCTGCTATCTGGTTCCGCGTCAAGACCGCACAGTGGTGATCGGGGCCACCATGGAGGAGAAGGGGTTCGACCTCACCGTGCAGGTCGGTTCCGTACACGACCTACTCCGGGATGCCCGGGCCGTCATCCCGGCCATCGATGAGTACGAGTTGATCGAGACAACCACCGGTCTCCGACCGGGGTCTCCGGATAATGCCCCGTTGATCGGGCGCACGTCCATGGAGGGGCTGTTCATGGCTACCGGGCACTACCGCAATGGCATCCTATTGGCGCCGGTGACCGCCGACGCAGTGGTGTCCCTGCTCGATGGCAAGGGGGTGAGCGACGTGATCGGGTCTTTCGGCCCCGACCGGTTCGATGGTCTGCAGGGTGACCCACCGTCGCGACCCGCAGGGGTCGGGACATGAATGTCATACGGGTCAACGGATCCGATTGGGACGGGGCACCCGGTTCAACCGTGGCCGATGTGGTGGGTCAATCGTGCCCCTCACCGAAAGGGGTGGCGGTGGCCCGCAACGGTGAAGTGGTGCCGAAAAGCCGCTGGGGCGATACCCATCTCGTACCCGGCGATCGCATCGAGATCGTCACCGCCGTGGCCGGAGGGTGAGCCGTCCCGGTACCGTGGAAGGAAGTGGACGCACGTGAGAGCTCGGTGACCGAGACGTTGGATGGCCATTTCGTCATTGCCGGCGAGATCATTCCCTCGCGCCTCATCCTCGGGACCGGCGGCATGTCGAGCCCCGAGTCGTTCGCCGAAGCCCTGTCGGCATCAGGGACATCCATCGCCACCGTGGCCGTGCGAAGGGTCGATCCCACCACCCGGCATTCACTGATCGACTTGCTGGGTGAGCACGGCGTCAGGGTCCTACCCAACACCGCTGGTTGTTTCACCGCATCGGACGCGGTCCTCACCGCAAAGTTGGCCCGGGAGGCGTTTGAAACGGACTGGGTGAAGCTCGAGGTCATCGGGGATGATCGCACCCTGCTTCCCGACCCGGTGGAACTTCTGGGCGCGGCCGAAGAGTTGGTCGACGAAGGGTTCGTTGTCCTTCCCTATACAAACGACGATCCCATTGTGGCTCGACGCCTCGAACAGCTGGGCTGCGCCGCGGTGATGCCGCTGGGCTCTCCCATCGGCAGTGGACTGGGAATTCGGAACGCCCACAACATCGCACTGATTGTCGAGCAGGCAGGCGTTCCGGTGATCCTCGATGCCGGAATCGGCACGGCATCGGACGCCTGCGTGGCCATGGAACTGGGTTGTGATGCGGTGCTGGTGGCTTCGGCGATCACCCGGGCCCACCAGCCGGCAGAAATGGCAACCGCCCTACGTGATGCAGTGAACGCCGGACACCGGGCTCGTTCTGCCGGAAGGATCCCCCGCCGGTTGCATGCCGAGGCATCGAGTCCCTTTGACGGCATGATCGAGGGATGAGCAACCAACCGCCGGTGGCGCTGACCATCGCCGGGTCAGATTCAGGCGCGGGCGCCGGAATCCAGGCTGACATCAAGACGATGGGGGCGCTCGGTGTGTTTGCCGTCACTGCCATCACCGCGGTGACGGCCCAGAACACGAGCATCGTGGACGGCGTGCATGCGATCCCGGCCTCGTTCGTTCACGACCAGATCTCCACTGTCCTTGCCGACCTCCCGGTAGCCGCAACCAAGACCGGGATGCTGGGTAGCGTCGAGACTATCGAGGTGGTGGGTAAGTGTGCGGAATCCGGCCATCTCCCGAATCTGGTGGTGGACCCGGTCATGGTCTCATCGTCGGGTCAGCAGTTGCTCGATGGCGGTGGGGTGATCGCCTACCGGGAACTCTTGCTTCCATCCGCCCTCGTGGTCACGCCCAACCTGTGGGAGGCAGCCTTGTTGTGCGGCACCGATCCCGCCGAGTTGACCGACCTGGACAGCATGGTCAGTGTGGCTCGGAGCATCCACGACATGGGAGCTCGGTGGGTACTTGTCAAAGGAGGTCACCTGGCCGGAGTCGAGTCGTCATCGGGCTCGGGGCCACGGCCTTCGGTGCCGGACGTGCTCTACGACGGGGCCACCGTGACGGTGTTGACCACCGATCGGGTGGACACCCTCAATACCCATGGCACCGGGTGCTCCCTGTCGGCGGCCATCGCCGCCAGATTGGCGGATGGAGCCGACGTGGTCACCGCCGTCACCGATGCCAAGCAGTTCGTCCACCTGGCGCTGGTCGGAGGGGCGGGCTGGCACCTGGGGAAGGGTCACGGTCCCCTCGACCACTTCGGTTGGTCCTATGCCGAGGGTTGCAGGGACACAGCTTCATCCGATGAAACAGCCACGTCCCACTGAATGACAACGGCCGGGTCGCAATGACCAGGCCGCTCCCCCCTTGTCTCACAGGAACCAGTATCCGACTACGCCGGGTACCCCCTCCTGTCGACGCTGCCGGAGCAGACGTCGTCGCTCACCACATTGTGATGGATAGTCACCGAAATGTAAACCGTTAACAATGAGGGGCTTTCGTAGTCTGTCGTGATCGATGACCGCGCGCTGTGGTCAATCGAGCTTTCTGAGAGTCCGGATTGTGGACACCACCGGCGCCCCCCGACGTAGCGTGGGCACATGGATAATGAAATGTTCCGGAAACTCGCTCGACTCATCGCCTGGGGTCGGGTGGGCATCGGGATAGTGGCCGTCACCACTCCGTCCCTGGTCCTCCGCCCCTGGGTGGGCGAAGTGGGCGACGACGTTCCGGCACGGATGCTCGCCCGCACCATGGGTGGCCGGGACCTCGTGCTCGGTCTGGGCACCCTTCGGGCCCTATCGGTATCCGACGCGGAGGGGCGGTCATGGGTCGCCCTCAGCGGTATAGCCGACACCGTCGATGCTGTGGCCAGCATCGTGGCCTTCAGCCACCTGCCACGGCGTACCCGGTTGGGAATTCTGGCTCTCACCCTGGGCGCGGCGGTCGCCTCCACCCGCGCCGCCATCGCTCTTGACTCATCGACCCGGTAGGTCGAGCGGGCGCAGAACCGGGGGGGACGGATGTGCGATCATGGCACCACTTATGAACATCGTCGTGAGCAATGTGAAAGGTGGCGTGGGGAAGACCACCACGGCCATCTATCTGGCATCCGCCGCCGTGGCCCGAGGGTATGACCCCGTCGTGCTGGTCGACGCGGACCGTCAGGCGTCATCGGCCGAATGGTTGGAGGCGAGTCCGATCGAGGGTGTGGAGCTGGTGGAGGGGCCCTCTGAGCGGACGGTGATACGCGCCATGACGAAGCACGAGGGTTTGGCGGTGGTTGACACCCCACCAGGGGACGAGAGGATCGTTCGGGCTGCCATCGGCGGGGCTGATGCCGTGGTGGTCCCGACACGGGCCGGCGGGGTGGAGTTCACCCGGGTGGCGGCGACCCTGGAGATCATTCCGAACGGCACGCCTCACGGCGTGGTGATCTGTGCCGCTCGGCTCGGGACCAATGACCTGGCCGAAACCATCGAGTGGTGGACCGCCGAACGTGTCCCGATTTGGGGTGTGATCCCCGAGCGGGTGGGGATCGCCTCCGGCCCGGAATCGAAGCTCTACCGCGAGGGTCTCGATGCCTACGACGCGGTGCTGAAGAAGGCGTTGCGCAAGCGCTCGCGGTGAGGGGTGTCTAGCTGCTGGCCGGTGTGATCGCCGACGGTGGTGGGATCACGCCCGCTCCGGTGGTCAGGCAACCGGCGTCGACATCCGGGTTGGCCGCCGCCGGAAGGGCGGGCGGATGGAGGAATCCCGGAGACGACTTGAAGTCGACCATGTCGAGCAGGTCATTGGCCGCCGCGTCCCGCCGGGTCAACGGGGGCAGATTCCACTTCGTCTCCAGCAGTTTCAACACCGACGTGTGGTCATACACCGTGTGTGAAACGTGGTTCTTTCTGGCATAGGGGCTGACCAGACCGGCCGGCACCCTGAAGCCGAGCCGATCGAACCTCCCCGGGACATCACCGGGGGCCAGATCGGGCGGGATGTCGTCAGGGGTGGCAGCCGCGGGAGGAGCCACGTGATCGTAGTACCCGCCATGCTCGTCGTAGTTCCAGATCAACATGGTCTTCGACCACTTCGGACCGGACATCACCGCGTTGACCACCTGGGCCAAAAATGCATCTCCATACTGGATGTCCTGAGGGTCTTCCTCCGACTGCTTGTCGAAATCGGGATCGACTATACAAAATGAAGGGAGGCTCCCCGATGCGCAGTCGGCGTAGAACTTGTCGATCTTGGCCAGGTTGGAGGACATGGCCGGCTTGGCCAGGAGGGAAATGTAGATTCCCAACATGGGCAGCGTCGAGTAGTAGTTCTTCCACGAGATGTCGTGGGTATTGAGCATGTCAAAGATGGTGCCGTTAGGGGGAAGAGGCGTCGGGAACGTGTCGTTGATCAGTCCGATCGACGTACCGGCCATCAGATACCGGCGGTTCGGGTAGGTCTGGGCCAGAACTGAGCCGAAGTACCGGTCGGCCAGGGGAAAGGTTCGGGCCAAGCCGTTGGTAAATGGCATATCCGTATCCGTCCAATACCCCATGGCCACCGGGCCTGAGTCGCTGATCACAAATCCCTGATTGGTGCCGTTCGAGTACTGGGTGTGGGAGGCATTCCACGCCTGGGACGGTTTGGATTTGAGCTGGCACACCGTCGGCATATGGAAGGACCGCACCAGATCTCCATGCCCGTCCGGATTGGTGGCCTTTGGAATTCCGGCTGAACCGAGAGCTAGACCATCCCCTCTGCCCAGCGTGCCAAGAATATTGTCGAACGAGTGGTTCTCCATCATCACCACCACGATGTGGTCCACCTCGGGAAGTTGATCGCTCCCGATCCGTGCCTTCGGGTTCGGGGGAACCCCTACCCGGCCCGGCGGAGCCGGCGACTGCGGAGCCGACCCACTTCCCGTTGACGAGCCTCCCCCACACGCCGCCAGGGCGGCGCCTGCGGCTCCCATTGCCGCTCCACCCAACAGTGCCCGCCGGGTGAGGGTTCCTCTCTCAGCAGCCAAGTCTGATCGCCGCGCAACCGATTCTGGTTCCCCCACGGTGCCTCCCCAATGGCCGATTGTGCCGTTTCAGAGGAGGGCAAGCGTCACCCGACCTGCCCGATAGTGACAAATGCGTGTCAGCCCCTACCGGGTGGAGGTGGAAACCATCTCCACGGCCGCAGATAGCATGGATCCCTGCATGACCATCCCCACACAGGCTCCATCCCATCGGCCCGATGCGCCGTCAGAGAACGAGGAGACCAGCGTCGACCCTGAGCATCGCGTCTACCAACGGATGTCGCTTCGGGGGCCGGCGGCCATTGTGGTGGGAATCGCGGTGTTCATCCTGGTAGGCGGCATCACGGCCTCCATCCTGACCGGAGGAGGCAGCCCCGTGTTGTCACTTCATTCCATCAAGATTCCCGATGGCACAGTTGTGCATCTCACACCCGCCGTCACCGCGTTGAAACCCATTATCAGCAGTGAGCCCCCCGCCGACATTCTGGGGGCACTGGCGGTTCCGACCGGAAGCGTGTCCCACGGTTTCGTCAACATCGATCAGAGCCAGGGCCAATACGACCGCACCATCTCGTTCGTTACGGGGCTCTCCTCCGATCAGGTCGTCGACGTGTACCGGACACTCCTCCCCCGGCTGGGATGGGCGATTCTCTACCAGGGCCCCGGCACCACCAAAGGGGTGGCGGGCACCGAGGTACTGGCCCGCCGAGGAAGCGGGGACGGCTTCTACTGGGAGGTGGGAGCCGTGGTGTCGCCGGCAACGAACTCCGGGGTCACGCCGTTCACGCTGGTCCTCTTCGAGCAATCCAGCGAGGAATGACAGCGGGGATGGTTGAGTCGGCGCCGGCTACAACGCCGGTTGGGGCTCCATCCAATCCATGCCGACTTCTGGCTCGTGTACGCCGGTACCGTCGGTGACCATCGCCGGATCGTCCGCCCGGCCCAACATCCACGCCCATACGAAGAGGTTCACCGGGTAGAGCAGATATCCGACCCGGGTGGCCGGTGCAAACACAATGCCGAACAACATCACCCAACCGGCCAGCCGGGCCACACCGGCTGTGTCGACCGGGGGCTTTCTGATCAGGCGCCGGACAAGCAGGACGAGACCACCCACCACCAGGACGAGCACGTAGGCACGGTGGGCGCCGGGAAACGCCGTCACAAACAGGTGTCCGGGCAGCGGGCTGGCCGCAGGCGATGACACTCCGGCCAGCCCCAGTGGGAACCGGATCACGTTGTCGACAAAGGCCGATGGATTGCGATATGCCACCGGGAGCACCACCGGCCCGGCCACCACCAGCAAGCCGAGGACGTAACGACCGACGGCTCGCCTCATCCGCCGATCGAGGGCAACCCACACGGCCAGGATCGCCAACGGCCATGCGGTGAACTTGAGCGACGACGCCGCTCCGAGAGCCAGCCCGGCAATCACCGGTCTTCGTCGTTGGAGGGCCACCATACCGAGCAACATCAACGCCACCACCGGCATATCGTCGCCGCCCGTGGCCAACGGGAGCGCAGCGGTGGGCAGGACCGTCAACACCTGAAAAGCCCGGACACGAGCATCGGTGGCAGGGCGAAGCCGGCTCAGGGCAATCAACGAAATGATCACCGTGAAGATCAGGAACTGGATCCGGGCATCGGTAAGCCGGGCCTCGACCTTGCTCCCTCTGGAGAATCCGAACAGGACCATCCCGGGAAGATAGGGATAGTAGAGCTCATAGACCGGCTCCTTGTTCTGGTGAATGAGGATATGCCCATTTCTGTCGATGACCTGATACGGGTCCTTGCCCCTGTCTGCCAATACCCCGGCCCGTTCCACAACCAGGACTTCAGGCTGCACGTGGGCAGCAGCATCGCCTTGCGCGCGCCACACGACTTCCATGGTCAAAGGGACGACGGTGGCGCCGCCCAACACCACGATGCACGCACCGATGCGGGCCACGTTCCACCGGCGGCGGTGCACCTCGAGGCCTGGCTCCGCCTTCGGCCGCTTGCCGGCTCGCCAGGCGACAACCGCCATGAACACGGCGGCGGCGGCATAGGGTCCCACCGCCATCTGACCCCATTGCCGGTACAACGGAATACCTGCGGCAATGGCGGTGACCGCGGCGAAAACGGCCGACGTTGAATAGAGAAGCGAATCCCTCCACTCAGGCGACCAAGCCCGGACTGTCGCGGCTACCCGGCGGTACACGACGCTTGCTCTCCGCGACGAGCCCGCATCCCGAGCCCGGTGCTTCCGCTGGCGATCGGGGGGCACGGACGATGGTACCACCGGGGTCATGTGATTCCCCCGCGTATACCGGCACCGATCGATGGGTCGGTGGTCCCGTCCGGATCGAACAGGGACTGGTAAAACCCCAGCTCAGCACTCAGGCAGGCTTCGATGGTGGCGGCGCGGCGGAATCCGTGCGATTCGCCCGGAAACACCTCGATCGTGCATCGCACCCCATGAGCGGACAACTCCTCGGCAAAGCGTTCGGCCTGGGCGGACGGCACCACCGGATCGTCGGCTCCTTGGAGCAGCAACACCGCCCCGGATACCTCCCCCGGGTGATATAGGGGTGACCGTTGCCGGTAGGCCGCGGTGGCAGCCGGGAGTGGCCCGACCAGTCCATCCAGATATCGGGACTCGAACTCGTGGGTGTCGAGCGCCAGCGCCTCGAGATCCGTTACCCCGTACCACGAGGCTGCGCCGGCAAACCGTTCCGAACGTACCAGCGCGCCCAGGGCGGTGAGGCCCCCGGCACTTGTCCCCCGTATGGCCATCCGGCCGGCATCGATCCGACCGGCGTCGGCCAATGCCACCGCGTAGGCCGTGCAGTCGTCGACGTCAGCGATACCCCACAGGCCTTGGAGGCTCCGCCGGTAGGTACGACCGTACCCACTGCTTCCCCGATAATTGACAGCCGCCACCGCAATGCCCCGGCTGGTGAAGAACTGGATGACCGGATCGAAACCGGGTTCGGCGGCACCGGTCGGGCCTCCATGGCAGAACACCACAAGCGGTGGCCTGGCCCCCTCCGGTCCGGTAGTTGACGTATTGGTCGGCTCATAGAAGAACCCGGGGATGGGCCCGACCTTGCTCATGGCCACAAACGGCTCCGCCGAGGCGATATCGGCAGGGACGGGGGCGATGGCGCCAGCGGGACCCGGAGTCAACAGCCGAACCGGGCGCGATCCACCGGCACTCACCTCGTAGACGCCTGTGCCTGCCGTCCGGGTGGCTCCCAGGACTCCGACCCGTCGTCCGTCATCGGCAACAGCCACCCCGGCAATGGTCACGCATGGCTGATCCACCACCTCGACTTCCCATCCACCCTGATCGCTCAGGTCTTGGACCTCGGTGGCCGCCACAGCCGCTGATGGCTCGTTATCGTCGCCAACCCTCGGCGGTCGGAGCCGGGCCAGATGATCCTGGCCGTCTCGATGCATCCGGCAGATGAGTGATCCGTCGGACAGTTCCGCCATGGTGGATTGGCCAAACGCCCAGTCGGGAGCATGGAACTCGGCCTCGAGGTCGACCAACGGGGTGGCTGCGTCGCTCTCATGCAACCTCTCGGCCCGAATGCGATGGGGCAACCACCATCCGGTTCGATCGGTGATCACCACCAGGCTGCCGTCGCCGCACCAGAACGGTTGACCTACCGAGATGCTGTCCCCTCCCGCCACCCGGTGCGGTTTGGCGATCCTGATACCGGAGTCTGACTCCGCCAAATCTGCCAACCACAGCTCTGATCCGTCCCACGACATGTGGGGATGGCTCCAGGTGACCCAGGCCAAGTGCGAACCATCGGGAGAGGGACGGGGGGCGGCCACGAAGTCGCCCGCGTCGACCAGGGGGACCAGCCGCAACGAACCGTCGGTGGCCACGGCCACCAACCGGTGCCCGGTTCCCGAACTCCCGTGTCGCTCTTCGACACAGATCAACCAGTCCCCCGAAGAGCTGAGGATCCCGTCCGCATACCGCAAGGAGAACCCGGCCGGTGGCTCGGGGGTGAGCGGGAGTGGTGCGGGAACATCTCCCATCGCTGACCGATACAGGCGTTGATCCGCCTGGTCGACAAAGAACAGCACCCCGCCCGACACGGTGGCGGCTCCCCCTCCGTACTCGTGGACCCGGCTCCGTACGCTGAGAGCGGGAGGGGAGATCTCCACGGGAGCATCTCCGTCATTGTCCTTCACCACCACCTGACGACCGCCGTCTTCCGGGCGGCTCTCCGACCAGAACAGCGATGTCCCGTCGGCCTGCAATCCTGAGCGGGATACCTTGGCCGAGGCCACGCCGGCGGCGGAAAAAGGTGACGGCCACCTCCCGAACCGGGCAACCGCCTTCGGGTGGCCCGATGGATCTACGCCCGCGTTCTGCTCGCCCCTCATCAACTCGGTACGGTACCCGTCTTGGCTGCGGACACTGTGCACCCCGACCCCACCCCTGCTGGCAGATCCCCTCAGGGGACGCCAATGGCTTTTTCCGCCTTCGTCGTCGAACGAAAAGGGGACTCGATGGATCAGGGCGTCTCGACACTGACCTTCGACGAACTCCCGGCCGGGCAGGTACGGATCCGGGTCGACTGGTCGGCGGTGAATTACAAATACTGGCGGACTGGCATGGTCACACAAGCGGGTAACCGGGTCGCTCGTATCTCCCCCTTGGTGCCCGGCGTCGATCTGGTGGGAACCGTGGTTGCGGCCGATGAGTACGAAATCGGTCAACCGGTCATCGTGCACGGCTACGAACTCGGAGTGGCCCATCATGGTGGGTTCGCCGAGTACGCCCAGGTGCCCGCCAACCGGGTAGTGCCCCTGCCCCATGGGCTCAGTGCCCGACGTGCCGCCATCATCGGGACAGCCGGTTTCACCGCAGCGTTGTCCCTTCGGCGCCTGGAATACCACGGTCTGACCCCGGACAAGGGCCCTGTGCTGGTCACCGGGGCATCCGGCGGAGTGGGCAGCATGTCGGTGGCTCTGTTGGCATCCAAAGGATATGACGTGGTGGCCAGCACCGGAAAGGCCACCGAGCATCCCTACCTGATCGGACTTCCCGCCCGCCCAGGTCATCGGGCGGGAAGCCCTGGGGACCGACCCAGACCGGGTTCTCGGGCCGGAACGGTGGGCCGGCGCCATCGACTGTGTCGGGGGTCGCACCCTCGACGCCGTGTTGCGAACCCTCCACTACGGGGCCGGGGTAGCGGCCAGCGGTCTCACCGGAGGTAACGCCCCCGAGACCTCGGTGTACCCATTCATCATCCGGAGTGTGGCCCTTCTCGGGATCGATTCCGTAAAGACCCCGATTGCCGAGCGGCGTGCGGTGTGGAGCGAGCTCGCCAACGCCTACGACGATGGTGTTCTCGACAATATGGCAAGTGAGGAAATCGGCCTCGAACAACTCCCGACGGCGTTGTCAACCATCATCGCCGGCGGCACCCGAGGTCGGATTCTGGTCCGGCCCGCGACCTAGGCGGACCATCGACACTCGGCATCAGCCGGGTAGGGAAGGCACCGACTCCGGGTCTGCGCCGATGTGGTCGGCGCCCACTTGGCGGCCGTCTCCTTTTGTGATCCGGTCCGGATGACGTCCTCTGTCCGATCCACCCGCTCGCCGGAACGCCAACATGACCGCCACGCCTATCTGAAACACCATCATGGCCACGAAGAACGAGTTGCCCAGGAGGATTTGCCAGCCGTGGGCGCTCAACTCCCGTCCACTGCCGTAGGGCACTGACCAGATGGGCGCCTGCCAGAACAACACGGCAGCGCCGGTGGCCCAGATCCGCCCGCCCACCGGGCGATCGTGGGCCAATGCCAACCACAAGATGATGGGGATGACCCAGACCATGTGATGGGCCCAAGTGATCGGCGAGACAACCATTCCCGTCGTCGCACAGACCAGGATCCCGAGGAGGGGCGAGGAAGAACGATAGGCCCACACGGCCAATCCCAGGCCGGCGAGACCGAACCCGACGACCGCCACCGAGATGACCGAGTTGGGGACGGCTCCGTGGTGGAGCCGGATCATCACCGCCCGGAGGCTCTGATTGGAGACGAAGACACTGCCACCCACCCGATGGGCATCGGAGACATATTTCGTCCAGAACAACCACGAGGTCCCGGGCACCAAAGCCGCCATCCCGAGACCGCAGACCACAAAGGTCACGACGGTGACCCACGCCGCCCGGAACTGCCGGGTGAGGAACAGGTAGGGCGCGAAGATGAGAGGAATCAGTTTGACTGCGGCGGACAGTCCGGTCAGGACCCCTCTGGGCACCGTCTTCGATCCCACTCTCACCACGCCGGTGAGGTCGGCCAGGATCAACGCAGCCAGCACGACGTTGATCTGACCGAAGGAGAAGGTGAGTCGCACCGGGTCGAGCCATAACGCCGGTGCCATGAGGATAAGCGACCAGCGCACAACCTGCCTGCGATCCATATCCGGTCGCACGGCCCTCAGTGAGATGGCCACCAGTGCCGCAAGAGCGACGACGTTTACCGCTCCCCACAACAGCTCTGCGCCCTGCTCAGGAAACAGACTCAGAGGCCCGAACAACAGCGCGGCGAAGGGCGTATAGGTGAACGAGAGGTGGGTAGTGACCGCCCGCACGTCATAGAGATGGCCCCCAAACAGGTGCGAGCCCCCCATGAGGTAGACGTCGAGATCAACCTCATGGCGGTGCCAGGCGAATGCGAACGCATAGGCCACGACCAGGCCGGTCGAGACGGCTCCCATCACCCACAGGGCGGCGGGAGGTACGGCTCGACCCCGGTCGCGAAGCTTCGCGCCCACTCCTCGGTCCCCCGGGCGCGGTGGTGTCGTCACCCTAGGGATTCACTGTCCGCGGCGTTATGACTGAGGTGGGGCGGTGGTCTGCGCCCCGGGACTGGCCGCCGTGAATACCGGTGACACGACGATCGTCCCGTTGCCGCACGGCGCGAGCTGGGCCGGAATCGTCACGCTGGTATAGGCATTCGGGGGCGTGATCACCAGATTGGCCGCGGCTGGGCACGAGGTGGCTGATCCTGTTGGTACGTCGGAGTAGCCCATGTTGAAGTACACCGACTGCCCACTCGAGATGATCACCGTGGTCGGTGCCATGGCCGTAAAGTTGTAACTACCCTTGCGCACCACGGTGGTTGTCAGTGATGCGCCATTCGATCCGGTCATTCCCAGACCGGGGTAACCGGCGAGGGTGCAGTTGGATGCCGACGTGTTCTTCAGGGCCACCGTTGTCTCGATGGTCCCTGCCGCTCCACTGCTGCCATAGATCGAGGCGGCCAGATTGGTGGTGGTGCACTGAGTGGTCCCAGCGGCCGTGGTGGTGGTGGCATGGCCGGCGGTCGTCGAGGTAGTGGCGGGTGCCGTCGTCGTCGGCGTCGTCGTCGGCGTCGTCGTCGTGACAGTGGTGGAGGTTGAGCTCCCCGATGAACACGCGGCGAGGACCAGGCCTCCCAGGCACACCCCGCCAATCAGGCTGATCACACGTTTCTTCATCTCGTTCCCTCTTCTCCTCGTCGCGGTCTCTGCGTCCAATCGGCCACAATGAACCCGCTAGCGGTACCGCCTGACATCCCCCACCGGATCTCCACCGGCTGACTGCCCATGATCTCAGGCGGAGAAGTCCTCGGGGCGGATGGTGTCGAGAAAATGACGGAACTCCCCGACCAGTTCGTCGGGATTGCCGCCCTCTTCGCCATCCTCACCCTCGTCATCTTCGTCGACGGCCAACATGATCCCCTCGGCATCCATCAGCTCATCGACAACAAACAAGGGAGTTCCTGTCCTGACAGCCACCGCCACCGCATCCGAAGGTCTCGACGAGACCGAGACCTCATGGCTGTTGTGGCGAAGCACAATTTCCGCGTGATAGGTGGACGATCGCAGTTCGGTGATGACCACTCTGACCACGTCCGTCCCCAGTGCATCGAGGAGGTCGCGGATGAGGTCGTGGGTCATTGGCCGTGGCGTATCCATTCCCTGCAAGGCGAAGGCGATTGCCGTCGCCTCAGGAGCGCCAATGAAGATGGGGAGGGTTCGGCCCAGCCCATCGGACTCTTGGAGTAGGAGTACGGGCGTGTTCGATTGGAGGTCCACCCGCACCGCCCGAAGCCGAACTTCGACCATGTTCTGCAACTTACTCGGCGACGGCCGATACCGCGGTCGCGGGTGAATGAAAGTTGCCGCGGGCTGGTTCCCTACTGCTCCACGAACTGTCAGCCACCCAGGAGATGGCGGAGGGCATTTCGGAGAAGCGAGCTACGCAGGGCTTGGCCGAGATGGACGAGCTCATCGGCAGTCTCGTTGGCTTTGGCCCGGGCTTCGGGGTTTCGCTGTCTGACCAGCGGAAGCACGATCTGCTCGACGAACCCGGCCTCCCGCTCGGCGGCATTCTTGTACAGCCGCAGATGGCGGGGTTCGATGCCGAATCGGGCGAATCCGGCCACCAGATTGGCCACGGCAAGGGCTTCTTCGTCGAAATACTCGGCCCCGCCCAGTTGAGACGGGGTCAACAATCCGTACTGGCAGAGTTCGTCGAGCACTGTGACGTCGAGTCCAGAGGCGGCCGACAGCTCGTGAAGGGTGAGGCTGGCCCCGCCCATGCCCGCCATGACCGAGACGGTCTTGGAAGCGGCTGCCTCGGAAGTCGGCTGTGCCTGGCCCGGGTCGTTGACCGATCCCGCGGGTGTACGGGCGGCGGGACGGGCGGCGGGTGCCGGGGATGGGTCAGACGGGCGAGCACCTGACGATGCCAGTTTGGGTGACCGAGCCGACTGGGGCGGAGGCGCCACTCTGGTGGCACCAAGCTTGGTGGCGGCAGATCCCGATGGCGCCGACGGTGCGCGGGAGGCGGAGCCCGACGACGGGTTCGAGGGCGCCGGACGATTGGCCGATTCATGTGCGGCGCCGGTTGCAGCCGCCGACGATCCACCGGTGGCCGTATCTGGCGCGGTCACCGGGCGGGTGGGCGCGAGTACCGCTTTTTCTGTGTTTATAGATCGGGGGGCCGGACCGGGAGCGACCTTTGCTGCCGGTTGGTGGGACGCCACCGCATCGGCCCGATCCCCCGGAGAATCAGCAGGCGACGATGCCGGCGCAGGGGAATCCCGGGTCGGCGATGATTTGGAAGGGGAGGCCAACCCGGCCGCGTCCCTTCCAAGCCGATTGGGTCCCCCATCCCTTGCGGGCGATTGCTCCGGGGCGCCCGAGCCGGAGACAGATGAGGCCCTCGGCGGGGTGACGGTCATGGCACCCTGCCCCACCAACACCGGATCGGCGCTCCGAGGCTGGGCCGGTGATACACGGTCGACATCTGCCGGTTCGGAGTGATCGGCATCCAGGTGAGGAGCCACTTCCGACCCATCCGTCTCATCACCGAGTCGGTCCTTGATGACTTTCAGCGGAAGGAAGTGCTCGCGTTGCTGTCGCAATACCCACCGCAGGCGTTCCACGTCCTGTTCGTAGAACTTCCGGTAACCAGACGGTGTCCGCTCGGGATTGACCAGTCCTTGGCTCTCCAGGAACCGGATCTTCGAGATGGTGACATCGGGGAACTCCTGACGGAGCAGGGTGAGGACGTCACCAATCGAAAGGTAAGACCGCCCGCTCACTTTGCCCTCCCGCTCAGATGTGCTCCCGCAATGACCGTCATTCGCCCGTCGCCACCAGATACAACAACTTGAATTTCCCGATCTGGACTTCGTCCCCGCTGGACAGTCGGGCCTCTTCGATCCGTTCGCGATTCACGTAGGTCCCGTTCAGCGAACCGACATCCCGGACACTGCTCACGTGATCGTGGGTGATGAACTCCGCATGGCGACGCGAGACGGTGATGTCATCGAGGAAGATGTCGCTTTCGGGATGTCGCCCGGCCCGGGTCACTTCGGACTCGAGCGCGTACCTGATCCCGGTGTTCGGACCACGCTTGACCACCAACATGCCCACACCGCGTGGCAGTTCGAGCAGGCCTACGGCGGTGGCGTCGTCGACTCCCTCGCTGATGTCCTCAACCGGTAGAACCGACATGGTGGTATCTGACGACGCGCTGGCGAGCGCCGAACCGCACGACGAACAAAAGTTGACTCCCATCGGGTTGCGATGGCCGCAGTTATGACAGAACACATTACTCACGGTAGTCGCTCTAGACCCTTCGCTTCTTCTGGTCGAATACCGGGGCGCCGGTCTCAGCCGGCGGTGAGTTCCCGGTAGGCTCCCGCATCGAGCAACCCATCCACCGCCGATGGGTCGGAGGGAAGAATCTCACAGATCCAACCCTCCCCGTACGGGTCTTGGTTCACCTGCTCCGGGGCGTCGGCCAGTGCGTGATTCACCGCCACCACCTCGCCGCCCACCGGTGCATAGATCTCGGAAACCGACTTGGTGGACTCGACCTCACCCAGCGTGCCGCCGGCGGCGACGGTGGCACCTTGGGCGGGAAGCTCGACAAATACCACGTCGCCCAGGGCATCCTGGGCGTAGTCGGTAATTCCCACTCTTACCCGGTCCCCGTCCGAGCGAATCCACTCGTGATCCGTCGAGTATCGAAGGTCGTCGGGAACGTTCATAGGTGCGGACCATACCCGACGGGGAGAAGGGGTGCCTGGGTTCCTTCCCATCGGTCAGGGCACCGGTTGAAGGAGCGGGTCGTCACCGCAGCAGTTGGCGAATCCGGACGGCGTACTCTTGGGCTCGGGCCCCGGCCTGGGCGTCGCTCCCGGCCTCGGCCCACACGTGGGTCACCGGCTCCTCGGGGTCAGGCAGGACCAGCGCCCAGCCGTCGGGCTCCAGCACCTTCACGCCGTCGACCAGGACCAGGTCCCGTCCCTCGGAATGCTCCACCAAGTTCCGCATCACCGTCCCTTTCTGCTCCCACGGAGTGTGCACCGACTGATGGGCGATATGCACCCTCGGCAGCGTCCTTACCAGGTCGGAAAGCGGTCGCCCGGTGCGGGTGAGCAGGGCGAGAAGGTTGACAAGGGTCGCCGCCGCGTCGAAGGCGGGCATGAATCCGGGGAAGATGAATCCGGCATGCTGACTGACGCCCAGAATCACATCCTCGGTACTGGCTACCTCCATCAGATGGGAGGTAGCCAACTTGGTCCAGACGATCTCCGTGTCCGACCGACGACAGATCTCCTCCGCCGCCAGACTCACCGCTACCGGTAGTGCCACCCGGGCACCGGGGTGGGCATCGGTGACCAGGGTCAAAAGGACCAGCACGGCCTCGTCATCGGAGAGGATATGGCCTTCGTCGTCCACGATCGTGACCTGTTCGCCGCCCGGGTCGAGCACCGCACCCAGGTGGGCCCCCGACGCCCGCACCAGGTCAGCCACCCGGGCCGCGCTGGCCCGGCGGTCGAATGTGGTGGCACCGGCCGTATTGGCATACGGGTTCACCACCAACACGTCGGCTTCCAACTTTGCCAGCAGATTGGGCATGACAAAGCTGGCAGTCCCAAACGAGTAGTCGAGGACCAGTTTGAGGTTGGCGTTCCGGGAGTCGGCCAGGTCGACCGAGTCAATCAGAGCAGCCGTGTAGTGCTCGACGGCACGAATTGGAAACCCGATATCGCCCATCTCACGAGCCAGCGCCCGGCGGAAATCTTCGCGGTAATAGAGGCGTTCGATCTTGCGCTGGGTGGACTCGTCGATGTCGATCCCTCGTTCATCGAAGAACCGGAGCACCACCGACTCAGGATCGTCAGGCGTCAGCCGGACGGTGATTCCGGCCAGGCTGGAAGATGAGGTGACCTGGAAGCGGGTAACCGGAACGGTGGCCGCCTCCAGGTCGTCGACGTTCACCCCGACCGAATTGCAGCCGACCATGATCGCCCGTTTCAACACCCGGGCTGCCCGGCTGGTATCCCGGGAGGTGGTGACCGTGGCACCCTTCTCCAACGTCGATGCCCAGGCCATCGAGAGGCGAACTGCGAGTTCGGCGCTGATGTCCACATTGGCCAGACCCTGAACGCCGTCTCGGCCGAACAGCGACCTGGCGCCCCGTGACTCCCACACGATGGACGAGTTGACGATGGCTCCGGCTTCTACAGTCTTGAAGGGATAGACCATGACGCCAGGCTTGATTTCGGCCTGCGCCCCGACGAAACAGTGTTCTCCGAGCACCACGCCCTCCTCGCAGCGGGCGCCGGATCGCAGATCGGATGCCCGACCGAGCACGCTCCCGTCCACCCTGACCGCCGACCCCAGATAGGAGTTTTCGTGGACCACCGAACGCTGCAATGCAGCGTTGTCGCCTATGCGGACGTTCCGCCCCAGCGTGCAGTACTCCCCCAGCTTGACCCCTGGTCCCACCACACAGTTGTCTCCGATGACCGCCGGTCCGACAATGGTGACGGTGGGATCGATGAGGGTCCCTTTGCCCAACCAGACCCGGGGTCGAAGCTCAAACCCGGCGATATCGACCTGCACTCTTTGATCGAGAATGTCCTGATGGGTTTTCAGATAAGCCTCGAGGGTCCCAACGTCTTCCCAGTAGCCATCAGCAACAAAACCGTAGAGTGGCTTCCCGGCTTCCAGGACGGCTGGGAACGACTCTCCCGAAAAGTCCACTGGTCGACCTTCGGGGATGAAATCGAAAATTTCGGGCTCGAGCACGTAGATCCCGGTATTGATGGTGTCGCTGAACACCTGGCCCCAGGTCGGTTTCTCGAGGAACCGCTCCACCGAGCCGTCCTCCCGGGTGATCACGATGCCGAACTCGAGTGGGTTCTCCACTGCTTTGAGCGCCAGGGTGGCCAAGGCCCCGCGCTTTTCGTGAAACGCCACCACCTCGCTCAGGTCAATATCGGTGAGCACATCCCCGGAGATCACCAAGAATCGCTCATCCAACTCGTCCCTGGCGTTCCGCACCGACCCGGCCGTGCCCAGCGGGGTGGATTCGGTGGCGTAGACCATCCGGACGCCGAACTCGGAACCATCCCCGAAATAGGTACGGATGGCATTGGCCATGAAGGCCACCGTGACCACGATGTCCTCGAACCCATGCTGGCGCAGCAGATTGACCACGTGCTCCATCATCGGGATGTTGGCCATGGGCAACATAGGTTTGGGCTGGTTGGAGGTAAGGGGCCGGAGTCGGGTCCCCTCGCCGCCAGCCATGATCACCGCCTTCATGGGGCCATCCCATCAACAGGGACATGATCCCCAACTGGATGGTTGGCGTGAGCCGACCGGCCCTCGGCCAGTGCCCGGCGAGCCACCGGCACATACGAGCCCGCCGCGATCCACGCCAACACCAGTCCAATCAGCCCGGTTGCCCAGGCGACAACCTGAATCGGCACCTGCCACCGTGCGGTGCCATGGCTCAGCAAAAATGCCGGGTAGGAGAACATGAGAGCGAACGTACCCGCTTTTCCCACCCACAACACGTCGATTCGCCTGGCCCCGAGCGAGGCCAACAGCAGCACCGCCGCCGACACGACCGCTTCACGGGCAAGCGTGGCCACGCCAAACCAGAGCGGCACCGCCCCATGGATGATGAGGGTGATCACCGCGGTGGCCACCAACACCCGGTCGGCGAGCGGATCGAGGACCTTGCCCACCGTCGACACCTGGTGGTAACGCCGGGCGACGAAGCCGTCGATCCAGTCGGTGTTACCCAGCGCGGCGAGGAGAATGGCGGCCGCCGTTTGGCGGTGGGCGCCGAACAGCAGCCATACGAACAGTGGAGTACAGACGAGGCGAACCAGGGTGATCAGATTCGGGACAGTCACGATCCGGTCGAGATTCGGCTCTTGGACCGGTGGTGGTTTTTCTCCGGCCGGCGGGTCGCCGACTTTCGCCACCTTGTCAGTCATTGCTGGGCCCTCCGTCCCTTGACGCTGCTGAGCCTAGTTTTAACCAGGTGCGCCGGTCGCCAGGGTCAGCCTCCGGCCGAGCCTGCGCGGTGACTTCCAACCTGGTCGGCGCTTTCGAACGTCACCGGGGCGTCAAAGGCCGCCCGGCGGGTGGCACGGCGCAAGGCGGCGAGCACCGGGTGGCCCAGTACCAGCACCAGCACCGCGGTGGTCACGGCTCGAGGGATGTCGAAGCCGAGCGAGGTGGTGAGGTCGAAGAAGATGAACCTATGGAGATTCTGGAGCACCCCTGCCCCTGGGACGAAAGAGAAGTTCGTCGACGTCCCGGCCCCGAATGGCCAAAACCAGAGGTTCATCAGCATGCCGTAGGCAAGGGCCGAGATGACCCCGTAGAGGGCCAACATCGTCAGCTCCCGTTTTCGCCCTGCCTCGGGAAGGCACCCGGCGCCGAACCCCATCCACGCCGCCGCCAGCATCTGGAACGGCAGCCACGGTCCGACGCCGCCGGTGATCAATGCCGATGCCAGGATGGTCATCGCCCCCAACACAAAACCGAAGCCCCGACCGAGCACCCGGCCCGACGGGATGAGCAGAAAGAACACCGGCTCGAAACCGGCGACACCCGGGCTCGGAACCCGCAGCGCCGCACCGCAGGCGGCCAAAATTCCGAGCAGTGCCACGGCCTTGGCGTCCAGGGATCCTTCCGCGATCTCACCGAGAAGTACCGCCAACAGCAGTGGGAGCAAGGCCACGAAGATCCACGGAGAATCGGTCGAGTGGGCCAGGTTGGCGTTGGCATGACGGGGTACGAGCAAAGGCCAACAGAACGCCGCCACGCCGATCAGGGATGTCACCGCCAAGGTGACCGACGCCCGGGGTCGTAAACGGATGGCTGTCACCCGGTGGGAGATCGCCATCGTCATCTCGAGTTCCCGGCCAGTGCCACTCTGACCTCATCAACGGTCAGCCATGCCTCAGGGGCCAGCACCTTGGCCACCTGGGGTGCGAACACCGGCGAATGGCACACCACCTCGCGGGCGGCTCCATCGGAGACGACTTCACCCTCCGCCAGCACCATCGCTCGATCAGCCACCCTGGCAACCAACTCCACATCATGGGTGGCGATCACCACGCTGTGCCCGCCGGCCACCAGCTCGCGAAGCAGGCGCACCAGCCGATCCTTGCTCGGGTAATCGAGTCCTCGGGTCGGCTCGTCGAGAAGCAGTACCGGCGGGGCCGGGGCCAGGATCACCGCCAGGGCCACGGCCAGTCGCTGGCCCTCGGACAGATCCCGGGGGTGATGCTGGCGCGGCACGCCGGGAAGTACCCGGTCGAGCGTCGCCGCGGTGGTGCCGGGGGGAAGACCACACTCGCCATCCGAAGCTTCGCATTCATCCGCCACCGAAGAGCAGTAGAGGAGCACGCCGGCGTCCTGGGGGACCAGGCCCACCAATTTGATGAGTTTGCGAGGAGGTAGGTCACCGGGCACCTGCCCACAGATCCGCACCCGACCCTTCGCCGGCCTTCGCAGACCGGCCAGGAGGCCGAGCAAAGTGGACTTCCCCGACCCGTTCCGACCCATGACGGCGACCACTTCGCCCCGGCGGATCCTCAGATCAACCTGGTTGAGCGCCATCACCGTCCCGTACACCGACGACACATGTTCGGCCTCGGCGATTGGCTCAGGCGTCGAAGCAGGGGTGGGCGTCGTCGGTGGGCCCGCCTGGAGGCCGGCCAGGCGAAGGCGAAGAGGCTCAGCCAAGCGGCGGGCGTCGCGCACAGACAGGGGGATCGGATCCCACCCAGCCAGTCGAGCCAAATCGACCAGCGGGGGAGCCACCGGCGATCCGGCCATGACGTCTTGGGGCCTACCCACAATCAGCTCATCGCCAGAACCGGGAACCAGGATGATGCGATCGGCGAATGGGACCACCCGTTCAAGGCGATGCTCCGCGATGACGACCGTCATGCCCACGTCGTGGACCAGCCGGGTCAGGGTGGCCAGCACCTCCTCGGCAGCGGCAGGGTCAAGGGCGGATGTCGGCTCGTCGAGGACCAACACCCGCGGCGAGGCGGTGAGTACCGCGCCGATGGCCACCCGTTGTTGTTGGCCTCCTGAGAGCGAGAGGAGCGGTCGGTGCCGCAGCTCATGGAGCCCGAGCAGGTCGAGCGTGTCCTCCACCCGTCGTCGCATCGCCTCCGGCGATACACCCAAGTTCTCCATGGCATAGGCCAACTCATCTTCGACGACATCGGTGACAAAGCTGGCGGAGGGATTCTGGCCCACCATTCCCACCAGGTCGGCCAGTTCCCGGGGCGGATTGTCTCGGGTCGACCGTCCGTCCACGGTCACGGTTCCCGACAGGCGTCCCCCGGTGAAGTGAGGCACCAGGCCGTTAATTGCACCCAGCAATGTGGATTTGCCTGAACCGGTCGCACCCACCACCAAACAGAACTCCCCCTCACCGATGGTGAGATCCACATGGCGCAAGATCGGCTCGTCGGCGGCCGAGTAGGAGAACGACACATCGGAGAAACGGATCATCACCGCGCCACCCCGGGGACGCCGGCGGACGGATTGGTCTCACTCTGCACCAAATCCACCATTTCCTCATCAGCCTCTCGGTATCCGGGGTCACGGGGAGATGGCGCCATCACGGCCGGAAGGAGCCCCGCCAGGATGCCGATGCAAAGGAAGAGCGGGAGCGTCGGGGCGCGTAAGGGGTAGGGAGTGAACTGCAGGCCCTGAACACCAACCACCCCGGCAATGACAAACGCTCCCAACACCGCGCATCCCGACAGGGACACGCCCCATTCGGGCAGCCGCCACACATCCGGACGGTAACGGGTGCGCGGCGATCGCCGCCCACCAGCGGTCATGCCCATGGCCAGGAGCACGGCGCCGATCGCGAGGACAGGAATACCACCGGACGGCACGGAACCGGGGTCGAGGGCGCCAAACACTCCCAGCATGACCAGGAGCAAACCGAGCGCGGTGGCGCCGGTGGCCAGGCGACGATGGGCGGGGGCTGCGAAACGGCGTCCGTATCCCCGGGCGTCCATGGAAGCCGCCAGTTGGAGCGAGCGATCGAGGGCGCCCTCGAGCACCGGAATCGCCAGACCCCGCAATCCGGCAATTCCACGGGTCGGACGTCCCCGCAGTCTTCGGGCATCGCGGATGCTACCGATGGTGATGACCAGTTCGGGGGCGAAGGTCAGCGCCACTGTGACCGCCACCCCGGCCTCGTAGAGCACTGTAGGGAGACATCGCAAGAGGCGGTAGGGGCTGGCCAGCGAATTGGCGGCGCCGAAACAGAGGAGGATGACCGCCAACCGGAGGCCGTCCACTGCAGCCTGGAGTACCGACTCAAGGGTGACCGGTCCACCGATGCTCACACCCGCTGCCCACCCCGGTAACGGCACGTGGGGCAAGGTGAAGAGCACGTGGCCGGGGAGTCGATAGCCGAACACCACCTGGACAACCACCCGGATGACGATCACGATCAGACCCAATCGAAAAAAGACAGCGAGAGAACGCGACCAAGGGGCGGCGGAACGGCGGGCAGCCACCACGAACACCACCACGACAGCGATGAACGCCAACAGCATCGGGTTCGTAGTTCGGACGGCGGCCACACCCATGGTGGCGGCCCACAGCCACCATGCCGCCGGGTGGAGTGTGCGGCTGGGTGCGGTCACGGCGCCCCGGGATGCCGGCGCCACCGGTAGAGAGCGCCACACCCGAGGATCACCACGATGAAACCACCCACCACCAACGGAACCGAACCTCCGCTCTTGTGCTGATCGGATACGCCACGTCCCAACGCTTCGGTCCGGGGTGGTTGAGAGCCCGAATGTCCCGTATGAGCCGTCGAGCCTCCCGAACCGGTAGGTCGGGTAGTTGTGGGCGATCGGGATCCTGATCCCGGAACAGGTTGGCCCGGGTTCGTCGGCGCCTGGCCCGATCCTGAGGTGGTCGACGAAGGGTTCGATCCGGGCGGGCTCGAGCCGGTGGGACCGGCCGGGTTTGACCCCGTCGGCGCAGTGTTCGTGGTGGCGATCGTGGTCGGTGTCACAGTGGTGGGCGCCGAAGTCGTCGATGTCACGTTGCTCGCACAGATGCTGGCAAAGTCGGGTGCGGCCGCGGGAGGTGGATCTGTCGGATTGCCGTGTCCCGGGTTCTCGAATCGCCACCCCTCCACGTCGCCGGTCTGCATGGTACGGCTGGCACCTTCACTCGAGTACGTCCACGTTCCCGGATCCCCGTGCCAGTAGGACCAGTAGTCATAACCCGAGGCGACAACCTGACCACATCCGCTCTGGGGGTAGCCGTCAATGGTGCAGAGCAATCCCGCGTTGTTGTAACTGGGCGGGGCCCAGTTCATCTGTTGGGTGAAGGCCGTGAGCGCGTCGTACCCGGACTTTCCCGGCGGTACCCTCACGCAGCCGGACACCACCCGTGGCGAACCTCCGTACCCCTGTCCCAGGTCCACTACCAGGGCGACATACACGCTGTCGGCGGCCGCCACGGTTGCGGCCTTGAACGGCACCAGGGCGTCCGGGCCGGCTGGACCAAGTGCAGCTGCCCCGGCGGCGATCACCATGGCGGTCGGTGCCAGCCATCGCCACCGTATCGACGGGATCACCCGCCGACCCCATCGGGGCTGACGGCCATGGCGACCACCGGACTGGCCAACGAGTTTCCGCCCATGGATCCAAAGTAGGTGGCATCACCGAAGGAGAAGATGCCCCCGTCAGAGGCCACCAGGCGGTAGCCGTGCCCGTCGGCCGTGGTCGACATGCCCACCACCGGCCTGTTGAGGGCGATGGCCCCG
>Ga0097691_1000158_pt1 | contig 61312 bp, 64 predicted proteins | sample NGESurdeep072012_8_FD_72858 | JGI IMG/M metagenome (GOLD analysis project Ga0097691, IMG submission 72858) | Arctic peat soil microbial communities from Barrow, Alaska - NGEE Surface sample 210-1 deep-072012 | ecosystem: Environmental > Terrestrial > Soil > Wetlands > Peat ...
CGCGCGCCGCGTTTTCGACAGTCTGCGAGTAATAGAAAACGCGCCCGAAGTCGATGATGGCCACGAACAGGAACAGAAGCACTGGCAAAAGCAGAGCTAGCTCAACGGCAGCTGCCCCTCGCCGCGAAGCGCGTCCAGTGACGGTGCGCCTCGGGTGAAAAAGCGAATATCCCAGTGAGGGACTGATCATGAGGACTTGCCCCTGAACCTTTCCAAAAGAGGGCGGCTTCATCCCGCCCTACCGCGTCTATATATAATGAGGAAAGAGTTTGTCAACGGGGATCGGCTTTCTGGGGGGCAAACCGCTTCAGGACCCCCTTCACCTCCGCGTCACAGCCGGCTCGCGAGCACCCCCATCGCCCCAAGCGCCGTCGCCAAGGCCACCGCAAGCGCGACCAGATAGGTCGTCGGGTCGAGCATTCCGGCCACCTGCATCCCCTCGATCACCCCGCTGCCGAGTGTTCCGATTGCGGCAATGATCGCTGGTGTCCGGGCACTGGGCGGGTATTGTCCGCCGCCCGCAAAGGCGATCCGGAATACGAAGATGTATGACAGTCCGAGTGTCCCGATCATGATCAGGCCGGCTATCAGGTAGTCCACGATCGCCTCCCGGAGTTACCGCATGATCACCATCTGCGCGGCGCTTCTCAGTTGGAGTGTGTAGGACCTCAACAACGGAAACGCAGGGGTCGCGAAGCTCGAGTGAACGACTACAGTCACGACACTGCCCTGTTTCGTATCAGGGCTCCAGGTGACGGTATCGAACTCGCTGTAGCCGTTCATCTGGGTGAGGATAGAGTTATGAACGTCGGCGGTGGTGGCAGCGGTTTGACTGCTGGACGAGCCGCGAACGACAGTCCAGCGCACGCCGGCCTTTGCCGCGTTGGCGACGATGTTGTACTGAAAGATCGCGTGGCCGAACGCGATCGCGCCAGAGATCAGCAGGAAAAAGGCGGACGAGGCAACCGCGAACTCTACCATCGCGGCGCCCCTCTCGCCGAAAAGTCTTCTCTTTCTCATGGGAACCAGCATCAGCGCGGCGTGCAACGCAGCCTGCTTCCGCGGCGCGAGCCACATCAGCGACGCGTGCACGTACAGGTAGCCGGCAAGCAGCATCAGCTGAAAGAAGACGAGCGAGGCTATCCAGACGGCCGGCGCTCCGCCGAATACAGGAAGGATCATCTTTCCGAACATCGGCTGCATCAGAAAGAGCAGCGCCGCGCTCCAGAACACCGAGCGCGCGAGGAGTGGAAGAATGAGCCGGGGAGCGCCGGCCAGCTCTGCGCTCTGGAGCTCCTTCAGCTGCATCGGCTGAAAATCAGGGGGAATTGCGGGTCAAAGCTTCGATAAACTCGTCACCCATCTCCGAAATCTGCCACCGCCTGAGCCCCGGCACGTCTTCGAGATCCTTCACGCGCTCCGGTCGCTTTCTCACGATCGCCTCCAGCCGCTCGCGGGAGCAGAGGACACCCGGATCGAGCGATAGCCGGATGGCGGCGACATCACGCACGGTTTTCAATCTCGACACTCTTTCCTCGAAGTCGTCCTCGCGGTCCCACTTCGCCGCCTTGGGAAAGCGCGGCAGATGCTCCTCGGCGATCTCAAGGCCGCGCTGCACCGCCGACAGAATCGCGGTACCACCTCTGTCGAGGATTCCGCGCGGCATTCCCTTGAGGCCGGCAAGCTGCTGCACATTTCGCGGAGCCGTCCGGGCGATGTCGAGCAGCACCTCGTTGCCCATCACTCTGAATGTCGCGCGATCGAGATCGCGCGCGACACTGTCTCGCCATGGCACCAGCTCGCGCAGCAGCGCCAGTTCACGCCTCGTGAGGTCGCGAGCGCCCTTGATTCGCAGGAATGCCTGCGATCCATCATCCGGCTCCCATTTCGTTCCTTCGAGACGGTCGAACTCCTCTCTGGCCCATTCCAGCCGTCCCAGCTTTTCGAGACGGCTCCGGAGCTCGTCGCGCAGATCCAGCAGGTGCCGCGTGTCCTGGGCGGCGTAGTCGAGCATTCCCTGCGTCAGCGGCCGCAGCGACCAGTCGGCCCGCTGATGCTTCTTGTCCAGCTTCACTCCGAAGAACTGGTCGAGCAGCGCTGCCAGGCCGAACGACTTGATGCCGAGCAGCTGAGCGGCGATCCTCGTGTCGAAGATCGTGTTGACGTGCCAGCCATAATCCTGATGCAGCAGCCGGATGTCGTAGTCGGCATCGTGGAACACGACTTCGACCTCGGGGTTCTCGAGAATTGCTCCCAGCCTGGCCGGCGCGCCAATCGGCAGCGGATCAATCACCGCGCTGCGGTCGCGCGTCGTGATCTGCAGCAGGTAGATACGGTCGATGAACCGATGGAAGCTTGCGCCCTCGGTATCGAGCGCGATCTCCCGCACGCCCGAGATATCGTCAAGAAACAGCTCGACCTGCTCGGGAGTATCGAGGTACGGCAACATTTCCGGGTCTGACGCCTTCATCACGCCAATCTAGCGAATACCATTAGACCCGTGCAGACACACGCCGCCAGTGTCATTCCTCTCTTCGCGCGCTTTCCCGCGCTGCAAAGTATTCCCCGCGCTCCGCTGTGCCTCCTTCCGTCTCCGGTTGAGCGCATCACCGGGATGCCGGGCGTGGACTCGCTCTGGGTGAAGCGCGACGATTTGAATGCGCCGCTTTGTGGCGGAAACAAGGTCCGCGCTCTCGAGTTTCTGCTCGGCAGCGTTCGGCCTGGTGACACCGTCCTGACGCTCGGCGGTGCGGGGTCGACTCACGTCCTCGCCACCGCGATCCATGCGCGGCGGATTGGCGCAACGACGACGGCTGTCCGGTGGCGGCACGACATGAACTCCATGGCCGACGCAGTCTCTGAGCGAATCGGCAGCGAGCTCGATGACCCGAGAATTGGCGCCACCACGCTGGGTGCCCTGCTGCGAGCGGGTTATCTGCGATTGACGCGCACCGTTCACTTCATTCCCGTTGGGGGAAGCACGCCGCTCGGGGCGCTGGGGCACGTCAACGCCGGCCTCGAGCTGGCCGCGCAGATCCAGGCCGGCGAAATGCCCGTTCCGCGGCGAATAGTACTTCCCCTGGGGAGCGGTGGGACGATGGCAGGCCTCGCTCTCGGCCTTTCCATTGCCGGGTTGGACATTCCAATCATCGGGGCGCGCGTAGCCCCGCGGCTGTTCGCCAACCGGGGCACCGTGGCGCGCATCGCGCGAGGCACGGCGCGCCTGATTGCCAGTCTCACCGGCGAAGCGCCACACGTCATTCACGCCCGGAAGCTCGGCATCGCCCACCAGGCCTACGGCGGAGCCTATGGACGCCCTCTAGCGGCGGGCACTGACGCTGCATCAAAATTGGCGGAGATTTCAAATATTCGGCTCGACGACACGTACAGCGCGAAAGCGTTCGTCGTCGCCCTCGAATGTGCGCGCGCACAGGAAGGACCAACACTCTTCTGGCTAACCTTCGACGCCCGATGGCTGACGAGCTGACGATTCACATCTACCCCAGCGACTGCGACACCGCCGGTCACGTGAATCACACGTACATGCTGGCGCTGCTCGAGCGCGCCCGCTGGGCCGCCCTCGAGCGCCACATGAGCTTCGAGGAGTATCTCAAGCGCGCGCTGATGGCCGTCGTCCGGCACATCGAGGCCTCCTACACCGTGCCCGCCAGGTCAGGCGACGACTTCATCATCCGGACGGGATTGCTCTCCATCGGCAAGACGAGCTTCACGGTGAAGCAGACAGCGCACAATCAGCGAAAAACACTCATCTGCGAGGCCGAGGTTACTTACGTGACCATCAGCGCGGACGGAAAGCCAGTTCCCGTTCCCGAGCGCTGGCGGACTATATTTTCCCCGTGGTCCTGAACCCGAATGACCCCATCGCTGATCGGCCACCGGAGCCGCCCGCCCGGTCTGAAGTAGCCCCGGACCTTTCTACCAGCGTGCCATCCGAGCCCGACGTGGTCAGTGAGGCCGAGCTGACCCTCGCCGCCCGTGCGGGGGCCGTGCTCTTTCGCAATCGCGGCTGGCTTCCCCTGCTTTTCCTCGGCCTTCCTCTCGTGCTTCCCGGTACGACTTCGCCGAACCGGTGGGTGATGGGCGGGCTGCTCATCGCCGGCGGCGAGGCGTTCAGGCTCGCCGGAGTCGCCGCCGCGGGAACCACTACGCGCCGTCGCTCACGCAATGTGCAGAGCCTCGTCGTACACGGCGCGTTCGCCTGGAGCCGAAACCCCCTCTACAACGGAAATTTTCTCGTGTGGATGGGATTCGTGGTGATATCCGGCGTGCTCTGGTTCCTCCCGTTCGCGATGCTTCTGTTTGCCGCCGAGTACAGTCTCATCGTGCGGTACGAGGAAGGCGTGCTCGAGAGCACGTTCGGCCGAACGTATCTGGAGTACAAGGGATGTACGCCGCGCTGGATCCCGGCGCGGCCGGCCGAGCGGGTGCCGGGCGAGCTCAACTGGGGCGAGGCATGGCGGAGTGAGATCAGCACCTTCCTTCAGTACCTGGTGCTGATCATTGCTTTTGTATTGAAGGAACGGCTGACGCGCTGAGCCGCATATCGCGCCGCGGCTGCTGCTTCGCGCTGCCTGCGCTTAGCGGTTAGGCCGGCCGGGTGGAGTGTCGCTCTTGAAAACGTCGCGATTTATCTGGACGTATTGCTTCATGTTCGCCGGCACGTCCTCTTCGGGAAATATCGCGGTCACCGGGCACTCCGGCTCGCACGCGCCGCAGTCGATGCACTCGTCGGGGTGGATATACAGCTGGTCCGGCCCCTCATAGATACAGTCGACAGGGCAGACATCCACGCACGCTCTATCCTTCGTATTGGCACAAGCTTCGGTGATGATGTAAGGCATCTAGTGTCTCGGGTTTTTCAGTCGGTCGTAATGCGAAAAATAGACTGGGCCGGGTGAATATCAACCGCGCCTCTTGGCGCTGCACTTCTATCGCAGCGTGATGACTCCGAGTGCGATTCCAATCGTGAGCAGCACGAGCACGGTTCCGAAAATCAGCGCGAAACGATGCCGGGTCCGGCGAACAGCCGACCACACCTCTTCGTCGAGGTACAATATTCCCGGCTCGGGCTCCCTGATAACAGCACGTCTCCGCAGCCGTCGCACCGGCCAGCTGTCGTTGAGTCCAATTTCCTGCAGCGATTTTGCCGTCGTTGGTGAGGTCGTTCCGGTGCGACGGAAATCGTCGACGACTTCGCGCTCCCTGCGTCTGATTACCGCCGCAATAGCGGGTGCGCCCATGATCCTCCTTGCGAATCGACGTTCTGCTCGAGGCGACTGCCGCCTCCAGTGCAAGTTACGTTTCGCTGGGCGTTGCGCCAGAATGCTGCCGTTGGTCGAGGTCGGTTCGAACCAGGAATCCGACCCAGCCAGGCTGCATCAGCCCCGATGCGGCGAGCCGGTGCCCGTTTCCAGATATGATTTGAGGCTCGAAAGGTACCGTGCCCAGTCATAGCTGCATTGCGCCAGAAGTCCCTCGCTCGACTCCCAGCCGCGGTGGGCGAATCGCAGCACCGTTCCCCCCGCGCGCCCTGAGAGAGCGAATGTCAGGTCGGTGTTGGACCACTCCGGGTGCCCCACGAGGCAATGCCAGCGCACAAAGTTCGGACGGTCGAGGGCCACCACCCGCATTTCGAAAACGGCCGCGCGGGAATTGAAGCCGAACTCGGCGATGCTTCCGACCTTTGGCTCTGCCTTCGCGTCAGCGGTCCACCAGCTGGACAGACCTTTTTGCTGAGTGATCGCGTCGAAGACCGCCGGTGGCGGTACCTCGATGACGAGCTGATGAAGAATTTCCGGCATCGGACACACGCTCCTGGCGTACCTGATAATGCTGACTGGCACTTGCCGGTGCAACAATTCGATGCGTCTGGTGGCGCTATGGCCGCCTCATTCGTCTCTGAGTTGACATGCTCAAGCTCTACTCATTCATCGGCGCCACGGTGGGCAGCTATGCCGGCTGGGCCCTGGGCGCACCAATCGGCTTTATGACCGCGTTCATGGTGAGCATGGTCGGCACCGGCGTGGGGATATATGCCGGCCGGCGCATCGCGCACCACTACGAGGCCTGACTCAGCTTTTCCAGGGCGGCAGCTCGCCCTTCTTTTTGGGTATGTCCGGGTTTTCGCGGTAGAAGGTCGCCGTCCGCCCGATCACCTGGATGACCTCGGACTTCGTCGCTCGAGCGAGCTCTCCGGCGGCATCCTTTGACTTCACGTCGGCATTCTTCACGAGCTTGACCTTCACCAGCTCGTGCGTCCGCAGCGTGTCATCGAGGGATTTTATCAGCGCCGGCGACAGTCCCTCCTTTCCGACGTGCACCTTGGGGCTCAGGTGATGCGCTTCGGCCCTCAGCTCTGCCCTCTCGCGTCCTTTCATTCCGCCGCCTGTCCTTTCCTCGTCATGAACCGCCGCACGTCAACCGGCGTGCCGTTCCACCAGTCGTGCTGCCCCGGATTCAGCCGCATCGCCTGAAAATGCAGGTGAGGCGTATCGGGCGGGGCGTTTCCGCTCGTTCCAACGTATCCGATCACGAAACCCTGCGGCACCTTGAGCCCCTCGGTGATTTTCACCGAGTAGTAGGCGAGATGGGCGTAATAGTAGACGTACCGCCTGGCGTCATCCACCAGGTAGGCGGTGATGCCGCCGGCGGCGTTCTGCCTCAGTAGCACCACTTCTCCGGCAATTGCCGCGACTACCGGCGTTTCGCGCGGCGCGAGGATGTCGGTGGCACGATGAATCCGCCCATCCCCCCGCGGCTCGTTGAACGAATCGGGAACGCGGTCGGGAGTCACTCCGTCTACGGGAACCATCAACGGGTGTTCACCGAAGTACTCGATGTCCGCGTCGGTGAGCGCGACCGGCGCCGGTGTCGCCGCTGGCGCGCTGGCCGTCACTGCCGCGCGCGCACAGGCAAGCGTGATGAGCAGGGGAAAGCGACAATAGAGCTGTCGCGTCCGCTTAAGCAGGCACTAGCTCCCCTTTCTCCTCCGCCTCGCGAGCCAGCGCCGCGATTCCCTCCTCGATGGTTTTCGAGTTGTGCATCGAGCAGAACTTCGGCCCGCACATCCCGCAGAACTCCGCGCTCTTGAAGTACTCGGCCGGCAGTGTCTCGTCGTGATACTCCTGCGCCCGCTCGGGGTCGAGCGACAGACGGAACTGCTCCTTCCAGTCGAACTTGTAGCGCGCTCGCGACAGTGCGTCGTCGCGATCGCGGGCACCCTTCCGCCCGCGTGCCACATCGGCTGCATGCGCGGCGATCTTGTACGCGATTACACCTTCACGAACGTCGTTTGCATTCGGAAGTCCGAGATGCTCCTTGGGCGTCACATAGCACAGCATGTCCGACCCGAACCAGCCGATCATTGCTGCACCAATGGCGCTCGAGATGTGGTCGTAACCCGGCGAGATGTCGGTCACGAGCGGCCCCAGCGTGTAGAAGGGCGCTTCGTGGCAGACCCTCTTCGCTCGCTTCACGTTCATCTCGATCTGGTCCATCGGGATGTGTCCGGGCCCTTCGATCATCACCTGGACGTCGCGCTCCCATGCGCGTTTGGTGAGCTCGCCCATCGTATCGAGCTCGGCGAACTGCGCGCGATCGCTGGCGTCTGCAAGGCACCCCGGACGCAGCGAGTCGCCAATCGAGATCGTCACATCGTATTGGCGCAGAATCTCGAGAACTTCATCGAAATGCTCATATAGCGGGTTCTGCTTGCGATGGTGCATCATCCACACCGCGTGCAGTGAGCCGCCGCGACTGACGATCCCCGTGATACGTCCATGAACCAGCGGCAGGTGCTCGATGAGGATCGCGGCATGAATCGTCATGTAGTCCACGCCCTGCTGCGCCTGCCGCTCGATCATGTCGAGCAGGTCCTGAGCCGTGATCTCTTCGAGCTCCTTTTCCTGCTGGACGGCCTGATAGATCGGCACCGTCCCGATGGGAACGGGCGACGAGTCGATGATCGCCTGCCGGATCGTATCGATGTTTCCGCCAGTGGAGAGATCCATCACGGTGTCGGCGCCATATTTGACCGCCATGCCGAGCTTCTCGATTTCGCCGTTGATGTCGGATGAGACCGCAGAGTTCCCGATGTTGGCGTTGATTTTCACCCTGGCGACCTTTCCGATGCACATCGGCTCCAGGGAGCCGGCGAGATGGCGGACGTTTGCGGGGATGATGAGCCGTCCGATCGCTATTTCGTCGCGGACGAGCTCCGGTGTCAGCTCCTCGCGTTCGGCGACGAATCGCATTGCGTCGGTGATCTCACCCCGACGCGCGAAATGCATTTGTGTGCGTGCTTCCATTGTTGACTCCCTACGCCGGTACTAACCGGATCAGGTTATTAGGGACTTTCTCAGCTCGCGGCTCCGCCGGATTTCGGCAGGACGGCGCGCACCCCTGTCATCGAGTTCAATGTAAAGTGTGGGAGGCCCTGCCGCACCCCAAAGCCAGCCTGGAGTAGAGTCATTCGCCGATTGCGGTCACGAGGGGCTCTACGAGATGCCCTCCAGCGACTTGGTCATCCGCAGCATGTGCGCGTCCCGCCTCAGCTTTGACGTGTCTGGGAATGGCGCCGTATCCACTGGTGCAAATCCCAGCGCCTCATAAAATGCCGGAAGCTCCTCGCGCAGGTTGACCACATCGAGCTCGAGCGACTCGCATCCGGCTGCCCGGCAGTATTCCTCCACCGCATTCATGAGAACCCGGGCAATTCCTCGCCCCTGAAGCGGAGGATCGACTGAAAGCATGGCGAAGTGGCCACGGCGTCCGTGAACATCCACGATCACAGCCCCAGCAAGAGCGCCTGAATCGTCGGCGTCAATCACGAGAAAGCGAACATCTGGATCGGCCATTCGCAGAGCAATGTCACGCTCGTTCGTCCGATCACCCTTCACGAAAAAATCCTCGACTCTGAACGCCGAGTTTATGATCCGAACGATCTCCGGGATGTCGTCGCTGGTCGCGTAGCGCGTCACCATCTCCTACGTGTCCAGCTCGGCGCTCAGCTTCGGCTCGAGCGGAGCGTTCCGGCCAAGCAGACGCGCCACGATCTTGTCGCCGTGATACCGGCCGTTCTCGATGAATATCCTGTTCGCGTCGTAACCCGCTACGACTACACCCGCGATGAACAGTCCCGGCACCGACGTCTCAAGTGTCGCAGGATCATGAGCGGGAATACCGGTTTCCTCATCGATTGCGACATGCGCCTTCCGTAACAGCTCGAGCTGCGGAGCGAAGCCGGTCATGACATACACGAATGATGCGGGCAGCCTCGCTTCACCCTCGAGGCCCGCAATCACTACAGCGTCTCGCTCGATGCGAGTCACCAGCGAGCTCCACCGAGCCGTAATGCTTCCTTCTGTCAGCCTGTTTATGAAGTCGGGGAGCACCCAGGGTTTTATGCGCTTGTCGAACGTCGGTAGGAAATGCACAAAAGTGACGCGCGCGCCCGAGCGCCACAGGTCGAGCGCCGCTTCCGCCGCGGAGTTCCCGCCGCCCACCACGACCACGTCCTGGTCGAACGCCTCATGACCCTCGCGATAGAGATGTGAGACGTGAGGCAGCTTTTCACCTGGCACGCCGAGATAGTTCGGCGAGCCAAAGTAGCCGGTCGCCACGACGACGGCTTTAGCGCGCGCGTCCCGCTCACCACCGCTGCGCAGTGTCGAACGAACCAGGAATCTGTCGCCTTCCTTCTTGATGGACGTCACTCGCTCGTATTGACGCAACGGGATCTCGAAGTGACGGACGACTGCTCGATAGTACGCCAGCGCATCCCGGCGCGATGGCTTTTCCGTGGCGACGACAAAAGGAACGTCGCCAAGCGACAGCTTTTCCGCCGTCGAAAAGAACCGTACATACGTTGGATAATGCGCGATTGTGCTGACGACGACCTCCGCCTCGACCACGACGACGCTGAGACCAGCGCGCTGCGCCGAGATGGCGGCCGCGAGCCCGCATGGCCCGCCACCCACTATCAGGAGATCGAGATCCCTGTCGTTGTCAGTCAATGCACCCTCTCAACGGTTTGCCGATCAAGTTATCCCACTCAGTGGCCCGCTCGCCAACAAAGTAGATCCGTGCTCGTTCCCGGGATCAACGAGCATCGACAGCACGCCGCAGCGCGCGAAACATTTCTGCGAGCTCAGGGAGCTGATGGTTGGCGTTTAGTCCACTTGGATTCGGTAGTACCCAGAGACCTGCTGTCCCAATTCGCTCGGGCTGAAGGCCGACTACTGCGCGAGGCCGCGCAAAAGCCGTTCGGTATGCACCCAATCCCACCACCGCCACCCAACGGGGCGCATAACGCCGGACTTTTCGCTCCAGGCTGCGCCTGCCGGCGACGAACTCGTCGTCGCTCAGCTCGGCGGCCGTGGCCGTCGCTCGGCGGACCAACACGGTAATGCCGTATCCGGCCTCGAGCAAAGCGCTTCCCTCCCAGGGAGCGAGCAATCGCTTGGTGAACCCACCAGCATGCAACGCGGGCCAGAAACGGTTGCCCGGTCGCGCGAAGTGGAGGCCCGTCGCGCCGGAGTAAAGTCCGGGATTTATGCCGCAAAAGAGCACGGAAAGTCCGGGAGCAATCAGATCGGGAATTGTTTTTCCGAAAGCCCCGCGGACCTGTTCGGGAGTAGGCTTGGCCGGCGCTGAAGCGGTAACTGAGTTAGTCCTGCGTTTCGACATTGATTACTATAATCACCCCCACACCACCGGAGTTGAATGACCGCGTCCACCAGGCCCCACCCAGTCATTCAGGTCTCTGGATTCAGAAAAACCTACGGCCGAACCGTGGCCGTGGACGAGGTGTCGTTCGAGGTCAACGACGGGGAGATCTTCGGGCTCATCGGCCCCAACGGCGCCGGGAAGACTACTACGATGGAGTGCGTCGAAGGTCTTCGCACGCCGGACCGCGGGACAATCTCGGTGCTCGGGCTCGACCCGTTTCGAGACGTCTACAAGCTGCAGGACCGAATCGGCGTGCAGCTCCAGCAGGCCCAGCTGCAAAAACGGATCAAAGTCTGGGAGGCAATGCACCTCTGGGCGACGCTCTATAAGAGAAACCCAGCCGACGGCGGCCGGCTGCTCGAACAGCTCGGCCTCTCCGAGAAACGCAACTCATGGTTCATGACGCTCTCGGGCGGCCAGAAGCAGCGGCTGTTCATTGCGATGGCGCTCATCAACGATCCTGAAGTCGTGTTTCTCGACGAGCTGACGACCGGCTTGGATCCGCAGGCGCGGCGGGCGATCTGGGAGCTGGTGCGCGGAATCCGGCAGCGCGGAAAAACCGTATTGCTCACCACCCATCTCATGGAAGAGGCCGAGCGTTTGTGCGACCGCGTGGCAATCATCGAGCATGGCCGCATCATCGACATGGACACTCCCGAGCGGCTCGTCGACCGGCATTGCCCTGAGCGCACCGTACTTCTCGCGACCGACGCCCCCGTGGACGAGAAATGTTTTCGGGCAATACCTCAGGTGGAGGACGTGATCAGGCAGGATCTCAAATTCACCATCCGCGGTCGTGGAGACGACCTCGTGACCGGCGTCATCCAGTGTCTTTCCGAGAACCACATCAGGGTCACCGATTTTCGAACCGTTCTGCCGACGCTCGAGGACGTTTTTCTCAAGCTTACCGGCCACTCCATCCGCGACTAGGCGAACACAACATGCTGCGTGGCCTCTGGGAGCTCATCTGGATCGAGATGAAGGTTTTTGCGCGGGAGCCGATGGGCGCGATCGGCACCGTGCTCATACCGGTGGTGGCCTTTATGGGCCTCAGTCAGTTCACCGGCGGCGCGCTCGAATCACCGCGCTCCGGCAGCGGACTTCACCTAAACCTGCCGGTGTTTGCCGCCGTGCTCATATCCATCAACACGGTTCTTTCACTGGTCACGATCATCTCGATCTACCGCGAGGCGGGAATTCTCAAGAGACTCCGCGCGACGCCACTGCGCTCGTACACGATTCTGAGCGTGCACGTCATCGTCAAGCTGCTGCTAACGGCGATGACTCTTGCTTTGCTGCTGCTCGTCGGGAAGCGCTACTACCCAGCCGGCATGCACGTTCGGGTGATCGCATTTACCATCGCGCTGATGATTGCGACGGTAAGCATTCTCTCGATTGGCTTCATCATCGCGAGCATCGTTCCAACGGCGCGGTTCGCGCAGCCAATCGGCTCGGCCATCCTCTACCCGATGCTCGGCCTTTCGGGACTGTTCTTTCCGATCTCTGCCCTGCCACCGACTCTGCACAGGGTTGCGAGCGTGCTGCCGTTGACCTACGCGGTGTCGCTGCTGGACGGTATCTGGAATGGCGAAGCGTGGTCGGCCCACCTTGGCGACATGGGAGCGCTCATCATTGTATTCGTGGTCAGCACGGCGATCTCGGCGAAAGTGTTTCGCTGGGAATGACCCCTCATCGAGTCTATACTCCCGCAATCCGCCTTTTGTACTCAGCCAAGGCCGTGTCCAGTCGTTCTCGCGCCGTTGAATCCCCCGGGACGTTATGCGACGGATGGATGTACAGCTTCACCCCGCGCTCGGTCAGAATCTCGGCCACGGTCGTGATCGTCATCCACACCACTGCGACGAACGCCATCGTTGACACCGGCCCGACGTTGTCTACGTGATTCTCGAGCGATACCGACGAGTCACCCGCTGGAACACGAGTGTCGATCACCACGTCTGCAATCTCGAACAGCGTCTGCCCTGAGGCGTGGCGGGACTCCGCTGCCTCAGCGGCAGACCCTGTCGCCACGAGGCGCATCCCGAGCTCCTTCGCCTTGAGCGCGACATCGATGTTGACGTTGTTGATCCCCGTATGCGAGAAGATCCACATCGTGTCGCGCCGGTCGAACGAATAGCTCTTCATGATCGCATTCCCGTATCCCTCGGCGCGCTCGAGAAAGAGGAACTGGTGAATCCCTGATTCGCCGGTGATCCGCGTGAAGAATGTGAGCGGAAGCTCGACCATCGGATGGAAGCCGACGAACCCGCCGATCCGCGGATACATCTCCTCCACAGGGATTGTCGCGTGCCCGCATCCGAACGTATGCACCCATCGCTCGGCGGCGATCGAGTCGGCCATCAATTCCGCCGCCCGCTGAATAGCGGGTAGCTGGGTGCCTTCGATGTCATCCAGAATTGACCGGGTGGCGGAGAGCCAGCGTTTACTGAGCATTGTCAGACATGTGAGGTAGCCCGCAGCCTGCGCGACAGGATTCCAAGTAAACCCGCCAGCATCACGAGCGCGACGGGAACGATCACGAATGATCCGCGCATGCCGTATCTCCCTCCCAGGATGCCTGCGGCGTAGGGAAGGAGCATGCCGCCGACGAGCGCCATCGCGATCACGAGGCTGAAGGCGGTACCGGAGAGCGTCGCGTAGCGGTCGCCGACGAAACCGAGGACGATCGGAAACGTGGCCGCGAAGCCGACGCCGAGAAGGAAAACGCCGATGGCCGCGACGGAGACACTGCGCGTCATGAGCAGAAGCGCCGCACCGGCGAGAGCGACCGTGATGCAGGCGTACAGTACGCGAACAGGCGACCGACGGCGAAGAATCGAGCCCAGCGCGAGACGCGCCAGCATCATTCCCATCCAGTACAGCGACAGAATGATCAACGCGCTTCGCTCGGGCACAGCAAGCTCTTCCTTGACGAACGTGGATGTCCAGCCGCCGACCGTGATCTCGAGGCCGCTTTCCAGAAAGAGCATCAGCCCCATCAGCAGAAGCAGAGGGTCCCGGACAAGCCCGCCGGCAGCAGCAATCGGAAATCCCTGCGGCTGCTTTGGCGCCGGGAAAAGAGTGATCGCGAGAAAAACGAGGGGCAACAGGACCAGAACACCCACGCCGGCGATCAGCGCAGACTGCGTGAAACGGCCAGTCAGGACTGCGAGCACGAATGGAACGCCCATCGCGCCGACGCCGAAGAACACGCCGAGCAGACTGAGATTGGCTCCTCTTTCTTCGCTGCTGATGTCGGCGACAAGTGCATTAGCGCCGCCATTGATGATGCCCCCTCCCAATCCAATGAGCACGATGGCAATGCGAAGCGTTCCCATTGACGGGGCGAATGCGATGCCTTCGAGCCCGACTGCGATAAGCGCTGTCGCGGCGAGAAGCATCCCCTTGTAACCGTAGCGATCCACCATCGGGCCGAAGACGAGCGACGCGGCGAGGATGCCAAACGTCATCAGCAAAAAGAGCGAACCGGCCTCCGCCTTGTTGATGCCGAAGCGCTCGATGACCGACGGGAGCACCGACCCAAGTGTGGTGAGTACGATGCCGAACGTCAGCATGCCAAGGCATGCGCAGGCGAAGAGGGCACGACGTGACCTCACGTTCAGGTTTCTCCGCCTGATGTCATTGCAAGGCGGCCGGCGCCGAACAGTCCCGCGTCACTGCCGAGCTCACTGGCGGCGAATCGTACCTGATCGATGGCGATCGGCTGAGCCCAGCGCCTGGCTTCGGCGCTGATTCGGTCGAGGAATTTCGTCGCTGGCCCGAACACACCGCCACCGAAGATGATCATCTCGGGGTTGAACAGGCTCACGAGGTTCGCGGCGGCCATTCCCCAGAGCTCGATCGCGTTGGCGATCACCTTGAGTGCGATCGCATCCCCACGGTCGTGGGCGGAGAAGATATCTCCGGCATCGAGATCACCCGCCGCCTTCGCGAGGAGCTCACCGCTGTAGCTCGGCTCGCTGGCCATCAGATCGAGTGCAACCCTCACGAGTCCCGGACCAGATGCCTGGTCCTCGAAGCAGCCGTGGTGAACGTAACGCGGTGCGAACGGACGACCGAGCGCGAGCCAGCCGATTGCACCTGCAACGTCGCCGTGACCGCGCAGCACCTTGCCACCTGTGAGAATACCCGCACCGATGCCGGTACCGACAGCGAGGAAGATCGCGTCGCGAACGCCGCGAGCTGCGCCCCGCCAGGTCTCACCGAGGATGTACGCGGCGCGGTCGCTGTCGATCGTCACGCGTTTTTCCGGACCGAGTGCTGAGCGAAGCTCGTCGAGGAGCGGGTAGTCATCCCATCCCGGAATGTTGGGAGCCCAGACTGTCCCGCGAGCAGCGCGATAAAGGCCGGGCACACAGACACCCGCGGACTCACAATTGTGACTGGCGATCATGTAGCCGAGGCGCTCTGCGATCAGCGATCCGACGGCGGCGCCCTGGCGGCCGGCGAGTGGTATGCTCTCCCGATGCAACAGCTCGCCGTCGTCCGCAAAAACAGCGGCGGCGAGTTTGGTCCCGCCGAGGTCTGCTCCGGCAAAGGGCATGTGCTGGCGAAGGTGCGGCGAATGTGCTGAGGACGCAAGGCGTTTTGAGTCATCGCGACCAGGAGGGTGAATTCCGACGCGGGAGCCGTTCGCCATTGTCAAATGACGTCGCTGGCGCCTCGCGAACAGGTCACTGGGTGCACCTCGTGACGATGATCTGATCCACCGGCGCCCTTCCGTGCTCCGTGGCGAGCTTCGGCGAAGGCCACGCTATTCCCGGTTGCGCGCGCGATTGGATTGAAAAATGAAACGCCAGTCCACAGTGCGACGGCAATCGCAGGTACAGTCCCTGCTCGCCTTCCGCCATCTTCACACGCTTTGCCGACACGAAGCTTGAAAGCTGGCTACCGACTCTGAAGCCGTCGGAGGTTGCAAAACGTGGTGTCCTGACGGCGATGCCGCTGATGATTCCCCCATCGACCGCCGCGTAAAGGCGTTCCGAGCCTACGATGACGGTCAAAACCCGCTGAGTGATTCCCTCGATCCACGGTCCTACCGCATCCCGGGTTACGAGACATGACTGCTTCACCGCAGAGATCGTGCGGCCCACCTGAAGATCTGCAACGCCGGTTTCCCCGAGCGTCCCTGAGCCCCTGAGTCCGCAGTGAAGCGGGCCTGCCGGACGCGCGGAGACTTTCTGTGCCTGCGGAGCTGATGCGGGAGCCGGAGTCGCGGGTGCTGCAAGTGGAGCCGTGGACACCGTGGCAGTATCGGGAGTCGCTGCCGCCGTCCGATCCAGATCTGCTTTCGTGCACGAGGCCAGACAGCACGCGAGAAGCGGCAGGCCGAGCGACATTCCAAAACGTCCCAGTGTCATGGCCGATAAGATGGAGTCAGTTGCATTCAGACGCAAAAAAACCGGCTGGCCAATTTGTTTGGCTTGCCGGTAGCCTGCGCCAGGTTTCAGCCTGTAGGGCTATCCAGTCTGAATTACGAGCGGCTGGGTTAGTCTTATGGTTATGCGGCCGCCACTGGGAACGCAGCCATCCACTTTGGCGTTGGCCGCGCCTATGGCCGCTCCCGCCGCTGCTCCGCCGGCCGCTCCAATGACCGTGGATTTCGTCCGATGACCGAGGATCTGGCCGAGCACGGCACCGATCGCCGCTCCCCCGATGGCGTCGCGGGTTGTGTTCGATTCGCCGCGCACCTTTTCCACCTGGGCGTAGCTCACTTCCGAGACCACTGGATAGGTCTTTCCGTTGAAGGTGATCGACGCGACACGCAGCCCGACCTCGATATTGTCGTTGGACCGCTGACTTCGATGCAGTGTTGTGATCTCCACCACTGCAGTAGCGCCTGCCGGAATCACCACGCCATTCGAGCCTTGCACCGGCTCCGTGATCTGTGCCGTGAAGCGGTCACCCACCGCGTTGCTGTTGGTGCACACCTTCTGACCGGAATAGAACGACATCTCCTGCCCGACCGAAACTGTGCCAAGCGCATGCTCTGACCCCGGCGCCTCCGCCGTTACGGTGTTTCCACTCGAGCTGACGACGCTCGTTCCCGGCGTCGGCTCAGTGGGTCGCGGCCTGGACGGTACCGGATTTCTGACGATGGTCGGGCGCCGAGTGACTACGCGCGTCGCAACTCTCTGGCGCGGCGCGGGCGCCGGTGCCACCTCCGCAGGGACAGGCTCAGTCTGGACCGGCACATCCTTCAGCTGGGGCTGCGCCGCGGTGTCGCGGTTTGCCAGCGCCAGGTCGCGAGTGAGCGACGTGTCCTGTGCAAGCGCGTCGTCTGTCTTGCCGCGATCGCTGCACGCGCCAAGGGCGAGGGCTGCCGTAAGCAGCAATGAAGCGCAGGCCGCAGAAGTCGAAAATCTCATGAGTATGGGTCGTAAAGCAAAACGGCGCCGCGCGACGAGATTCATCCGCGCGGCGCCGCTGGCTTTAGAATCGGCGTCCTGAGCCGGGATACCTGCCGCCAAACGGCGGCAAACGGTCATTGATCGAGCCGGGGTACCGCCCGCCATGACGGCCCTCGGTGCGCGGATCGCAGTTGTCGCCATCCACCCCGCCACCACGCAGCACCACGGAGATAATGCCGCCGAGAACCCGGCCGGCGCTCATCCCGCCACCGTTGCCTTCAGGCATGCCCGATCCCGATGGCATGTCGATGGGGCGCGGACGCGGAGACGCGGCGGGTGCCTGTTCCGTCGGAGCCGGTGCAACCGCCACCGGCTGAGGAGCGACTTCCTCGCTCACAGTCGCCTTCTGCGCCTCTACGGGCGCGGGCGGGCCGACCGGTGCCCGCTGGTGCTTTACGACTCGCTGCGACTGCGCGACCTGTCGCGGTGCCGGCGGGTTCGTGCGCTCAATCGCCGAAACTACCTGGCTGCCCTTGGCCGCAGGCGTCGCCAGCGCGATCCCATCGGACGAGGACGCCACGTCCAGGTCCTTCTTGAGATCATCGCTCATCGCCTTGTCCTTTCCGCTGCACGCCGCGGCGATCAATCCGGCGGTGCCAATAAGAACAAACCTAGTAGTCTTACGCACAGGTCCTCCTTAACTCCTCAGCCGCACGCACGGCACGCACAAATATGCGGGCTTGCTTGCTGGAATTGACCACTATAGGTGCAACCGCCGCGCCACGTCGTTTTCCCTCTACAGCGCCCACCCGGAACCCCATTTCTGTCCACAGCCAGTGACAGCCCTTTCCAGCAGAATGGACAGCGACGCGGCCGGCTCTGTCCCCTGCTTTCGTCCCTCACTGGAGCCCCTCTGACCGCTCTGTCCACTGGCCGGCTAATCCATCCGTTGGCCATCCGTTGGCCAGCGGTGCGTCCGACTCCATGAACATACGCGCCAGCAGATCGTTTGCACCAGCCACCTTCGCGGCAGCACTGCTCGCAATCACGTGCAGCCGCGTAACAGGGGGATACACCCGATAGGCGAGAACGTGCCGCAATTATATGCCACACGTCATCGGCGGCGCATGGACTGCGGTATTCGCAAATCGCGGCGGCAGGTGGGTGATCGTTCAGGAACACCTCTCGGACGCCCCGACACCGCAGATGTAGCCGGGCTGCTACTCGCCCGGCTCGCTTGCTTCGACCGACATGTTCAGGTCCTGCCGCAGCGTGGCGTCACCGCTCGCGATGGCCTGCCAGCTGATCTCGTTTCCTTTCCTGAAGCCCTTCTTCGTCACCTTGACGCCTTCCGGCGAGATGGTCGCGATGTGTGGCTCGCCGTTGATCACAATCTCGCGCTTGAGCGTTTTTTCGAGCTTTGTCGGCATTGTCTCTCTCCGCTTGGGGTTCGATTCCTGCAACAAGATCGCATATCTTCCAGCCATTGCCACCCTTGAAACAGTAGAACCGATGGAACAGAACGCAACAGAGCAGCAAAAAGCGGCGGCATACCTGGTATACGAATTCGAGCGGCGAGCCTATCCTCTTTCAGATGCCGGGTTCACAATCGGACGCGACGCGGGGAGCAGCATCGTGGTTCGCGAGCCGTCGGTATCGAGGAGTCATGCCGAAGTCAGGGCAGAAGGCGGGGAGTTCGTCCTGCACACGTCCGGCGCGACGGGCACGCGGCTCAACGGACAGCTCGTTACCACTCCACGCCAGCTCAAGGACGGCGATCGCGTCGAGGTCGGCACCGCGGAGCTTACGTTCAGGCGCTCGAAGCTGCCTCTTGGCGTATCGGTGGTCGATCGCGCCGAGCCTCGTGCGGTGGACGACATCCTCAGCCGTCGCACCACGATCAGCAATCCCATTCTTGGCGCCGGCCACGAGCCGGGAGGCAGGCGAAGTCCCCTGGGCCTGCTCGTACTCGTGCTGATTCTGGCCGCCGTCTCGGCCTACTACTTCCTCATGCGGTAAAGCGCTCCAGAACCCGCGCCTCGAGTGCTTCCTTGAGTGGAGCAAGCTCGAGCCGCTCCAGCACGTCCGCGGCAAACGCGTAGGTCAGGAGCCGCCGGGCAACCGACATCCCGATTCCCCTGCTACGGAGATAGAAAAGAGCCGTCTCGTCCAGGCGCCCGACGGTTGCGCCATGGGTGCACTTCACGTCGTCGGCGAAGATCTCCAGCTGCGGCTTCGTGTCCACTCGCGCGTGCTCGGACAGCAGCAGGTTGTTGTTGCTCTGTTTGCCGTCGGTCTTCTGCGCTTCCGGATGAACGTAAACCTTGCCGTTGAACACGCCGTGCGAGCGCCCGTCCAATATGCCCTTGTACAGCTCGTGACTGGGGCAGTTCGGCGCAACATGCTCGACGAAAGTCTGGTGGTCCACGTGCTGGCTGCCGTCGGCAAGGTAAAGCCCGTTCATTACCGACTCAGCGGCATCGCCCTCAAGGATGGTATAGACGTTGGTGCGTGACAGAGCAGCACCCGTCGCGAAGGAGAAGGATTCGTAGTAGCTGTTTGCCGCCTGGCGAACCTGAATCGTGCCAACGTGATAGCCCTTTATGCTCTCGCTCTGGAGCTTGTAGTGACTCAGGCGCGCGCCCTCGGCCAACACCACCTCCGTGACGGCGTTGGTCAAATACGCCGCGGGCGTGGCCGCCGAGAGATAGCTCTCGACGACAGTTGCCTGCGAGTGGCGCTCAGCGATGATGAAGTTGCGCGGGTGGGACGCGGTCGCTTCAGCGTCGGTCGTAACGAAGACGAGCTGGATGGGCTCGTGGGCGACAGCGTTTGGACCGATCCGCACCACCGCCCCGTCGCGGAAGAATGCCGAATTGAGCGCGGTGAAGGCGGAGCTGTCAGGACTGGCTACATCACCAAGCCGGCGTGAGAGCGTCCCGGCCTGGTCGTCGCGAATGGCCGCCGCCAGGCTCTGAATCGAGACGCCGGAGTCGGACGCAGTCGTGGCAGCGACGGATGACAGCTCGCTGGCGTAGCGACCATTGACGAACACGAGCATTGGGCCGGCAAGCCGGGCGACGAGCAGCTCGGCGATTGCCGCGCGGGAAACTGACGCCGGCAAAGCCGGATGAAAAACGCGGTCGGCGATGGGCGCGACGCTGGTAAAATGCCAGTCCTCATCGCGCATCGTCGGAAATCCGAGCGCCTCGAAGCTGCGCATGGCGTCGCCACGGAAATGTGCCAGCCATTGCGGCTCAGATCGGAGGTCCGTCGAAGCGAGACGATCGAAGTCGGCACGATAGGCGGCCAGCGACTCTGCATGCGGCAGTGGCGCCGCGATCGCAGGCGCATCGCCTGCGGTGGTGAGCACATCGCTCACGCAGCGGCTCCCGCAATCCAGTCGTAGCCCTTCTCTTCCAGTTCCAGCGCCAGATCCTTTCCGCCGGACATCACGATCCGTCCCGCCGCCAGCACGTGCACCTGGTCGGGAATGATGTGGTTGAGCAGGCGCTGGTAGTGTGTGACGAGGATCGTCGCATTGTCGGGCCGCCGCAGCTTGTTGACGCCTTCGGCGACGATGCGCAGCGCGTCGATGTCCAGACCCGAATCAGTCTCGTCGAGAATTGCCAGCCGCGGCGAGAGCACCGCCATCTGGAGGATCTCGTTGCGCTTCTTCTCGCCACCGGAGAAACCGGTGTTCACGGACCGATTGAGCATCGACGCGTCCATGTCTACCAGCTTCATCTTCTCTTCCATCAGGTCGAGAAACTCGAGCGGGTCGAGCTCTTCCAGCCCCTTTGCCTTCCGGATCTCGTTGAACGCCGAGCGCAGGAAGTACGCGTTCGTGACGCCGGGAATCTCCACCGGGTACTGGAAAGCGAGAAAGATGCCTCGCTGTGCACGGACTTCCGGATCGAGCTCGAGCAGATTGCGCCCGTCGTAGGTGACCGTGCCTTCTGTCACCTCATACGCCGGATGGCCGGCCAGCACCTGGGCCAGCGTGCTTTTCCCCGACCCGTTCGGCCCCATGACGGCATGCACCTCCCCCTCGGCAACCGAGAGGTCGATGCCCTTCAGTATTTCCTTCCCGGCGATTGTCGCGTGAAGGTTTCTAATTTCTAGCACTGAAATCCCTTGTTTGATGCTTGGCCACAGAAGCACAGAAACACAGAAAGCTACGCAACGCTGCGAAGAGTCTGGCCCATGCGGCAGAGTCATTCTTTTTGATTTTAAACAGCAACTGCAACTTCAAATTGCGATCTGTCGGGAAAGCACGCAGTTCACAAAAACATCCCGCAGTCTTCTGTGTTTCTGTGTTTCTGTGGCAAACGTTCGGATTACCCGACAGACCCTTCGAGCGTGATCCCGAGCAGCTGCTGCGCCTCGACCGCAAATTCCATCGGCAGGTTCTGAAACACTTCCCGGCAGAACCCGCTCACGATCATCGAAACCGCGTGCTCGGCGCTCAGCCCCCGCTGCTTGCAGTAGAAGATCTGATCCTCGCCAATCTTCGACGTCGATGCCTCGTGCTCCAGGGTAGCCGAGTTGTTCTGGACCTCGATGTACGGAAAGGTGTGCGCACCACATTTGTTGCCGATCAGCATCGAATCGCACTGCGTGTAATTCCGCGCGCCGGCGGCTTTCGGCAGGATCTTCACCTGACCGCGATAGCTGTTGTTCCCATGACCGGCTGAGATTCCCTTGGAGACGATCGTGCTTTTCGTGTTCCTGCCGATGTGAATCATCTTCGTCCCGGTATCCGCCTGCTGGTGGTTGTTCACCACCGCCACCGAGTAGAACTCGCCAGTCGAATTGTCACCCTGAAGAATGACGCTCGGATACTTCCACGTGATCGCCGATCCCGTCTCCACCTGCGTCCAGGAGATCTTCGAGTTTACGCCGGCGCACTTTCCCCGCTTGGTGACGAAGTTGAAGATGCCACCCTTACCTTCGGCATCGCCGGCGTACCAGTTCTGAACCGTGGAGTACTTGATGGACGCGTTGTCGAGAGCGATCAGCTCCACCACCGCCGCGTGCAGCTGATTCGTGTCGCGCCGGGGAGCGGTACAACCCTCGAGATAGCTCACCGATGCGCCCTCATCGGCGATGATCAGCGTGCGCTCGAACTGCCCGGTATTCGCGCTGTTGATGCGGAAATAGGTCGAGAGCTCCATCGGGCATTTCACGCCTTTCGGCACATAGCAGAAAGAACCATCGCTGAACACCGCGGCATTGAGCGCGGCAAAGAAGTTGTCGCTGTGGGGCACCACTGTGCCGAGGTATTTCTCCACCAGCTCGGGGTGGTTCTGCACCGCGTCGCCGAACGAGCCGAAGATGATGCCATGCTTCGACAGCTCTTCCTTCATCGTCGTCCCCACCGAGACGCTGTCGAAAATCGCATCCACCGCGACGCCGGCGAGCATCTTCTGCTCGTTCAGGGAGATTCCCAGCTTGGCGTATGTGCGCAGCAGCTCGGGGTCGACTTCATCCAGACTCTGGAGCGGCTTGACGCTCTTCGGCGCCGAGTAGTAGATGATGTCCTGGTAGTCGATCGGGTCGTAGTGGAGGTTCGACCAGTGGGGCTCTTTCATCGTGAGCCAGCGGCGGAACGCCTTGAGTCTCCACTCGAGCATGAACTCCGGCTCGTTCTTCTTTTTGGAGATTACACGAATCACGTCTTCATTGAGCCCGCGTCCGATCGTATCCGTCTCCACATCGGTGACGAATCCGTAGGCGTACTCTTTGTTGACCAGCGATTCGATTGCCGTTCCCATCCTAACTCCTTGGCGTTACAGCACTTCCTCGTATAGATTCAATCCTAAGTAAATCTGTCGGGATAGTCAATAATAGCGCTCACTAAATGACAGAGAATCCGGGTTTCGAAGTTGTCGCGAAAGTCGAAGAAATTCCCGACGAGGGAACGTTGGGCATTGTTAAGGCAACAGGCGAGCCAGTCTGCCTCATCCGTCACGGGGGGCGTATCACCGCAGTCGCCGATACCTGCACCCACCAGGAGTTCGCGATGTCGCTCGGCGACGTTCTGCCTGACGGCACCCTTCAGTGCGCCTGGCATGGCGCGAGATTCGACTGCGCCACGGGCGCGGTGCGGCAAGGGCCGGCAACAGATGCCCTTCCGGTATTCGCCGTTCGCATCGAGGACGGAACGATTCTTGTCGGACCAGCGTGTCCGCGGAACGCGGACGGCCATGCGACCTCCGAAGCGTGGATCCCCGCCGAGGAGATAAAAGGATGAACCGCCGCGCTGATTTTCCCCTGCTCGCCGCAAACCCCGGGCTTCATTACCTCGACTCGGCGGCGACGTCCCAGAAGCCCGCCGTTGTTCTCGACGCGATGCGTGAGTTCTACGAAACGAGCAATGCCAATCCCCATCGCGGCGCCTATGCGCTTTCCGTCGTTGCTACCGACCGCTACCACGCGGCGCGGCAGCAAATCGCTGGATTTCTCGGCGTTGCGGATGCGAGCTGCCTGATTTTCACACGTGGGACGACAGAATCCTTGAACCTCGTGGCTTCGGCATGGGGGCGGGCGAATGTGCGACGCGGCGACGAAATCGTCGTTACGGCTCTCGAGCACCACGCCAACTTCGTTCCCTGGCAGCAGCTCGCGCTCGAGCGGGGTGCCAGATTCCGTATCTGTGAGCTCACCGCCGACGGGCGCATCGACCTGGATTGCCTGAGTTCGATGGTCTCGAACCGCACTCGGGTTGTGGCATTCAGCCATGTCTCGAATGCGCTGGGCACCATCAACCCCGTTCGCGAGATAGTGTCCCTCGTGCGGGGCCAGAGCGACGCTCTCATCGTCTGCGACGGCGCGCAGAGCGCTCCCCATATGCGGGTGAGCTTCGACAATCTCGGCGTCGATTTCTATGCGTTCAGCGGTCACAAGATGTGCGGACCGATGGGAATCGGCGGGCTCGTCGGCAGGCGCGATATTCTCGAAGCGATGCCGCCCTATCAGACTGGCGGCGACATGATCGAGTTCGTGTTCGACGAGACGACCACCTGGAACGAGCTGCCGCACAAGTTCGAGGCCGGGACTCCGAATGCCGCCGGCGCAGTGGGCCTGGCGGCTGCGGTGGCCTATCTCGAGGCGATCGGGATGGACGAGGTTCTGGGCCACGAGCGAAAGCTTCTCGCGAGCGCGCAGGCGCGGCTCTCGGCAATCGACGGAATTCATCTCTACGGGCCGCCTGCGGCCGAGCGCAGCGGAGTAGTGAGCTTTACGCTGGCAGACGTTCACCCGCATGACCTGGCGACCATTCTGGACGGCGACGGAATCTGCATTCGCGCCGGGCATCATTGCGCGCAGCCGCTGATGAGACGGCTCGATGTGGCCGCGACAGCCCGTGCGTCGTTCTACGTCTACAATGATGAGGCCGACATCGACGCGCTCGTCGCCGGGGTCCTGAAGGCGAAAGAGATCTTCCGGTCACCCGTAACCGCAGAACCCCGGGCAAGCGCCGCTCCAGTGGCGCCGCGCTTCGACTGACGGGTATCTTGCCCTCATGTCCCTGCCCGACAGATCCGCAGAGATCTCCGCGCTCTACCAGGAGCTGATTCTCGACCACTACCGGCGCCCTCGCAACAAGGGCGAGCTGGAAGGGGCGACCACGTCCGTCACAATGAAGAACCCGCTTTGCGGCGACGAGGTGGCACTGCACGTCAAGTTCGATGGCGACAAGGTGGGTGACCTGCGGTTCTCGGGGCGCGGCTGCTCGATCTCCCAGGCATCGGCGTCGATGATGACCCAGCTCGTCAAGGGAAAGACCGCCGCGGAAATCGATCAGCTCCGCGACACATTTCGGGACATGGTGATGGGCACTGTGCCGGCTGACGCCGACGAAGTTGCGGAGACGATGGGATCGTTGCGCGCACTCAGCGGAGTGTCGCGATTTCCCGCCCGTGTGAAGTGCGCGCTCCTCGCGTGGAACGCGCTCGAGAGCGCGCTGGCTGAACGGTCGGGCTGATGGCGCTGCAACCGGGGTAACACGAGTGTGACCGTTTCCTTCAGCCGGATCGTCTGCGCAGTGCTGACCTCCGCCTGCCTGGTAGCAACTGCGGGGGCGCAGACAGCCAGGCGCGATTCGGTTGACGCGAGGAAGCGTGCTCTCCGCGCGCAGACTCGATTCGAGCAGGTGAGGCGTTTCAACCTCCCACTCCGTTTCACCGGCGCCGGAAACGTGTGCGACGCGCGAATCGGACGATTCTGCCAGTGGAACGACGAAGACCCGAGCACGCCCAAGGAGCCGAAGCCGATACGTGAAGCGCGGAACGCGCTGCTGGCTACGCTCGACAGCGCCGCCGCCCGCTCTCCCAACGACGACTGGATTGCCGGACAACGCCTTCGCTACCTCGTCGAAGCGGGACGCGACAGCGCCGCGCTGAAGGCGGCAAGGGAATGCTCTGGAACGGGCTGGTGGTGCGATGCGCTCAGGGGACTGGCGCTGCATGAGCTGGGCGACGATGCCGCCTCCGACAGCGCATTCAGGTCGGCGCTGCGCGGGATGCCTGAGAGCGAGCGCTGCCGCTGGTCCGACATATCGATTCTCCTCGACGACGCCCAGCGCAAGCGCTACGGCAAGGTCGGGTGCGGAAGGAAAGGCGAGATCGCTGCGCGCCTCTGGTGGCTGGCAGACCCTTTTCTCGCCATTCCCGGTAACGACAGGGAAACCGAGCATTATGCCCGCCAGACGATGAGCATGATTCTCGACGGGACACGTGCAGGTTACGGCATTCGCTGGGGCGACGACCTTCGCGAGCTGCTCGTGCGTTACGGCTGGTCGCGCTTCTGGACCCGTTCGCCCGGACCAACCGCCGATCCGCACGAAGGCGCCATCTCAGGGCACGAGGCGGCGCCCAACTACCATTTCTTTCCGGAATCGCTGAAGATCGATTCGGTGGCAGACATCGGCGACTCCACGTGGAACTTGCACAATCAGTACTCCGCGGAGCGCTATTCGCCGAAGATTGCGCCGGCATTCGCCGATCTCGCGCCGCAGCTCGCGCTGTTCCGAAGGGGTGACTCGGTGCAGGTCGTGGTGGCGTACGATGTGTCGGGCGATACCGCGTTTGCCGGCCCGGCTCTCCACTCGGCGCTCGTTCTCGCGCGCGACGAGCATGAACAGCCGCTCATTTCGCAATCGGCGTTCGCCCGGGGATGGTACTCCCTCACAGTGGACGCGACGCCCCACCTGCTCAGTCTCGAGGCGTGGAATCCGGAGAAGAAACGTGGCGCGCGGCTCCGAAGCGGCTTGCGGCTCGCTCTCCGGAATCCCAGGTTGGTCACGGTTTCGGACATTCTCCTGTTCGACGCGGCAGCGCCGGAGGCGACCGATCTTTCCTCGATTCTTCCCCACGCCCTGGGAAGCCTCACCATCCAGGGCGGACGAAAGCTCGGTCTCTACTGGGAAACGTACGGGCTGGCGCGCGCCGACAGCGCGCTTCCGGTGTCGCTGACGCTCACTCGCTTCGACGAAGGCATTCTGCGCAAGCTCGGCCAGTCAATCGGACTGAGCACCCGAAGCACTCCGCTGAGTATCGCATGGAGCGAAACGCCGGCACTCGGAGGGATCGCCACTCGCTCAGTGGTTCTCGACCTCTCCCTCATTCCCCGTGGCCACTACCGGCTCAAGCTCGAGCTGACTCCAGCGGGGTCCCCGCCCGTCTCCACCACCAGGATCATCGACATTCTGTAGCCGCGCGAGTCCTCCATCCCTGGACGAGGGAAGCGGGAAGAATCGCTTCAGCTTGAGGAACTGCTTCTCGTAGAGATGCCAGCTGGCGAAAGCCAGCAGCGCGGTGAGGGTGATGGCGATCAGCGTATACGCGATCGCGCCTGGCACATCGGAATTCGCCACCCGCGGGAAGCTGCTGATACCGAAACCGGCCCGCTCCAGAGCCACAACCAGGGGGAGATGCAGGACGTACATCCCATAGCTGTATTTTCCGAAGAAACCGAGTGGGCGCGAATCGAACGCGCGACGAACCCGCCCGCCCCGATGCATCGCATTTGTGGTGAGAACAATGAGCGACGCCGACATCAGGGCGAGCAGCGGAAAGCCGAAGCTCTGCATTACGAGGTCGTACCCGAACATCCGCTCATCGGGCAGGTTCAACACCAGCAGTGCGACCGCCGCGACGATGAAAGCCCGGGGCGCGATCCGTCCCACCCAGTCGCGCGTGCGCTGCTCCCGCACCATCACCGACAGCCAGCCACCAAGCGCCAGACTGTCGATTCGCGCCGGTGTGAGGACCAGGCCGCCGGTGTGGTAATAGTCAGTGAACCGCAGGCCGATTCGAAACGCGAACGCCGCGACGATGAGAGACAGACAAAGTTTTTTCAGCGTGGCCCGCGACGTCACGAAGACGATTGCCGGCCAGACCAGGTAGAACTGCTCCTCGACGGCGAGCGTCCAGAAGTGATTGAGTCCCAGCGGCAGCCTGGCGCCTTTGACGAGACTCAGGTAATTGGTCGTGTAGGTCCAGAACCATACCTGCGTGCCTCTCGACTCGGCGAAGGGTCCGCCCGCGGCCGGGTTCATCAGCTTTGGCGCCAGAATGAAAAACGCGAACAGGAATCCGTAATACAATGGAAAGATCCGCAGAACGCGCCGAGCGTAGAAATTCCGGAAATAGCCGTCGGCTCCTTTCGCATCGAGGAGAATCCCGGTGATGAGGAAGCCGGATAGAACGAAGAATAGGTCTACTCCAATCCAGCCGTTCTGGAGAACGGTGTAGAGTCCCGACTCCAGAGCGCCCTGGGGATGAGCACCGAGCCAGAAGTGGCCGACCATCACCATCAGGATGGCAAGGCCTCGCACGCCGTCGAGCGCCCGGATGTGACCGGTGGATGAGTCTACGGTATCGATGGGGGAAGAGATAATCGTGCTACCGGACCGCGCCAGACGCGATGTCATTTTGGCCGCTTGGCCAATGTCACGTCAGGACTGACCAAACATCCCTCGCGTGCGAGCGAAATAATGTAACGCCGTCCCGAGCACGAGTGCGACGGCATATCCATACGGCAATCCGGCGGCGAGGAGGCCGACGATTATGACAATGAAGAAATCGTTTCGGTTCGTCGTCTCTCCGCGCACCAGCTGCATCAGCGCCGCCCCCTCGAAGAGCAGCAGAACCCCAAGGATCGGCAGTGGAAAAACGGCTACCACCTGCTGGAATCCCGATGCGAAGAACAGCCCGAGAACGAGGAAGATGGATCCATAGATGATCAGCGACCCGCCGGTGCGCGCACCGAAGGTATAGTGGCCCACCAGTCCGCCGGATCCGTGACAGGTGGGGACTCCTCCAAGCCACGGGTTAACGAGGTTCATCGCCGCGTACGTGAGACTGAGCTTCCGCACGCCGATGTGCCTCTCGGGAAACAAATCCTCGGCAATCTGCCGCGTGGCAAGGATGGAATTGCCCAGCGACAGCGGAATCTGCGGTATCGCCAGAAGCACGAAGCCGGTGGTGATGTCGCTGAGGGAAAGGTGCTGAATCTCGGGCAATGAAAATCCAGCGACGCCGGCCACCTTTGACACGTCCATCTTGAACGCAATGGCGTACGCGATTCCGAGCGCAATGACAAACAGCGCCGGGGGAAAGCGCCGGTTTCCAAGAAACGCGATGATGATGACGAACGCCACCGCGGCGAGAACGTAGCCGGGCAGACCATCGCGCTGGACGTAGTTGCCAAGTGCGAGAAGCGACAGCTGAATGCCGAGCCCAAGCTGAAGTCCACGGACCACCGTAGTCGGGACAACTCGCGCCAGCCAGCCGATACCCCCGGTAACGGTTAGCAGCAGCATCGCGATGCCGATGGCGAATCCGCCGCCGTACAGCACGCCCGGAGCGATATGCTGCGTGATCACGATCACGGCGACTGCCTTGAGGGGCTGCACAGCCATCGGCAGACCGTACGCGAAGGCAGTGAGGAACTGCATCAGCCCGAACATCACCAGCACACTCGAGCTGTGCAGTCCTGACGCGGCAATCATTCCAATCACCAGCGGCAGGTCCGTGCCGATGTCGCCGAACGCGCCCGCGAGCTCGTTGCGATCGAAGCGCATCCGCGCGCGCTGTTCCGGCCGATGTGCAAGGGGAGTGTAAGCTTCGCCTGTCGTCATCGGCGCGGGTGTCGGATCACACCTATATTGTACGCCTCAACCAATGCCGACACTACATGGCTGAATACGCAGTCGAGATCGAGGGCGTCGCCAAGCGCTACGCCGAGCACGTTGCGGTCCATGATCTGACTCTTCGCATTCCGAAGGGATCGGTCTACGGACTGCTCGGCCCCAACGGCGCCGGCAAGACGACAACCATCCGGATGATCCTCAACATCATTGCGCCCGACCAGGGGACGATCCGCATCTTCGGAGTGCCGTCGAACGAGTCAAACATCACCGACCGCATCGGATATCTGCCGGAGGAGCGCGGTCTGTACCGCAAGATGCAGGTGCGGCGCATCCTGCGGTTTCTCGCCGAGCTCAAGGGTGTGCCGGGCTCTGTCGCCAACGACCGAATCACCGAGTGGCTCGAGCGATTCGATCTGAAAACGCCGGAGAAGGACTGGGGACTCGCCAAGATCGACGAGCTGTCCCGCGGAATGCAGCAGAAAGTCCAGTTCATCGGGACTCTGCTTCACGATCCCGACCTCGTGATACTGGACGAGCCGTTCAGCGGCCTCGATCCGATCAATGCCCAGGCGTTGAAGGACACCATCATGGATCTCCGGCACCGCGGCAAGACAGTCATCTTCAGCACGCACCTCATGGACAACGCCGAGCGCATATGCGACTCCGTGTGCATCATCGCCCGGGGAGAAAAAGTGCTCGACGGCTCAATTACGTCGATCAAGCAGTCGCACGGCACACGCAATATCGCGCTTTCCCTCGATGGCGACGTGTCGAACGGGGTGAGCGAGATTCTCGCCGATCGCCGGCTGGTCTCCCGTGTGGATGATTCGAACCGCTATTTCGAGATCGAGCTCACTCCCGGCGGCGACCCTCAGGAGCTGCTTCGGCGAGTGGTCGCCACCGGAGCTTCGGTGCAGCGCTTCGAGATGGTGCAGGCATCGCTGCATCAGATCTTCCTCGAGCGGGTTGGCGCGAGCGGCATTGACATGGGGATGACTGGACATGGCTAAGCTCTGGGCGATCATCAAGCGCGAGTACGTCGAGCGCGTTCGCACCCGCTGGTTCATCATCGCCACTGTCTTCGGTCCGGTGATCTTCGGATCGCTGATCATCGTTCCGGCGTACATGGCGAGGAAGGGAAACGCGTCCACGGAATTCACGAACGCGATCATCCTCGACGCCACCAAGGCGGGCATCGGGCAGCGTGTGGCGGATCTGATGGCCGTCGAACGGCTCCCGGGTTCGGCCGCTCCGAACCTCAGAATCGTTGCGCCAGCCGAGCTGTCGCAGGCGGAGAGCACGTCCACACGTCTGGTGATGAACAAGCAGGCAAGCGGTTACCTCGTGCTCACCGACCAGACCCTCAAGGGTGAGGAGCTGCACTATGCTGGACGGAACGCAACCTCGATAACGGACATGGAACGTCTGCGCTCCACCGTCAAGGAAGCGCTTCTCGCCGAGCGTCTCGAGGGCGAAGGCGTGAGACCCGAGAAGTTGAAGCAGCTCACCTTCATGCCGCTTCGTCTCAATGCAGAGCGCATCACCGACAAGGGGCGAGGCGGCTCGGGAACGGTCAGCATCATCTTCGCTTTCGTCGTGGCGTTTCTTCTCTACATGTCAATCGTGCTTTACGGCCAGAACGTGCTGCGCGGCGTGCTCGAGGAAAAAACAACGCGCGTCGCCGAGGTGGTCGTCTCCAGCGTTCCATCCGAGACGCTGCTCGCGGGAAAGGTTCTCGGGGTCGGAGCAGTCGGGTTGACGCAACAGATCATCTGGGTGGCGACTTCAGTTCTCATGTTCAAGCTTCGCGAGCCGATCCTGGCGAAGATGGGAGTCACGTCGGTGCCATTCGAGATGCCGCAAATATCGATCGGGCTGGCCCTCCTTCTTCTACTTTTCTTTCTGCTTGGCTTCACGTTCTATGCCGCGCTGTATGCGGCAGTGGGATCGTCGGTGAACAGTGAGCAGGAAGCTCAGCAGGCCGTGCAGCCATTGTTGATTATGCTCGTGGCGACGGCAATCTTCATCAACCCAATTCTGCTCAACCCCACCAGCCGCCTGGCGCTCGTGATGTCCATCCTCCCTTTTTCGGCGCCGATAATCATGCCGCTTCGGCTGGCCCTTGGGAGTGTGCCGTGGTACGAGCTGACGGGCTCGCTGCTGAGCCTCGTGCTCTCCTGCATCCTCGCTGTCTGGGTGGCGGCGCGAATCTACCGCGTGGGACTTCTCATGTATGGAAAGCGCCCCACTCTTAAAGAGATGGGGCGCTGGGTCAGGTACGCCCACTGACGAAGAACATCAAACGGGGTGCCGGCCGACGGCTTTTCGGCTGGCGGCCATCGGCAGTGCCGTGATCAGGTCATTGCTGCGGCCGTACTCGGAGTCTCGCAATACTTGTCGAACGCCGCTGTGAGGTCGTCCGCGATTTCGTTGGCGGTTCGGCCTTCGATGTTGTGGCGCTCCAGCATGAATACCAGCCGCCCATCCTTGATCAGCGCGATCTGCGGCGATGACGGCGGGTAGCCAGTGAAGTAGCTGCGCGCGCGCTGGACGGCGGCGTCGTCCTGGCCGGCGAAGACAGTTGTCAGCGCCGCCGGCTTTACGGCGTGCTGAAGCGCTTTGGCGACCGCCGGACGCGCATTACGGGCGGCGCATCCGCAGACCGAATTGACCACAACGAGCGCGGTCCCTTTGGCTTCCTTGAGCTTTGCGTCCACTTCGTCCGGTGTCCGCATTTCCTGAACGCCGAGGCGCGTCAGCTCCTGACGCATTGGTGTGACAATTCTCTCATCGTACATCTGATTCCGCCCCCAGTGGTGTTTTTTCCCCCGCTCTCGAATAATAAGCGGTCGGTTTCGCCTGTGCCTATGAATGGCGGCGGCGATCGAGAATTGCCCCGCCCGGGATTCCGGGACGGACAGTGCCGGCGCTCCATGCGACGTGCTCGCGTTTGAGAAGCTGGTAACGCACCAGCTTGACTGTCAGGGCGAGCAGCCCGGCGAAGAGAGACAGCACGACTGTGTGCCGCACGAGAATCGTTGCCGCCATTCCCGGCCAGTCCGGGAATGTCGCCGCGCCCGTACCGAGCGGCTCGCGGTGCGCCGCAATCAGACAGAGGCTGACGAGACTCTCGAATAGAGACTCCAGCGCGGCAAACACGGGAGCGCGCCACGTCCATTGGCGGAGCGGGAAGCGGCTGAGGTGGATCGTCGCCATGAGCAGCACGAAGCCCGCGCCGAGGAGAAACATCGAGGCGAGGTACAATCCGCTGCCGCCGCCGGCTCGGGTGATGGCGACGGCGCGAAAGAGCCGAACGAGAATGCCCGTGACGAGGGCGATTTCGACGATCGACCGGGCGAGCTTGCTGAATGCGGGCGGCTCTCTCACCCTGAGCTCCGAAGCCAGCCGCTGTCTCAGTCGCTCGCTGTTCTGGCGCGCGATGAAGTCTGTCATTCGCGTCCAATGTAATGCCGGGACCAAGGGGCGCCACGACAAAATCCAGTTACCCTCAGCGTCCGAAAAGCGTCGTTCTTGTACAATGCACCATAGGCTACGCCTCGCCGCGCTCCTCGCGGCCGCGCCACTCCTCGCGCTCAGTCTCGTCGCATTTCCCGCAAAGCAGCAGGCCGGCTGTGTTCGCAGCATTGCCGGGAGCCCGTACAACCAGCACTTGTTCCGGTCGCTGATGCGCCGGAAGGACAAGATTGCCGCGCGCTTCCTGACTGTTTACAACGTCGGCAGAGTCTCGACGCTGGATGTGCGGCCGGTGAGCGACCCAGTGGTTTGTCACCGGGCAGCGCTGGCTTATGGCAAGGTGGTCGGACAGGACGATCCGGGTCGCAAGGTTCACATTCTCCGCGTTGGCACGCGCTACATCGTCATGGATCCGGACTTCGTGGTCGACAATCGCCACCGGGCCGTCACCTTCGACTCCACGCTGACGAAAGCAATCGCGCTCGTCGCCGAGTGACGCGTTCGGGCAGGAGCCCGATCAGTGAATCCAGTGCCCGATCCTGCTCCAGCGGATGTCGGTGATGAACGGCAGCGGGCGATCACTGTCGTCGGCATTGTAGGAGTAATACACGAACATCGGCTTGCCGCGAATATTTTCGCGCGGTACAAAGCTCCAGTAGCGGCTGTCCTTGGAGTTGTAGCGGGCGTCGCCCATCATGAAAAAATTGTTCGGCGGAACGACGAACGGCCCCCAGTTGTCGTGCGTCGGCTGGGCGGGCGCGGCGCCGAATCGAGACGATTTGAGCCCAACGCTCTTCTGCCAGTCGAACAATGGATCGGGAGCGTCGACCGCCCCTTCGGTATTACCCTGCGCGTATCCCTGGCGCTGGGCAATTCCGTTCACGTACAGGACTCCCTTGCGCATGAACAGCGTGTCGCCGGGAGCGCCGATCAGGCGTTTGACGAGCGTTGGATTCGGATCCTCCGGCTGATCCTTCTGCGTGGGAGACTTGAACACCACGACGTCCCCGCGATGCGGGTCGGCAATTCCCGGAAGGTTGTAGCTGGTGAACGGCACGTGCGGGCCGTACACGAGCTTGTTGACGAACAGCCAATCTCCCACGAGCAGCGTGGGGATCATGCTTCCCGAAGGTATGCGGTACGCCTCGAGGAAAAACGCCCGTAGAAAAATGAAGAACACCAGAGCGCTGGCGAGCGCCTTGAAGTTCTCCCAGAACCGGCGCAGCGGGCTGCGCTGCGAAAAAGGGCGCGCTTTTTGGGCGCGCCCCTTCTTCGACGCGACTGCCAATTTCTACTTCAGGTGCTTGTTGACGAGGCGTGTCATCTCGAACATGGAAACCTGTTTGGCTCCGTTGAACACGGGACGGAGGTTGTCATCGGCGTTGATCATGCGACGGTTCTTCGAGTCCTGCAGTCCTTTACGACGAATGTAGGCCCACAGTTTCTTCGTCACTTCGGTGCGCGGGAGTGGAGCGCTTCCCACGACGGTGGAGAGCTGTGCGGTCGGCGTCATCGGCTTCATGAACGCGGCGCTTGGCACACGCTTCGTTCCCGATTTCTTCTTGGCGGATTTCTTCGCCGAAGACTTCTTTGCGGTTCTCTTCTTGGCCGCTGGCTTCTTCTTCGCCGAGCTCTTCTTCTTCTTTGTTGCCATCGCTTCTCCTGGTGATTGATCGGGCGGCAAACAGGACGACGCCGATGCGCGTCTCGCGAGCAAGATAGAGCAGCAATTCGCGTGCGCAAGAGGGAAAAAAGCGGATTTTACGAGAGAAGAAGCTTCATCATCCGAAGATCGTACGGGTCGGGCGAGTCGTCATCGTCCGCGATGTCGTAGTTCTTCTGCGGCGTTTCGAGAATCAACGGGACGCCGTTCGTGCGACTGTCGGCCAGCAGCCAGTGAAATGGCTCCTCCCCAATCCGCCCTTCGCCGATCAGCATATGCCGGTCCCTGTTCGAGCCCAGATCACCGTCACTGTCGTTCAGATGGAAGAACGACGGCGGCGCGCCCGTTTTCTCCTCGAACTCGTCTATCACCGATTTCAGCGCCTTCTTCGAGGCGGAGATGTCGTAACCCGAGGCGAACAGGTGGCAGGTGTCGAGGCCGTACCCGGTCCGCTCCCGAAGTGACGGCGGAATGTCCGAGAGAATTTCGCTGATTTCGTCGGCGGTGCGACCCATTGTCCGGCCGGCTCCCGCCGTGTTCTCGATGAGCAGCCGCGTAGGCGACTGGACGGTCTCCAGTGCCAGCACAATGGCCTTCGCAATACGTTTTGCCGACTCCGAACGCTCGCTCGTCAGCGCTGATCCCGGGTGAAAGCAGACCGATCCGACACCCAGCGCGCTCGACCTTTCCATCTCCTTCGTGAGCCCCGCGCTCGCTCTCGCCCACTTTTCGTCCTCCGGTGTCGCGACGCTCAGCACGTACGGAGCGTGGACGACGATGGCGCGCGGATCGATCCCCGATTCTGAGACCGCTTCCTTGAATCGCGCCACCCGCTCCGGTTTAACGGACTGCTTGTCTCCATAGTATTTCGGGATTGCCGTGAACACCTGCATGGCCGTCATGCCGGCGTTTGCTGCCCGCCGGACGGCCATGTGTATTCCGCCGTTGTTGATCGTGTGTGCGCCGAGAAGCTTTGCCATGGTCACGCTGCGGAGCAGGAAGTGTGCTTGGCCGAAACGACGAAGGCCGGCAAATCAGTGCCGGCCTTCGGGTCTGCGGTAGCCCGCCGCTATCTGAAGATGATTCCAGCCGAGATTGCGATGAAGCTCGACTTGGATGTTGCGGCCTGGCTGTCGAAGATGAGGTGATAGCGTGCCTCGATCAGGCTGCCGAACCCACTCAACGGAACAGACAAACCAGCTCCACCATTGATTCCGCCCTTGGTCTCCGACACGATCACCGTATTACCGCAGTTGGTGCACGACCCGCGTTTGTTGTAGAACCCGCCGCCACCGATAAGATATGGCGTGAACACGGACTCGGACGCTGTGGGAAAGCTCCACACAATGTTCAACGTTCCATTTATCCACTCGGGCGTGAAGTTGTTCTTGCTCCCGAATTTGTGGTAGGCCAGGTCTCCGCGAATTCCGACCGGGAAAAGGGGCGACTTCCAGTCGACGAGCCCGCCCGCGTGCCAACCGGTTCCACCGATGTTTCCAAAATCGCCGATGGGGATCGATCCTCCGGCAAAGAGGCCAAAACCCACGGGATTCGCTCCCTGAGCATTTGCGACTGCCGGAGTCTGCAGCGCAATCGCGACCATGACAGCCATCGACAATTGTATCCAGCTGCTGGTGTGTTTCATCTCGTCCCCTGGCGCTTGTTTGTGAGCACCGCGTGCGTTCACGCGCGGTGGCCGGTTACCCCGCCGTCCGAGAGCGAAGGTAGAAGGTTCTCCACCCCGCGCAACAGTGATTGCAGGGCAAACGACGTCCGGATCATGCCATGCCGGCTGGAACGGACAACATCAGTTCCACACGCCCTCGCGATACGCCGTCCGTGTCGCGCTGACTCGCGGATCGGCCGAGTGATCGCTCCACCACACCCGCACCGTGTGGTGACGAAGAGCAACGGCAGGTTGCCCGGCGCGCTCATTGTCGCTCGATATAGCCTCGCGGTTCTCGAAGATGTGTCCCATCGTGCGCGAAAGCGCCACGCCAACGACTGGCTCGGTGCTGTTCGGATCCTCGTAGGCGACGGCGACACGGTCACCGGACATGGCGATGCTGACTGACGGCGTGTTATCGCCGAACACGATCGGCACTGGTGAATGGAACGTTCGGCCGCCGTCCATCGAGTGGCAGAAGAAGATTCCCCGCCCAGCCGCTGGCTCGATGAAGTAGGCAATGCTGACGTATCCGCTGGCCGAATCAGCGGCGACCGCCGGTTCAGGGCGCGCGCAGCCACGCACGCTGTGATCGGTGGAATCGGCGGTGACCACGCTCTCCCAGCTGGCGCCGCCGTCGTGAGACCGGCCGACCACGAGCTCCGCGCTGCTGTCAGCCCGGACTTTCCACCACGCCGCGAAGGTCACTGCCCCCGCTCTCACGGCACTGACGGACCCCGGACAGCCGCCCGCCCCCGGCATCACCTGTCCTACCGGCATCACAGTCTCCCTGGGCGGAGCGCTGTAGTTGGTCTCATTCCAGACAACCTCGTCCCGGGCGCAACCGCCGGCCACACATAGCACCACGATCACAACAATCAACTTTCGCAATTCGCTCCACGGGTAACGGGTATCGGGTACCGGGGGCTAACGGGTATCTTTGAAACCACACACCTGCTCCCCCGAATGGAAACTCTCGCAATGGCATCATCAACAGTTCGTCCCGTTGGGCCCGACTCGGGCCGCTTGGACCCGGAAGAATCTGCCGCTTTTGCCCCGCAGGCCATCTCAGGGGCGAAAACCACCTCCGCCTTCAACGGAAACCGCCGCGTTCCGCAGCCACAGAACGAGCCAGTGAAAAGCTACGCCCCGGGAAGCGCGGAGCGAGCCACGTTGAAGGAACGGCTGGGCGTTATGGCGAACGAGCGCATCGACATTCCGCTCATCATTGGTGGAAAGGAGATCCGCACCGGCGACCTCTCCGAATCGGTGATGCCCCACAACCACCGTCATGTGCTGGCAGACTGGCATCGCGCGCAGCCCGCACACATCGACCTCGCGGTTGAGGCAGCGCGTTCTGCCGCCCCTGAATGGGCAAACTGGGCATGGGAAGACAGAGCGGCGGTTTTTCTCAAAGCCGCCGAGCTGCTGACGACCACCTGGCGCGCCACGCTCAACTCGGCCACGATGCTCGGCCAGTCGAAGACCGCGTTCCAGGCGGAGATCGACGCCGCGTGCGAGCTGATCGATTTCTGGCGCTTCAATCCTCATTACGCCCAGCAGCTCTACGATCAGCAGCCACTGAGCGACCACTCGATGTGGAACCAGCTCGACTATCGTCCGCTCGAAGGATTCGTGTACGCCGTAACACCGTTCAACTTCACCTCCATTGCCGGCAATCTTCCCACGGCGCCGGCATTGATGGGGAATACCGTCATCTGGAAGCCGGCGTCGAGCGCGCTGCTGAGTGGCTACTACATCATGCGGCTGCTCGAGGAGGCCGGTCTTCCGCCCGGGGTGATCAACTTCCTGCCCGGCGACGCCGCGACGATCTCCGACAAGCTGCTCGCCCACCACGATCTTGCCGGCGTCCATTTCACCGGCAGCACCGGGATCTTCAACAACATGTGGAAGACGATTGGATCGAGCATGTCGCGCTATCGCTCGTATCCGCGCATCGTCGGTGAGACCGGCGGAAAGGACTTCATCGTCGCTCACGCGTCGGCAGACCCGGTGGCTCTCTCAGTGGCCATTGCACGCGGCGGGTTTGAGTATCAGGGTCAGAAATGTTCGGCCGCAAGCCGCATCTACGTGCCTGAATCGATCTGGCCCGAGGTGCGCGACCGCACCGTGGCGATAATGCAGGAGATCCGGATGGGAGACCCGGCTGACTTCCGCAACTTCATGGGCGCGGTGATCGACAGGAAGGCGTTCGACAAGATCGGTGAATACGTGAGTCATGGCCGGGCGAACGCACGGATCATCGCCGGCGGCGGCGTTCACGGCGAGGAGGGATACTTCGTCGAGCCGACGCTCATCGAGACGCACGACCCTTCATACAAGCTTCTCTGCGAGGAGGTCTTTGGACCGGTGGTCACCGCCCACGTCTATCCCGATGCAAAGTGGGAAGAGACACTCGAGATCGTGGACCAGACGTCACCGTACGCGCTGACCGGCGCGATCTTCGCCCGCGACCGGCAGGCGGTGAGAACAGCATCTCTCGCGCTCCGGAATGCGGCCGGAAACTTCTACATCAACGACAAGCCGACGGGAGCCGTCGTCGGCCAGCAGCCATTCGGCGGTGCGCGCGGGTCGGGGACGAACGACAAGGCTGGCTCGATTCTCAACATCGTCCGCTGGGTCAGCGCGCGGACCATCAAGGAGACTTTCTCGCCGCCGCTCGACTACAAGTATGCGTTCATGGCCGAGGAATAGCCGGCGCGTGGCCACACAGTGGGGCGTTGACACGAACACATCCGCGGCTCCGGAAGCTTCCGGCTCGCTGCCTGCGCATTCCATCCTGAAACCGCAGACCGGCTTCGATCCGCGCGACCTCCGCGTTACGCGCATCCGGGCCCTCCGCGGCCCGAACTACTGGCGCCTCGCGCCGGTGATCGCCTGCGACATTGCGATGGGTCCGCTGGAAAAAGCCACCTCCGCCGACATTCCGGGCTTTATCTCCCGACTCAACAACGCCATTCCATCGCTTGAGTCGCACAAGTGCACCCGCGGACATCGCGGGGGATTCATTGAGCGCCTCAACGAGGGGACACACCTGCCGCACATCCTCGAGCACGTTGCCCTCGAGCTGCAGGCACTCGTCGGCAGCGACGTCATGTTCGGCCGGGTGGTTCCATCGGGCGACGAAGGTGTGTGGTGGCTGATGGTCGGCTATGAGGAAGAGCAGGTGGGGCTCCAGGCGATGCGCGATGCGATCAGGATCGTTCGCGGCTGTATCGCCGGAGACACTCTCGACGTCGACGAGATCGTCAACGATCTGCTCTCGTTGCACGAGTCATCCCGCCTCGGCCCTTCCACAGGCGCAATCGTCGAAGAAGCACGAAGGCGCGGCATTCCAGTGCGGCGGCTCAACAACTACTCCCTCGTGCAGCTCGGACTCGGGCGCAATCTTCACCGCATTCAGGCCACGCTCACCGATTCCACGAGTGCCATCGGAGTGGAGATCGCGCAGGACAAGGACGACACCAAGCGCGTCCTGGAGCACATCGGGCTGCCCGTTCCCAGGGGCGACGTTGCGCGCACCGTCGAAGGCGCACTCGAGATCGCCGACGACATTGGTTACCCGGTAATCCTCAAACCGCTCGCCGCGAATCACGGCCGCGGCATTTCGGGAAGGCTCGACGACCCGGAGGCACTTTGCGGCGCCTGGGATCGCAGCGCTTCCCATGGCTCCCGCATCGTCGTCGAGCAGTTCGCCGAAGGTCGCGATCATCGCGTCCTGGTGGTCGATGGGAGAGTGGTTGCCGCAGCGGAGCGTGTTCCCGCCCACGTCATCGGGGATGGTTGGCGCACCATCACCGAGCTGATCAAGGTCGCCAACAGGGATCCGCGACGCGGCGTCGGGCATACCAAGATGCTTACGCGGATTCCCACGGATGCCCGCACGGTGGATCACCTGGCGCTTGGCGGCCGAACGATGGATACCGTTCCCGCCGATGGCGAGATGGTGACGCTCGCAGCGACGGCGAATCTCTCGACCGGCGGAACATCCATCGACCGGACCGAGGAGATGCACCCCGACAACGTCACCGCCTGCGAGATGGCGGCGGGTGTTATCGGTCTCGATATCGCCGGGATAGACATCCTCACTCCCGACATCTCTGTCCCGTTCCGCGAAAACCGGAGCGTGATCATCGAAGTCAATGCCGGTCCCGGCATCCGCATGCACACCCATCCGGCGGAAGGCGAGCCGAGAAACGTCGCCGCACCGATCGTTGACATGCTGTATCCGCCAGGTTCCGAGGCAACGATTCCGGTCATCGCCGTCACTGGAACGAATGGCAAGACCACCACCACCCGCCTGATAGCCCATCTTTTCCGGATAAGCGAGAATGTTGTCGGATTCACCACCACCGACGGCACCTACCTCGGCAACCGGAGGGTGATCGAGGGCGACATGACGGGGCCCTTTTCGGCGAACATCATTCTGTCGAATCCGACGGTGGATATTGCCGTGCTGGAGACGGCGCGTGGCGGGATTCTCCGTGCCGGCCTCGGCTTCGATGAATGCGATGTCGGCATCGTGCTCAACGTCTCCGCCGATCACCTGGGCCTGCGCGGCATCAATACGGTCGAGCAGCTCGCCGACGTCAAGGGAGTCGTCGCCGCCGTGGTGAAGCGCGAGGGCCATGCGGTCCTGAATGCCGACGATCCGCTCGTCTACGCGATGCGCGACCGGACGATGGCCGACATAGTCCTCTTCTCGACCAAACCGGAAGGGGAGAGCGCCGAATTCGAGCAGCATCTGGCGCGAAACGGCATTGGTGCGCGGATCGAGAACGACACATTCGTCATCCGTCGCGGACGGCTGCGGATTCCGATCGCGTCGGTCCGCGAGGTCCCGCTGATGCTTGGCGGCGGCGCGCGTTTCCAGCAGGAAAATATTCTGGCGGCAATCGCCACGGCCTACGTGCAGGGGATGAGATACGACGACATCCGTGCCGGTCTTCTTTCTTTCTTCCCTTCCCCTTCGCTGACGCCGGGACGCCTCAATTTGATGCGCGTCGGCAAGGGACGGGTATTGGTGGACTTCGCACACAATCCGGCTGCCATCGCTGGTTTGATGGATTTCGTGCACAACCTAGACGCGGCGCGGCGGATCGGGATAATTACCGCGCCCGGTGACCGGCGCGATGAAGACCTGCGCGCCGTCGGCAGGCTTTCTTCTAGGCTCGATCGCGTGATCGTCCGGGAGGACAAGTATCGGCGGGGGCGCGAGCCTGGCGAGATCTCGGCACTCATCATCGAAGGTCTTCTCGAAGGCGGAATGGCGGACCATCAGTTCCAAGTGATCTACAACGAGACCGAAGGTCTGGCTCTGGCGATTGGCCAGATGGAGGACAACGATCTCGTTTTCGTTCTTGCCGACGATGTTCCGGCTGTCCTCTCGCAGCTTCACGCGCTCGCCGGCGATCGCCCGACCTGACTGAATGACGCTTCCTGATTCGACGGTCGAGTTGCGGATGACTTCGCTCCACGCCATGCGCGGCGCCAACTTCTGGTCGCGGCGGCCGGTGACGCGACTCGACATCACTGTCGGCGCATATGAAGACATCTCATCCGCGGATGTGCCAGGGTTCACCGATGCGCTGGTGTCGGCGATGCCGGGGCTGGAAGAGCACCGCTGCAGCATTGGCGAGCGTGGGGGATTCATCGCGCGCCTCGAGCATGGCACCTATGCGGCGCACACCATCGAGCACGTCGCGCTCGAGCTCCAGAACATGATCGGCCACGACGTTGGTTTTGGACGGACTCGTGGCGGCGACATCGAAGGTGAGTACACGATTGTGTTCGAGCACGTCCATGAGGCGGTCGGCATGCGTTCAGCGGGCCTGGCGCTGGAAATCGTCCAGCGCGCGTTTGCGGGAACGCTTGGGACTGTGGCATACGCATCGGCCGAACTTTCGGCGCTGGCGGAGACACCGGATGCGCCTCCCGTTCAGGGACGCGTGCTGTGCGGAATCACCGGCGGAGCGGAACGCAGCGAGGTCCGCGACGAACTCGTCCGGCGGGGCTTTGGCAATGGCGAGCTGATCGTCGACGTGGCGCCGGCGTACATTCTTCAGGCCGGTCTTCCCTACTCGCGGTCTGACATCGCAATCGTGCTCGATGCCGCGCTGACCGATGTTCCGGAGCGGTACCGGCAGGAGGAACGAGCCCGGCGACTCGTGGCGACAGTGGCCGACGCGGTGGACCGCGGCGGGATCGTCATTGTTCCGGCAAAGGAGTGGGAGATTCAGGACATGGCGCGCGAAGCGGGCTGCCGTGTCGCGATCTTCGCGCCGGATGCCGACATCACACGTCGCGACAAACGCGTTGCCCGCGCGACCGCACACTGTGAGGCGGGACGCATCATCATCGAGACTCGGACAGGATTCAAGGATGCCGGCACCATTCGCGACGACGCACCACCCGGCGCACAGGCCGCGGCCGCGCTTGCCGCGTTGACCCTCACCGAGCTGCATCCGCATCTCGTGGCAGCAGCTTCTGCCCAATAGAGGCCGCGCCATAGCCACCTCCAGGCCGGTATCGGATCGACCACGAGTCGACGTCCCACCGTCCGAGCCGGGCCCCGGCCCTGATTGGCACTCACGCCCTCGCGCCGGCACGCTCGTTCTGATTGGCGGTGCATCCGACCCGCGAGGCGACGCTCTCGCCGCCTTCGTCAATCTCACCGAAGCGGCACGTGCCGGCCCGGTGGTCGGAATTACAACCGCCTCGGGTAATCCTGACGCGAGCGCGCGCAGATGGCGGCGCGATCTGCGCATTGCCGGGCTGGAGCATGCCAAGCTCCCGGTCATCACCACGCGGGACGACGCCAGCGATCCACGGATCGTGAGAATGATCGAGAACTCCAGCGGAGTCTTCCTCGGAGGCGGCAACCAGGTGAAGCTGGTGAGCGCTCTCAGCGGAACGCCGGTCGCGGACGCCATCTGGGCGCATTATGCGCGCGGCGGAGTTGTGGGCGGAACCAGTGCCGGGGCGGCAGCGCTCACCGAGCTGACACTCGCCGGCAACGAAGTAGACGAGGACGGCAAGCTGGTGGAGCAGTACATCGGGCCGGGGCTCGGCCTGCTCGGGTTTCGAACGCTTATCGACACTCATTTCACCCAGCGGAGACGGCTCTATCGACTGTTCGTCGCAATCGCCGACAATCGTGACATCATGGGACTCGGCCTCGATGAGGACACCGCGATGGTAGTGAAAGGCGAGATCGCGACTGTCATCGGAAAGGGTGGCGTGACGTTCGTGGACGGGCGCGGAGTCCGATTCGACAACGCAGATGAGGTGACGAAGGGTCGTCAGCTGACGTTGAGCTCGCTGCGCGTGGGCATAGTCGGCACCGGGTACACGTTCAACCTGAGGCACCGGGAGCTGGAAGCGCTCCTGGATTAGCGGACCAATGAAACCTCCCACGCTTCATCCACCGACACTCGAAGACGCTCAGGCTGCTCGTGAACGGGTAGCCGGCATCATCACGCGGACGCCACTTGTACGCATGCAAGCGGGCAGCGACACAAACGAAGTGTATCTCAAGCTGGAGAATCTCCAGCCCATCGGCTCATTCAAGCTTCGAGGTGCCGCTAACGCGATGGCCCTTGCCGGGAAAGAGGCCCTCGCGGATGGCGTCTACACCGCGAGCGCCGGCAACATGGCCCAGGGCGTGGCGTGGTGCGCGCGCGAATTTGGCGTGCGGTGTCGCGTCATCGTTCCGGAGCACGCACCAAAGGCCAAGACCGACGCCATCGAGCGCCTCGGCGGCGAAGTCATCAAAGTCCCGTTCGACGAGTGGTGGCAGACCATCCTGAATCACGGTCACCCCGGAATGGACGGAGTTTTCGTTCACCCGTTTGCCGACAACGCGGTAATGGCGGGCAATGGCACGATAGCGCTGGAGATCTTCGATGATCTCGGGGATGTGGACGCGATTCTCGTCCCGTACGGCGGTGGTGGACTTTCGTGCGGCATTGCCGCCATTGCGCGCGCCGTCAGTCCACGCACGGAGGTCTACGCCGTGGAAGTCGAAACAGCGGCGCCGCTCACCGCATCCCTCGCCGCGGGTACTCCGACGCCGGTCACGATGACGCGAACGTTCATCGATGGCATGGGGAGCGGCGGCCTCGCGGACGAAATGTGGCCGCTGGCGCAGTCGCTTTTCGCCGGCACCATCGTCGTAACTGTCGCCCAGATTGCTGCGGCAGTAAAGCTCCTCGCCGAACGTTGCCGCGTTGTGGCAGAGGGCGCCGGGGCCGCGGCCGTTGCCGCCGCAACGAGCGGCGCGTTCGACGGCAAACGCGTCGTATGCATCGTGAGCGGCGGCAATATCGACACGGACAAGCTCGCGACCATCCTGAGCGGCGGCATTCCCTGAGCGTCTTCTCTCGGGATGGCAGCGCCGGGGCCCGCGAGGTGAGGAGCCCGGTGACAGTCTCATGATTTGCACCGACGGGCCGCTTCCTGCAAACTGACAGCCGCTACTCGTACATATCGTCGAGATCCGCCGCGGCGAGCTCCACCAGAAATCCACTGATACGGTTAACAACAGCGTCGAGGAATTTTTCTCCCTTCTTCGCCGTCGCCGCGGCAGGATTACCCACCCCGGTGTCGGCCGTCACGCGAGACCACTCGCGCGGCGCCCACGCCCATCCCTCTCGCAGGCCCTTTACCTTGAACTTTCGCGCGCGTCCTTCACCGGCTTCCGACAGCGGCAGCACAAGGTCGGGGGCGATGTGCATCATCATGCTGGTCTCGAGCTCGCCGGCGTGGTCGCCGGGCTCGGCGAAGAATGGCGCGGGATCAACGCAGCTCCACCAGTTGATTGCACAGATGAAAACGCTGCAGACCGGCTGAAGTTCACGGATCATCTGCCGGAAATCGTTGCCGCCGTGGCCATTCAGAATGAGAAGCTTCTTTATTCCCTGAACTTCGAGCGAGCGGGCGATGTCCCCAAGCATGGCTGCCTGCGTGCTCGGGTTCATGTTGATGCAGAGCCTGATGTCGAGCTGGCCGGTGTTCACGCCGTATGGCATGCCGGGCAGCACAACGACTCGCGCGCCTTTAGCCCACGCGCGCCGGCCGGATTCGGCCGCGACATGCGCCGACTCGTAGTTGTCGGTACCGTACGGGAGATGGAAGTTGTGGGCCTCTGTCGCGCCCCACGGGAGCACCGCGACCAGATAGTCGGTCGCTCGCACCGTCTTCCAGGTTGCATCGCTCAGCAAATACGGCTCACCGGACACAGTGGGATTGGACGGGGTTTGGCGAAGGCCACCCTCGAAACGACCGGTCAATTGTCCCGTAGGGATTTACAAGTCGCCTGGCGCGATGAAAGATATGCGAGCCCGGAAGTCCGGGCGATTCTGTAGCACCTCGCGCACCCGACTTCACCCTCCTACCGGACGGACAAATGAATGAACTTCTCACCTGGCTCATCGTCGGACTCGTCGCTGGTCTCCTCGCGTCATTCGTCATTGGCGGTACTGGACTGGGACTGATCGGCGATATCGTGATCGGTATCCTCGGAGCGTTTGTTGGCGGCTGGCTTTTCCGGACGATGGGCATCGCCGCCCCGTTTGGTGGGATGGCCGGAATAATCTTCGTTGCGTTCGTCGGCGCCGTTGTGCTCCTGCTCATCATTAGAGTGGTGAGACGAGGCGGCCGGAGAGGAGGGCTCTGAAACCGCTACCCGCTACCCGTGCCCGCTGACCGCTGACCGCTGACCGCTATCCGTTACGGGTAGCGGGAGGCGGGAGGCGGGCACGGGTAGCCGGTACCGGGTAGCGGGTTGGTTCAGAACCTGGCCTCGACGTAAAGGTTCGCCCGTATCTTCTTCTCGGGGTAAATGCCCCGGGCAACGTCGAACCTGACGAGCCCGTCCATGAACGACGCTCCAACTCCGACGCCGCTCAGTGGCCGCCCTGGATTTTTCCAGTCGCTCCGGCTCCCTGCCCACCCGAGATCTCCGAATATCACGGGGCGCGCTCCGACAAAGCTCGATCCCAGCTCGGCCCTCGTCATCCAGTAGGCATCGCCGATGGCCGCGCCGGCACGTTGGCCGCGCACCGTCTGCGTGCCGCCCAGGTACCAGAGCCGCTGCACAGGCACCGAGCCCCCCGACGTGCCGCCGCCGAGTGTAATCGCTCCATCGAGCCGGCGTCCAAGGCCGTGCGACACGGTCGTTTCAATCATTCCACGAGTGTAGTCGAAGTCACCGGCTGCGCCCTCCAGCGCAATCCGCGCAAACGTTCTGAGCCCGTGAGGATCGAGTCCGCGCGATGCATGCCGCTCCACTGCGACGCCGACGACATTCCCATTGGTTGCGTCGATGTTCTCACTGAAGCTTTTTCCCCCGAACAGAGAGAAGTCGGTTTTCTTGCGGGCATCACCGTCGTGTTCCGCGAACAGACGCCATGTGCCGGAAGCGGAGTCGTCGCGGGCGCCAGTTAGCTCCACGCCCAGCGACCGATAGTAGTACCCCTCGTCCCGGCCAAACAGCAGCGCCGAGAGCGAGCTGCCGAAGGTGAAGGGATCTGCAAAATCGTTTGCCGAAGAAAGCCGGCGATACGCGCCTATTCCAATCGTGTTGCGACCGTCGCTCCGCGAAATGCCCAGCTCGCCATTGGGTGAGAGATCCGCAATTCCAATTCGCGCCAGGGCGCGGACGGTGTATCCCTCGCCAAGGCTCTGCTTCGCTGCAATGCCTGTCGACAATCCCTCGATGCGATTGTATCGCGAAAGACCGAGGCCGTAGGTGAACACCGGCTTCTGCGGCATGAATCCCGGCTGTGCACCGAGTGTGAGGGCCTCCGCAACGAGCGCGTCGCGCTCGGCGGTGCCGAACACGTCTTCGCCTTCGTCGTAGATGGATTTTGGCAGCTCCGGCGAGTGCGCGAGCTTCGTCGTATCGCACGGCACCTGCATGATCACGTTGAGCGAACCGTCGAACCTTGTGGTCACCCGTGAGCGATCGGCCGTCACGTCCTTGCACGCGTCGCGTCTCCGCGCTCTTCGAATGGCCCGCGAGGTGGAATCCTGCGCGGTGTCGATCACGGCAATCTGAGGGATTGCCGGAATACTGCCGTTCACGCTCGCGTACTTGAAGCTCTGCTCCATCTTGAAGGGAATGTGCATGAAGCCGGCTTGGGCCTCTCCTTCGAGCCCCTGCAGGCGTGGCATCCAGAATCGACCTTCGTGCAGCCCGTACTCGATTGTTATTGCGTTCACCTTGGCGGTGAGCGGCGAGATCATCGCCTTCACCCATCTCGACGGCTTGTCGCTTGGGTCGTCGGAGTCTTCGTCGGCAATGCCCCAGATATCCATCGGCTCAGCGAGGCGAAACACCGCGCGCACAAGTCGGGATGAGCCGATATCGAACCAGAGCGAGCCGAGCGCGACATTCCATTTCGGCTGGCGCGGACGGACCACCAGCTCACGCAGCTGGATCGTCTTACCGCCGGGAAGCTGGAAGCTCACCGAATCACCCGTGGCGTAGGTGTAGTACGCCTCGGCGCCGTTTGCGAGCGGATGGATGATCTCGCCCTCGCTGACATCCGCTTTGGCCAGGCCAGATCCAATCCACAGCGATTCCCGTCCGGGAAAGTAGGGAATCGGCACTCTCTCGGCGTTGATCTCCGCGTCGCCGGCACCCTCGAGCATCGGCATGACCGTTCGCCTGCCGAGAAGCTGTACCAGCACTGGCGAGCCGCGGGTCCAGACAACTCGTGCGGCGCGCTCGTTTCTCATCAGCAATCGGTCGCGGCCGATTCGCTTGAACCCCATCCCTACCGACATCCGCTCGTACACCGTTGCGTCGTATGCACGGAGAGCTGTGTCCTGCTCGAGGCGCGCTGCGCGGGCAGCGGTCAGCAGAGTCCGCGCTCCCGCATCGCGGAAAGACGAGGCGAGCAACGCAGGCGTCAGCGGAATCCGTTTGGCGAGACGGCGCGCGTTGTCGAGCGAATCTCTTTTCACACGGCGCGCGCGGAGGGAATCCATGCGTGCCTCACGTTCCAGTTGCATGGAGTCCGCGTGAGCAGCTCTCGCGCTGTCTTTCTTGTCGCGGCCTCCGACATTGATCGAGATGTTCGTCTGAGCGAACAGCGCGAGGGCCATTAGAGCAATCATGACATGAGCCTGGTTGGGTTATCGGCGAATGTTCTGCGGAATGGTGTACGACACGCCCACGTGCCAGATAACCTGATCGGTTGCACTATGGGATGGAAACATCGTGATCGTTCCATCTGCGTTGTCGCGGATGGCGCCCTTGCGAAGATAGGTCGCTTCTCCACCAGTGAAATAACGGCCTCCAATGTCGATCGATATCAGCGACAGAGCTCCACTCAAAGGGATGTACAGCCCGCCACCGAATATCCACGTACGAGTGTTGTCGCTCTGGTTTTCGGTGCTGGCAAATGTCTCGCCCTGAAAGTCGCCCGTGCCGCGCACCGATGAGCTGGTGGTGAAATCCATCACGCCGATGGCGACATTGCCGTATGGGCGCACCGGTCCGGCAGGAAACGTCACCTGCGGTCCAACGGCCGCCCACAGAATGGAATTGGTCGTCTCGACCTCGAACCCAACGCGCCCCCCAAATACGGACGGGGCGGTCAATGTCTCGCTGCCATACTGTGCGCCGCCCACGTCGGCACGAAGACTGAGAACACCATCGGGGTCGACTCTGAACATCCCGTAGAAGTCGCCGCCGAAACCGTTGCCAATGTTGTTCGCCAGCTCGCCCCTGGGCTGCGACACGAGGAGTCCGCCTCCCAATGTGAAACGAGAGGGTCTCTGGATGAAAACCCGCGGACGTTCTCTGATCTGTGCGTGAAGTGACGGTGCCCAGCATGGAATCGCGACAACGGCGGCCAGTATCGTCGTACGAAGGTATCGCATAACTTCTCCGGGCTTTTGATGCTCGCGAGCCTGGGCACCGGCCGTGCCGCCCGGCTCGCCATTCGTATATGATGGTACGACAACGGTTAGCCGGAGTTTCACAGGCCGCCGGCGCCGCCTCCGACCGAACCAAATGACACCGATTGTCCCTCGATGGTGACATCCACTCACGCACTCGTCGTCAGCGGGCTCAGGAAATCCTATGGCGATGTCGTCGCTGTGGACGGGCTCGACCTGTCCGTCAAGAACGGTGAGTGCTTCGGCCTGCTCGGGCCCAACGGGGCCGGAAAAACCACAACCATAGAAGTATGTGAAGGGCTTCTTACCCGCGATTCGGGAGGCGTCGAGGTGCTCGGGCGTACCTGGGAGGACAATGCCGGAGAGCTGCGCGAGCGCCTCGGGATCCAGCTTCAGGACACTCAGCTCGCCGAGAAGCTCACCGTCCGTGAAACCCTCGCGCTGTTTCGCAGCTTCTATCGGCGCGGCCGCAAGGTTGCGGACGTGATCGACATGGTGCAGCTGGGCGAGAAAAGCGATGCCCGCGTTGGGACGCTCTCCGGCGGCCAGAAGCAGCGCCTGGCTGTCGCTTGTGCTCTGGTAGGCGATCCCGAGCTGCTTTTTCTCGATGAGCCGACTACCGGATTGGACCCACAGTCGCGGCGCCAGCTCTGGGGCCTGATCGAGGAATTCCGCGCTGCCGGCCGGACCGTAGTATTGACGACGCATTACATGGACGAGGCGGAGCGACTGTGCGAGCGCGTAGCAATCGTGGATCACGGCCATGTGATCGCTCTCGGTACTCCGGCGGAGCTGATCAAGTCGATCGGAGCGAAGCACCACCCGCCTGCAGAGCCGCGAACGACGTCGGCGACGCTCGAGGATGTCTTCGTCATGCTCACCGGCAGGACACTGCGCGATGACTGACGCGCCGAGGCAGGAACACCGGCACTTCATCGAGCGTTCGATTGTCCAGCTCACGCTTGCTCGCTTTCGCGGTTTCATTCGCGAGCCGGAGGCGGTGTTCTGGACCTTTGTATTTCCGATTCTGCTTGCCGTCGGATTGGGCGTGGCCTTCAGGAGCCGCGCGCCGGAACGACCGCACGTCGGAATCGTGCGCTCTCCGGCGGCGAGAACTATCCTCGCATCATTGCAGCGGGATTCATCGATAATCGCCGAAGTGATGGATGACAGCGCCGCTGCGCGTGCGCTTCGCACGGGAACGGTGGCGATGCTGGTGCGGGTCTCCGGGCCGTCCGGCGTCGAATACACCTTCGATCCGGCGCGTGGGGATGCGGCTTCGGCAAAATTGCTGGTGGACCGGGAAATCCAGAGAGGCGCGGGCCGAACTGATCCGGTCTCGGTTGTCGAACGGAGAGTCACGGAGCACGGTTCACGCTACATAGACTTCGTGCTGCCCGGCCTGCTCGGCATGAATCTCATGGGCAGCGGAATCTGGGGCATCGGCTTCGCGATCGTCGATCAGCGGGGCAAGAAGCTCCTGAAACGATTCATGGCGACACCAATGTCGCGCGTCGAGTATCTGGCGTCGTTCATGTTCTCGCGACTCTTCTTCCTCGTGCTCGAAGTGCTGACGCTCATTGGATTCGGAGCCCTTGTGTTCGGCGTCCCCCTCCGCGGCTCGCTTTTCGCCCTTGCGTCGATCTGTCTGATGGCTGCGCTGGCGTTTGCCGGGCTGGGGCTTCTCATCGCATCGAGAGCACGGACGACCGAGGGCGTGTCGGGTCTCATGAATCTCGTAATGCTGCCGATGTGGATTTTCTCGGGCGTGTTTTTCTCGTCGAGCAATTTTCCGGCGGCAGTGCAGCCGATCATCAAGCTCCTCCCACTCACTGCGGTGAACGACGCTCTCCGGGCGAACATGCTGGAAGGAGCATCCTTCGCTGGTGTGAGCGGGCAGATGCTGGTGATCGTTGGATGGCTGGCGGTGAGCTTCGTCGCGGCGCTCAAGCTGTTCCGATGGAGATAACGGGCGGGCATCATCCGGACGATGGCGCGCCGCCGGCCGGCGCACTCATCGTGAACGAGAGTCTGGCCATTCCACGTGCTGAGCTCGAGACGAAGGCGTCGCGTTCGTCCGGCGCCGGCGGCCAGCATGTGAACAAGACGGCGTCGAGAATCGAGATCAGCTGGAACGTCCTTCGCTCCGCCGCCCTTTCGGACCAGCAGAGAGAAGCGCTGACTGCCCGGCTCGCCTCCCGCCTTTCCAACGATGGGGCCATCCGCGTCGTCGCCAGCGAGATGCGGAGCCAGCGGCAGAACCGCGATCGCGCCGAAGCTCGCCTTGCAGATCTCGTACGGCGCGCCCTCATCGTCCGAAAAAAGCGAAAGCCGACCCGCCGCCCGCGCAGTGCGGATGAGGCTCGGCTCGCTTCAAAAAAACTCCACTCGCGAAAGAAACGCGAGCGAAAGCGGGACGCCGCAGACTAGAGTCCGCGGTGCGCCCTATGGCCGCACGGAGCTCAGCGCTCCTTCCGGCACCGGACCAGCCCCGCCGGCTACGGCGTGGCCGGCCTGATGCTTCGCGAAACCGAGCTTCTCGACAATCTTCTCGCGCCATTCGTCCATGATCTCGTAGAACGTCGGGATCACAACCAGCGTCAGCAGCGTCGACGTGATGACGCCTCCAATGACCGCCCGGCCGAGTGGGGCGCGGAACTCCGCTCCTTCGCCGAGGCCGAGGGCAACCGGCAACATTCCGGCGATGAGCGCCAAGGTCGTCATCATGATCGGACGCAGACGAATCGCGCCTGCCTGAATAATCGCCTCGCGCCGCGACAGTCCGTCGTTGATCCTTGCCCATTTGGCAAAGTCAATCAGCAGGATCGCGTTCTTCACCACGATTCCCATCAACAGAATCACCCCGATGAGACTCATGATGTTGATCGTCGATCCCGTGATCAGCAGGGCCAGCATGACGCCGACGAGTGACAGCGGAAGCGAGATCAGAATGGCGAGCGGCTCGATGAACGATCCGAACTGGAGGACGAGGATGAGATACATCAGCATCACAGCAATCCCGAGCGCAGTAAAGATCCGCCCGAACACTTCCTTCTGACTGTCCACTTCGCCCCCCTCGGTGATGTGGACACCCGGCGGCAGGGTCAGTTTGTCTATGCGCGCATTTATTCCCGTCATCACCTGGCCGAGCGATTCGCCGACGGTATTGGCCTCGACGTTGACGACGAGGTCGCCATCCAGGTGACTGATCTGCGCCGGCCCGAGACCCTGCTGAATGTCGGCGATCTGGCCGAGCGGGACCGTCGTCGGGCCTGTGGGGCTTTGCATGACTAGAGGGAGCTGGGCGAGATCGGACGCGCGTTCGCGGGCTCCCGGAGCAAGTCTCACGTTGACATCGCGAGTCTCGCCGGTGGGGTCTATCCAGTCGCCAGCCTTGATTCCGGCGAACGCCGGGCGCAGCGATTGAGCCACCTGGCCCACTGTAATTCCGAGTGTTCCGGCCAGGCCGCGATTGACATTGATCTCGAGCTCGGGTTTCTGACCCTTGGTGGACAGATCCACATCCACCGCTCCCTTCACCTGACGCACCTGGTTCTCGATCATCATGGCCGCAGAGTTGAGCGACGCCGGAGTTCCGCCTCTCAGCTGGATCTGAATCTGTTTCTGCGATCCCTGGAAATCACTCGTGAAGACGTTCATCGTCGCGCCGGCGATACGTCCGACCTCGAGGCGAATTCTTTCACCCAGATTGGTGGCGGTGATGCTCCGCGTGTTCTTGGGATAGAGGCGGACGTAGATGTTTCCGTTATCTACCGCGCCATTTGCGCCGCCGAGAGTCGTATAGGTGAACTCCACCTCTGGATGCGATCGCGCGATGCGGGCCGCCTCCTCCGCCTTGATGCGAGTGTAGTCGAGATTGGAGCCCGGCGGAGTCTCGACTCCTATGTTGATCTCCGATCGATCGGTGTCGCCGAAAAGTCCCGTCCCGATGAGTCCCAGCGCCGGCAATGCCAGCGCCAGAATGAACGATGCCAGTGCCAGTCCCACCATCGCCAGCCGGTGATCAAGCGCCCAGCCGATGAGTTTCTTGTAGCTCTGGGCCTGGCGGTTGAACCACTGGTTGAACCGCTCGAGCGTGCGCGCGATCGGGTTCCGCCGTTCGTGCGCCTCGGTCTGCGGATCAGCCCAGTACGCCGAAAGCATCGGATCGAGCGAGAACGAGACGAGCAGCGACACGAGAACGGCGCAGGCGATGGTCAGAGCGAACGGCTTGAACCACTGTCCAGCCACGCCGTACATGAACGCCACCGGCACGAACACCGCGACGATTGAGAACGTCGTCGCCGCCACCGCGAGACCAATCTGGTCGGTCCCCTCGTGCGACGCCGTCATGTGATCCATACCCATCTCGACGTGGCGGACGATGTTCTCTCGCACCACAATCGCGTCGTCGATCAGGATTCCGATCGCCAGAGAAAGGCCGAGCAGCGACATGGTGTTGAGCGTAAAGCCAAACGCCCAGACGGCGATGAAGGAAGCCAGCACCGAAACCGGCAGCGCCAGACCGGTGATGACGGTGGATCTCCATGAGTTGAGGAAAACAAAAACAACGAGCACCGTAAGGAGCGCGCCTAGAAGCAGCGTCTCCTCGACATTCCTGACAGAGCTGGCGACACGAACGCCGGAATCGCGGACCACATCCATCTTTACGCCAGGCGGCAATGTTTTCCGCATCTGGTCGACGACCACCTGAATCTTCTTGCTTACTGCCGTCGTGCTGTAACCCTTCGACTTGGTAATGTCGATGCCGACAGCTTCCTTGCCGGCGACATCTGCCGCTGACGCGCCACCTGTGCCCCTCGCCCAGTACAGCGCGAGTGTCCGCTGTTCCTGCGTTCCGTCGAGCGCGTCGGCCACCTGGCCCAGCCGCACGAGTTGGCCGTTGTGCTCGGCAACCACCAGCTGCATGAAATCGGCAGGGCCGTCGAGCCTCCCCTGAAGGCGGATTGCGCGCTCATCGAGAGAACCGCTGACATTGCCAACCGGCGCGGCGATGTTCTGGGCCTGGAGCGCCTGAACGACCTGCGCGACGCTGAGCCCCGCCGCTTGCAGCGCCTGCGGTTTGACCTGGATGGTCATCTCCCGCTTCACTTCACCGACAATCGTCACCTGCGAAACCCCGGCGATTCCCTTGAGCGCGCCGGTGATGGTCGGATCGGCGATACGCGTCAACTGGGCCGGCGTATAGGCGTCGGACGCGAGCGTCAGCGACACGATCGGCCGGTCGGTTGGATCGAGCCGCTTGAGAATCGGCTCCTTCATTTCAGGCGGGAGATCGACGCGAACTGACGAAATCGCGTCGCGGATGTCCTGCGTCGCCTGCGAGATGTCTTTCTCGAACAGGAAGACGACGATAATCTGCGCGTATCCGTCAGTGGCCGTGCCGTAGATCTTGTCCACGCCGGAGATTCCCTTGATGGCGTCCTCGATGGGCTTGAGCACTTCCCGCTCGACACCTTCCGGTGACGCACCCGGATACGGGATGCCGGTGAGCACAACCGGCTGCTGCACGTCCGGAAATTCGTCCGTTTGCAGCAGGAACAGCGAGAAAAGTCCGAATACGACGAGCGCAACCATCACCACGATGGTGATCATCGGGCGCTTGATCGCAAAATCCGAAATTACCATATCCTAGTCCCTCGCTCCGGGCGCCTTGTCTGTCGGCGCAGAAACCTTGACGACGGTGCCGCTGCTGATTCCCTGGGCCGCCCCAATAAGCAGCGTGTCACCTGCCTGAACTCCTGACGTGATCTCTATGCGCTCGGCACCCTCGTCCCTGAGCCCGACCTGAACCGGCACGCGCTCGACTTTGCCCTGGCGAATCCGCATCACCGCCGGAATGTTGCTCCGCATGTCGATTGCCGACACGGGCGCGGTGAGACCACTTCTGATCTCGCTCGCCAGGCGCCCGGTTGCAAACAATCCACCCACGAGCTCACCTGTGCTGTTCGGAATAGACGCGATGATGCGCACCTGACGTGTCGCCGGATCGGCAGTCGGACTGATTCGCGTGACCTTGCCGAGCATGGTGCGGCCGGGATAGCCGTTGATCGTGAAGTTCACCGGCACTCCAATGCGCACCGCCGAGAGCTCGTCCGCGGGAATCGATGCCTCGAGGCGCATGCTGGATGGGTCTACCACCGTGAACATCGCGGTGCCCGGCTGTACGACGTCGCCCGCCGACACCGGCTTTTCGCTGACCACTCCGGCAATTGGCGCGACGATGCGGGTATTGCCGAGTTGTTTCTCGGCGTTTGCCAGACGCGCTTTCGCGTCGGCGAGTGCCGCGTCGGAGGCAATCGCGGCGCGGCGCGTCTGCTCAATGTCACGTTCCGCGATCGCACCGGCGGCAAGAAGCTTCTCGCCTCGGGCCAGCTCGCGTGTCGCGACATCGGCATTGCTTGTCGCCGAGGTCACCGCTGCCCGCGCCGACAGGAATGCGTCCTGAACTCCTGCGGCATCGATTCGCGCCAGAAGCTGGCCGACAGCGACGCGCTGGCCCTGTTCGGCATATGTCTGAAGAACGCTGCCTCCGACCTGTGCACGAACCGACGCGTCCCGCTCCGGAACGATGGCGCCTGAAAGCATTGGGCCACTCGTGACCTGTCCAGCGGTCACGATGGCGATGTTCTCCGTGCCGATTGTCATCGCCGCCGACTTTGCGTTGGCCGCGTCGGCATCCGACGCACCTTTCTTGCAGCCGGCAAGGCTGAGCACCACCAAGGCCGATGCAACAGCGAGCTTTGGCGAAAGGGACACGAGTTTACGACTTCCTGTGGAATTCATGATTTAGAGTCCAGGGGGTATCTGCTGATTCGCCAGCGTGCCCGATTGCGATTGTGGCTGCTGCTGCTGTTGCTGCTGCTGAGGCTGCGTGCTCTGTTGCGTTGACTGCTGTTGCGTCTGCGCTTGCTGCGACGAGAAGTTGGAGGTCGCACTCTGCAGCGGGAGGTTCGGCAGGAGAGCGAGCTTCACGCGGGCTACCTGCAGATTGCGGGCGGCGAGCGCCGAATTGACCGTCGCCTGCTCCACCAAAAGCCGCGAGTCATTGAGCTCGAGCTGGGTGGAAATGCCCTCGCGATAACGGACCTCGGCAATCGAGTACGCGCGGGCCGCCTGATCCGACGTTCCCCGGCTCGCCTCCCACGAAGCGGCCGCCTGGTTGAGCGCGTTGATTGCCACCTGCGCATCGAGCGCGGCAAACTCTCTCACCTGTTGAAGTCGTACGCGTGATTCCGCCAGGTTTGCTTCTGCGACAAGCTCGTCCCCGCGTATGCGCCCACCAGTGAAAATCGGGAATTGCGTTGCGATTCCTATTGTCCAGTTCGGCTTGAACTCATTCGAGGAAGGGAGGCCGGTCGGCGGATAGGCAACTGCACCGTATTGCGACGTGACGCTGAGCGACGGGATTCGCTGCGCGCGAGCGACGTGCAGCTGGCTCTCTTGCGCCGTCACGGCCTCAGCCGCCTCGCGCACACTTGCCCGGTGCGAAGTCACGGTATCGGGCGCCGAGTAGTCGGACACCGAGAGTCCGGTGAGCCTGATTCCGGCGGGGAGCGTGGCGGCGCCTTCGATTGGAGTGGTCAGCGTTATCTGCTGACTCAACGGAACGTTCAACAACTGTTTCAGACGGAGGTAAGCAACCTCGCGGTCGCTGCGCCGCTGGATGACCAGTGGGAGCTGATTGTCCCGCGTCACCTGCGCCCGCAGTAGCTCGAACTCGGAGATGTTACCGACATTCTTTGCCAGCTGCGTCTGCTTGAATACATCCTCGGTTTGCGTGTACGACGCTTCGGTGATCGCCACCAGACGATCGGCCAGCGCGGCGTCGTAGTAGGCCTGAGTGACGTCGAGGATTATCTGCGCCCGCTGGGCGGTGAGCTCGATTTCGGCAGACCGGTGTCCGGCATTGGCGGCCGCTGTCTGGGCAGCGATCTTGCCGGCGTTGAACAGATTCTGCGAGACCGATATGCCGAAGTTGTACTGGTTGGCCTGGCCGAAAGGCAGGCTCTTGAGCGACGCAAAGGGGTTGATTCCCGATGCGCATCGCGAGGCGAGATCGAGACCCGCTAGCCGATCGGCCACCGAAGCGGAGGCATCCTTCAAGTAAGCGTTACACGGCGGCGCGGGTGCAGTAGCAGTGGTGGTGTCCGTGGTTGTCGATGCACCGAAGCCCGAATACTGCGACTTGAGCGTGCGCGTATAGCTGGCGGATCCAAAGATCTGCGGCAGATACTGACTGCGCGCTTCGAGCTGTTGTCCCTGGCTTCGCTGGACTCCGGCGCGGGCGATTCCGACGGCTTCGCTGTGCGTCTCGCCGATGCGGATCGCGTCCTCGAGAGACAGGGACGTGCCGGCCGGGACGGCGCCCGTCGCGGACGAAGTGCTGCCGGAAGTCGTGACCTGCGCCGAGGCGAGCGGCGCGCTCATCACAAACGCGATAGCGGCAACGGCCGGGACACGTTTGATGAATCTTCCGTGACAAGACGAGGTGAGGGCATTCATGGTGGACGACCTTACGACGAAAGGGGTTGTTTCTGTTTCCTTCCTTCTGAGTCGGAAGGAGACAGGCGGTCGGCCCGGTAGCCGATTGCATTGAGCAGGAGCCGGGAATAAAGCCGCGGAGCTTTTGTCACCGCCGGAAACGCGTGCGGCATCATCTCACGGCCCATGGCATCGTGAAAAATGGCGCCCATCAGCATCGCCGAAGCGGCGAGAATGTCGAAGTCCGGGTCGGTCGCCTCGAGCGCCTTGAGCTTTCGCAGGTATGCCGCGAGGTCGCTCGCTGCGCGCAACGGTGTGGCAACTGCAGTGGAAATCATCTCCGGCCGCTCTTCGATCTCGCTCATGCACTTGCGGATAATCGAGCCGCGGGAGCGGAGTCGCGCGATCAGCGACTCACCCCAGTCGGCGATCTCCCGCTCTGGGTCGAGCGGCGTGGCAGGGAGTGGCATCACCACCGGGCCTTCCGAGGAGCTGGTGATGGCTTCGTGAAGAAGCGCTTCTTTCGACTTGAAATAGCGGAACAGCGTGACTTCGTTGACCCCGGCCGCGTCGGCGATGCGGCGGGTGGTCGACCCGCGAAAGCCGTGTTGTGAAAACACCACGGCGGCGGCTTTGAGCAGCTCGGTTCTGGTATCCATAGGGCCGGGAAACTAAAGGGCGGCCTGACTCAATGCAAGTAGTTACTTACTTACATCAGATGTTTCCCGGTTTGCGCCGACTCGGGTCCAGCGAAAATTTGTCCGGCTAGTGTTCCTGTCCTGGGCCTTTCGGCGCTGACGGGGGCCGCGAAGATTGCAGCCCCGTGACGGGACTCTTCCTCATCAGCGCGGAATCGCTCCCCGGAGGACCGCCGTACAGGAAGCGAAAGCTCAGGAGACGTTGAGTCTGCCTGAATTCAGTGAGATGGTCGGCCGCGGATGCGGCGGGCAGCGGCTGCACCGATCGTATCTCGTCGAACAACGCGACATTCGGAAGAATTTTCCGGTAGGTAGTCGTCACCGACATTCCAAGAACCGGCGGCTTGATGCTTCCGCCCTTCGTCAGCCGAAACTCGGCACGCTTGATGAGATAAGTGGCGCTGTCCATGAAGATGGATCCTTCGACGTCCGGCGCGATGATCTCCGGCAGCGGCGCGAAATCAATCCGGTGCTCCGGCACACCATCGTCGTCGTATATGCCCGAGTACTTGAAGCAGTGGGCAAGCAGGAATCGCTGGTCGGCAAGATCGGTGAGCGTTGGAAGTCGCATTACGCGCACTTCGCCAAAGATCTTGCTTCGATCCGGCGACACGACCTTTCCTTTCCGATACTTCCAGATGTCGTCGCTCCGGAAAGTAATGGTGTCGTAGACAATGTGGTGCGTGCTGTCACGAAGGTCATAGGTGTCATGTGCCTGCGCGAGCTTATACTCGAACGGGTAGGTGCGCCTCAGCAGGCCCTCGCGCTCCGCGTTCTTTCGCGCCTCGCCAAGGACCGTCGTGAGATCGGTGTCATCCACATATCCGTTCTCCTCGGGCACAATGCACCGTCGCACCGGCGCTTTGACCTCCACATCGGCAAGGGTCGATGGAATTCGCACAAGCGCGAATACGGGGTCGGCGTTCGTCGCATTGAGCTGAAGAGTGGAGTCGAACGGCGTATAGCCGAGCTGCCGAATCCGAATCCTGTACTTACCCGGCGGAACGGCAAAATACGTGAACGTGCCTGTGGCGTCGGTGAAGCGTTCCCTGCCGATTTGCTCGATTGTGACCGTACTGTATGGTAGCGGGGCTCCCGTGGCCTCGGCTATCACTTTACCTGTCAGCGTGAACGAGCTCCTCACAGCAGGAGCAGGCGCTACATCCTGGGCTGCAAGTATCCGGCTTTGTAACGCCAGCGGGAGACAAACGGCGAGGACAAATCTCTGAACGGAAGGACAAATCTGGATTCGAGTCGTAGCAGCAGCCTGCCGGAAATCGGAGTCGGTAAATCATTGCGGCTCCTCGGAAGCCGGACCGAAGTATCGTGGCAGTGCACCAAATGCGCCAGCGAATAAGTCGTAATGGCTTGCTCACTGCCGGGAAAGCGTTCAGTCGCCACCGTACCTGCCGCTGTCCATCGCCGCAGAACGCGAACACCTGTCAGAATGGTCGCAAAAGCTCACTTCAGACGCTGACCGGGAGCGCGACGCTACCGTAGAGTCAGCTACGCAACACGAACGATGAGGATCCAAGCCCTTCCGCTGATTCGGCTGTCACACCTCTCGGTCTCGGTCGAAGACATCGTCAATGCAGCCCCACCGCACGCGGCCCAAATGAAGAATTCCATCGTGTTTTCGCTGCTGCTCGTTGCTGTGCCGTTATTGGCGCAGAGCCCGATGCCGCTGGAACCATCAGGGTTAAAGGCTTCTCCGGATTCTTCTGTACCCGAGCCATCCGGCGAAAACCAGAATACCAAGCGGAATTACGACTCCCAGTGAGGCGATGCAGGCGGCTATGAACCCAACGAAATTCCGCCAGCCTTGACGGATCGCGGCGGCGATCGGGTTTTCGCCCGGTGACTGACCCAGGATCGGCACCGGCTCGTGAACCGTAACGGATAGCGTACTCACTGCCGCTCGTGTCTTCAGATACCGAAGCCGCCCCTCGTAACGCTCGATTTCCTCCCGCACGCGCGCGAGCTCCCGCTCTACCGCCAGAACGTCCTGGAGTTTTCCAGTTCGAGCAGCGAGGAGGGCGATCAGCCGATCCTCCAGCCGGTGCGCGTTGTTCACGCGTGCCGTGATGTCGACAAATTCCTCGCCAACATCCTCCGCCGTGGCGTTGACCGACTCGACTTTTCCAATTGTACCCAGTCCGTTGACGGCCTGATCGAATCGCTCCGCGGGAATCTTGAGCTCGAAGGTCGCGCTCCGCACCTGATCGTGTCCACCGACCACGGACGAGTTGCCGATGTATCCACCGAGCTGCGTGGCGAGCTGGCGGACTTTCGCGATCGCCACGTCGAGCTTGTCCACCTCGATCGATGCCTGGCCGTTCCGGATGACCATCGTCGGCGCGATCTGAGCTGCGGAGATTTGCGGAAGATCACCGCCAGGTGCCGCGGGTGCCGGGCCGGCGCCCTCGGCCGATTGAGCCTCCGCTGCCGGCGCCTCTGCGCTCACTGCAGCGTCAGATCGCGTGGCAAAGCCCTGGACCTTGCCCGCCACTGCCGATGTGGAGACCCGATCGGTTGCTGTGGCGGCATCGCCGGAACCTTCATTACCTGGTTGCCCTTGCTTACTACAGGCAATCAGCAGGGTCGTCATCGCAAGTATTGCTGTTGCTCTCATAATGACTCTTTGGAAGATCCTGTTATGAGACGCCGGCACGCCTCGGCGTTGCACAAGCGAGGTCTAGCCGACGGTGGCGGGCTCGCGCTTCCCCGGCGCCACAGCCAGAACACCCTGCGGTGGGGTGAGCTGACGGCGTTCGCCCACCTGCTGCCGCCACATCGCGTAGTAGAGTCCCTTCCGATCGAGCAGCTCGTCGTGGCCGCCCGATTCCACGATGCGGCCGAGCTCCAGAACGTAGATCCGGTCGGCGTGCATAACGGTCGAAAGACGGTGGGCGATCAGGATCGTCATCACTTCCCTGTCGCCGGCGACGTCGCGCATCGTCCGGCTGATCTCCTCTTCCGTGAGCGAGTCGAGCGACGACGTAGCCTCATCGAATACCAGGAGATGTGGTCGGCGGAGCAGGGCGCGCGCAATCGACAGCCGCTGCTTCTCGCCACCCGACACTTTTACGCCGCCTT